>Ga0114921_10000664_pt1 | contig 14754 bp, 17 predicted proteins | sample BentaG_FD_87016 | JGI IMG/M metagenome (GOLD analysis project Ga0114921, IMG submission 87016) | Deep subsurface microbial communities from South Atlantic Ocean to uncover new lineages of life (NeLLi) - Benguela_00093 metaG | ecosystem: Environmental > Aquatic > Marine > Oceanic > Sediment ...
CCGCGGTGCCTGATGTGGCGCCGGGCGACCAGATCGCCCTGCACTGGGGCCGGGTGTGCGGCCACCTTGAGCCCTCGCAGGTACAAGACGTGGATCAGAGCACCGCACATCAGCTGTCAGTGACCAACGCCCGCCTCGCCACAGGGATTCGCCCGCGTTAGCAGGGGGGCTGGGGCCTCATTTGCTCGCAGGCTGTCGGATATCGCGCATCGATGCCATCAGTTGGGTTTCGGTTCGCAGGCGTAGCCGTCGCCATCGCGGTCGAGATTGTCGCGATAGGCCGGGTCGTCGCTTGGGATGTTGTATCGGCCGTCGGCGTGGGCTTCGCTGCAGTTCATATACGGCGGATCAGCAATCGCCGGCGGCGCGGCGAGGACGCCGAACCCAGCGGCAAGCGCGGCAGCAGCCAAGGACATCCGAAACATGAGAAAGCCATCTCTAAAGGAACAGACGGGCCAGTGTAGGGGACACGGGACGCTGGCGCACCAGTGGTTGACGATCGCTGCGAAACGCCGCGGAGCGGCGGCGGCTTCGGTGCGGGCCCATTCCCCGATAGCCGCGACGACGGTGGCATTGTCTGCTTGGCGCAACACCTCTGGAGCCCGTGACCCCTATGTCGAACACATGTTGAGTATAGCGACGGGTGGGGCATTGATTCTCGCGAAGCTAGGTGGCGTCGTCCGGATCTTGACCCCGGCCCATCAGCTCCAGACCGGCCATCGCTGCATCGGCGCCGGCCCGGTCGGTTTTCTCCACCACGAAGCCCATGTGGATGATGACCCAGTCGCCCGGGGCGAACGTTTCCTCCGGCATCATCCCAATGTTGACCTTGCGGGCCTCGCCGGCGACGTCGATGAGCGCGAGCTGCCCTCCGTAGCCGTCCAGCATGCGGATCACCTGGCCCGGTATTCCCAGACACATCGCTCAGCCCTCCCGTACCGTTGCGTCTACTTCTGACTGCAGCATTCTCACCACCGACTCGACTGCGCGCACAGCTTCTGGGACCGCGGCACCGACAGCGTCGCTCAGACCGATCCCATCCTCGACGCTGGCGACCTCACAACCCACCACGACGGTATGTGGCGGATCGCCGCCAAGCGCCTGCAGGCTAGCGAAAACTGCGGCGGGGTCCATGCTGTGGGCATCGAGACCTGCTGTAGCGGTGAGCGATTCGTGGTCGGCGTCGAACACGTGCAGCGCGCCAGGCGAGCCTTGGTCAGGTACCGCATCGACGAGCACCAGAGCGTCCCACTGCTCAAGCAGGTCGTAGGCCAGGTGCATGCCCCGAATGCCATAGTCGGTGACGCGTACTGAGCCGGAATCGGTGTCCAACGGCAACCTTTCCAACTTTTCGATGGCGCGCCGCACCACCTCGGAGCCGAAGCCGTCGTCACCGAGGAATATGTTGCCGATACCGGCCACCAGTATTCGGGCCGTGATCATCCTCTTGGTCCGCTACATGTGCCGGATACGAAGGTATCGCCGCACATCTGGGATGGACTTAACGCCGACCACGATGCCGCCGAGGGCGACTGCCGCGACGACTCCCACGGCCACCCAACCCACTACGTCCATTTCGAACTCCTTTCGGTGAGCGGTTCTACTTCATCGGGTGCAAAGTACAGGTAGCGGCCGTACCAGTCATGCAGGTCGGCGGCCGGGTCGTCGTCCACCACCACCGCGACATGCTGGTTGCCGTCGACGTCCTCGTGTACCGAGGTGACGCAGGCCACCTTGCCGGCGAAGAAGATATCCTGCGCGTCGGCTCGCCGGCTCGGCCTCAGCCGTACCCGGCTGCCCCGCGCCACCCGTACGCCATCGACCAGAATCGCGTCAACGTCCGGGCGAACTGCGTTGTCGGCCAGCGGCTCCCACCACTGGACGCCGTCCGGAACGTCCGGGATGAGCCCCGGCGCCGCGCCGGGCTCACCGGCATGGGGATCGCGCAGCACGCCGTGCAGTCGCTGCATCGCCTCTGGTGACATCGCGTCACATCGGTCGATGATCTGCGCGGCCCGCGGATCGGTGGCGCGGGCCTGCTCCTTTTCCGCATCGGTCATCGTCATCACCCGCAGCGTGAGGATTTCGTCGATCTCGGTCGAATCGAAGAGCGCGCCTTCACTCTGCTCGGCGACTTCAGGGTGGTCGTAGAGGATTATCGGCGAGATCAGCAGCAGGTCACGCTCCCCGGGCGGGCCGGCCAGCACCGGGAAGCACCGATGCTGCGCACAGCGCGCCACCGCGCCCACAGCGTCATCCGGCGGTTCGAGCAGCGAGACGAATTCGCCACCACGGACTTCGGCGATGACGTGCGTTCCGATCAGCGACGTCGCGATAGCCTCGTCCTTAGAAGCGGCAGCCGCGCCGGTGGTGCGGATTCCGACCGTGACCCGGTCCAGGTTTCCGTCGGGCTCCACTCGGGCGGTCATCGCGGCGCGGATCTCCTGGCAGGTGCGCACCAGCCGACCGCCCTCGACGGCCTCGATGTCGGTGCGGGCGTCCGCCACGATCGGCAGCGTCCAGGGCTGGGTTGGATCGGTGAATTCCAGTGGGCCGTAGCTGAACTCGCGCTCCACTGCCTCATCCCAGGTCAGCCACGAGCCGGACGCCATCGTCAACTCATCGACCGGCTCGAAGTGCCCACCACCCAGATCACGTTGCGCCTGGCGGTGCTGCAACTGCAGGAACCGCACCACGAGGGTGACGGCATTCGCGCCGTCGACAAGGAACTGCGCCGACAGGGTGTCGTCCTCACCCAATCCGGCCTCGGCCGCCCCCGGCGGCCCGACAACGCCGAACTGCCAGCGTGACTGGTTCTTGCTCGAGGTGGCGCGGTACGGGTAGAGCAGGTAGCCCTCGTACAACACGGCGTCGGCGACGGTGCGCGCCCGGTCCCAGTTCGCGCTCATCGGACTTCCGATGGCCTGCTTGCGTGCGGAGCGGCGTGTTCGGTAGCGGGCACGTCGTCGAGTAGTGCGGTCACGGCGTCGTCGAGGTCGAGCAGGCCACGCGTGGATTTGTAAGCGGCCAGCGCCGCAACGGTGTCATGCCCGAGCCGTACCCATCCGCTGTTTGGGTAGTGCTGCCGGACGAGGTCGCCCCACACGGTCACCGGCATGTCGTACCGGTCCTCGCGGTCCCACGGCACCTGGTGAACCGAGAACCCCGACTCGCCCGGTACGAAAATCGTTCCACTGAACAGAAACTGCAGCGGGATCGTGCCGCCGCTTAGTGCATGCATATATTTGGCCGCGGTGACCTCGAAGTCGTAGGTGCAGTCAAGTTTTAGTGCGACCTCGGTGGTGCCGGTAAACCCCGGGACCATTGCCGTGGCGTGTTGCCAGGCAAAGGTTTGCTGAGTGTTGGCCCACCGCTCGCGCGGACCGAACATGTCGGCAAGCCCTATCGCCTCGTCATCGGAGTAGCGTCGCCGCAGCGGTTCGATGCGCACCTGGCAACGTAGCGCGATCGCGTGCACCGGCTGGTCGTCGGACGCCACGACACCGACACGGGCGGTGAGCACCGGGGTCGCCGAGAACGGTTCCGGGGTCACGTCCAGCGTAGCGAACGTCACGTCGGTCATGGCTGGATCACCTTGCCGCGGGCGGCCACCTGGCCGAAGAACTCGTCGATGTATTCGCGAACCTGCTGCCCACCATCGAATCCGCGCCATAGCATCCGTAGCCGCCCCACGAACTCATAACAAATGTCGATCGGCACCAGGTAGCACTGCGGCGGTTCGCTACCGGATTCCGGCACTCGCACCAGCAACGCCTCCACATCGTCGGCCAACAGACCCACTCGCGGATCGGCGGCAGCGAGGGCGGTCCACGCGTCCAGGTCCAGCTCAGATTCGGTGGCGCCCGCCGGACCGGGGTAGAACCCCACCGTGCGATCCAGTGCCGAGTTGCGGAAGAAGAAGGCCAACCCGACGGGAATCTGCAACGCCTCCCACTCCCGCCGGCCGAGCGCGAATTCGGGAAACGACAGGTAGCGATCCGGAATCGCCCGATAGCGCAACTGGGCATGACCGTCGGTGAACAACAGGTAGCAGCCGCGACAGACGCACATCAGTTGTCGGCCTTCGACATTCACAACATGCTGGTGCTCGTCGGCGATCAGCTCAGAGCACATCTCGCACTGCTCACCGGCCGGCTCGGCGGGTCGCCGGGCACCGTTGATGCGTGCCAGTACGTCGTAGGCGCCGGTCATCTTCTCACCCCGGTCGGGCTGGCCAGCACCGCCACGGACAACACTCCGTCACGCTCCAGCAGCGGCATCGGGTCGAGGTGGACGTCGGACCCGGCGCCGTCGTCCATTCCGGCACCGGCATGCACCACGTCGAAGTGGGCATGGCAGCGCGGACAACGCAACATCGCTTCGCCGATGGCCGCTCCCATCTTCCGGTGCAACACCGCGCCCGCCAAGGAGCCGTCACAGCTGCCGCACCGGTCGCGATAGGCGAAAAGCTCGTCGCCGACCCGGCAGGCCAGCAGGGGTAGATCCTCGACCACGAATCCGCCCACCTCGCCGGGCGCCAATTCGGCGATGTCGGGAATCGGGTGCCAGTCGGCGGTGGCGTTGCCATTCGAACGCACATGTGTCATCAGGGCGTCGGGCGGGATCACCGCCGACCCGGACGCCGGCTCGGCGGTGACGACTTCGATGGAGGTGATCTCAGGTGCGGCCGCGCGCACTGCATCTTCGACTGTGAGTTCCAGCGTCACCGCCGACGACGGGCAGCTCTTGCACGTCCCGGCGAATTGCAAACGGACCACCCCGTCGGCGACGTCGAGGAGCGCGACATCGCCGCCGTGGGAGCCCAGGTATGGCCGGACGGTGTCCAGCGCGTCCGAGACACGCCGGTGCAGATCATGCGGATGCAGGCTGTGCACCAGCAGCAGGCTGGCGACAAGGTGGTCAGCTGCGAGCCGATCAACCAGCACCGGATCGCCGACCAACCGCATGATCCGATCCAGGCCTGCCCCATAGAGGTCGACTACTTCCCGGACCAGCTGCTCGGCGCGTTCCCGCGCGACGGGACCCCCCGCCGCGCTCACGTCCAGCAGGGTCTGGATCCGATCGCCCGCTGTGCGCCACTGCGCGTCGCCCTCAAAATCCTCAGAGTCACCCGGGCCGTCTGATCCGGATTCGCCCATGCATTACTCCCCGGTGACCGATTGCGTTGGCGAGTGCAGTCGGTCGAGCGACTTGCCGTTCCCGAGATACATGTGCACCCCGCACGGCAGGCACGGATCGAAGCTGCGCACGGTGCGCATGATGTCGATGCCCTTGAAGTCGTCTCGGTTGTTCTCCTCGAAGATCGGTTGACCCTGCACCGCGTCCTCGTAGGGCCCCGGCGTGCCAAAGCTGTCCCGCGGGTTGGCATTCCACGGCGTCGGTGGATACGGGTGGTAATTGGCGATCTTGCCGTCCCGGATCACCATGTGATGCGAGAGCACCCCGCGAACCGCCTCGGTGAAGCCGCAGCCGATGCCCTCGTCGGGCACGTCGAACTTCTCCCACGTCTTGGTACGGCCGGCCCGGATCTCGACGAGCGCTTTCTCGGCGAAATGCAGCGCGCACGCCGCCGAATAGGCCTGGAAGTAGGTCCGCGCACGATTGCGTTCAATCGTGTTGCTGCCGTGCCCGGGGATCTTCCATTCCAGTTCGACCGGCCCCTTCAACGCGGTCTTCGGCAGGTTGATCTGCACACTGTGGCCCGTCGACTTGACGTAGCCGACGTCCACCAGGCCGGCCAGCGCCGTCGACCACAGCCGTGCCAGCGGGCCGCCCCCGGTGTCCAGCGCCAGATGATCCTTGCCGTCGAACCAGCGTGGCGACATCACCCAGCTGTACTTGTCGTCCATGTCGCGTTTCTGCGGTTTGGGATTGGTGTGCTGGTTCCACGGGTGCCGGCGATCGACCGGGTTACCCAGCGGATCAGTCTTGACGAACATTTCCTGGTCGGTCCAGTCGTCGTAATAGGAGCTGCCCAAAAGGATCCGGATACCCAGGTTGATGTCCACCAGGGAGGTGGTCACCAGCTTGCCGTCCACCACGACGCCCGGCGTGACGAACATCTTGCGGCCCCACTGCTCCATGTCCTTGTAGGCGAAGTTGCAGTACTCCGGGTCCTGGAAGGAGCCCCAGCAGCCGAGCAGGGTGCGTCGCAGGCCGACCTTCTCGTAGCCCGGCAGCGCTTCGTAGAAGAAGTCGAAGAGGTCGTCGTGCATCGGAACGACCTTCTTCATGAACTCGACGTAGCGCATCAGCCGGGTCATGTAGTCGGTCATCAGCTGGATGGTCGCCACAGTGCCGACGCCGCCCGGGTACAGCGTGGACGGGTGCACATGCCGACCCTCCATCAGACAGAACATCTCCCGGGTCCAGCGGCTGACCTGCAGCGCCTCCCGGTAGAACTCGCCAGTGAACGGGTTGAGCGAACGCATGATGTCGGCGATGGTCCGGTAGCCATGATCGCCGGCATGCGGCGCGGCGGTGTTCTCGGCCTTCGCCAGCACTCCGGGGTTGGTTTCGGCAACCATCTTCTCGCAGTAGTCCACGCCGACCAGATTCTCTTGAAAGATGTTGTGGTCGAACATGTATTCCGCGGCTTCGCCGAGGTTGACGATCCACTCGCCGAGGTCGGGCGGCTTGACGCCGTAGGCCATATTCTGTGCGTAGCACGAACAGGTGGCGTGGTTGTCGCCGCAGATGCCGCAGATGCGGCTGGTGATGAAGTGCGCGTCGCGCGGATCCTTACCCTTCATGAATATCGAGTAGCCGCGGAAGATCGACGACGTGGAGTGGCACTCGACCACTTCTTTGTTGTCGAAATCGATCTTGGTGTAGATGCCGAGGCTACCCACGATCCGGGTGATTGGATCCCAGGCCATTTCGACTAGGGCGCCGGGCTCGTTCTTGCGGTGGGACGGCTTGGGGACGATCGTGGTCATCGAACTTCACTCTCTGCTTGGACGGTGAAATACTTGTCACCGGAAGGGCTTTGGCTGGACATTGCGCTCGTACCTACCAGGTGCGCCGGGCACCTGTGGTGAGTTCCTTGCCTTTCTGCCGCCAGCGCGGTTCCTTGTCGAGGGTGCGTCCAGTCACCTGCCGTAGATTGCGGATCACCGACCCGTACAGCCCCGACGCCGCGGTCGATAGTTTGCCTCCGGGCGGCTCGTCCATGAACGGCATGAACTTGTCAGGGAAGCCCGGCATCGTGCAACCGATGCAGATACCGCCTACGTTGGGGCAGCCACCGACGCCGTTTATCCAGCCGCGTTTCGGGACATTGCACTTGACGACCGGACCCCAGCAGCCCAGTTTGACGATGCATTTCGGCGATCCGTATTCGGTGGCGAAGTCGCCTTGCTCGTAGTAGCCCGCTCGGTCACAGCCCTCGTGGACGGTATTTCCGAACAACCACTGTGGCCGCAGTGCGTCGTCGAGCGGAATCATCGGCGCCTGCCCGGTGGCCATATAGAGCAAGTAGGTCAGTGTCTCGGAGAGGTTGTCCGGTTGGATCGGACATCCGGGCACACACACGATCGGGATTCCGGCCTTGCTCTTCCACTCCCAGCCCAGATAGTCGGGCACGCCCATCGCGCCGGTCGGATTGCCGGCCATTGCGTGGATGCCGCCGTAGGTGGCACAGGTTCCCACGGCGACCACTGCGGTTGCTTTCGGCGCGAGCCGGTCGAGCCACTCGCTGGTTGTCATCGGCTGCCCGGTTGCGGGATTGTTGCCGAATCCGCACCAATACCCCTCTTCGTGGAGTTGCTCGTTGGGTATCGACCCCTCGACCACCAAGACAAACGGTTCCAGCTCGCCGCGGTCGGCTTTGAAGAACCACTCCAGAAAGTCGTCGGCCCCACCGTTCGGCCCACATTCGAAATCGATCAGTGGCCAGTGCACGGCGACCTTCGGCAACCCGGGCAGTGCGCCGAGCGCGATCTCCTCGACGCTGGGCTGGGTGGCGGCAGTCAACGCAACTGAGTCGCCGTCACAACTGAGACCTGCGTTGATCCAAAGAACATGGATCAAGGTGTCTTCCGCTTTGATTGCAGCTTCCGTTGGCATATCGCAGCTTCCCGGGGCTGGGCCGGAACCCCTGCGCCGCCGGAGCCGCCCGTCGACCCACTTGCGCGGCGCTAATTTCTGGGTTTACTCCCAGGCCATGGCATTGTCAACGAATGCGCAAAAAGCCTTCGGTATCTGCTCAAATGTCTTAGCATTGAGTTCGTCTGCGCCTGACCTACGAGGGGTTCTGGCCGATGCTGCGTGTTGCCTGTCCGGCAGGCCCGCTCAACGGCGAGACTGGTCAGCTGTGACGAATCTTCTCAACCAGCCGAACCACGCCGGCATCGAGGTAGGGCACCAGGTCGATCTTGTTGAGCTGAAACCAGCCGACGACTTCGACGCCGAGCTGCGCTTTGCCATGCTTGGCGTGCGGGTCGCGGACCCCAAGGCGTGTCAGTGCGGTGAAGTGCTCAAGGGTGTGCTCAAGCCTTGGCTTTTCGGCTTACGGCACTAGCACGACCTTGCCGACGTTCTCCCGCGCTGCGAGGATCCGGTGCGCCTCTGGGGCTTCGGCGAACGGCACAGCGGCATGAACGACCGGCACGACAGTACCGTCGTCAAGTGCCGTGATGAGCGGCGCGATCCAGGGCTGGAGCGTGCCGCGGTCGTCCCACAACCGCAGCATGTTCAGGCCGATCACGGCTTTCGACTCCGAGAGTTGGTTGATCAGGTTGAAGCCGCGCAGCATCGCCAATGCGTGGGGCGCCACTGCGCGCAGCGAGCGCTTCTCGCCCTGCTGCATCGATGAGATCCCATAGCCGACAAGCCTTCCGCCGGGACGCAGCAGATCGTAGGAACGCCGCAGCGACCTGCCGCCGAGTGCGTCGAGCACGAGATCGTAAGGCTCCAGGCCCTTCCACCAGCCGTCGCGGCGGTAGTCGATAGCACGGTCCACGCCGAGCTCCGCCAGCCTCTGGTGCTTTCCGGGCGACGCGGTGCCGTGCACTTCGGCCCCAGCGGCCTTCGCCAATTGAACGGCCGCGATGCCGACACCGCCAGCCGCGGCGTGGATTAGCACCCGCTCGCCGGCGCGCAGCGACCCGTAGCCGTGCAGCGCCGCCCATGCGGTCCCGTAATTGACCGGGATCGCCGCGCCTTGTTCGAAGCTCAGGGTGTCGGGAAGGGCGACAGTGTCGGCCGCCGCGACGTTGACGATCTCGGCGTAACCACCGAATCGCGTGCCGGCGAAGACTCTTTGACCGGCGCGGCTCGGATCGACGCCGTCACCGACGGCCTCGACCGTCCCCGCCACTTCGTATCCGACCACCGACGGAATCTTCGGCGCGTCTGGATACATCCCCACGCGCGCGAGGTGGTCGGCGAAGTTCACGCCCGCGGCGTGCACCGAGATCCGCGCCTGGCCCGGGCCGGGCGGCGGTGGGTCAGGCCGTTGCTGCACCTGCAAGACCGATGTATCGCCGTGCTTGGTGATGACGACTGCGCGCATCTCATTCCTCCTGGTGGGGACGATGCTATGCGGCGACGTAATCCGGAAAGCACGGCACCCCCGGAGCTGTGTCGACTCGCGGGATGCCGTTGCCGATAGCGCTGCGAGTCTGGCAGGCGTGCTTTAGCCGCGAGGCTGGTCAGCGGCGACGAATCTTCTCAACCAGCCGAACCACGCCTGCATGCCGGCGCCGGTGCGGGCGCTGACGGGCAGAATCGTGGCGGTCCGATTGACTGCACGGACGTGCGAGATGTAGGTGTCGACGTCGGCATCCAGGTGCGGGACCAGGTCGATCTTGTTGAGTAGCACGACGTCCACGGAACGGAACATCACCGGGTATTTCAACGGTTTGTCCTCGCCTTCGGTGACCGAGTAGACCATCGCTTTGGCATGCTCGCCGACGTCGAATTCTGCCGGGCACACCAGGTTCCCGACGTTCTCGACGATGACGAGGTCCAATTCGGTTAGCTGAAGGCCTTGTAGAGCGCGGTTGACCATGGGTGCGTCGAGGTGGCACTCGCCGCCGAAGCCGTTGTCGGTATTGAGCAGTGACACCTGGGCGCCGCGGCCACTGAGTTTCGCGGCGTCCAGGTCGGTGGCTATGTCGCCTTCGATCACTCCGACGGCGACCTCGCCGGCCAGCTCGTCGAGGGTGGCTTCCAGCACCGTCGTCTTGCCCGAGCCCGGTGAGCTCATCAGGTTCAGCGCCCGAACACCATTGCTTTCGAAGGCCTGCCGGTTGTAGTCCGCCCGGGTGTCATTCTCGGCGAAGATCGCTTCCAGCACCTCGATGCGCTGAGCACCGCTGTCGTAGCCACTGTGATCACCATGATCGTGTCCGTGGTCGCTTTCATCGTGCTCGTGCTCGTGCTCGTGCTCGTGCTCGTGCTCGTGCCCGTGCTCGTGCGTCGTGCCGTCGTCGTGTCGGTGAAACCTACCCATGATCAGCGCCCTTCATGAGACGTCCAACGACGTCACCGCGAACTCGTCACCATGCACCACGTTCACGTCCCAACTCTCGCACTCTGGGCAACACAGTGCCCAACGCGAGGTGATCTCGCAGTGTTCACCGCACGAACGGCACGCTACTTCGGCAGCGACCAACTCGAGTTCGAGCTCGGCGTCGGGCATGTTTTCGTGATCGCGGATCAGGGTCCAGCAGAACGACAGCGAATCAGGGACCACCTGCCGCAGCGCCCCGATCTGGACACGAACGACATCGACATGCCGTCCGTCGGCGTAGGGCTTGACCACACTGGCGATGGCGTGGCACAGCGAGAGCTCATGCACGGCTCATCATCGCAGCCACTGAAGCCGTCAGGTCTTGTTGGCGTTGCTGCGCGGGAAGCCGCCACCTTGCGGGAACAGTGGGAACACCACATCGTCGAGCTTCTCGGCATCGCCGGCCGTTCTGTTCACCGTTGCGCCCCAGACGTTTCCGTCCAGAGACAACTGCAGCGCCCAGGCGTGGCCGTGCTTGTCCTGACGCAGCACTTCGGGCTCGCCGGTGACGGCGCCAGTAGACGTCGCCAGCCGGACTGCCACCGTCTGCTTGGTGTTGACCAGGTTCACCAGCACGGTGCCGTCCACTGCCGCGCAGCCCGCCACTCCGGGGCGGTCCGGCCAGGTCCACACCGTCGATGTGCGCGAGTCCTTGGTGATGCGTTGCAGGCGGTCCCCGGTCGCTGTGCGGTCGGTGATGTACAGCGAGCCGTCTGCCGGGTCGATACACATGCCGCCACCGGCGCCCATGCCCGTCATCGCTGTGGTGTGCGCTGCCTGGTCGACGGTGGTCGGCTGTTCGATTCGCAGCACCTTGCCCGCCAGCGAACCCGGATCGGCAGCAAGCGCAGGGTTACCCGCATCGCCGATCAGCACGACCAGTGTGGTGGGGCTGGTGAAGATCAGCGCCCCGGTGTTGCCGGTGGCGCCTTTGGGGATTCCGGTGAGGATGGGTTTCGGGATGTCGTTGTCGGCAATCCGGATGACCCGATTGTCGGTGGGTGTGCTGATGTAGGCGTACATCAGCCGGTCTTGGGAGTAGGTCGGGGACAAAACGATGTCCATCAGCCCGCCGTCGGCGGCCGGGTCGACCGAGATGACGGTCTTCACCTTGGGCTCGGCGCTGACCGAGACCTCCATGACGGCTCCGGTGGTCCGTTCGGCGACCAGGGCGGACTTGCCGTCGCTGCCCATGATCAGGCCGCTGGTGCTGTCCAGGCAGCCCTGCATGACGCCCGGCGCCGGGCAGGCCTTGGGGAACGGCTTCGCGGGCAGCGGCGGCGGCGGGGGAGGAGTAGACGTTTGCGGCGCGCGGCGTGGGGGTTCGGTGGTGAACGGCTGCGACTGGGCGTCGTTGAACTGGGCGCAGCCCGAACTTGCGAGCAGCGTCGCACACAGCGCGATCAGCACACCCTGAGTAGTCCGGCGTTTCCTCATGCCCGCAAGGTTACGGATTATTGGGACCTGGTCGCCACGCCCATGGATTTAGGCGGGAAAAAGCATCGCTCAAATCCCCGATTCCGGGAGTGTTGCACTTACGCTGGGAGCGTGACCAGTCAATCGGATGACTCACCCTGGCAGCGATCGGCCGGATCCGCTGCGCCGGGCTCGCCGCGGCCCGGATCGGCAAGCCTGATCGACCCAGAAGACGACCTGCCGTCAGCTACCTACGCAGGTGATTTCGAAACGACCGCGATCCCGCCGTTCGACTCGGGAGATTCGGGAGATTCGGGCGGTTCGTCGGCCGTCGGGGGCACGTTCGGGCTGATCGGCGAGGCCGAACCGCTACCGTACGTGCAGCCGGAATCCGGCGATCGGCACGCCGCGGTGATCGGGCCCGCTGCGTTCTCGCCGGACGAAGACGATTCGCGGGTGCGAGCTGCAGGACGGCGTGGCACCCAGGACCTCGGTTTGCTGCTACTGCGGGCGGGAATGGGCGCGCTGCTGGTCGTCCACGGCTTGCAGAACCTGTTCGGCTGGTGGGGCGGTCAGGGCCTGAGCGGATTCAGAGAATTGCTGTCCGGACTCGGCTACCAGTACGCCGACGTTCTCACCTACGTGGCCGCCGGCGGTGAGATCGCGGCCGGCGTGCTATTGGTGCTGGGTTTGTTCACCCCGATCGCGGGTGCCGCAGCGCTGGCCTACTTGATCAATGGCCTGCTGGCCGGGATTGCCACCCAGCCGGACTCGGGCAGCTTCGCTTTCATCCTGGCAGACGGGCTCGAATACGAGATCGCCCTGGTCGTCGTTGCTACCGCGATCATCCTGATCGGGCCGGGCCGGTACGGCTTGGATGCCGGCCGAGGCTGGTCGAGGCGGCCATTCATCGGCTCGTTCGTGGCATTGCTGCTCGGCATCGGTGGTGGCATCGCCGTGTGGGTGCTGTTCAACGGCGCCAACCCGCTCGGCTAACCAGGCGGGCCACCCGAACTAGCCGTAGGGGTTGGGCACCCGACCCCCGCTGGCTTCGGCCAAAACTGGCAGCGTCGCGAATGTGACCGCTGGCAAGCGCATTTCTCCGCCGCTCTTGAGTTGCGCACGCGCCCAGGAACCCTTGTGGAAGCGCAGGCCGTCGATGTCGTGCCACGGCACAGTACGGCTACCGAGCAGAGATCTAGCCGTTACGGTCTGCGCATCGGCGCTTGTTCGCAGCCAGACGACCGCCGCGGAAATGACCACCGGAATCGCCAGCAAAGGGGCGGTCAACGGCCAGGTCAGCACCGGCACCAGCAACCCCAGGGTGAGAAATCCGACCGCGAAATGCGCCATCGGGGAAATCCTGATCACCGTGGGCGCGGGCACAGTTGAACTGGAAACCACTACTGCATCATTGCACCAGGCATAGGTATGAAGCTCGGCTACCTGACGCACGCAATCGGCCACGTACCATCACGGTGAGCGCGTCTCGACCGGGATTTGACCGCTGACCTGTGCGGAGACTACCGTCAAGCGCTATGGAGTACCCTTGGAGCGGCTCGATGCTCGTAGTAATTGACCGGCGCGTTGGTGCGTAACCGGACATAACTTTCGAGCACCACCAACGCGCAACCCTCGTGTAGCAGCCCAGCTGACGGGGGTTTTTTGTTGCCCAGCGTCGCACCGCTTCGCCCGAGACCACCGGACCAGACCACAAAGAGGACACCGTGAGCGCACCCGCCACGCGATCGCCGGCATCGCAGCCCGCCAACGGCGCGCCAGCCGCAGCGAAACCAACACTCAAGCCCAGCGTGGGGCTGAAAAAAGATATTGCGCCGCAACAACTCACCGGAGCCCAGTCGGTGATCCGGTCGTTGGAGGAACTGGACGTCAACGTCATCTTCGGTATCCCGGGCGGTGCGGTGCTGCCGGTCTACGACCCGCTGTTCGATTCGGTCAAGCTGCGCCACGTCCTGGTCCGCCACGAGCAGGGTGCCGGCCATGCCGCCAGCGGATACGCGCACGCCACCGGCAAGGTCGGCGTGTGCATGGCCACCTCCGGTCCCGGCGCCACCAACCTGGTCACCCCGCTGGCCGATGCGCAGATGGATTCCATCCCGGTGGTGGCCATCACCGGACAGGTCGGCAGCGCCCTGATCGGCACCGATGCCTTCCAGGAAGCAGATATCTCCGGCATCACGATGCCGATCACCAAGCACAACTTCCTGGTGCGGTGCGGTGACGACATTCCGCGGGTGCTGGCTGAGGCGTTCCACATCGCGGCTTCGGGCCGTCCGGGCGCGGTGCTCGTCGACATTCCCAAGGACGTACTGCAAGGTCAGTTCACGTTCAGCTGGCCGCCGCAAATGGACCTGTCCGGCTACAAGCCGAACACCAAGCCGCACAGCCGGCAGGTTCGCGAGGCCGCCAAGCTGATCGCGACTGCGCACAAACCAGTGTTGTACGTGGGCGGCGGCGTCATCCGCGGCGAGGCGGGGGAGCAGCTCATGGAGCTGGCCGAGTTGACCGGCATACCGGTGGTCACCACCCTGATGGCTCGCGGCGCCTTTCCCGACAGCCATCGGCAGAACCTGGGTATGCCGGGTATGCACGGCACGGTGGCTGCGGTGGCCGCGTTGCAGCGAAGCGACCTGCTGATCGCGCTGGGCACCCGGTTCGACGACCGGGTGACCGGAAAGCTGGATTCGTTCGCGCCGGACGCCAAGCTGATCCACGCCGACATCGACCCGGCCGAGATCGGCAAGAATCGGCACGCCGACGTGCCGATCGTCGGCGACATC
>Ga0114921_10000665_pt1 | contig 14749 bp, 7 predicted proteins | sample BentaG_FD_87016 | JGI IMG/M metagenome (GOLD analysis project Ga0114921, IMG submission 87016) | Deep subsurface microbial communities from South Atlantic Ocean to uncover new lineages of life (NeLLi) - Benguela_00093 metaG | ecosystem: Environmental > Aquatic > Marine > Oceanic > Sediment ...
CTTTCCAAACAGACAGAATGTTGTCTTGCTTTTTAGGTAAATGTTTCGATAAAATCTTTCTATCTATAAAGCATATAATAAGATCTTAGTGATAAATGCGTAAAAAAATGAAAGAATTAGAGAAAATTCAGAAGGTAAAAGAAAAAAGATTCCTGTTTAAGGTAGAAACGTCAGATAAAGCCAGCGATTACGTCAAGTATGAAGAATTAAGGTATGGAATTTGGGGAGATCCGAGGGATAAGCTTCCTGGAATGAGAAACATGGTATGTGAAAATTTTTTTCATAGCGGAAACAGTCTTATTATAGCTGTATATGCTGAAGATGAAGAGGGCAGATTTAGAGAAGAAAAAGATCATTTTGTTGGGTTTTCATACGGATTTGTAGGAGTCAAGGATAAGGAAGTCGGTTTCAGAGAAATTGATAATCTTCTTTATTATTCTCAATACGTAGGAGTAAGAAGGGATTTCCAGGACTATAGGCTTGGGATATTGATAAAAGAATTCCAGAAAGAAAAGCTGCTAGAGATATTCGGAATTTACAAAGTCACCAGCACTTATGATCCCTTAACAGGAATCAATGCTTACAGAAACATCCATCACTTTGGAATGGACGTCGTTGAATACAGAGAAGCCTGTTATGGAGGCTTCGGGGGTTATTTGAACAGGGTAGATGTTCCTTGCGACAGGTTTTTTCTATTCTGGGACCTGAGAAGAGAAGTGCGAAGACCTGAATATGACCTGGAATTTCTGTTTGAATTTGGCAATTTGGCAATAAGCTCAGAGATGATTGAGATCAAGGGGAGAAGTGGCTTTGTTAAACTTGAAGTTGTAAAAGACGTAAACCTCGACTTAACCTCTGATTTCTTGTTAGTAGAGATTCCCTATGATTTTTATCTGATGCTCAAGGAGACAGACGTGCCTCAAAGGGAAATAAGGAATATTCCGTTGGAGTGGAGGAAAAAAACAAGAAAAGTTTTTCAGACACTTCTCGGGAGAAAATATAAGATTGTGGATTTTAGATGGCTTGAAAAAGATAATCGCAAAAGAGATTTTTACGTTCTCAAAAAAATAGAAGAATCGTAAGTGAAGTTTTGCCGACAAGGTGCAGGGAAATGTCTCCGCTCTAGTTCAGATTTTTCACGCCATTCCCTCACCGCCCTGATCAGCCGACCTGCGGAACTCCGCATGACCATATTCCCTCGTAACTATAAATCTATGCCCTAAGGAGGCTTTGTTGATTGAATCGTCGCGTGCTCAGACATCCTCGGCGTCCGACTGCGTCGGATTCCCTCGAAGAACGGTTCAGGAAGGCTAAATCTTCAATGTCGCTCCGACATTACCCTGCACCTTTTATTCCTATTTTATATCCCGTCACTTTGGGACAAAGCCTAAAATTAGGTTAACTCCGGAATATTGAAATATGGAAGAGAATCTGAAATATTCGTTGTGTGTGTCAAAGGAGCAAAAATTTAAGTTTTTTGCTTACAGTTTTTTTTGTTGCTTCATCGGTTACCTTTACTGTCAACTCATATTCTCCCGACTCTGGAAGGGCTGAAAGAGGAATTTGTGTCCCTTCTAAGAGAGCTGCCTCTTCACCTGCCTTTTGTTGCCTTTTTTGTGGATTCAGCTTAAAATTTTTTTCTCCTTTCTGGAGTTCAAACTCGATCAGGTAAGAACAGTTTTGGTTCGAATCCACGGCTAAGTTGTAGATGTAGTAGAAAACGTTCAAAAATTCGTCCTTGGTATATTCCTGGCTAAAATGAGGCTGGAGAGAATAACGACCTACAGAGAAAATATCAAACTCTCTTTTTTTCCTCGGGGCTCTTTCTTCCTGAATTTGGGGCGAAGCAATGAGGGATGAGAGGGTGAGCTCTTTAGTCCAGAAATTGGGAACTGAGAGTTTCTCCATTTTTAGAGAGAATATTTTTTTGTCTTTGTCATAAACTCCAATAAAAAGCTCGTATTCACCTGGAAGAATGGGATTTCCAATCTGAGAGAGAAAATGGTCTTTCTCCTTGATCAGGGCTTTTTCTTTGCGAAAATCAGAGGAATAGGTCTCTGATTTTAATCTGCCGAAAAAGATCACCTTTTTTGAGATTTTCTCCGGGAGGTCAATCTTTATAAGAAACGATAAGTAGCTGCTTAGATTTTCAGCCTTGGTAAATAGAACTTTTTTCTCAAAGGGGATCTGAACAATATCTTCTTGGGTGGATTCTACCTGTTGAATAAGCTTTCCTTCAAAGGACTCAGGAGAAAATTTTATAGCCATTTTATACTCTGGAAGTTCTTCTAAATCTGGGTAAAGCAAAAATCTTTTAGGAGAGGAAAAGAATGCCTCTGTCACTCTGAAATCAGTCTGGGAACGGTCTATGACATAACCATCACGGTCTATGGAAGAAGTGAGGGCTTTTTCTCGGTCCTCCTCCTTAACAGTCCAATCAGTACGGATAGCAGTAAATACGAAACTGATAGTTTCTTTAGCTTCAGGAAGATTCATCCATGGCTGAGCAGGATAAACCCATATTACAACGCGAGGGCTTTGCCTATAAACCCTGCCTGGTTTACCAAAGTAAAGATAGACTTTCCCCATATCAGTGCCAGTTCCTCTATTGTATCCGTAAATAAAAGCTTTATTTACATAACTCAGCCGTCGATAATATTCTTCTTTAAACTCATTTTTTTCAGTTTGAGGACTGGGATCTCTTTTAGCCCAGAAAAGTTTGATAAAAAAATCCTTGTCTTTTTCTTTTTTTAACTTCTTAAATTCAGCTTTTTTAGCATCGGTTATGATAAGATTTACCTCTTCATTTATCCACTTTTCGTATTTATCCTTCTTTTTTGCGGATAAATTGAAGAAGATTAGAAAAGTTGATATAAAAACAAATATAAAAGACCTATTTTTTATCATTTGCACTTTTGGATAAGAGTTTCTATTCTTCTTCGTTCTTCAGGAGTAATAGTGTTATTTTTTAGTACAAGGTATTTCTTGAAATATTTGAGGGCTTGAGCCTTATTTCCTTTTTTTAAATAAGCCATTCCCAAGTTGTATGCAGGAAAATCATAATTTGGGTTCAGTTCTAATGATTTTTCCCAACAGGATATGGCATCATCGATCTTTCCTATTATTTGATAGGTTCCACCTAACCCATTATAAGCTGAAGATAGGTCAGGGTCGAGCTCAATAGCTTTTTTAAAATATTCAATTGATTGAGAATGAGTTTCCACCTTTTTAGTCCGCAAAAAAATTGATAGATAAAGCGCACCAAAATTATTAAAAATTATTGCATCGGTGCTATCCAAGGAAAGTGCTTTCTTGTAATGTTCAAGAGCTTTTTGATACTCCCCTTTTCTCCAATAGGCCACTCCCAAATAATTCCACACTTCAGGGTCAAAGTCAAATAAAGCGAGCCCTTTTTGGAGAACTTCAATACCCTTATCCAACTTCCCTTGTTCAACTAAAAGAACGCCATAGGTTGAAATGATTTCATAATTCTCCGGATTATTATTATATCCTTCCTCCATTATCTTAATAGCTTCCTCTATCTGTCCTTGAGAGCTATATATTTCGGAAAGATGAGTATAAGCTGTAGCAAAGTCTTTTCTCTTCCGGATAATTTCATTCAATAATTTGATGCTTTCCTCCACTCTATCTTCATTATACAAGATACTGGCCCTGGTCAATTTTTTTTGCAAAGGGAGAAGGATTTTTAAATCATCTTCGGGTCCGTATTTCTTTTTTAATTGAGGCAATGAAGAGACAAGATATCCCAAACTTTTCAGTTTCTCTTGGGCTTCCCGGTCAATTTTTTGAAGGCTTTGTGCTTCTCGGAGAGAAGAAGACTCTTCTTCTATTTTTTTCAGCTTTTTCTTATATCTCTCTAAATTAATTTTTTGAGCTAGATTTAATTCTTCATCAAAATCATCCTCCAGATTGTAAAATTCAGGAATAGGGGAGTCTATAAATTTTTTCTTCTCTTCTATGAATCCTCGAAGGGGAGCCCATCCTCTATTGTAGTAAGCGTACAATGATTCAAAATAAATGGCTCTTTTCTTTATTTTTTTTCCTTTTATCAAAGGGAGAAGGGACACTCCTTGGAGGAAAGGAGGTTTTTTTATCCCCAGGATATCACAGATTGTAGGGAATATATCAATATGACTGACATATTCGTCAATTCGACAAGCATTCACTCCCGGCCCCACAATGATTAAAGGAACCCAGAGAGTGCTGTTATAGGCAAAATAGTTGTGAGTTAATTCACCATGTTCACCCAGAGATTCTCCATGGTCTCCGGTTAATATGATTAAGGTATTTTCCATTAAATCATTTCTTTCTAAATAATCAAACATTTTTCCTAATTCAGAATCAACATAGGCGACTTCTCCTGAATAATATTCATCTTTAAATTTGCTTTTGAAAGGCTCAGGGGGCAAGTAAGGAGCATGAGGATCCCAGAGATGAATCCAAGAAAACCATTTAGACTTTTGTTTCTTCAGCCAGCCAAGAGCCACATGAATAACTTTCTCAGCAGTTTTTTCCGCATAGCCAAATGTATAAGAAGGTTTAGAAGGATAAGAGTCATCGTAAACATCAAATCCCTGAGTCAATCCAAAGCGAGAATCAAGAGGAAAAGCACCGACAAAAGCTCCAGTGGAATATCCTCTGCTTTTTAAGTATTCGGCTAAGGTTATAAAATCTTCAGCAACAATAAACTTTATGTTGTCGTGAACGCCATGGTAAAGAGGATTGGTGCCTAATAAAATATTGGCATGAGAAGGAAGAGTTGTTGGGTTATGAGCAAGAGCCCTGTCAAAGATTGCACCTTTTGTAGCTAAGGTTTCTATGTGGAGAGTCTGTACATACTTTGTGCTGTAACAACTGAGCCTGTCTGGTCTAATCGTATCGATGGTTATAAGGAGCACGTTTAAGTTCGCCCGTTTTGTTTTTGAAGCCATAATTGAATAATCTGTAAAAATTATTCCTATCAGCATAAAAAATAAGAAAAGAAAATTTTTTTTCAATGTTGTTTTCATTTAGTTTTTCTTTAAATATTCAAGTAATTGTTTCGCAATGTTTGCTTTTTCATGCTCAGGCGATAGCTCCAGAAATTTTTCTAAATTTTCCACCGCCTCATTTAATTTGTTTTGCCCGATATAGATAGTTCCTATCTGATAATAGGCATCAGCATAGTCATCTTTAAGCTCCACTGATTTCAGAAAAGAGGCTAATGCCCCTTCTGATTCTCCCAAGTTTGTCAAACAGACTCCAAGATTATAGAACGCATCCGGGTCATCCGGGCTTAGTTCTGTTGCCTCCTGGTAATATTTTTTTGCCTCTTCGTAATTTTCGCTTTTGGCCGAAATTTCACCGAGCTCTTTGTTGCTGCTGTAGCTTTCTGGATTAAGTTCTGCGGCCTTTTGAAAGGCAGCCAGAGCCTCTTCTTTCTTGTCCAGTTTTTTGTAAGCCAGGCCCAAGTTGAGATAGTAGCCCCACTGAGTCGAACTGAGTTCTATTGCATCTTTGTAAGAACTGACAGCTTCTTCATATTTCTTTTCTTCATACAGTTTATTTCCCTTGAGGAAAAGCTTATCAGCCTTTGAAACGTTTCTCTCGACGAATTCCTCTGCTTTCTCCAGATTGATTTCCAATTTAGTTGGTTCTGCAATTCTCACCCTTACTTCTTGGGATTTTGGCATATAGCCTGATTTTTTAAAAGTGACCTGATAGTAGCCTGGCCAAAGGCCGACTTGTATGAATTTGCCTTCTTTGTTTGTGGTGAGCTCAAATTTTCTTGTCGATGCTTTGACAGAAATAATCGCAACTTTGACTTTCTCCAGGGGATTTCCGGCGCTGTCTGTAACAATCCCCTCTATTCTGCCCTGAACTGAAGATCGCCCATTGAGAGATATGAGGAGCATAAGAAAGAATGATAAAAAGACAAAAAATAAATGTTTCTTTAACATTATTTTCTCCTTTACCGTCCTTTAACGTAGCAACATTTTTTTTGTCTTTTTCTCCAGATCCCTGATGTGAGTCTGAGCAGGATTAAGCTCTAAAGATTTCTGAAGGAGAGAAAGTGCCTTCTCAGGCTGATTCAAATTTAAATAACATTCTGCAGCCAGGTTTAAAACGCTGACCTCTACTGCTTGTTCCATAAGCTTTTCTAAATAGACAAGAGCCGAGGCCCAATCTTTGAGGCCTGCATAGTTCAAAGCAATGATTTTGGCTGCTTCTCTTTCTCGAGTAGCCTGGTGGACAGGAAAAACAACTGTGAGAGAAGCTTGGAATTGTCGAAGGGCATAAAGAGTTTTTGCCAGCAGGAGCCTTATTCGTGGTTCATTCTTCATTTTAAGGGCTTGCTCGAGAGAGTCTTTAGCACGCTCGTGTTTTCTAGTCATAAAGTATTGAGATCCTAATAAGTAAAGCTGCTCTGAGTCTGGAAAGGGATTGTGTGCTTTGGAATAGATCCAGGGAATGACTGGATATGGCTGGGAGAGAAGGATGAAATTTTCTCTTTCAGTAAGAAACTTTCTGCCGTTATTATCAAGGATTGAAACCTGCATTCGATAATAACCGGGCTTGAGAGAAGAGAGGGAGAGAGGACTGAAATCTATTGCTTCTCCCTCGGGACTTAAAACTTCCTTCAACGATTTTTTTAAACTTAAGACAGGTGTTTCAGCATTAAAAGAGAGTATCTCAATGAGGAGGCTCTTGCCGGCTTTTTCCTCAAGGTTGAATATCTGACAGTAAAATCCAATTTCTTTCTGAGGAGGGAAATTATTCTGAGTATTAATCAGATATTGGTTTCCACCAACAGCAAAGGCTTTAAGCTTTCTCTTCTGGCTTTCTCCAAGTCTCTCCCGTGCGTGATAGAGGAGAAGGTTGCTGAGAAAGGGTCCACTTCCTTCTTTAGGAATGAAAACCTCAGTCTCGAAAGAGGTGAAATCTTTGGCTGTTTTGTTTTTAAGCAGGAAAAAGAGCTTGTAATTTCCTGAGATAATGGGCAACACATCCTGAAAGGAGAAGAGTTGCCGCTCATGTTTCTTGTATAACTCTGGAGATATTTTGAGAGGAATCTCTTCATCTTTTTCCAAAACAGGATTACCTTGTGTATCTTCAATCCTCAAAATAAGCTGGAAAACAGCATAGTATTTACCCTCGTACAAAGCGAAATTTACTTTTTTTGGCTCTACAGCCCAGTGGATGAAGAACTGATTGAAATTCTTGAAAATTTTTATTTTGAAGCTGTTCTCTATGAAATTGTGAGTGTAATCTGTTTCAACATAATCTTTATAATCAAGGTAAGAGCGAGCATAAGCATCAGAAAATTTTTTCTCTGCTAAAGAATATGCACTTGAAATGATAGAGGCAGATGAGGAAGAAGTGATACCGAAAGTTTTCTCCCCTGGGAGGTAACTTAAAGAAGCATTAGCTAGTTCTCCTGATATTTCTTTTATTATCTGGAAGGCACGGCTTCGATCAAGAGAAGAGACATAAAGAGAGGGAATGGCAAGTTTTTCCGGCCCTTCCATTCCAGGATGATAGAGGCGGTACTCACCCAATCCCTGAGGCTGGTAAAAAATAAGATAAAAATAGGGAGGAAGACCGAATTTTACTTCCCCGCGGTAATACCAGAGCTCCAAGGGGAATAACTTAGAGCTAGTCGTGAAAAGCTGCCTTTCTAGAGGGGGGCCGAGAAGAAGATAGAAATAGCCTCTCTCTGTCTGACTTCCCCTTTTTGAGGTTTCACGGCCGAAATTGAAATCCGCAAACTGAACTCTTTTCATATACTCTTGGTAAAACTCATTTTCGTTAGTGTCAGGAAGAAGATCACGCTGTTTCCAAAAAATTTGGATGAATCTATTGCGTTCTTCCTCTGTTTTAAGCTTTAAAAAAATTTCTCTTTCTGTTTTGGTTATAATCGGAGAAACAGTATCAAGCCAATTCTTATGTTCTTGTGAAAGCTTTTGTTTAGAGAAGATAGGAGAAACTAAAGTAATTAGGATCAGAGACAAAATAAAATTCCTTTTCATCTTTCGTCCTACTAATTAAAAATATCATAAGCTCAGATTAGTTTCAAATTTTAAAGCGCAAAAATCAAACCGCGAAGAGCATGGCAAATAGTGTAAGAAAAAGTGTAGGGCCTGATCTCCGAGCGGGCGAACTCGTTAACAGTAAAACGTAAAATGTCATTTGCAGGGGATTGACTTATCAAACAACTTTTGAATCAGACATTTTTTTTTAAATAAATTGCTTTTTTTTTGTTTTTTGAATATATTCTACTTAGGAAATAAGTTGGCTAGATTCAAAAAATTGGATAATTCAAATTTTTGGAGAAGTTTAGTATTTCCAACTAAGAGAATAATAATCTATCTTATTGATAAAAAAAGGGTTAACAATACTCAAAAATTGGCATGAAATTTGCCTAAAAATATACATAACATAAAAAATTATTATGCTTACTAAATAATTACTCAGAAAAAAGGAGGTGGAAATCAAACAGATACACAAATAAATAACGGGAATGAGGAAGTTAATAAAAAAAAGAAAAAGGAGGAAGAAATGAAAATCAAGTCACTTATTTCGCTATGTGCAATCCTTCTTATATTCTCCCCTCTTGCTCTCTCCCAGTCCAAATATACCGGAGCTATTGTTGGCACAGTGACGGATGAAGAAGGTACTCCACTTCCCGGTGTTACAGTTACTTTGACGGGTCCTAATATAATGGGTCCTCGGACTGCCATTACTGATGCAGAAGGCCGATATCGGTTTCCAGCGCTTCCCCCTGGCACATATGTAGTTAAAGTCGAACTAGAAGGTTTTACAACAGTTATCAGGGAAAATCTTCGTCTTCATACTACGATTAGATTAACCGTAGACCTGACAATGAAAATAGGCACTGTGGAGGAAGAAATCACCGTCATTGCCGTATCACCTACAGTGGATGTCAAAACTTCAGAAACTGCCTCTGTGACTTTATCCGATGAAATCCTTCGCAACATGCCTACCAGCCAGTTTGTGACTGGAATCGTCAATCTTGCACCCGGTGTTTCAGGGAATGTGGCTTACGGCGCTTCGAGCGGTACGGGAATTTCCTACCAGGTAGACGGAGTGGATGTCTCTGACCCTGATGCAGGCACTGCCTGGGTTTTTCTTGATTATAACATTGTCGAAGAAGCCAAGATTATGGGAATCGGGCTCAACGCTGAATACGGAGCTTTTACTGGAGTGATTTTCAACACCATCACAAAGTCAGGAGGGAATGAGTTCTCCGGCCATGGTGAGTTTATCTACCAGCACACTGAGAAAGGATTCTGGACAGCAGAAAATAACAAAGAATACATCGACGATTTTCCCGGTCTAACAACACCCATAGCAGGATTGGTGGATAGAAGTGCTCATCTGGGCGGTCCCATCCAGAAGGATAAAATCTGGTTTTTCCTCGGTGGTCAGTATTATCGATCAAAAAATAGGCCAACTGGTCTTCAGGAACCCCATTGGCGAGACTACAAACAGCCAAGAGCTTTTTTCAAAATCACTTCTCAACCAAGCTCCACTATTAACCTGATGGCATTCTATGAATACGATGCTTATAACGGAATCAACAGAGCAACAGGTGTCAGGAATCCAGTTCCAGAAACTGGTGTCAAGCAGGATTCTCCAGACCATGTGGGAAACTTCGACCTGACTGCAATATTTAGCCCCAATACTTTTCTTGATGTAAAAGGCGCCTTTTTCATTGGTTTTTACTACCTGGATCCACAGGCCGAAAACTGGGAAACTACTCCTGCCTATTGGAGTGCAGAGGATTATAGGTGGTATGACAACAGCAGCTGGTGGTATAAAGCTGATCGAAAAAGATACCAGGCCAACGCAGGGCTTTCCCATTATGCAGAGGATTTCATCAAGGGAAACCACGACTTCAAATTCGGGACTGAATTCGAATATGGCTGGACAAGAGACAGATCTGGATTCACAGGTTATGTGGAAGGAATTGGCAGTCATGCTTATATTTACGATTGGTATGGCTCTCTCTATGCTTACCAGTACGACGGCTACGACATGGACACCAGCTATACGAGGACTGAATTCTATGCGCAGGATGCATGGTCTATTTCCGATAATCTCACTCTAAACTTTGGCCTTCGCTACAGCATGATGCGTGGAAATGTCAAAGATATTTCTGAAGCTGTCTATAAAACAAGCCGCTTTTCCCCTCGATTAGGTTTTGCCTGGGATATATTCGGTGACCACACAACTGTCTTTAAAGCTCACTACGGCCAGTACACAGAAGCGATGTTTTCTCGCATACATAATCGCCTCAATCCATCCGATCACTTCAGCGACTTTGTCGGATATGAACAAGTGGGGGGAGTATGGCAGGAAATGTGGACGATTAGTCCAGAACAACTCTACCGCCTTGCAGATGATATCAAACATCCCTATCTGGATCAATTCTCTGTTGGCATCGAACGGGAACTCTTTAAGGACGCCTCTCTTGGAGTCTCTTTCATTTATCGCAACTGGAAAAACATCATAGGTGTCTGGGACACAAAGGCCGATTACACAACCAGAACTGTTCAAGATCCATACACAACAGCTACTTACACTGTTTACGACATAGTTAACCGCGGCGACTATGCCTATGTGATCGGGAACTTCAAAAAAGGAGATCCCTGGATTCTGGATGACCCTTACCGCAAATACTGGGCTATTGACGTCCGGTTCCAGAAAAGGTTTTCCAATCGCTGGCAATTGCTTGCTTCCTACATCTACTCTCGATGCACAGGCACAATAAACACCGGCGGTGCCGATGACATCGGCTCGGCAGGAAGAAGTTATGATCCTAACTACTGGACAAATAGAGATGGAAATTCTTCTAACGATCCCACTCACTTTCTAAGACTCTACGGATCGTATATTTTTCCCCTTGATATCCACTTCAATGCAGCATTCAACTGGAGGTCAGGAAATCGTTGGACCAGACAGGCGCGCTACAGACTTGAGCAGAGAAGATGGTATATCTATACTGAAATGCGGGGGTCTAATCGATATCCAAGTCAGTGGAATCTAGACCTTCGCCTCGAGAAAACTTTCACATTTGCTGAAAAATACCGTGTTGGCCTCATGATGGATATCTTCAACGTCTTCAACAGTGATACGGTTACAGATTGGGGAGATGCTGCAGGTTACGATTGGAAGCCTCATGAATATGAGTCCGGTGCCCCAGGTCCTGATGGCCACAAAATCTACGGGCTGGTTTCACCGAGGGCTATCCGTCTGGGTATAAGGTTCTTCTTCTAAAGATCAAGCAGAAATCGAATTCAAGGAAGGGAGGCTGCTAAAAAAGGAGCAGTCTCCCTCCCCGTTTCCATTTTTATTGAGGTTCAATTCCAAACTTCCGTGACAAAATCAGATATATTTTTATCTTATTTTGTCATTGCATAGAACGAAGAAGATTCCTCGCGTGTCATTGCGGGCATAATACTCACAAAGTGTTGCTATAATCATATATTCACTTTAACATGTCGGAAACATAAAATATTGAAATTAACGCAGATCATAAACCTTTATATGAACGATCTAAAGACATTTTTGCAACAGATGTTAAAGATGTTTAACTTTTGCATAAAAAAATCTCTCTATGATGCTATTTTAAATATAAATACAGTTATGACCAACAACACTTTTTGAGTATTATGCCCATTGCGAGCCCCGTAGGGGCGAAGCAATCTCAAATAATAAAGTTTTTTTGTAAGGCGCATAGTGCTGGAGCAAATCCAGCGTGTTTTTGAACCACGCAGCCTGATCCACGATTTTGTCTTTCATCACGGAAAAAAAATGCTTTCTAAATTGTCTGCCACTTCCTCCAGCATCTCCTTTTATGATAAAATCTTTATATGATAGATCGGAAAAAAGGAAAAAAAATTCCTTCTCTTAAAATTATTCTCCCTCTCATACTTATCCTGATACTCGCTTTTCTATTTATCTTTTTATTTTTTCTCCATAAACGTCCATCTTTCTCTTCTCTTAAAGAAGGAAAAGAGTTTAATTACATCTTAATTACTGTGGACACTCTCCGGGCTGACCACATTCATTGCTACGGCTTTCCTACAATAGAAACTCCTTTTATGGACCTCTTCGCCTCTAAAGGTATAAAGTTCGAAAAATGCATTGCCCAAACTCCCCTCACCTTGCCCTCCCATACATCTATCCTGACAGGTACACATCCTCTCTTTCATGGAGTCCGGGACAATGGAGGGTTTCTTGTTCCTCAAGAACTCGTAACTTTGGCTGAAATTTTTAAGGAAAGAGGCTACGAGACATCCGCCTTTGTCGCAGCCTATGTGCTTGATTCAAAATGGGGCTTAAACCAGGGATTCGATTATTATTTCGACAAATTCGATCTTAGCCGCTTCCAGAAAATCTCTTTGGGAAGTGTCCAGAGACCAGCCAATGAACTCATGGATGAGGCCCTTTCCTGGCTGGAGGAGAAAAAAGAAGAAAAGTTTTTCACCTGGATTCACCTTTATGACCCTCATACTCCCTATGAACCTCCTCCTCCCTATGACAAAAAATATCCAGGCCACCCTTATGTAGGAGAGATTGCCTTCACAGATGCCCAGCTTGGCCGTCTCTGGGAGTTTCTTCAAAATAACAAATTGGTGGAAAATTCCTTTCTCATTTTTGCTTCAGACCATGGAGAAAGCCTTGGAGAGCACCGAGAAAGCAGTCACGGCTTTTTTGTCTACCAGGAAGGTATCCATGTTCCCCTCATTTTTATTACTCCCTTTGAAAAACTCCATGGAATATCTTCTTCTCGGATTGTCTCCTTGGTGGACATCATGCCCACTGTACTGGAGATGGCTGAAATCCCTGTCCCTACTCAGGTTCAGGGAGAGAGCTTAATCCCACTATTTTTTCAACCTGAAAAGTCCCACAGCTACGCCTATGCTGAAACTTTCTACCCCCGCTTTCATTATGGCTGGTCAGAGCTAATAAGTCTTCAAAATGATAGGTATAAATTGATTATTGCTCCAGATATGGAACTCTATGATTTAATAAAAGACCCGGATGAGAAGGAGAATTTAGCTTCGTCCCATAAAAAGGTTCTGGCAGAACTTAAAACTGAGGCTGATAATTTCATCGAAAAATACAGTGAGAATGCTCTTGAGATTGACTACCGTAAAATAGATGAAGATACAAGGGAGAAACTGGCTGCCCTGGGATATATAGGTGCTTTTACGGATTCATCAAAGTTAAAAGGGAAAAAATTAGCCAATCCTAAAGAGAAGATTGTTGTTTTTAATAGTCTTTCAAGGGCAAGAGAGATGGGCTTAGAGGGAAAAGTCGACGAAGCGGTAAAAATAATTAAAGGCATCATTACCGATGATCCAGATATAATCGACGCTTATTTTGCTCTTGGCAATATATATTTCAAGCACGGAAACCATAATGAGGCAATTGCCTATTTCCAGGAATCTTTAGAAAGAAGACCTGATGATACTTTCACCGTCATCAATATCGCCAACGCCTACAGAAGAATGGGAAAGTATGAAGAGGCGGAGACATTTGTCCTGAATCATCTTGAAAAGGGCATATCTGACTCCCAGCTCTATTTCATTCTGGGAGGCATAAAAGTCCTCCAGAAAAAAGATGACGAGGCAATCAAGTATTATCATCAATGTCTATCCCTTAATCCTTCTTCAGCATCGTCTCACAATGCCCTGGCTGCTATTTATCTCCATAAAGATGATCTCCTTAATGCTGAAAAACACATAAATTCGGTCCTTGAACTCAACCCTAAATTGATCAATGCTAACTACCACCTTGCTCAGCTTTTAGAAAAAAAGGGAGAACTCACTGAGGCTGCTGAGGCTTACCGAAAAGAATTAGAATATTCGCCCAATCACTTTAAATCCAGTTTTAATATGTCCCGCCTGTATAGAATATTTGGTCAGGAGGAAGAAGAGCTAAAATATCTTCAGAAAACCATTGAAATCAATCCTGATTTCCCCTTGAGTTATTTTTATCTTGCTCGAATTTATCTCAACCGCGGAGAGAAATTCGAAGAAGCAATTGAGTTAGTCAAGAAAGGAATAGAGTTAAAGCCGGAAAAGAAGGACCTCCCTTTTGGTTACTTCCTCCTTGCTGACCTTTACAACCGACTCGGCAATGAGTCAAAGTCCTTAGAATATGCTCAAAAAGGAAAAAAGCTCGTTCAAGAAAATTCTAAATAGATTAAAAATTGTAAAGAAATTTTACATAAAGATATTTCCAGCCTTTCTCTTAACCAAAAAATATATTCATTATATTAGAGTTAACCGTCCATTAAAAATTGGCATAAAAATTGCGTTTAGTTTAATTCAATTGCTTTAGATTAGATGATTATTTATTATTAAAGGAAAGCACTATGATGAAAAAGCTCAACTTTCTTATAAAGACTTTACTTTTTGTTTTTATTATTTTTTCTTTTCTTTATTCTGATTTCAATAAAAGGGAAAATCGCGTCAAGCCTTGCTATGGCGGAGTTTTCCGGATTAAATCTTTTACAAATGAGTTTAGGCCGGAGCTCGATCCAGCAAGTCCAGAGTCTTTCATTTTTATTTCAGAACAAATTTATGATGGGTTAATCAGGCTTGATAAAAATTTTAACATTATTCCCTCCTTGGCCGAATATTGGGAGATCTCCTCCGATGGGAAAAGATACAGATTCCATCTGAGAAAAGGTGTTAAGTTTCATCAGGGAAGA
>Ga0114921_10000666_pt1 | contig 14738 bp, 13 predicted proteins | sample BentaG_FD_87016 | JGI IMG/M metagenome (GOLD analysis project Ga0114921, IMG submission 87016) | Deep subsurface microbial communities from South Atlantic Ocean to uncover new lineages of life (NeLLi) - Benguela_00093 metaG | ecosystem: Environmental > Aquatic > Marine > Oceanic > Sediment ...
CGGATGCATGCAACACAAAAAAGAGGGAAAGTTGCGGAAGACGTCTCCAGCCGATGTTGTTTAGGTCGAAACATTCATAAACCCTTTCGTTGATAAAAGTCAGCACTTAAAAGGGTGAGGCGTATGTCAAGACCGTTTTACGTAAAATTCGAGATTCCTAAAGAGGTGGCAGATGCAGCCTATGAAGCCCTGCAGATAGCCAATCAAACAGGCTCTGTCAGAAAAGGCACCAACGAGACAACAAAGGCTGTGGAGCGAGGACAGGCAAAACTCGTCGTCATAGCCGAAGATGTGGACCCGCCTGAAGTCGTGGCTCATCTCCCCCTCCTCTGCGAAGAACGCAAAATTCCCTACATATTCGTACCAAACAAAAGAAAACTTGGAACCTCCGCCGGGATAGACGTCCCCGCAGCTTCAGCATGCATCACCGGAGTTGGCGACGCAGTAGCTTTGATAAAAGAAATCTCCAGTCGAATTGAGGAACTGAAAAAGAAGGGCCCTAGTGGATGAGCGAGAAAGAGGCAAGAGAGGAGCTAATTCCTGCCGAAGTCATTCAAGTGATTGGTCGAACAGGACTTACCGGAGAGATTACCCAAGTCAGAGTTCGAGTGCTTGAAGGAAGAGACAAAGGACGCATCATAACAAGAAACGTGAAAGGCCCGGTGCGAACCAACGACATTCTCCTGCTGAGGGAAACCGAAAGGGAAGCCAAGAAACTTAGACGATAAGAGAGGGTTGCCAGTGCCAAGACTCAGACTCTGCTCCTTTTGCGGACACGAGTTTCCACCAGGCACCGGCATGATATACGTGAAAAACGACGGAGCAGTCCTGTGGTTTTGTTCAAGCAAATGCAGAAAAAGTTCCATTGGGTTAAAACGTGATGCCCGTAAGGTTCGCTGGACAAAGTATTTTGGAAAGGAAGAGAAGGGGAAAGCTTGACTGAACGGGACCGCCTTTTTATGAGGTAGAAAACGATATGAAGAGGCTGAAGTGATGAACAATGAACATAGTCATGCTGGGTTCTCCCGGGGTAGGCAAAGGAACCTACGCCGAAATCCTTTCAGACAAATATAATGTTCCAAGAATCTCCGGTGGAGACCTGTTTCGCGAAGCCATAAGGGATGAAACAGAGCTAGGCGAAAAAATAAAAGGCTACGTGTCCCGTGGAGACTTGGTTCCCGACGAAATGGTCGTTGAACTAGTGAAGGAGAGGCTGCAAGAGGATGATTGCAAAAACGGATTTTTCCTTGACGGTTTTCCAAGGACGATTGTCCAAGCAGAAGCCATGGAAAAATTCGAAAAAATAGATGAAGTCTTTAATTTTGTCGCTTCTGATCGGGTCATCATGTCCAGACTTTGTGGAAGAAGAACCTGCAGGGAATGTGGAGCCATATACCACGTAGAAAACATTCCCTCCAAAGTTGAGGGGGTATGCGACCGTTGTGGTGGGAGACTTTATCAGCGCTCAGATGAGACGCCTCAAGCCATCAAGAATAGGTTACGGGTGTATCGTGAAAAAACGAAGCCCGTGATTGATTACTTTAGAAAGAAGGGTTTACTTGCTGATATTGACGCGAATTATCGATTTGAAGAAGTTGACAAGGTAATTTCTCAATGTGAAAGGCATCTTCAAAATCTAAGCTAAGATTCACGAAGATGAAGAATTAAGTTATGGAGGCGATTGCATGCGTGCAACAGTGAGGAAGACTATGTGCTCGTATGGTAGCCCATCGTGTGTGCGCACGATTTGTTACCCCCTTTATTTGTCTTCAAATATGTGGCAAATATGATGTGTTGTTGGGTTCGTGTGGTCTTTCGCTCTTTGGGGTGTTGAATTTTGGTTCTTATCGATGTTTACCATGCTCGTGCGAGGGTGCCCTCTGGTTGTTTTTCTTTGGTGGCGTAGCAGGCGAGGGTTAGGGCGAAGGGTTGGTCGTCGTGGCGGCCTTGTGGGTGCCAGAATTTTAGGTGGATGCGTTCTTGTGCTGTTTTAAGCTTCAGGTATTCGTTTGCGCGCGCGCCCGCGACACGGTTTATGTAAAAACTCTGCAACCACAAATCGCATATATATTATGTATCATTGAGAAAGTTCGCCATTCAGTGAACTCTTAGAATGCATTCTGATCAAACGTTTTCTCAATCAGAACACCTAGGTCACTTCACAGACATGTAAGCGCTGTCTAGAAAGGAGCAAAAACAACTAGAGCCATAGCAAATAAGTTAAATAGGTCTATAATAAGCGTGCAAGCCTATGTGCGAAAACTTGAACGCGAAGATCAAGTTTCGCGTAGACAAAGTAAAGGGAACCAGTTAACAATAATTAACGGATAAAGAAAGGCAATTATTATCTCTCTTTGAAAGGATAGATCAAGAAATCAGAAGTCAAGAGCAAAGTTAAAAAGACTATTTCATACTTTAGCCAAGGAGGGGTTCTGAATTGCCTGTTCGACAACCGATAGTCTGTGTGCTCGGGCATAACTCAGCTAAGTAGACCTTGCTGGGTGCCAGTCGACACCGGAAAGACTCTACTGCTAGATCGGATCAGAAAAAGCAGTGTTCAAGCCCGTGAAGCCGGAGGCATAACCCAACACATCGGTGCAAGTTACTTTCCTGTTAAGACCCTTACCAAGATATGTGGTTCTCTTCTGAAAGGATTAAGAAAAAGGGTGCGAATTCCCGGATTGCTTGTCATTGATACGCCGGGTCATGAGGCCTTCGCCAACTTGAGGAAAAGAGGTGGCGCGGTGGCAGATATTACGATTCTTGTGATTGACGTTCTAAGGGGATTTGAGGCTCAGACATATGAATGTATCGACATCTTGAAGGAAAGGAAAACTCCCTTCCTCGTGGCGGCAAACAAAGTCGATCGCTTACCAGGCTGGAAATCCAATTTTGATGAAACCTTTTTAGCGTCCTACCGAGATCAAGATCCCTACGTTCGCCAAGACCTAGATGAACATTTATACACGGTCATAGGAACACTTTCTAGGCTTGATTTTAGAGCAGACCGGTTTGACAAAATATCCGATTTCACCAAAAACATAGCCATTGTTCCGACGAGCGCCAAAACAGGGGAGGGCATACCCGAACTTTTGGCAGTTCTCGTCGGTCTAACTCAACAATATCTGCGCCCCAACCTCCGAGTAACAAAGGGGCCGGCGAAGGGAACGGTTTTAGCAGTTAAGGAGGAACCTGGACTCGGTATCACCATCAACGTCATTATCTATGATGGAGTGCTTCAAAAAGGCGACATCATCGTCGTGGGTGCCAAAGAAAAACCCATCGTGACCAACGTCCGGGCTGTTCTTCTGCCGAAGCCTCTGGACGAGATCAGAGATCCTCGGGACAAATTCTCCTCAGTTGACGCGGTTTCAGCTGCGGCTGGAATAAAAATCGCAGCGCCAAATCTTGAAGAAGCCTTAGCTGGCGCACCTTTATACGTGGTTCCGTCTAAAGACCGCCTTGAAGAGTATGTTAAATCGGTTTCCGAAGAAGTTGAAAAAATCAGAATCGTTACTGAAATGGAAGGTGTCGTGCTGAAAACCGACGCGTTGGGATCCCTTGAAGCCATCGCCGAGAGTTTGAAACGAAACAACATTCCGATAAGGTTGGCGGATGTCGGCGACGTTTCTAAGCGAGACGTCACCGAGGCTGTTGTGGTCAAAGAACGTGAACCACTCCACGGAGTCGTTTTAGCCTTCAATGTAAAGGTGCTGCAAGATGCGGAGGAAGAAGCGAAAAACCGAGGGGTTCCTATCTTTCAAAACAACATCATTTACCATCTGATCGACGATTACGTCCAATGGATCAAAAGCGAGAAGGAAGCGCAACTTAAAGAAGAGTTTGACAGGCTGGTCAGGCCGGGTAAGCTGAAGTTCCTTCCCGGCTACGTGTTTAGGAAAGCGAAACCAGCTATAGTTGGGATAGAAGTTTTGGCTGGGCATATTCAACCAAAATATGTCCTTGTCAAGGAAGATGGGCAGGATGTCGGCGAGATCAAGCAGATTCAGGACCGCGGTCAAGCAGTTTCAGAGGCTAACACTGGGATGCAAGTGGCGATTTCATTAGATAAACCGATTGTGGGACGTCATATCCATGAGAAGGACATATTCTACGTTAGGGTGCCTGAAGCCCACGCCAAAATCTTGCTAACGAAGTTTCAAGATCGCTTGTCCTCTGAAGAGCTTGGAGCACTGAATGAGCTAGTGGAAATGATGAGGCGTAAATCTCCCTTCTGGGCAGCTTAGCCTAGTTAAGCCGTGACGGTGTAAGTGATTTTCCATCCATAGACTTTATTAAGTCTTGCGAGACAATATATTCTCGCTATGGAAGATTCGCGAATCGGCTTCGTCAGCCATTTCCTTAGCGGAAGAACTATCACGCGGATTAAACGTGAGGGCTAATGAAAGGCAAGTCAAAATCGGTACAGGAAAAAAAGCCATCCGTTTTCCGAGAAGTTTATCTCATCCACGAGCCCTACGTCTACGCCGCAGTCGTCAGAGAACCAAACACCCAAAGAATAAGATATGAAGTAATCGAACCCACCCTCCTCAAAGAAGAGAAACACCAACTAAAAGAAATCAAAGCCATACTGATTGAAGAAATCGATGTCAACCTCAAAGAAATCGGAACACGAGACAAAGCTGAGGAGTATCTCAAAAACAAGATTCGCGAAATCATCAAAGACTATCAACTAAAGATCGCTGAGGAAGCTATAGACAAACTCATGTACTACACTGTACGCGACTTCCTCGGCTACGGAAAAATTGACCCCCTCATGAAAGACCATCTAATCGAAGACATCTCAGCAGACGGAGTCAACATACCCCTTTACGTTTGGCATCGTGAATACGAATCCCTCCCCACCAACATCATCTTCAGCGATGTTGACGAACTAAACTCCTTCATAGTTAGGCTAGCCTACCTAGCGGGAAAAAACATCTCCCTTGCGATGCCTATACTTGACGCCTCCCTCCCAGACGGAAGTCGCATCCAAATAACGTATGGAAAAGAAATCACCCGAAGAGGGTCAACATTCACAATTCGTCGCTTTCGCGTTGACCCCCTAACCATTTCAGACCTGATCTCCTTTAACACTGTGTCATCCGACATGGCCGCATACCTCTGGTACGCCATCGAAAACCGGGCATCTATTCTCGTATCTGGAGGCATGGCTTCGGGAAAGACAACCTTGCTTAACTGTTTGTCAATGTTCATAAAACCCGGTTTAAAGATAGTCAGCGTAGAGGACACCGCTGAGCTCAACTTGCCCCATGAAAACTGGATTCCATCGGTTGTACGAACAGGCTTTGGCCACGACGAAAAAGGAACGGGCGCCATCACACTGTTTGATCTTTTGAAGGCAGCTGTTAGGCAGAGACCCGACTACCTAATCGTAGGCGAAGTCCGCGGCGCAGAAGCTTACACACTCTTCCAAGCCATGGCTACCGGTCACCTAGGACTGGGCACTATCCATGGTGAATCTGTGAGTTCTGTTATCCATCGTTTGGGGTCGGAACCCATGAACATTCCGAGGCCTCTACTTACAATGATCGATGCTGTAACGGTTCAGTTGCGAACAGAAGTTGATGGAAAACCCGCTAGAAGAACCCACACAGTGACAGAGATTGTTGGTTTAGATCCTAGGACGCAGGAACTCTTAACCAATGAAGTGTATCGATGGGATGTGAAACGTGACGTCTTCTTGTATTCTGGTCGTAGCAACATCTTGGAGAAAAAAATGAAACGTCTTGGACTCAGTAAGGAGGAGGTTCGAGAGGAGCTTCATCGAAGAAAAACAGTGTTAGACTGGATGGTGAAAAAAGAGATCCGCAGATACACCGACGTCGTCACCGTCATCAGAGAATACTACGTTGATCCTGCCCGCGTTTATCGGAAGGCGAGGTTGGGAATGTCATGATTTTAAGCAAAATCAAGAAAAGGATCAAAAGAACTTATCGACGCGTCAAAAACTCCTTTCGCCCACATCTCTCTCCCATCATGCGTCGCTTTCACCGCTGGATCGAAAGCCTTCGATTAGGTGCGACGAAACCTCAGGTTTTTGCTTATCAAGTTATTGGGGGAAGGGCAACCGGATTTCTGCCCTTGTTCAAAGATTTGGACGTGAACTTGCGCAAATCTGGGATTAAAGTCCACTTTAAGGCTTACGTTAGCACAGTTATTTTGACAGCTTTGCTGCTTTCCATTTCAGTTCTGATTCTTGTTCCTGTGCTCCTAGCTTTCATTCTTAAGCTTTCTCTCCTCTCGTCTCTTCTTTTTGGAATAGGGGCAAGCCTGTTTGCGGGAGCCTTAACTGTAATCGGCTTTTATTTTTATCCAATTTATCGCGCAGATAGTTTGAAGAGGACCTTAGAGGATGGGCTTCCCTTCACTGCGGGGTACATGTCGATTTTGGCCGGTGCCGGTGTGCTACCGGATTTTATATTTCGTTCCTTGGCTCAAGTTGACGCTTCATTGGCGGTTTCTAATGAAGCTAGAACCATAGTGCGGGATGTAGAGCTTTTCGGCTTTGACATCATTTCAGCTTTAGAAGCTGCCTCTCAGCGAACGCCTTCTGAAAGGTTTAAAGAGCTGCTTGAGGGTTTCATTGCCACAATTCACTCTGGAGGAAGCCTGGTAAAATATCTTAGAGACCGTTCACGTCAATATATGAAATTAAAGCGAATTGCACTGCGTCGGTTCTCGGATACTCTTACAGTTTTGGCAGAGTTTTACGTTACTCTAATGGTTGCGGGGTCCCTCATCTTCGTGGTGATGCTTTCAGTGATGGCGATGCTGGGTGGAGGCGGGTTTGGACTGCTTGATCCACGTCTACTGTTGTATCTTCTAACGTATATCGGCTTACCGATCGGATCGGTCGTATTTCTCATAATCCTAGATATGATTTCGCCGAAGCGATGAGTATGCCTAAAGTTGAAAAGTGGGAGAAGAAAATCGCTTGGATCGTGTCCAGTGTCTTAGGGGTCATCATAGTTGCAACAGCATGTATAACACTTCAGGGTAATCCCCTCTTCGACGAATATCTGTTATTAGCGGTAGTGATCACTGTTTTTCCTCCGGCGGTGCTTGATTACGTAGATTATCATTGGAAGAGATCCATAGACAAACATCTTCCCGACCTCTTTCGAAGCATAGTTCAAGCTCAAAAAACTGGTATGCCCCTGCCGCAAGCCATAGAAGAAGCCTCTAAACGACGCTATGGACCTCTAACCAAAGAATTGAAGAAGATGGTGGCTCAAATGAGCTGGGGGGTGCCCTTCGAGAAGGCGCTTCAATCCCTAGGCGAGCGCGTTGATACAACTCTCGTGAGGCGAACGATTCCTTTAATCCTTGAAGCCAGCAGATCGGGAGGGCGAGTTGAAAAGGTCTTTGATCCGATGGAGAAATTCGTGCAGACAACCCTAACGTTTGATCAGGAGCGCAAAACTCAAACGAGACCTTATGTTGCGATTACCTATGTTGCGTTTTTCGTCTTCCTCTTCACCGTCGTCATGCTTTTCAAATCCTTCTTTGTCCGCATGTCGGAGATGTCTACCACACAGTTTGCCGCCATAATGACGCCGAAAGAAGCTAGGAGCGTTTTCTTTCACATGAGCGCCATTCAAGCTTTCTTCGGGGGTCTCATGGCTGGAAAAATGGGTGAAGGAACCGTCGGCGCCGGTCTAAAGCATAGTGTCATCCTTTTAACGTGTGGGTATCTGGTCTTCAAATTTATAGTATGATGGTGGAATCGTTGAGAAACATATTACGGAACAGGAGGGGAATAACCCCTGTCTTGAGCAGTCTCTTGTTAATGGTTATCGCAGTCGCCGCCATGTCAATCGCGATAACAGCCACGTATGTTATCACGGATAATCTTCATGACACTATGGGCGAACGCCTTATCGTAGAAGACGTTTGGTTTACAACCGGAAAAATTTCGATCTATCTTCGCAACGTGGGCAAAGTTTCGATTAAGATAGCCGCCGTATACATAAATCACACGCCCCAATCGTTCACGCCTCTTGAGTTAGAAGAAGACAAACATGGCTGGTTAAATGTCACTTACAGCTGGAGTTCATACTATGTATACCACATTAACGTTGTAAGCAATAGGGGGACCAAAGTTGTGGACTATTACATGTCTCCGTCTTAAACGGGATCGACGCGGCGTCAGTAACATAATCGTCGTCGCGCTCAGCCTAGTAATTATTGTAGCCATCGTAGCGAACATTGTCTTATGGAGCTACGAAATGAACCAGTTGGACTGGGAGAAAATGAAAGAGGACACGAGCATCACCAATATAGAACGCGTCACCCACTCTTCCTGGTTTACAGCAGAAAGCGAATACACTGTGAACATAGGCAGTCTCGTAAGCGGTGACTACATAGATACACAAACAGTTGGTGACCCTTACGAAACGTTCATAGAAGGCATTATTGACCAGCAGAAATTTCATCTTCACAGAGCGGATGTGTCAGGTGTTACTCCAGCTGGAAAACTCATGGACACCACTCAACCGCCATCTAACCAGTCAGAAATTACACAGCTGATAAGTCGTGGCTCCTCCGTTTACTCTTACACGCCACCTATATCTGCATGGTCAATAGAAAACGGAACATGGACACTTTACATATGGGCATCAACCGTAAGCAGTGGTAAAGTGTCACGTCTAACCGTTCGAATACACCTTGTATCCTCAGACGGTACCGTCGAGAAAGCAACCATAGGAACAGTAACGGACGTCATTATTGACTATGGATACTCTGAAAGAACTATCACAATATCTGGTAGTGCCATAAGCGTGACCTCTGGTGATCGAATTCGACTCACCTTATACGCCCAACCAGGCGCACAAAATGATTCAAAAGGAATGAGTTTCTATTATGATGGCTACGGAACCTATGAAACCCTAGGTACCGAAACACGTCTGCAATCCCCAGGAGGAGGCTATGGACTCGATCTCAACGGAACCTTTTCGATAGATGTGTCCACCTACCCTCTGGCCTACATCCAGACCGTTGAAATACAACTGAGGTACAGGGCTTACGACACGGGTGAAAAATGGTATTTGAAAGCTTATAACTGGTCATCATCAACCTACAGCGACAGCGGTTTCAACTCTACTGCAGGCCACACGCCGACAACGGGATGGGATTATTATGTCGTGAATTTCACAGACAAGTGGCAAAGTTACGTGCGGAACGACGGCACAATATACGTTAAGTTTGTGGACGAAGGCGCTGACAGCGACCAAACTATCATTGACATCGACTTTCTAGGCGTAAGAGCTGAAATCGATGGGACGCGTTTCACGTTCAAAAACGAGGGAGCCTTAACTTCTCATCTGGTTTCATTGTGGATAATTAATTCAACGAACCATGAGCGCTACGACATAAACGTTTTTGTGAATTCGGCAGGGACCACAGCCTATCTTCGCGCTGACATCTCTTTGCCTGAAGGCCAGTATACGGTTAAGGTTGTAACCGAGCGAGGAAATACAGCAATCTATTCGGGAAGCTAGCCTATTCCGTCATACAAACCTTCTCAAACACTTTTATTACTTCTTTCTGATCCTTCGCCTCAACCAACTTTATCTTGTAAAGGGTTGCCAACTTCTTTCCGTTTTCACTCATCCTTGGAATCGCAATCAGACATGCCCTGTCTGGGGAGACATCATAAATTTTAGCGAACATAGCAATAACCGGCTGTTCAGAAGCGACGTCATCGGTTGAGGTTGCAAGGTCAATCACGGTTATGTTTCGTTTCACTCCAGTGGGAGAAGCAGTTATGTCAAACATGTGACTCGCGCCAGATTTTCCCTTCAAGAAGCCAGGGCTTTTCACTTCGAATCCACGACTTTCCAAGAACTCCCTTATTGGAGTGATCAGAATCCATCCCAAAGTTGCCTCTTTCACGGCTTCAGGGGTCAAACTGTAGGAGTACACGTCTTTGTAGATGGATTCCTCAAACGAGAAATTTCGGTGGCAATCACGACAAAAATGGGCTGGAACCGGAATGTCAAAGCTTTTGCCACATTCATTGCAGGTGCACCACACTCCAGCTTTGTGATAGTTTACGTCTGGTTTAGTCAGTTCTTTGCGGCATCTTGGGCATACAAGTTTGTCGTTTTTTCGGAATTTTTCTTCGGTGTCGATGTATCCACATTGTATATGTTCAATTAACGCGCTCTTTCTGACGTCGAAGGATTTGCAATGGGGACAACAGTAGTGTATGGAAACGTTCGCGGTATTACAAGATGGACAATAGACGATCTTGTCGTAAAGCTCCCTCTTCAGAACACCGGCCTCAAATAGGCTTTGCAAAAGTTCGTCGGTGCTGGAGGGATCGCCCACGATCGCATCAACGACCGGATATCTATAACCGTACTTAGGATCGTAAACCGGATTCAGTTTACTAAGCTCACCACTCACAAACTTGCTGATAAGCAACTGCACGTTATGGTCTTTGTAAAGCTTAACCCGCTGATCTTTAGAAGCTTTCGACATGGGCTTTCTCCTTCTCTGACTTACGACCTAGGAAGCCTTTCCTATATCTTTTTCCAACACACAATAGTTATGCTTCATAGTCGTTTAAAATTTTGTGGAAGAAAGGATTCATACTTTTTCATACGTTTTTGTAAGACGATATCTAAGAAATGCCTCGCATATAAAACAATTCAGGGTATATGTAAAAAATCTATGTTCCAAAACAAATCCTAAATAGGATAGAATGCGTTTCCCATAATCCTTTAATAATGTGATGAGCGAATCCCTTTTCTGAAAATCAAACCGAAGTGATCTGTCGTGTCTCAAGGAAAGCGAATAATTCAGTGTCCTAAATGCGGCTTCACCTTCGACATAAGCTACGGCAGAACCTTCGCATGTTCCGGATGCCCCTCTCTCGTTCAATGCGGCATGGCAAAGTGCCCAAAATGTGGCCACGAATTTCCGTTGCCTGGTTCACAGGGACGTGACTACTCTAATCTTTACAGAAAATACGCTCGAAGACTTGGGTGCCAGAGAAAGAAGGTAAATGCACTTTAACATTTTCTTGTTCCATACTTCTCTCTGAATTTTAGACTCGCAATATTCGTTACCTACGGCTAAACATTTAGCAAAGATCAAAAGAAAGCGAGTCAACATTAATAAGAAGATTGTTATCCTAAGTAAGATGCGTAGAAAAATGGTCGAGTGGTGAATGCAAACTACCGCCGGGTGAGTTACTGTGGCTTCTGAAGAACGATGGAAACGACTAATTTTCAGATGGACCGCGCCAAAAGGATTTGTCGCAATAGTGTTATTTTTTGCCCTAGCCTTCCTCTTCGAGTATCTTATGGTCTATTTTTTCACGTTCTCCGGCTTAACGGACAATTTTGCATTCAAATTTTTCACAATAACCATCAGCCCCCTGTTTCATCTCATGCCCCTCGGTGTGATATTTGTCCTCATTTCAAGTTGGGCGTATTTCACAAAATACGTAGCCGTGGTGCCCCGTAGAACATCGCCAGCAAAGAAGCCGTTAGAAAGACATAGAAGACAGCCTCGAAGGGCGCGGAAAATGCGTTTCAAGTCGTTCAGAAACTTTTTCCGTCGAATAGGCGCCGCTTTCCTTCGAATCCGTGGAGTTTCGTATGTGCAGCAGCGACTTTTTTTCGCGAGAGCCGCCGTCAAAAGCACCGCAACTGTTCTAACAGTTTTTCTGGTGTCCGTTCTTGCCTTGTATATTCTGGTGTATCCGAATCTGTCCCACGATTTAGCCATCGGACTCTACAGCGCAAATCCATCTTTCCACGGGTTCGTGTTGAAAACGATCGAGATAGCGAAAGGGATAGCGCAAGCCTTGTCTCCGATAGGATGGTTGGCGTCAGCTATAGATGGAGCACTGCGTGCTGTAGCGCCAGGCTTCAGAAACGCCATTGAAGGATTGGGATCATCTATGACGGGGCCTCTAACCAACCTCGATCTCGTGTGGAAATACACCCTTTGTCAGAACGCTGCAGCGTGGATCTCCGCAATCGTAATCTTAGCGTATGGAGAATATGCCTCCCGCGTGTATCGCATCCGCAAACCAAGATAAAGCCTTTTTCAGCCAAGCAGTTATTTACGTATTTGTCGCCAATTAACGAATGGTGATGCAATGGCGGATAGGCCAAGGTTCGGTCCTGCCGGAGTCCCTTCAGGTTTTAAGGTGCTCAAACGTACAGTCTTTGAAGTACCCCGATACCTTCATGACGAGGGGTTAGACGCCTTTGAGTATCAAGCGGTTCGTTGGGGACCCAAGCCTCAGATGAAAAAGGACGCAGCAGAAAAACTGGGAATCAACGCAAAACAGCATGACGTTTGGTTGACGGTTCATGGATCCTACTTCGTCAACTTTTGCGGCGATGAGGAAACCATAATGAAAAGTAAAGAACGTTTACTTGCCTGTGCAACGGCTGCGGATTGGATGGATGCTCACGTGGTGGTCTTTCACCCCGGATTCTATGGCAAGAGATCCCCTCAAGATGCTCTTGAACTCTGCGTGAAGGCGATGAGCGAAGTAGTAGAATCCATGAGGGCGCTTCAAATAACCAAGGTGCATCTTGGTCCTGAAACAACCGGAAAAGTTTCACAGCTTGGAAGTTTGGATGAAGTATTAACGTTGTGCGAAAGGGTGGGGTTGACGGAGCCGGTTATAGACTGGGCTCATATTCATGCTAGAGAAGGGGGTAAAATGAAGACAGTAGACGACTTCCGGAAAGCGTTGGGCACTGTTGAGAAGCGACTGGGAACCGATGCCATGAAAAATCTGCACTTCCACTGCACCCTTGTTGAATTCACGGGCAAAGGAGAGAAACGTCATCATATCATGGATGAAGTTGAGTGTGGACCCCCTTTTGAGCCCTTGGCAACCCTCATAGCGGAACTTGGTTTGACACCCGTCATAATCAGCGAAAGCCCCGTTCTTGATGTGGACGCTCAAAAGATGCGAGACATTATGTTAAAGAAGTTGGAAGAGAAGAGGATGCAGTAACGTCTATCCCGCAAGCAACCATGCACTTTGCGATAACTTTTTCTACGCATACTCTCTTGCTCTCTGTGGGACTTAACTTTGGCACGGCTTAAAGGATTTGAAAAGCTCACAAACATCGACGAAGCACTCTCCGGTCTCTTAAGGAAACTTAAGCCAGAAAGGGAGTCTGAACGAATCCCAATTCACGCGGCATTAGGACGAGTAACGGCAGAAGACATCCAAGCTAAAAACGATCTGCCTCCTTTTGATCGCTCCGCCATGGACGGCTACGCTGTGAAGGCGCAAGACACCTTTGGAGCATCCCAATTCAACCCAAAAACTCTGAAACTGACCGAAAATGAAGGAGTCCGTGAAGGCGAGGCGAGACAAATATGGACTGGAAACCCACTTTCTAGAGGCGCTGATGCTGTAATTATGCTGGAATATACAAAGAGGATTAAAGACAAAATCGAGGTAGGAATCACGGTTACTCCTGGCGGAAATGTTTCTAAAAAGGGAGAGGACGTGCAGAGGGGAGAAGTCGCGATAAAAGCGGGAACAAGATTAAAGCCGCATCACTTAGGGTTGTTGGCGGCGTTGGGGACGACTCATGTTGATGTTGTAAAAAAGCCTAAGGTCGCCATTTTGTCCACCGGAAACGAGCTGGTGGAGTTGGGTCACAAACCCAAGCCCAGCCAGATAGTAGAAACGAACCGATTGATTTTGTCCAGCATGTGTCAAGAGTTGGGCGCGGAGCCTTTAGACATGGGCATAGCAAAAGACGATCTGAAGGAGATTAGCGCCAAAATTCGTGAAGGATTAGAGCAGGCAGACGTGGTCATCACCACTGGAGGGACGAGCGTTGGATACCCGGATCTTGTTCCTATGGTGGTCAATCAAATTGGAACGCCTGGAGTCATCGTGCACGGTATAGCTATGCGGCCTGGTATGCCAACGGCGCTGGCAATCCTTCAAGGCAAACCCGTTTTCATATTATCTGGGAACCCTGTGGCAGCTATGATTGGCTTCGAGGTCTTTGCTCGACCGCTTTTTCTCAAGCTATTAGGAGTTGAAAGGGAGCCTAGACCGACACTTAAAGCGAGACTAACCCGGAGGGTTGCGTCGGCTTTGGGGCGGCGGGTTTTCTTAAGGGTTCGTGTTTTTGAAAGAAACGGCGAGTTCTTCGCTGAGCCTGTTAGAATAAAGGGAGCAGGCGTCCTTTCAACCATGACAAAGGCCAACGGATACGTGAAGATTCCTGAAAACCGGGAGGGCCTAGAGGAAGGCGAATCCGTTATTGTCCATCTTTTCGACAAGATAGGAGGGACATAGTGTGTTTAGAAAACTACTTTCCCTCGATGAAGCCAAACAGATTCTCAAACAGAACTTTTCCCCTGAACCAGTTGGAGTGGAACGAGTTTCCCTCTCAGAAGCTCATGATCGTGTTCTAGCTGAGGACATTATGGCACCAATGGATGTTCCGCCCTTTGACCGATCGACCGTGGATGGTTATGCCGTGAGAGCTGTTGACACTTTTGGAGCGGATGAAGACAGACCTGTCGCTCTCAAGTTTTGCGGTCAGGTAACTGTAGGTGAATCTCCTAGCATAGTCGTGGAAAAGGGCATGGCTGCTGAGATAGCCACGGGGGCACCTTTGCCCAAGGGCGCCGACGCTGTTGTTATGGTGGAGTACTCAACTCGAAGGGACGACAACGTTTTCATACATCGTCCGGTTTCAAAGGGA
>Ga0114921_10000667_pt1 | contig 14711 bp, 12 predicted proteins | sample BentaG_FD_87016 | JGI IMG/M metagenome (GOLD analysis project Ga0114921, IMG submission 87016) | Deep subsurface microbial communities from South Atlantic Ocean to uncover new lineages of life (NeLLi) - Benguela_00093 metaG | ecosystem: Environmental > Aquatic > Marine > Oceanic > Sediment ...
GGAAACATTATAGTAACTTCTTCGACTTCGTCTTTCTTAATTATTTCAAAAATTGGCCATTCTCTTTCCGGTACCATTCCTTCGAGGGGTTGGACAACCACAGCATGAGCGTCTGCTTCGGTCGCTTTGAGATAGAATACCAGTGTATTTATTCTCAACACTGAGCCATCGTCAAGGGGGGAACCAATATATACAGGGTTAAGAATGTCAAAATATTCTTCTGCAGTTTTCCCAGGGTTATTTAGGGCCTGTTGACTCAGGTATGATGCTGTTGCGATAATTATAACAAGGAAGGCTACAACAGTAATTGCAATCAGTCTCTTGTTAATTTTCTTTTTTCTCTTTTTCCTTGCTTTCATTCCACGACACCGTTAATAAATAAAGATAGCGCAAGTGCACAAACCTTTCCTTTAATCATCTGAGGCTTTGTTCTTCATCTATTAAGTTGCCTATCACCCTAATTAGAATTTCTTTTTTAGGCTTCTTCATCCCCGCAAATGTTGAAAAATGAGATATTCATTTAAAATATTAAGTAGATAATGCTAACTGGAACCGTATAGATGTTTTGACTCTTCCACTCGTTAGAACTTATGCCTGAGCAGGCTGGATTGTAATACTCGCCCTGAACCCAAGATCCAGTAACGTTCAAGAAGCTGAACTACCGGACCACTTGGAACTTGATCGTAGTATATTTTTTAACGGCGTCTAGTTCATCAATCCTTTTAATTTACGAGTCGACTGTGGAATTGCTGTAGCTGGATAAGTTGGCGAAGACTCCTCAGATGTGCATGAAACGCGTGCAGAGATGTACTTCATCCTTCACCTCGTCATCAGATGTAGCTCTGCGAGCATGCAAAATGATCCCTGTGCACGTGCGTTTAGAGGCAAAAATTTATGTCACCTTTTAATTTTAGTGAGTGTGGATGGCAAAAATGGAAGAAGAAAAGTTGGGAATCTTAAATGCCCGTCATCTAATACTGAGTGAACATGATGCTATCAAGCCTTGCACTTTGTTTCTTACCGACAATAGAATTATTGTGGTAGCATCTGATGGAATAAACCAGTGGATAGTTGTTACGGTGATAGTTACCTTTATTGCTAGTTTCATGGGCTTGATTTTGAGAAATGTCATTCTATTTCTCGGTGGACTTGGTGCAGGAATTATGGCCGTTCTTCTCACCAGTCTAATTTATTTCGTCATCCGCAAAAGAAAAATAGGTAAGATAAAACGGCTCAGTCCAGAACGCATTTTAGAGATGAACGAAAAGAATTTTGAGATCCGTTACACAAAAATTGTGAAAGTTGTTGTCCGGACGTTTAAAACATATCCTAGAGGAAACTATTTGTTTCCTTCGTTTCAGGAGCATCGACACAAAATTGATTTCGTCACACATGAGGAAAAATATTCGTTCATTCTGGACAGAGGCAAACTACAACAATGCCTAAACCTGATCCAGCAATTCGTTCCTGGAACTATTGAAATAGATCAGGCTTAAACAGACGTATAGCATTGCATGCCTCAATCATCCCATACGGCTATTACACTTTATCAGCAAATGCAAGCCCTGTTCCAGGCGAGATAGACCTCACCAACAATTCCTTCAACGATGGCACTGTTATAGTGACTATTCCTGGCGACGTCAACGGTGACAGAGCAGTTAACATATTGGATGCTGGTTTAGTTAGTGCTCACTGGTATCCGGGTCCGCCTGTTGGACCTTTAGGCTACAATGTGAACGTTGACATCAACAATGACGGAGACATTGACATATTCGATGTGGCAATAGCAAACACCAACTGGAACAAATCATGGTAAGAATATGAGGCACTAAGGGAATTTTGAAATGCGAACGATAAGCCTGTAAAGAGTTAAAACAAGAAACTTCTTTATGTTACATTTACCAGCGAAACTTTTTTTTGGGTTCGCTGTGTCTTCACTACTTTAAAGGAGTGCAATTTGGAGATGGAGCTGAACACCATCGCGGTTGTTTTAATGGAAGCCTTTGCCTTACTCTATTTTCTAATGGTTTTCCTATCTAAAAGATATTCACATTCGTTGAACTCTTTGAAGAACAAATTAAAGAATGAGGGAAATGGCGCTTGGAGTTTCAATTTCCTTTTTCCCACCAAACATGTAATATCACCATCGACCTTGCTGATGACAACCATTACGATTGCAATCTTCTTCATCGGAATTATATTGACGATTGCTCTCGCCTTTGCCGGATACGTGTTCTTCATATGTTTGATAGGACTTGAAATTTTACTAGATACAGATGCTTTCGAAGCATATCGTTATTGTCGTGCTGTACAGAAAATTCAGGAAAAAGAGCCTAATCTACTTAATTTAGGAGACCGAAGGTATCTAGATGAAGTAAAGGAAACTTTAGAAATGTCCGTTACACGTTTCACCTTAACTGGAGTTGTTTTCGCGGCTGCTGGACCATTTATTCCCCAAATTCTTCACAGTACCATATATGGTCTTGTCTTATACGTTTCTATGAGTTTTGAAGTAACCAAAGCCTTCAGTTTTCTCGGCATATTGGTTGTTACCTTACTTTTTGCATTCTCACTGATACTGATCAAAAAGTTGATCTTCAAGATTAGCGAAAAGCTAAGGACTGCTAAAAAAAGAAATGATCAATTGACCTTATAGACACTGCAAGGATACTCGTCCTAAGATTCCGTCACCGTTTGAGTCGCACATGCAACATGCATGTCCATAGTTGGGTACCATATAGACCAAGCGAAGCTTGATTAAAGTCTAATGTTGTTACAGTGAGATCATTTTATGACGTTAGATCTTAACATTGAAGTATGTGTTTCAACTTACAAGATGGCACGCTACGAAATGTCCTTCTCTCACGTCTATAAGTTTGGGTTCTTCTCTGCGACAGATATCTACGGCTTTTTCACATCTAGAATTAAATCTACAGCCGGGTGGAGGATTAATTGAACTTGGCACCTCTCCTTTGAGAGGAGCTCGTCTCCTTCTTTTGGTGGGATCAGGGATAGGAATTGAAGAGAATAAGGCCTGGGCATAGGGATGAAGTGGTTCACGGTAAAGCTTTTCCGTCTGTGCTAATTCAACAATTTTTCCCAGGTACATAACTGCAACTCTATGACTTATACATTCTACAACGCTTAAATCATGGGTGACAAAAAGATAGGTTAGCCCTAAATCTTTTTGTAATTCTTGAAACAAATTAAGCAGCTGAGCTCGAACAGAAACATCTACAGAGGAAGTTGGTTCATCAAGGACTACAAATTCTGGGTCAGTTATTAAGGCTCTAGCAATGGCTATTCTCTGTCTCTGTCCTCCGCTAAACTCATGGGGATAACGATAAAAATGTCTTTCCGTTAACCCTACTTTATTGAGCATTTCTAATACTCTTTGTCTACGCTCCGATCTCTTACCTACTTTCTGGACTGCAAGGGGTTCTCCAACGATGTCTTTAACTAGCATTCTGGGATTAAGAGAAGTTGACGGGTCTTGGTAAACTATTTGCATTTTTCTCCGCATCTTTTTAAGCTTGCTTCTCCTGAAGGCGGAAATGGCATATTCCTTCCTAAGCATTTTAAGCCTAGGAGCGTTTGGATCTGAAGTTTCAAGCTTATTCAATTCATCTCTCAAGATGTTCGGGACACTAAAATAAACGTGGCCAGCCGTGGGCTTAAGAATCCTGATCATCGTTTTACCCAAAGTTGTTTTGCCACACCCTGACTCGCCGACTAAGCCAAAGCATTCCCCCTTAAAGATTTCCAAGCTAATGTCGTCTACTGCTCTGACCTCTGCAATTTTTCTTTTCAGGACTCCGCCAACTAGCGGATAGTACTTTTTTAGATGAACTGTTTCTATTAACGTTTCCATTTTAACTCCCTGAGTATAAGTGACACATAACAAAATGATCTTTCTTTGCTTCAGTCCTTTTTGGCTTAACCCTTGTACATATTTCCATGCCTTTTGGACACCTGGGGTGAAATCTACAACCCAAAGGAGGATTGATTAATGCCGGTACTTCTCCTTTTATAGACTTGAATTCTACTCCAGGTCTTGGTATAGATTCCATCAAGCCTTGAGTGTAAGGATGGAGAGAGTCTTTGAAGATTTCGAACACGTCAGCGAGTTCAACGACGTTGCCTGCATACATTACAGCCACACGATCGCATAGCTCAGCGATGACTCCTAAATCATGAGTTATGTAGAGAACCGATGATTTAAACTCTTCTTTGAGTTCTCTTATAAGTTCTAAGATTTGAGCTTGAATTGTTACGTCTAGGTTGGTTGTTGGCTCATCCGCCACTAGAAGCTCTGGACTGCATCCAAGGCCCATGGCTATTACAACTCGTTGTGCCATGCCTCCGCTGAGCTCGTGAGGATACATATCTGCAACTCTGTCGGGGTCAGGGATTTTCATTATTCTAAGAACACTGACAACTTCCTTTCTTGCTTCCTTTTTTAATCTTCGCTGATATCGTTTTATGATTGGTATTTTGGAAAGAATTTTTGGTGAAAGTGAGTTTGGGTTCTTCAGTATTTTCTTGTAAATCTTCTTTTCAAATCTATAAATGGGGTCTCTTAGGGACCCTCCCTTTCTGAGGTCTTCTTCGATTCCGTTTAGTACTCTCTCGCTTAGCTCCTTTATTCTATGAACCATAAAAACTTCTGAAATTTGTTCTTCAACCGTATATACAGGGTTTAGGACAGCTCTTGGCTCTTGGAAAATCATGGCTATGTCTTTTCCTCTGATTTTCATTAGGGATTTTTCGTTTTGGCTTAACAAATCGAAATATCCGTTTTCCCCTTTAAAGAATGCTTTTCCGCTTTCTATCTTTCCCGGCGGTGGAACTAGAACCAAAATCGAAAGGCTGGTTACACTTTTTCCGCATCCTGTTTCGCCAACTAACCCTAATGTTTCTCCCTCTTTCAGATTTAGTGTAACGCCGTCTATAGCTTCGACTACTCCTTCGTATGTGTAGAACTTTACTACGAGGTCTTCGACCTTTAGTAGATCTTTCATTTTTTATCTCCTTCGGAGGGTTGGATCTAGGATATCTCTAAATGCGTCGCCTAACAGGTTCCATCCTAGGACGAAGGTGAATATGAATATCCCTGGTATAATGAATGTGTACCAGTATTCCCATGGGTTCTGTGAACTTCCGTATATCCAATTTTGGGATATAGTTATGAGTTGTCCCCAGTCCGCATAGCCACTGGGGGAACCGAGTCCCAAGAAACTAAGCGCTGCAGCCGTTAGGACTATTGCCCCTATGTCTAAAGAGGCTACTATTACAACGGGGTATATTGTATTTGGAATAATATGTCTAAACAGTGTTCTAAAATCAGAGGCTCCAATGGCTTTGGCTGCCTCGACGTAATCGTCTTGCTTAGCTTTTAATATTTCTCCTCGTATTAATCTCGTGTAGCCTGGCCATCCTACTAAGACAAGTGCTAGCAAAACGTTATCTAAACTTTTACCGAGAGCCGCGACTATTGCTATGGCAAGGACTAGGCTTGGGAAGGCAATGATGATGTCAGTAAATCGCATTAATAGTTCGTCGATGATTCCTCCATAATAGCCAGCGATACACCCGACTACGAGGCCTATTGCAAGGGAAGCTGCTACAACCCATAGGCCCACCCAAAAGGCTATTCTAGTCCCCCAGATAGTTCCATAGAAAATGTCTAATTGATCTTCTGTCGTGCCAAAGGGATGTTTTTCACTGGGGGGCTGAGGTGTTGGATAGAAGCGTTCTCTCGGTATCATGTAGGGGTCTTTGAGAGTAGGTGGTGCTAACAGTGGGGCTAATATTGCAATTCCGATGTAGAATAGGATTATTGCTATTCCAAAGACTGAGAGGGGACTCTGCTTTATTCTGCCGAGCATAAATTTTGTTTCTTTGATAGAAGGTTCCATTCCAGCCTTGAATTCTCGTAACCTATGCTTAATGCTCATTTGGCTCACCCTAATCTTATTCGCGGGTCGATGTACGCGTATGCGATGTCTACTAAAAGATTAGCTACGATAAACAAGACACCCGAGAAGAGTGCAAAGCCGAGCACCGCTGGTATGTCAAAGTTTAGAGCGGCGTTGACGCCAAACCTTCCTACACCATTAATGTTAAAGACTGTTTCTGTGATGACCACACCGTTTAAGAAACTTGCAGCTAGCAATCCGGAGAGAGTTACCACTGGAATGAGTGCGTTTCTTCTCGCGTGTTTATTTACAACTTCCTTTCTGGCTAGACCTTTGGCTCTAGCCATCGTGATGTAACCTTTGTTTAATGCTTCTAACATGCTTGAGCGCATTACTCTTACTATGAGCGCTATTGAAATTGCGGTTAGAGTCACGGTTGGAAGTACCAAATGTTGTAGTGCGTCCAAGACGACCCATAAGTTTCCGTTTAGTAAGCCATCAATGGTGTTAATACGTGTATAGCGTATGAATTCTGTGGAAGTGACATATCGCTGGACGGATATGCTTAGCCTTTCTGGAGGGAATACGCCGAAACCACCAAAAAATATGGCAATCAGCACTATACCGAGCCAGAAGCTTGGGAGAGACCATCCAATTATCGATACACTTCTGGTTATGTGGTCGACAATTTTGTCTTTGTGTGTGGCAGAGATGACGCCTAAATATACGCCTATAACTATAGTCAACGGAATAGCAAACATAACCAGCTCAATGGTGGCAGGAAACCTTTGGATAAGAGCATTAACTACGGTAGTATGTGCAGTGTGTGAGAACCCTAAGTTGCCGCTAAGAAGTTCACTCATCCAAATAAAATATTGGATATGCAATGGGGCGTTCAAGTTATATATTCTGATTATATCGTCAATATCTGCGATTTGCCTTGGATCCCTTATGTAGAGCATAGCTCTTTGTTCAGGTGTGAAAAGTTGTATGACAAAGAAAATAAGCAGTGTCACTCCAATTAAAGTTGGTATGATTAGTAAAAACCGTCGGATAATATAGGATCTTAGACCCATTTGAAAGCATCCTCTCGTTAAGAATAGTTAAGATGAGGAATTTATAACTTTGTCGGAATCGTATAAAAGTGCACGTTAATGATTTAAACTCAGTATTTTTTCAGATTTTGCGGAACGTAAAGATGTTTTGAGAAAGATTAATAATTCTATTGTAACTTCACTTCTAATAACTAGATCAAGGTCTGTAATGACATGGATAAGAAGGTTATGATTGGTACAGTAACTATTTTAAGTGTTGTGCTTGTTTCAGTAGTGGTTTTGGTCTACTATTATTCGACATTGCCATCAGTGCCTGTTACTGAAGTACCGCCAAAAATCTTGTATCACACTAGTTATGTTCAGACTGGTATCAGTGGCATCAATTTTTTTGTAGTGTGGGGTCTAGTTCAGAATAATCTTCAAACCAACATAGATTCGGTTAATGTTACTGCAACCTTCTATGATGCGGAAAATGCGACCATTGGAAAAAACGTCGCTCGTACTGCATTGGACATAATCAAGCCTGGAATAAAATCGCACTTTGAAATTTATTTTTCATTAGGGCGTTTTGAAAGTGCTCCTTTTGAGTATGAGCTTGTGCTTTCCTATGTGAAAACGGATAAAGAACCCATCGTTGGGGTTGAAATTGTGAATCAAACTGCAAGTTTCGATGAGAATGAGTATTACGTAATTAAGGGAGAAGTTGAGAATAAAGGAGTATTTATTGCCGAGCATGTGAGAGTGTTTGGCATATATTATGATTCCGAGGGGAATATCAAAACTGTATCTCCGGTGTATGTTACAACATTGATGAATCCTGAAGTTAAGGCTTCTTTTGAGTTGACCTCAGAGCCGTATAAGAATCCTGCAAGTTATGAGCTATTGGCTTTTGCGCGGAATTATGAAACGTATATTCGGTGGAGTCCAAGGCCGGAGCATTTTGTTATTCTAATCGTTTTTTTCGTCGGTGTTGTGGTCTATCTTAAGCGAAGAGGCTGGTAAAAGAGGCAAATGTTTTATCGGCGGCTATTCTGCGCGTTGGGGCGTCCCTCTAATATTTCGTTGTATTGGCGTGGAGCTTCATTTAATAAGTGCAATGGGTATATTGGAACGTTCTTGTGACTTGCTACCGTGTTAGGTAATAGAACACTCTTCCACAACGATTAAATATTGCGGGCGCGTAGTTTTTTACGCTGAAAAAACTTAAAGGAGAAAGGAGAAATTGCATAAGAAACTTTTAACATTAGGTATTGCTTTGTTTCTGATAAGCTTTCAAACACTTGCATTTGCCATAACTGTGCCAAACATGGACCAATTTATTGTTGCAGTCATAGGTGAGCCTGAAAGTGTTGATCCAGCTAAATCGTATGATACTGCCAGCGCAAACCTCATCATGAACGTCTATGACACGTTGATAAAATTCGAACGTGAGGACTTGTTGACGTATGTGGGACATGTTTCCGATACATGGACGATCGTTGACTCCACGACCTATAGGTTCCATATCCGGAGCGGTGTCAAATGGCACGACGGTAGTGGAGATGTTACGCCACGGGACGTTGAATACTCAATTGAAAGGGGCATGGTGGTAGATTACGTTGGCGGCCCAAATTGGATGCTTTATGAGCCGCTACTCGGCGGATGGAACGCCAAAGGGTTCGACACCTACAACGATACAGCGGGCGCGCCAGGAAGCGATGGGATGCTTAATAGTACTGAAGCTTCAATTGGCGGACACCTTATAGACGATGCGGTAGTGGTGGTTGATGGAGCAGGTACTCCAGACGTAAACGGCGAATACGTACAGTTCAACCTGGCTATACCATACGCGCCGTTCATGCAAATCCTAGCTCAGGCCTGGGCAAGCATACAGGACGAAGGATGGTCAACAGCCCAGGGTGCATGGCCAGGATTCGATGTGACAAATGGTTATCTACGCTGGACCGACTACTGCCAAAGGATTAACGGAAGCGTGCTGGTATCATTCGACGCCGGCGGCGGCACTCCAGGCAACCACGTGATGATGGGTTCAGGCCCATACAAATTCTTCATCTGGGAGGTAGGTAACTACTGGGAAATCACGAAATTCGACGACTACGTGCTAGGCTGGCCAGCAAAGGGCGCAGCCAAATCCGTGTCAACAGTCACAAAGAAGTACGTGGCAAACTGGCCCACAAGAAAAGTGTTGTTCCTATCTAATAATCCTAACCAGCAAGCTGACATGGTAAATGTTCCAAGGGCAAACATAGGGGAGATCGCAGGCGAGCCAGGAGTGAGGGGTGTCAAAGACATACCATCACTGGTGTTGTCTCCTGCAATGCACTTCAACTACGATATAGCGTCAACCAGCACATATTTTGCTACGAAGCCAACACTTGACGGATCGGCTAAACTAGACATGCTCAGCGACGTACACCTCCGCAAGGCGCTTGCTCACAGCCTTGACTACGCCACATACATAGTTGACGCCTACCTAGGCGAGGCAGACCAGCCGGCAACCCCGGCGATTAAGGGATTGACTTACAGCTGGTCAGACCTAGGAAAAACACCAGTCGCATATGACTTAGCAGCGGCCGAAACGGAGTTCCAAGCTGCTTGGGGCGGCGACCTTTGGAGTAAAAGCTGGACTTTGCCAGTAACCTACAACGAGGGCAACGTACAAAGAGAGACAGCTGCTCTGATGCTTGAATACGCCATCGAAAACCTGATCCCATGGCCAGGAGGCATAACAGTAGACATCCAGACTTTCGGTCTACCATGGGGATCAACCTACATACCAGCCCTGATCGCGGGAGAACTACCCAACTTCTTCATAGGCTGGCTAGCCGACTACGCCGACCCTCACAACTTCATATTCCCCTACATGCACACCCAAGGAGACTTCGCAGGCTTCCAGGCCATCCAATACGGTCAATCAGCACATACACAGAAAGGCACAATTACTGACCCATTCGGGACAGACACTGTAGACCTCGTGGCTGACATTGGAGCCGTTAACGGCATCCTCCTAAACAACACCTACGTCGACTCCTTGATTTTCCTCGGAATCGCAAAGACAGTTGAAGGCGAAAGAAGAGCCATATACAACGAGCTGCAAGACATATTCCTCGCTGAATTCCCCACTATACCAGTAGCCCAGCCAACTACAAGACACTGGGAACGAGATTGGGTTCAAGGATGGTACTTCAATCCGCTAACACCAAACGGCGCGACAGACGGCTACTTCTACCACTTCTGGAAGGGAGCGACCTCTGACATAACAGGCGACGATGACACAAGCATCCTAGACGCGGGCAAGATGAGCACCCACTTCGACATTGTGGGACCATCCGGATATGACCGCGTGGCAGACATCTATCCAGTTACAGAACTAGGCGGCGTAGACTACAAGATACGAGGAACCGACGGACACATAGACATATTCGACGCGGCCCAGCTGAACACTGACTGGGGCGAAACAGCAGTAGGTGCATAGCAAAGTGACTAAGGAGTGAGAGGAAATGAAAATCTACAAAAAAAGTTTGATGCTGGCTCTAATTGCAACATTAGTCATGACCTTTGCAACAGCGTTAACCTGGGCTGTACCAACTACAATGACCGCACCCGAAATCATAGATACCGGCGCAACACCTGGCACAACGATTTTCGCAGCAATCACCGTTGACGATGTCAATGCAATGTGGGGCGGCGAGTTCGACCTAGTGTTTGACTCGAGAATTCTCAAAGCTGTGTATGCAGAGGAGATTCTACCCTTCACCAAGACTTGGGGACTCACACCCATCATAGAACCCGGAAAGGTGACACTGGCCTTAAGCATGGACCTCGGCGAGCCAGTAGGCCTCTATACCACCGACCCCGTAGTTATAGCAATGGTCTACTTTGAGGTCGTCAAAGACGGATACACTGCCCTAGACTTACAAGACACAGTTATCAGCGACATAGGTGGATACCAACTCACACACACGCCAACTGGCGGCTTCTTCGCCAATGTGCTTCCGAAAGCCGACTTTGCTGGATGGAAAGCGAGGGTTCAACACAAAACATGGCGCGCGGTGTACGCCACTAATGACGTTAGCGCTAATGTCAAAAACTACGAAGCGTTTCCTGTCGCAGTGGAAGTTACGTTCACACTGAAAGACATGAGCCTATGGACTAACAGCATGACTATGGGGACTACGATACCAGCAGGCGGTACCGAGAAGCTAACATGGACACTAACCATGGCCGACCTTGCCGGAGCTACTCTCCCAGGCAACATCGTAGTAACGGTAGAGGGCGATTTCGACTCAGACGGTGACGGGTTCGTAGACACTCCGGTGCCTTCGAGTCCGGTATCTAAGAAGTTCAGAGTTCCATAAACGCGAAACCAACAAAACAAAACTCAACTTCCCTTTTTTTTATATATAAAAATTTCATCCTAGTCAAAAGCCTTGTTAATAACAGGAGAGGAAAGAAGATGCGTTGCAAAACAACTGGGATACTGATAACACTAATTTTGTTATTATCATTCACATTTGTTGTACCCTCATTAAGCGACACGCAGTTGACTACGCACAGTGCAGACGACTGGGCCCCCTCCATCACCCAAACAAGCGATGGCAATATCTGGGTAGCTTGGCACTCTTTCAGAACAGGAAGCTCAGATGTATTCTACAAAACCTACAATGGAACTGCATGGTCAAATTACACACAGTTAACATACGACGGAGGCGTAGACGGACTTCCCTCCATCATCCAAACAAATGATGGCAAAATAATGATTTTCTGGACAACTAGCCGAACCGGAAACTATGAGATCTTTTATAAGAATTCTTCTGACGGTGGGTCGTCTTGGTCGAGTGCAACGCAGTTAACCTTCGACTCAAACGACGATAGAGGCCCAGCTATTCTCAAAACTGCTGACGGAAAATTGTGGCTCTTTTGGCAGTCAAAGAGAACCGGAGATTTTAATGTTTTTTATAAGAATTCTTCTGACGGTGGGTCGTCTTGGTCGAGTGCAACGCAGTTAACCTTCGACTCAAACATCGATAAACAACCAGCGATCACTCAAGCTAATGACGGAACAATATGGCTTGCTTGGTCGTCTAACCGAACTGGAAACGACGATGTTTTTTATAAGACCTCTTCTGATAACGCTTCATCATGGTCAACTGAGACGCAGCTGACTTCCGACCTGAACATTGATATGTCTCCCTCAGTCATGCAAACAGACGATGGAAACACATGGATCGTATGGCAAACCGACATAAACATCCAAGATGACATCTACTACAAAGTTTACAACGGTTCATCATGGTCTTCCGAAAATAAGTTAACCTGGTTTATGGATCTAGACATCACGCCGTCGATTTTCCAACTCGGCAACGGAACAATATGCTTCGCTTGGTCATCAGATAAAGCCGACAATTTCGATGTTTTCTACAAATCTGTCATTTTCGACATAGCCATAAAAAACGTCACAACCTCTGCAACATCAGTTCCCCAAGGAGATTCAGTAAATATTTACGTTGAAATCTTCAATGAAGGCACAGCTGGAGCAACTTTTAACGTCACGGCGTATGCCAACGAAACCGCCATCGGAACTCAAACGAAAACGCAGATTCCCAGCTTCCTACCCATACTAGCAACGTTCAACTGGAACACAACAACCGTAGCGATAGGAGAATACACAATATCCGCACAAGTGGATCCGGTTCTCCACGAAACCGATATAGCCGACAATGTTTATGTTGATGATGTAGTCACCGTTGGTATCCACGATGTCGCTGTGAAAAATGTCGTATCCACTGAAAGCCTAGTACACCGTGGCTATACAAATCCAAGCGTCTACGTCGAAGTGGCAAACGAGGGAACCTTCACTGAAACATTTGATGTCACAGTATACTACAACTCAACAATTATAGGAACTCAAACAGTAAGTTTATCCCCAGGCGCCAATACAACGCGCATTTTCCCTTGGGATGTCACACAGATTTCCTACGGAAACTACATAATATCTGCGGAAGCAAGCATTGTTCAAGACGAAACCGACCTTGACGACAATTCCCTAACCGACGGCACAGTTGTGGTAACAATACCTGGCGATGTCAACGGCGACCGAACAGTAAATATAGTGGATGCAGGTGTAATCAGCGCTCATTGGTATCCTGGTCCGCCGGCTGGACCTTTAGGCTACGATTTAGACGCTGACATCAACCGGGATGGAAGCGTTGATATATTCGACGCAGCCATAGCAAACTTGAACTGGCAGAAATCTTGGTAAACCTTCAAACAGAAGAAACGCAACACTATTTAAGACGAGATAAGTTGCCAGTGTAAAATCAAGAAAACCAGCCAGTTAGTTCATCAAGATTAACTCATAAAAATTGAGCGCGTGTTAAGCATCAACTTGGTTCAGAGTCATTCCATAAACCCAAACAAAATAAACCTCCAACCTCTTTTTTAGGGTTTAAATCCTCTTATGATGCAGACTCATGCGCGAAGGAAACATAAGTCACATATAAACATCTAGAACAATCTTCCACTACACTTTTATTTAAGGGAACGAAATATTATCAGTATCGACTACTATACGTATGTCTAAAAATTTGAGGAGAAAGGAGAGATGAGAAGTAAAAGTATGCTGTTGATTTCAGTGATCATAGCCCTCTTCGCAAGCATGTTCCTGTTGCCACTTGCCTACGCTCCGCTCACTGTGCTTTCTGCGCCTCCAACCATTGTGGATGATACCAAGGTGCCTGGCACATCCGTCTCTATCGAAATCACTATCGATGATGCCCTGGCAATGTGGGGCTTTGAATTCGTTCTTGGCTTTGACCCAGAAATTCTGATAGCCACAGGGTTCGAAGTGTACAGTCCCTTCGTTGTTGCTTGGCCTTCCACCATAGACAATGAAACTGGCACAGTGGCCATAGCCTACAGCATGGAAATGGGCGAGCCAGTGGGATTCTACGCTTTTGATCCTACAGCTATACTGCGAATAGATTTCGATGTGGTTGGCTTCGGAGGAACGTTCTTGGACCTGTATGACTCTGTAATAACCGACACTGTTGGAACCGAAATTACTCATGAAGTTGTTGACGGGTTCTTCGCCAACGTAATACCAGATCGCAGTGCCAACCTCGTGAGGAGAAGTGCATGGCCAGAACACCACAGTTGGGTTGAATCAAAAGATCCAGACCTCACACTTACTGGCAAGGTAAAATCTCTTGGAAACGTAGCTCTTCTAGTCAAAGTTGTGTTCACAATAACAGACGGAGACGGCCTATGGGTCAAAAGCTTTGAAACAGAAGAGACTTGGATACGCGCAGGAAGCTCCGGCATAACGGACCTAACCGTGACTGTAACTGTTGCCGACCTTGACGGCTATGGTACCTACTACGTGAAGGCGCAGTGTTGGTTCGACTCCGACGGCGACTTTGAAATAGACGCTCCCGGAGCAAAGCTAAAGAGCACACGATTCACCGCCAAACCATAAAAGCATATCAGAAAACATTCATACACCCTTCTCTTTTTTTTCTGTAAAACTATTGTTTTTAGTAGCTGTGAAAAGGAGAGTTGACGTTTTTGCCTTCTAACTTCCTTGTTTAATCTCTGAAAAGCAAATGCGAAAAGTATAAAAATACTAGTCAACCGTTCTAAAGGTCTGGAGGACTTTAGTTGTACTTCCTAGGCAGAAAAATTCTGTTTTGGACCATGCCTATGATACTCCTTGCAGCTATCATCGGAAATCAAATCA
>Ga0114921_10000668_pt1 | contig 14707 bp, 13 predicted proteins | sample BentaG_FD_87016 | JGI IMG/M metagenome (GOLD analysis project Ga0114921, IMG submission 87016) | Deep subsurface microbial communities from South Atlantic Ocean to uncover new lineages of life (NeLLi) - Benguela_00093 metaG | ecosystem: Environmental > Aquatic > Marine > Oceanic > Sediment ...
CGATTTCGGCTATAAAAAGCGGTAAAATAACCATTGTTTTCATGCAAAAAGAGGCTGGATGGAGTTTAAGTCCAAGCATTCTAGAAAATTATGTGGAAACCAGGATGAACTTTTCAGGATACATCGGTGAAATGGCTGTGTATCGAAGAATTTACTCTGGGGATCCTGGGAGAAAACGGAGTGCTTGCAGATAATATCTGTTTAAATAATATCTGTTGGGGTCGGACCTCAACAATTTTATCCTTCTATCTCGTTGATTTTAAAGGTTTTCATAATTACGCAGCTTGGTCTATCTTTATTCCTCGCAGAATCGTTTTTTGTCCTTCTCATGGAATCGGAAATGCTTCAATCATTGAAAAAAATTTATTGTAGGAAAAATGGCATTCCTTTGGGATGTTTTTCTTCAGTGGCGAGGATGATTTTATTCATGACATTTTTGTTATTATCAATCATCAGATCAAGCTTCAGCTTAGAATGAGCTCTGGTTATAATATCCAAACCCTCAATTTTTCTTTTTTTAACAATCCCTCTAAAAGTAAGACATTTTCCTTGAACCTCATAATCATCGTTTCTTTTGAGCTTATACTCCTCCACCTGCTTGATTGGACGAGAAGCAGTAATAGTTCCTGAAAAAACTCTCTTCTTATTGCTCCACCACCTGATATGCCAGATGTTCTCCTGGCTCCAGATGATGTAACCAGCGGAGAGCGGATGAAGGTCTCTGATTTTACTTATTATGCGGGCTGCATGTTTAGGATTGATGTTGAGCTTAAGAGCCTTTTTATATTCATGACTTGCCTCATCCATCATTCCTGCTCGTTCGTATGACTCAGCCAGAGAGAGATGGAGTCCGAAGTCTTTAGGATTAAACTCAACAGCCTTTTTTTGGAGAGGAATAGCTTCGTTGTATTTCCCATCCAGATAGAGTTGATTACCACTGGTGAAGAGAAGGTTGCTGACCTCATCATAAAGAAGATTTTGAACAATACGATGATAATCTCTTTTTTTTAGGCCGAACAGCTTATCTGCAATATTATAGATAAGATTCTTTCGCTTATCATCGTGCTTTAAGAAAGAGGGTTTATCCCTTATTTTATCCATATTCTCCAGTTCTCTTAGAGCCTCCTCGTTTCTTTTAGCCAGTAAATTGAGCTTTGCCAGCAGGAGATGATACTCAATCTTCTCTTCTTTTTCGATCGGGAGATGAATAAAAAAATGAGATATTTCACTCAGCTTCTCTATTAGTGTTTGATCTCTGCTTTGAAAATGGACAATTGAACTCTGGGAGAGAGTTTTTATCTCAATGTCATCTGAGAGCTTTTTTAGGTTGGAACGAGTTTCATCTGTAAGGGGTAATCTGTCAAATACTACCCATAGCCCCGGTTTCTCTGAGAGAAATTTTTCTACCCAGGAATTAGATAATTCCTGAATCATCACCCCTTTTTTCTTATGACCGGGATAGAATAAAGGTCTAATCTGCAGGAGGTTGCTCTTGTTGAGAAAATTATCGAAGAGAATTATCTCTTCGCTTTGAACATGTTTTTTCAGGAAGGAAGTAACTTCCTTGCTTCTATCGAGAGATCTTATTCTCCAAAATTGCAGATAATAATCTTTTACGAAGACACTCTCCACAAGCAGTATAATCAAAACAAATAAGGCGAAAACAGCATTTCTGAGAGGAACTACTTTTTTTATTTTTGTCAGGCGGGAGAGAGCCTCAACAAAAATTGAGTAAATGATTACTACTCCTTTGGCTATTAAGAGGAGAAGAATGGGCAGTATGAAGATAAATTTGTTATCAGCTGGCAAATATCCCATTGGCGGGGGGTTTGATAAGAAAAAAATGGAAAAGGGTAGGATTAAATAAGATAGGAATAGTATTAATTCTCTTCTTTGATTTTTTAAACTCCCCAAAACGCCAATCAAAAAGAGTAATAATTTCGCAAAAAACAATGGATGAGAAGTGTAATACTCTAGTTGCCTCTTTAAGGTTTCGCTAACTACGGATGAAAAACTTAAGGTAGTTTTAAACTTAAAAATATTCTTAGCACTTTGGGCGAACATGGGGCCTGTAGAATGATTTTTTGTTGGAAAATAGATGAAAAAAGTAATGATTAAAATGAGCAAAGTACAGAGAGCAAAAGCAATTAACCTTCTTTTAGTTATAATTTCTGTTTTTTTCTTCTTCTTTTGAACCCATTTCTCAAACATTAAAATACTTATAAAAAATACATGCACAGGAATTGTTATCAAAGCAAATAAGTGGGTGTAGATATTCACCATTGTGAAAAGGACATATAGCCCCCAGAAAAGCACCCTATTCTCTTTAAGGGCTTTCAGGAAGAAATAGAGAGAGAAGAGGGAGAACATCATTAAACCAGAATATCCTCTGGCTTGTTGAGAAAAATAGATGTTATAAGTCGAAACAGCCAGTAAAAGAGCGGCAATTATTCCTTCCTTTTTCCCAAAAAGCCATTTTCCCACCAGGAAAACTCCCAGTACACTCAGGAGGCCGAATAGAGCTGCAGGGAGTCTGGCCATGAATTCCGTATTCCCCAAAGGCAGGAGAAAATGGAGCAAGAGAGGATAGACATTACTACCATAATTGGTGGTAATGATAAATGATAAGGGTTTAGCGGCGATATCAACTGTATTACGTGGCTCATCCAAATAAAGGGGTCTGTTTCCTAAATGATAAAAACGAAGCAGAGCCGCCAGAATGAGAATGATGGTTAGGAGGAGAAGTATTTTTAAGCCATGATTATTTAATTTCTCATTCTTATTTTTCTTCATTCTGTTACTGCCTATACGTATATTACTCCGTGGATACGGGCATATGTCAAGAATCTGGCCTCATTTTTCCTTTGCCTTTATATGGTTTTAGCCTCTGCTTGAAATTAGACATCAAAAAAGATAATTAGATTCGAAAATTGGTATTTAAAAAGATATTGCAGGTTGAAGTCTTTAACCTGTATTCCGCCTACAATCTTACATTTATCGAGTAAGAAGAAATATGCTTACAAATATTAAAATGATGCCGATAATTTTACCTAAGGTAAGTTGCTCTCCGAGAAATAACAAAGCTATTGTTACTACAACCATAAAATTTAGTCCAACGGCTACAGGATAGGCGATTGATATTTGCAAACGGGATAGAGCCATCATCCATAAAAAGGCTGAGATGAAAATAGATAAAATTCCGCATATAATCAGAGGAGATTTAATTAATTCAGTAAAATAACTTGTTACAAACCTGAAAGACCTGAACCGAATCTCTCCCATTTTATTTATTTCATATTTAATTATTAAAGCTCCCAAGGAGTTGAATACCACATAGCCTAACACCATTCCCCAGCTCCAGAGAAGTTTGCTCATATTCATTTATTCATCCGATTTTTTAAATGTACTTTTCTCGATAAAATATAAGGGCCGCCTTCTGGATTCATCAAGGTTTTTCCATAGGTATTCACCAACAATTCCTAACATTAACATGTACATCCCTCCAAGGATGAGGATAACTACCATTATCGAAGCCCAACCTTGAACAGGATTTCCTACAATTGCATAAGCAATAATAAACATCGCATAGAGAAATCCAAAAGATGAAACCAATAGGCCAATAATGGACATCAGTTTCAAGGGTAAGCCAGAAAAGGCAACTATCCAGTCTCTTGCAAGTCGAAAACGAGTATGTAAACTCCATTTTGATTTTCCGAATTTTCTCTCTCTTCGCTCAAATTCTACATAATCTTGTTTAAAACCCAGCCAGTTAATTAAGCCCAGCAATGAAGTATTTCGTTCGGGGCAGTAGTTAATGGCTTCAACGACTTTCTTGTCTAAAAAATAAAAATCTGCTCTTGAAAGATCGATCTGGGATTTCTTCGTATTTGTTAAGAAGGCCAATATTTTATAAAAAATTAAAGCAGACCATTTGATTAAGAACGATTCTTTCCTCTGTTTACGCAGTGCCCAGACAATTTGAGCGCCTTGGTGCCATTTTTTCAACATTTCTCCCAAAACATTCGGGTCATCTTGACCGTCCGCAGAAATGCAAAGCACAGCCTTGCCTTGGGCCTGAGCCATTCCAGCTCGAAGGGCAATATGGCTCCCACTTCTTCTGCTAAGCCGAATGCACCTTATTCTGCTCTCGTTGAATGATTCAACAATATGGTATGTATTATCAATTGAGTGATCGTCTATTACGATAATTTCGTATTCTTCTGATAAATTTTTCTTTTCTATTAAATCTTTTATTTCTTCAATCGTATTTCTAATATTATCAGATTCGTTAAAAGCGGGAATGACGACTGATAACAATTTTATTGTACCTTTCGAATAGTTCTTCCTGGGTTTCCTACAACCACACTATTTGGCTCAGTCGAGCTTAAAACAATTGTTCCCATTCCTATTAATGAACCCTGACTTACTGTCACTTCTTGGATAATTTTCGAACCAGTTCCTATATAACACAACTTTTCAATACGAACACTTCCAGATACGGAAACATTTGAACCAATTAAATTATAGTCATCGATGATTACATCGTGGGAAATTACGCTATTGGGCAAAATTACACAATGATTACCAATACAGACGTTAATTGTCGTTACAACTCCAGCCATAACTAAAGTATTGTAACCTGTCTTTGTACTTGGACTAACATTCGAAGCCGGATGAATGAGAGTTGCAAATCGCTCAGAAGAAACGCCAAGAGAGTCTATAATTTTTTTCCTCTTGAAATAATTTTCAGGTCTTCCAGGTACAGCGAGAACTTTTGCTGAGGGGCATTCAGATAATATTTCTCTTCCTCCGATTACTTTATACCCGGAGTATTTCTTGCCATTCAAATCAGGGTTGTCGTCAATAAAACCGAGGACCTCCCAAGCTTTAGTCTTCATATTTATTGCCTCTATGACTGTTATGGCTTCCTTGGCATTCCCACCAAAAGGGAAAAGTATAATTTCTTTCACAGTCTTCCCATAATATATGATATTCTTTTAATATCATCTTCTTTTAGATCTTGATACACGGGAAGCAGCACGATTTTCTTTCTCGCCTCTTCACTTTCCGGCAATTTATATTTTTGAATAGAATACACTTTCTCTTGATGGGCATTCATTATCCCTGGTCTACTGGTTATCCCATTATTCAGAAGGTATTGCATCAATTCGTTTCTTGAAACTGGGGAATTCTTTAAAACCCTGACAGGATAACTCTGCCAGTTGCAGTGGGCGTAATCAGGTTCTTTAGGCAAATGTAACCAACTGATATCTTTTAAATGTTTTTGATAAAGTTTATCTATTTTCTTGCGTTTGTCAACAATTTCTGGCAGTTTTTTCAATTGCTCAACACCTATTGCCGCTTGGATATCAGTCATTCGGTAATTGTATCCCAGTATAGGGTACTCTTCAAAAATGATTGATTTTGATTCGTGTCGAACTGTGTCAGGTACACTCATGCCTTGATGTCTGAAGAGTCTGAATTTCTGGTCGAATTCAGGATTATTAGTGACAAGCATCCCCCCATCTCCTGTCGTGATAACTTTTCGAGGATGAAATGAAAAGCAGGCAATATCCCCGTGAGGTTTACCTATTTTTTCCCACGTCCTCCCTTTGTCAAATGAAATCTCACTTCCTGCAGCACAAGCGGCATCCTCTACAACCGGAATTTTAAATTTATGGGCCAGGTGCAAAACAGCGTCCAAATCACAGGGTATTCCCATTTGATGAACAGGCAAAATGGCCGCTACTCGACCTCCACGGGAGTTAATAGGTTTTAATTTTTGGTTTGGGAGCAGAATGTCATGACTGGGACCCGATTCTCCCTTCGTAAATTTTGAGATGTCTTTATAAAATAGTTGATTATCGATGATTTCACAATCTTCTTTTAGACACTTTTCAAGGCCTTTGGGAGATATATTGTAAGTATCCGACTCGATATCAATAAAAACCGGTTCTGCAGCGCAATGCCTCACTGCATTCGCTGTAGCAATGAAGGAATGGCTTACAGTAATGACAACATCTCCTGGTTTTACCCCAACTGTTAGGAGGGCCAGATGGAGGGCAGTTGTGCAACTTGAGACAGCACAGGCATATTTTGAGCCCACATAAGAAGCGAAGGCTCTTTCAAATTGTTTGACCCGAGGTCCCTGTGTTACCCAGCCAGAAAGAATGACTTCTCGTGCAGCCGCCGCTTCTTCTTCACCTAGGTATGGTTTAGCAATTGGAATCATTTTTTTTATTCCCAATTCACACCTTTTTCTTGATTAAGCAAGGCTCGGATACCTTCTGGTCTTGATTTAAACCATTGAACAGTTTTTAAAAGTCCATCTTCAAAGGATACTTTGGGATTCCAATTTGCTCTCTCCTTAAAGGCAGTGGAATCAGCATACAAGCGTAAAACATCTCCTGGTCTGTTCTTAAGATACTCTATTTGAGATGAATGAGTTCCAATCATTTCTAAAATCATTTCTGCAATCTGTTTGATTGAAATCTCAGAATTACTACCAATATTAAAAGTGAGTCCGGTTAAATCATCACATTTTGCAGCTTCTACGAGACCTCTGGCTATATCTTGGACATAGGTATAATCACGCGTTTGAGAGCCATCTCCAAAAATAAGAATGGGCTGGCCGTTGAGGGCGCGAACAATTGATTTGGGTATCATTTCTCCCGCGTCTCCTTCATGATGGGATCGTGGGCCATAGGTATTAAATGGTCTTATGATCACTGTTTTAAGTCCATACGTTTTATAATAGGCCCGGGTATAGGCTTCACCTGCTAATTTGCTTGCCCCGTATACTGTACAGGGGTTGGTGGGGTGTCTTTCTGACATTGGAACGTATTCAGCTGTTCCGTAGACTTCTGAGGAAGAGCAATAAATAAATTTCTTAATTCCTGCTTTATAAGATTCTTCAAGAACAAGAAGAGTTCCCTCCGCATTGATCCTGTGATTTTCAAGGGGACGCTTTATTGAATGGCGAACGCCCAGGCAGGCAAGATGGAAAACAATATCCATTCCATTTATGGCCTTAACTGCATCCAAAGGATTGATTATATCTCCTCGTATAAACTGGAAAGGACTATTATCTCTGTGCTGTATGAGGTTTTCCCGTTTACCATTGATTAAATTGTCAATAACTCTGACCAAACAACCTTCTTGAATTAAAGTATCAACCAGGCAGGAGCCAATAAAACCTGCACCGCCGGTGACTAAAACTCTGAGGTCTTTTAGTTTCATTTTTTATAAAATTGTCTAATTTTTTCACAAACGAATTGAATTTCTTTTTCTGTTAGTTCAGGATACATCGGTAATGATAAAACTTGGTGTGCATATTTCTCAGAGACAGGGAATTTACCTCTTGGCTGATGCAGAAAGTTATATGCTTTCTGGAGGTGGCAGGGAATGGGGTAATGAATTCCAGTCAAAATTTCATTATCCTCTAAATATTTTTTTAACTCCTTACGTTTGGAAACTCGGACAACAAAAAGATGATAGACATGTTTTACTTCAGACGTTTCACGCGGCACAAGGACCTCTTTTATATCAGTTAAATATTTTCGATAGAGGTCAGCATTCTTTCTTCTCCTTTTGGTCCATTCAGGCAAATGCTTTAATTTGACATTCAAAATCGCACCTTGAATTCCTTCCATTCTATAATTATGACCAATGTAATTATGATAATATTTTTGCGTTGAACCGTGGTCTCTGAGGGCCATCATTTTCAAATATAATTCTTCATTGCTGGTCAAAACAGCTCCTCCTTCGCCATAAGCACCGAGGTTTTTTCCAGGATAAAAACTGAAGCATCCACCTACACCAAAAGTCCCTACTGGTTTTCCTTTGTACTCTGCTAAATGGGCTTGAGCGCAGTCTTCGATCAGCAGAAGATTATGTTTTTCGGCCACAGTTTTAATTTTATCTATCTGGGCGGGTTGTCCGTAGAGGTGAACAGCAATGATTGCCTTTGTCTTATTCGTAATGGCTTTTTCAAGGCTTTCAGGATCAAGGTTAAAAGAGCCTTGTTCACAGTCGACAAAAACTGGCTTTGCACCGCACAAGCTCACTGCTTCTGGTGTGGCAAAAAATGTATTTGTAGGAACGATGACTTCGTTATTTTTGCTTATCCCCAAGGCCCACATGGCAATATGCAAGGCGGATGTACCCGAATTTACTCCGATACAGTATTTGGCATCATGACTCTTGGCAAAATTTTCTTCAAATTTTTTGACAAAGGGGCCAGATGAAAAAGCTGTATTGTCAATAACATTTTGAATCGCTTCATCAATTTCCTTTCTTATTGATAAATATTGGACTCTTAAATCAACAAAATTTATCTTCACTTATTTTATCCCGTATTTCTAAGCATTTTTGCCGGGTTCCCAGCCCATATTTGATTTGTAGGGATATTCTTGGTAACAACACTTCCCGCGCCGATAATTGAGCCATGGCCAATAATCAAATCCCCAAGAATAGTAGCCTGGCTTCCGATAGAGACATTATTCCCAATATTAGTTTTGACAAATCTATCGGCCCAATCCTCTTCTGTTTCCAGATTGCCTTTTGAGTTGACTGCTTTTGGGTAATTGTCGTTTATGAAAGTAACACTGTGCCCGATAAAACAGTTGTTTCCGATGGTCACACCCTCGCATATGAAAGTATGAGAAGATATTTTGCAATTTTTTCCAATTTTGGCCTTTTTTTGAATTTCTACAAAGGCACCAATTTTGGTGTTATCGCCAATTTCGCAGCCATAAAGGTTAATGAATTTGGATAGCTGAACGTTTTTCCCTAATTTGACATCCTTGGAAATGCTTAGGTACTTCATAAATTAATCATCCTTCCGTTATTTTTTATTGAAAGATCTGAGGCCTCAAGAATTTTTACAACCCTCAAGCCTGCATGTCCATCGTTAATGGGTGTCTTGTCGTTCAATAGGCAATCAATGAAATATTCTGCCTCTATTTTTAAGGCCTCTGTCTGGTCTACTCTGGGAGTCCATATATCGCCCGAACGATAACTCACTAACAGATTATACACACCTTCCCTATTTTCTACTTCCACACCCTTATCATAGACTTTAATTTTTTCATCTTTCTCCAGGTCATTCCAGAGCAGCATTTTGTTCTCTCCGCCGATGAGGGTCATTCTAACCTTGACCGGTGACAACCAGTTGATATTAAAGTGGGCAATAACATTACTGTTAAAATAGACTGTAATAAAAGCAATGTCTTCCAATTCGCTACTAAAATGTGCTGTCCCATTGGCTACTATTGCTTCAGGTTTTTCCTCTATAACATAGTCCATTATAGATAAATCATGGGGAGCGAGATCCCATATCACATTGATGTCGTGTTGAAAAAGTCCTAAATTTACCCTGGTAGAGTCAAAGTAATATAAATTGCCCAGTACATTATCCTCAATTAACTCTTTGATTTTCCTTACAGCTCCAGTAAAGAGAAAGGTATGGTCCACCATTATTTTTGCCTTATTTTTATCTGCCAATTCAATCAATTTTTCTGCTTCAGCCACTGAAGATGTGAATGGCTTTTCCACAAATATATGTTTGCCCTTTTCTAAAGCTTTTTTTGCAAGCTCAAAATGGGTGAAAACTGGAGTAACAATTGCAACTGCATCAATTTCTGGCGAAGATATTAGCTCATTAGGGTTGGATGTCATTTTCATTTCTGGATAATTTTTTTGGGCCCGGCTTAAAGCATGCTTATCCATATCACAGATGGAAACGACCTGGGCTTCATCTGTTGATTGGAAATTTCTTACGACATTTGGCCCCCAATACCCAAAACCGATTACACCTATCTTAACCATTAAACAGAACCTCCCTTTAGAAATAGGAGTTTATTTTTTTCTATCTTACCCTTTTCTCTAATTTTCAATTGTCCTTACCCGAAAGCGCCTAGGGGTGTATCTTTCTGCTCCATCGCAAAAAATTGTAGCACAAGAAAAACTTGATATCAAAAGGTAAAAAAAGTTAAGAATTTCATTTTCTGTGATGGAAGAGGATATTAAGGCTGAGCTTCCCTTTAAACGGTTTTCTCAATTACCCAGCCTGCCCCATTGTTTTTCTTCAGAGACTCTCTCTCTTTCACGGATTTGGAAATGCTTCAATAAGGGGTATGAGGGGAAGTTGATCTTTTTGAGGGTACTCTGATCATACTGAGGTGGCTTTTCTCCGCTTTTGTCGTCATGGACACGTCATTTTGGGGGTGATATATCTATTTCAGGATGTCAGAAGGTGGAAATCGTGGAAAATCGTGACAAACTTGTTAGGTGAGCAAAAAGGAAATTCCTTTCTATAAAAGTCAATTCCAATAATAATTGCGGTACTTTTTATAATATTCATAAGTTAATGCTATACCCTCAGTTAATGATATTTTCGGCTCCCATCTGAGAACTTTTTTTACTTTTGTAATATCAGTGATATAATCACCTGTTTCCACATTAATATAGTTTTCCGGCCAGGGGACAAATTCAATTCTCCCAGATTTAACAATTTCTACTATTAATTTCGCCATATCCCTAAATTTCGTCCCTACGTTGTTTCCCACATTAAAGACCTCTCCTGATGATTTTTCATTCTCCGCAGCCAGGATAAAGACATTTACCAAATCGTCAATATAAATGTAATCCCGAATCTGGCTTCCTTTTCCAAAAATTTTGATTGGTTTATTCTCCATCGCCAATCTTATAAACCAGTTAACTATGCAGTATTTACTGTGGCGCATTTGAGCTCGAGGGCCATAAGGATTAGCAATCCGGAAGACAACAGTGGAGATGTTGTACACCCGGTTGAAAAAAAGATACAAATTTTCTGCAGCTGCTTTATTCAATGCATACGGTGTTTTGGGCCTTAAAGGATGGTCTTCAGCAACAGGTGTTTTTTCAATCACTCCAAACTGCAATCGTGAGCCTGGAAATAATATTTTTGCTTCTGGAGAATACTTCCGTACAGCCTCGAGTATATTGAGATGCCCCAGATAATTGATATCTGCGTCCAGGGAGGGATTATCCAGGCTGTCATTATGACTGACTTGGCCGGCGAGGTTAAATATAATATTCTTTCCGGTCACTAAGTCTTTGACGGATTCTTTGTCACGGATGTCAGAAATATTAATTTTTATTTTGTCTTTAATAGCTTCTATGTTGAAAAAATTGGCCCCAAAAGGTTCAATACAAGCATCCATGAGAGTAACATCCACCTCTAATTCGACCAATTTGTGAGCGATTGAACTTCCCATCATCCCCAGCCCGCCAGTGATTAATGCTTTCTTTCCCTTGAGGTTCATCTTCTGTAGCTATCTTTCCTTTGAATTCACCTTTTCAAATCCTATCTCCTCTTTAACAATGTAATGCGGCCGCCCTTTTGCTTCATCATACAATCGGGCAATGTACTCTCCGATAATGCCTAAAGAAACCAACATTAATCCACCTAAAAAAGTCATGAACACAAAGATTGTTGTGAAGCCGGGTACGTTTTTCAAGTGACCGGATAACCGACTTATCGCAATATGGCAACCGTAAATGAAACTGAAGCCAGAAGCGATAAAACCGATTATTGTAGAAAGTCTCAGGGGCAGATAAGAGAATGAAAATAAAGCATCAAAGGCAAAACGAATATATTTTCTTAAAGAATACTGGGATTTTCCTGCAAATCTTGCATCTCTTTCATATTCAACGCCTGTTTGCCTGAAACCTGCCCAACTCCGAATACCTCTGAGAAATATATTTAATTCATGAAACCGGCTGATGGCATCGACGACTTTTCTATCCATAACGCAAAAATCGCCGGAGTCATAGGGAATTTTATAACTGGAGACGAAACGAAGCAGACGGTAAAATATGTAAAAAACAGCTCTCTTGAAGATATTCTCCTCTTTTCTTTTTCTTATTCCATAGACGACTTCATATCCCTCTTTCAATTTATCAAAAAATTTTGGGAGAACTTCCGGGGGGTCCTGGAGGTCGTCATCAATAACAGCAATGATATCGCCTTTTGCCCTCTTAAGGCCGGCACGTATTGCAGCTTGATGGCCGAAATTTCTCGAAAAGTCCACAAGCTTTACTTTTTTATCCTTAAGGCATATTTCCTTTATTGCTTGAGCAGAATTGTCCTGGCTTCCATCATTCACATAAATAACCTCATAATCATAGTTATCCAGCACTGCGGTAAGCCTCCTGTACAGTTCTTTTTGGATAGGCTCGGAGTTATAAACAGGAATTATTACACTGAGGGTCATCGTATCAAAGCATATCTTTTAATATAAATATAATGTATATCATAGGAAAAAGTGGGGGTCAAATATGAAAATAAATCCACAGGATTTTTCATCGCTGGCTGATTATTGTTAATAATGAGTAATATTTGTATAATCTATAAGGGATTCGGAAGCCAATGGCCAAATCCATACAGCCAATCATATCTGTCTGCATTCCCGCGTATAACAGCGAAAAATATATCGGAAAGACAATCCAATCTGTTTTTCTCCAGACACATCGAGATTTTGAACTCATTATTGTAGACGATTGTTCCACTGACAGAACTCTGGACATTATCAAAGAATATAAAGACCCTCGGATCCGGGTGATAGTTAATCAAAAGAATCTCGGACTGGAAAAAAATTGGAACAAGGCCATTGGTAAAGCGAGAGGAAGATATATCAAAATTTTAGGCCATGATGATTTACTATATCCTGACTGTCTTGAAAGACAGGCTGAAATTCTGGACAACGAGGCTTACAGAGATGTTGTGATCGTGTGCTGTAGCCGATATATTATTGATGAAAACGATAACATTATTTTCAAAAGGGGTTTCAAGAACAAAAAGGGTCAATTTCCAGGACGCCGGATTTTAAAAGAGACAATTCGATCTGGAAGGAACCTCATTGGCGAACCAACGGCTGTTCTTTTTCGAGCAAAGATAATGGCTCAGATTAAAGGTTTTAACGGGAATATTCCTTATTTGATCGACTTAGAATCATGGTCCCGGATGCTTCTCCATGGCGATGTCTTTATCATTTCCGACCCGCTGTGTACCTTTCGTGTATCATTCTCGTCGCTGAGCGTGGCGCTCAGAGGGTCACAACATCGAGATTTTAAAGCGCTTATCAATAAGCTTTACGAAAACAAGGAGTACCAGCTTACGCTGTTTGACTGCATTATAGGTAAAATTAGAGCTAACCTTAATGGATTTCTGAGGAATCTTTTTTACAATTTTGTTCTCAAAAAAAATAAGGTAAAAAAGATAATAAGCCGGGTTTTTGAAACAGGGAGATGAAAGAAAAGGAGACGCATTGTATTCTCTGCAGAGAATTAGAATTGGTAAATATTTGGATAGGAAAAACAATGGATTATTTCGAGGAAAATGTGTTTGAAATAAAATACTGCAGGAAGTGTCATCTTGGGAGAACTTTTTCTTTCCAAGACCTGAATAAAATTATCTCTTCCCCTAGAAAAAGGAGGTTAAATTTTTAAAATCAGTGCAAAAAAGGCCGTAGGCTTATGGTTCCTTTTGGATGTTTCAAGGAATTTGTGGCCTTTTTCAGAAAGGGCGTTAAGCTATTTACTTTCTTCTGAAGGCTTCAGAATAATTGAAATAAATTATTTTTCACATTTTCAAAATACAATTGGATTATGGATGACTATGAGAAACATCAATTCTTGACACAGGCCTATGACCCTGTTTTACGATATCTGAAAGAAGAAAAAAAATTAAAAGAAATAACTTTTCTCTGAAGATAGTCATTTTCCTGACGGTTATCTTAATCCTAGCTGCACTTTTGCGCTTTTATCATCTCGGGAGCAGAGCATTATATTGGGACGAAGCCCCTTTTACAGTTGAGGTTGCCGCCAAATCTTTATCATTTATTGTTACCACAAATTACGGGAGTAACGTTTATCCTCTCCTTCTTCATTTTCTCCTTCACCTGGGAAATAATATAGAATTCTTGGCCAGACTTCCCGCAGCTTTATTCGGAATTTTGAGTGTCTTGGTAATCTTCTTTGTTGGGGATTTGCTTTTTGGGAAAGAGGAAGGAATAATTGCCGCTCTGATGCTGGCTGTTTCGTCTCACAACATCTATTTTTCTCAGCAGGCGAGAGGATATTCAGGCCTGGCGTTTTTCTCTCTGTTATCTCTTTATTTCTTATTAAAAGCCCTTAAAAAGAACACAGTATTGTTGTGGTGTCTTTATTCCCTTCTCACGGTATTAAACATTTACAACCACATGTTTGCCATGATAACAATTCCTGTCCATGTATTATTTATAGGTCTCTTAATAGTTGAGAAATGGGTTCAAAGAAAAAAAATAAAACCAAAATTTATAGATAAAAAAAGGCTTACCAGTTTCGCTCTCTCCACCATGTTGATTTTGATTATTGCCTTCTCGCTCTACCAGCCAATTAAACATCCCATTGATTTTTCATTTCTTTCCGTACGGAGTGCCAAGAGTATTCTCCTCTCTAAAGGCCAAGCGACTGTCCGCCTTATTCCTATAATTGAGGAAACCATAAAGAGACAGTTTGAATATCATACTTCCCGTCCATTGTTTTTTGGACAACTCTTTCTTTTTCTCCTTGGCATTGTGGGGTGTGTAAAAACACCACGAAGAGAATTCATATTGCTTCTCTCTTATTTAATAATCCCTTTTCCCCTTTTTGTCTTCTCAAAGCCTCCAGTTGGGTGGCTGCC
>Ga0114921_10000669_pt1 | contig 14700 bp, 14 predicted proteins | sample BentaG_FD_87016 | JGI IMG/M metagenome (GOLD analysis project Ga0114921, IMG submission 87016) | Deep subsurface microbial communities from South Atlantic Ocean to uncover new lineages of life (NeLLi) - Benguela_00093 metaG | ecosystem: Environmental > Aquatic > Marine > Oceanic > Sediment ...
ACAGCATAAAGAAAAAAGGTGCAACACAAGGCTAGGAAAATGGCTACTTTCTTCAAAAAAGGTACTCCTCGCTACTTAATTAGAGGCATGTTACTCTTATTTTCTCTTCGAGTCAAGAAAATTATAGCTTTATTTTTTTTTGATTATTTATTATAATTTGCCAAATTAAAATGAGCATAAACACAATTATAACTGGTATCGGCTGTTACGTCCCACCTAAAGTAGTCACTAACTTCGACTTAGAAAAGGTAATGAACACATCTGATGAATGGATTCGCCAGAGATCCGGAATCGTGGAAAGGCATTATGTTGAGCCCGGAGTTGGAAGTTCTGATTTAGCTTATGCAGCAGCCTTAAGGGCAATCGAAGATGCTAAAATAGATAAATCAGAAATAGACTTCATTATTGCAGCTACTCTTTCTCCTGATCATTATTTCCCCGGAATCGGAGTCATGGTCCAATCAAAACTGGGACTTCCTGGCATCGGAGCCCTCGATGTCAGGAATCAATGTAGCGGTTTCATCTACGCATTGTCTGCGGCTGACCAATACATTAAAACTAAAACCTATAAAAAGATCTTACTGGTGGCTGCAGAAGTTCAATCAACCAATATAGACTATTCTGATGACGGGAGAGATATTGCTGTACTCTTTGGCGATGGTGGCGGAGCAGTCATCCTTGAACCTAACGAAAAAAATGATGGAAAGGGTATCCTTTCAACTCATCTTTTTTCTGACGGAAGGTTCCTCACTGATTTATGGATGGAAAAGCCAAGTTCAAAAGACAAGCCAACTTTTACCGCAGAATTTTTTGAACAAAAAAGATTTTTTCCCAGGATGGAAGGGCGAAACGTTTTCAAAAATGCATCTGAAAAAATGCCAGAAGCTGTAAGGACTGCCTTGACACACAACTCCTTGGCCATTGATGATGTAGACGTCCTCATCCCCCATCAGGCTAACGACAGGATTAGCCTGATGGTAGCCAGAATTCTAAAAATCCCGGTGGAAAAAGTTATACGGAACATTGACCGCTATGGAAATACAACAGCGGCTTCTATTCCCATTGCTCTAGATGAAGGGGTAAAGGATGGAAGAATAAAAGAGGGCAGTATTGTGGTCTTAACCGCCTTCGGTTCAGGCTACACTTGGGCTTCAGCTGTTATCAGATGGTAGTCTAGAAAGCCTTAAGAATAAATGCTAATGAAGAGGAGATTGCTATGAAGAAAACAATCATTCCTATCGCTATCATAGCCCTTATTTTTGCGAGCATAGGGTTTCTTCTCTCTGAACAGAATGAAGAAGATAGCAAGTATGAAAAGATCAAGGAGGACTACATCACAGAGCTGTGGAAATTCTACCCCACTGCGGCAACCATGGCTGGCTATCACAAGTACGACGACAAGTTAGAGGACCTGAGCAACAAAAACATCGAAAAACGTCATGAAGCTTTAGACAAATTCAATCAAGAATTTGTGGCAAAAATTGACAGGACCAAGCTGAGTCCTGAGCTTCAGATCGATAATGAAATCATCGTCTATGCTCTAGATTTAGAGCTAATCAGACATGAAAGTCTCATTCCCTGGGAATACGATCCAATTTTTTACAATAAAATTTTCAATAACTGTGTCCGAAGCCTCCTCACCAAGGAATTCGCTCCTACAGAGGCCAGAGCAAAGAATGCTTCAGAAAGACTGAAAAACCTGCCCAAGCTCATCAAGAAGGCTAAGGAAAATTTAAAGACTCCTGCTCAACTTTTCACAGAGACTGCCATTAAACAATTTCCAGGAATACTGGACTTTTATAAAAATGAACTTCCCCAGCTGATCGAACAAGCTCCGGAAGCTTCAAAATCTAAGCTTCAATCAAACTTAGCTAAAGTTATCCCTGCTTTAGAAGATTATCAAAATTATCTTCAGAATGAGCTCCTTCCTCAATCGACTGGAGCTGATCGGCTTGGAGAACTGACTCATCGTCGGCTTGTAAGGCTGGCCTTCCAGCAATCAATTCCGCTGGATGAAATCTTTGCCAGGTCAAAAGCCGATTATAACAATATCAGGCGAGAAATGTTTCTCGTCTGTATGCCTTTTTATAAGATTATGTATCCTGAAATAAATCTCGAGCAACTGGGGACAAGACTCACTCAAGACCAAGTTTGGAATACTGTCATCAAAGGAGTGCTTAATAAGATTAAAGGAGAACACACACCAAAAGATGAGTTTATGGACCGGATCAAAACCACAGTGGAAGAGGTCAAAAACTTTATCCTTGATAACCAGCTCTTTGAACTTCCCGAGGAAGATCTCAGTATCGAAACCATGCCTCTCGAATCCCAAGGCTTAACCTGGACTGGACTTGTTACTCCTGGAATCTACGAGACTGCAGGTACATACGCCAGTCAGATAACACCCTTTCCCGAAGATTTGGAAGAGGAACAGATGAATTCCTTCCTCGAGGAGTACAACGACTTATATCTTTACTTTTGGGCTATTCGAAAAGTCTATCCTGGTCAGTTTGTTCCCTTCTTTTTCACACGAAAATATCCCTCTGTTGTGAGAAACTTGTACCCCAACATGGCTTTGATCAAGGGGTGGCCACTTTACATTGACGAGATGCTGGTTTATTCAGGTTTTGGAAATTTTGACTTGAGATTGAGATTGAATCAGCTTAAATTGTACCTCAAAGCGATCATAGATTTTCAACTCGATTTCAACATCCACGAGGGCGGTCTGGCTAAAGAACAAGCCATTGCCTATATGACAAGAGGTGGATTTCAAACCCAAGCTGAAGCTGAGCGAATATGGAACTGCATCATTTTAAATCCTGGCGACGTCGCTCATCATTATGTCGGCATCCAAGAAATTATGGATATGGAGAAGGAATATAAGAAGCTTAAAGGCGATGCTTTCAGCCAGAAAGAATTTCTCCAAAAGCTCCTAAGCTACGGTGCTCTGCCTCTTCGCCAATTGAAAAGAAAAATCTTAGAGCAGTAAAAAGAGCTAGACCAACAAGACTAGCTCATAAAGCAATAAAAAAAAATCTAAAACAAATATTCTATTAAAGAGTGGCAAGATTAAAAGTGTAGGGGTTTAACAAACCCATCATAAATAGATTAAACACTTATCTTGTATCCCTCGCTTTTTTCTAAATAAACGAAATAAACTAGACAAACTTGATGAACGAAATTTATGAACTTGTTGATTCCCATGCTCATTTGGATATGGAGGATTTCGATTTTGACAGGAATCAGGTCGTAGAAAAAGCATTTGGGGCTGGAATAAAAATCATACTCTGCCCTGCTGAAATTACAATCTCCAAAAGCCTCCGGATAATCTTTGAGCTTACCGCAAGATATAACGGTATATTGGCTACAGCTGGAATTCATCCCCATAAAGCGAAATACTTTAAGCAGGACATTGCTTCAAAAATCCGAGAGCTGTCCACAGCTAACAAAATCGTTGCCGTTGGTGAGATAGGCCTCGATTTTCACTACAACCTCTCTCCTCCTCAAAAACAAATGGAATCCTTCCGTTATCAACTCAACATTGCTCAGGAACTGGGTCTCCCGGCAGTAGTTCACAGCAGAAAGGCAGGTGAAGAGGTGGTGAATTCTGTAAAAGAGGAACATTTTAGCCAGGGAGGAATTCTCCATTGCTTTACCGAAGATTGGAATATAGCAAGGAGATTGATGACTGAAAATTTCTTTATCTCCTTTTCTGGAATTCTAACCTTTCCTAAGGCACAAGCTCTAAGAGAAATTGCTAAAAAAGTGCCATTGGAAAAGCTTTTAGTTGAAACAGATTCTCCTTATCTTGCCCCTGTCCCCTATCGAGGGAAAAACCAAAGGAATGAGCCTTCCTTTGTGGTAGAAACTGCTAAAGTATTAGCTGCACTGAAAAAAGTTTCCTTGGCTGAACTGGCAGCTGTGACAACAAGAAATTTCAAGTCTATTTTTAAGTTTGAAAAAAAGAATAGTAGATGTTAAGATAAGAGCCCTTATGATCCAAGAACATTCTTTTGATATTGTCTCCAGAATTGATTTTCAAGAAGTTTCAAATGCCGTGAATATAGCCCTTAAAGAGATAAGAAACAGATTCGATTTCAAACACAGTCGAGCAGATATCATTTCTGAAAAAGAAAAGTTAACCTTGATTGCTGATGATGAATACAAATTGAAAAGCCTGAAAGAGGTCTTAGAACAGAAAATGGCGAAAAGAAAAATCCCTCTTAAAGCCCTTGAATATCAAAAAATTGATAAGGGTCCTAACCGTACTATGAAACAAGAAATACTGTTTCAGAATGGGATACCGATTGAAAAATCCAGAGAGATCGTAAAACTTGTCAAAAAAAGAAAGTATAAAGCTCAGGTGGCCATACAGGGTGATCAGCTCAGGATTTCCTCCAAAAAAAAGGATATCCTCCAAGAAATTATAGCCTATCTCAAATCAGAGAACCTGAGAATAAATATGCAGTTTACGAACTATCGATGAAAAAAACAATAAACACCAAAATCCCATCTGCGTTGAAAAAAAGGCCTGAACTAAGACCCTTCTACAACAACATCCGGAAGGACCTGGATGAAGTAGAAGAGCAATTAAAACTCTTTTCCCAGTCTAAAAATAAACTCATCTCTGAGATAAGCACTTATCTATTCAAAAATTCAGGGAAAAGAATAAGACCAGCTCTCCTTGTTCTCTGTTCCAAGCTATTAGGCTATAAAGGCAAAGAACATATTCTCTTGGCAGCCCTAGTCGAAACCATTCATACTGCCAGCCTCATACACGATGATATTATTGATAACTCCAAGATACGAAGAGGAATGAGGTCTGTCCATGCTAAATGGGGACCAAACATAACTGTTCTCATGGGAGATTATCTCTACATAAAAACAATCAACCTCTCCCTGCAGAGCAAATTTAGCCAGATCATACGCATCTTATCTGATATTTCGACCAGAATGATTGAAGGGGAATTAACTGAATACTACATGCGCGGAAACCTGGATATAGCTGAGCGTGATTACCTAGCTGTTATCAATAAAAAAACTGCCTCTCTCTTTTCTGCCGCTTGTCAGATAGGTGGCGTGATTAGCAAAGCTACTAAAAAAGAAGAAAACTCTTTAATAAATTATGGGATGAGCTTGGGTATGTCCTTTCAGATTATCGATGATCTCCTCGACTATACAGGAAATGAGAAGACGATGGGAAAACCCATTCTCTCGGATATAAAAGAAGGGCGGGTTACTCTCCCCTTGATTTACACATTAAAAAACGACGGCAGAGCGAATCGAAAAATCATCGGAGAAATATTGAGTCAAAAAAATTTTGGGAAAGATTCTCAAAAAGAAATTCTCAAAATACTCAAATCCAATGGAGCTTTCGAATATACATACGAAAGAGCTAAAGAATTTACTCAAAGGTCAAAGAAAATTATTTCCCAATTCCCTCAGTCTATCCATAGAGATTCCCTCATTTTATTGCCGGATTTTACCCTTACCCGAAGCAAATAAAGTTTCTCTTGCTTATCTAGTTTATTTAGTTTGTCTAGTTCAATATTTACTAGAAAAACTAGATAAACGAGAAAAACTAAAATATGGTTGAAATAGAAGTAAAAATAAAAGTTGAAGATTTAGACTCATTCCAAGAAAAAATCCTCCAATTAGGTGCAAAATTGGAAAATGAGCGCTTTCTGGAGGAAAATATTTTATATGATTTCCCCTCACACACCCTGTATAAAAAGCGACAGGCTTTGAGACTCCGGATAATAGATAAAAAAACATATCTGACTTTCAAGGGTGCGCCCCAAAAATCGAGAAAATTTAAAATAAGAGAAGAATATGAATCAGAAGTCAAAAACCTGAAACAGTTGAGGAAAATTTTAAAATCTATCGGGCTTGTGCCTGTTTTTAACTACCAAAAGCACAGAACAATATTAAGAAAGGGACCTTTAAAAATATGTTTGGATGAATTATCCATAGGAAATTTTATTGAAATGGAGGGGAAGAGGAACGAAATAGTAAAGTTTGCTAAAGCATTAGGTTTCTCAAAAGATGAATACATAAAACTCGACTATATTCAACTTATCAAAAAGAGAAAAGGGGGAAAATCAGATCTATCGATTAAAACTTAAGTCTTAAAATTATGCTTCTTTTTTCTTTGCTTTCTTCTTTACTTTTTTATCTTCTTTCTTCTTTACTTTCTTCTTTACTTCTTTATCTGTTTTCTTCTTTACTTTCTTCTTTGCTTTCTCTCTAACATCAGCCTTAATTTCTTCTTCTACCTCTTCACCAATGAAAGACTGCTCTTCTGGTTCGGCAGCTCCTTCCTCTTTTGACTGAATAATATCATACTCAATCAAGCCCTGGACCAGTTCATTCTGAGCTATCCTGACTGGATTCTTGGACTTAGACTTGATTTTTGGTTTATCTCCTCTTAATAACTGCTTTGCCCTCTTTGCAGCCAGAATAACAAACCTGAATTTACTGTCAATATCGCTGTACTTCTTCAAATATTCTTATCTCCTCTATGCAATACAACTTTTCTGATTAATCAAATAAAATAGCAGAAATGTGAGAGAAATTCAACTGATTGTTAAAATCTCTTTTTTATTGTTTTTCATCATGAATTTTATTATCATGATTTCAAAATAATAAAAAAGGGAGGAAGTATGAAATTACTTAGCATCATTGCTTTGATAGGTGCAGGAGTCAGTCTGTTTTTAGCTCTCCTTGCTCGCATTTTTTTCGATGGAAGAATAATCATCAGCTTTCTTTGGTATTTTCAAAGTATTGGACTCTTACTCCTCGCTTCTATAGCTTTTTCCCTGATTCATTTAATTAACTTGAAGGGCAAATAGGCCTAATTCTATAGCTAAATCAGATACGCCCCATTGACACTTCTCTTGGGTTTAGATCTTATTTGTTTCTTCCCTGTCCAAAATAATAATTTCCATACTGAAATATAAAAATGAAATTAAGTTTTCCCTTTGACCCTGTAGAACGGGCTGAAGAGAGCGAACGATGCGTAATGAAAAACAGAAAAAGACTATACCACAGGTTCCGTCCTGCTCCCTATTATGGAGGAATAGCCACTGCGGATGCCATTGGTTGCTCGTTTCTCTGTTCCTATTGTTGGAATTATAAGAGAAATCTATACCCAGAGCGATTTGATAAATACTACTCAGCCCGCGAAGTGTCTGCAAACCTGCTCAAGATTGCCCGCAAGAGATCCTTCCATCTCTTCAGGATAACTGGCTCAGAACCAGTATTGGGAATAAACTCTTTTAATCACCTTTTAGAAGTCATCAAAAACATTTACCAAGAAATACCTCACTCTATATTTATCCTAGAGACAAACGGCTTAATCCTTGGTTACATTAAGGACCTTACAAAGAAACTCAGATTTAAGAACTTATGGATTAGAATCTCCTTAAAGGGAGTAGACCATGACTCCTTTGAACGTATCACAGGAGCAAAGAGGGATTATTTTCACTACCCAGTAATCGCCCTGAAAGAATTGGAAGCTCAAGGTGTAAAGGCTTGGCCAGCAGTGATGAAAGACCTCTTCACAGAAGAAGAGATAAGACGCTTGAAAGTGTTTCTTCAAGAGTACGATATTCAAGCCAAACTCGAATATGAAGTTTTGGAGAGATATCCTTTTGTTCTCGAGAATATGGAAAAGAGAGATTTCATGGTTAAAAAAAGGGAAAAAGTCTAAACAGAAAAAGAATAACAATAAAAATTGGAGCTCAGTTGCGTACCACCCTCGCCACAAAATCGCTGATTATCAGGATTTTCAGTATGACATTTGCGGCTCTTTATTGCCACTATTTTCCCCTTTGGCTATTCGAAAATAAGAGACTCCTTTGTGGATTAATATAGACTTATCTCCATGTTACAAATACTTCACTAATCTTGCTTAAACCCGCTTGATATGGCTCAATAGTGCTTAAAGGAAAAAGTGGGAAATTGCTATAAAGTAAGATAAAAAGAGTATGACCCGTGAAGGACTTGAACCTTCAGCCTGCGGATTAAGAGTCCGCTGCTCTACCAGTTGAGCTAACGGGCCATAAAGGTGACTTTTAGTTTAGAAAACTCCTTTCCTCTTGTCAAACCTCATGCATCGCATTCCTCGGGGTCTGACCCCATGGGTTTGCACTGAAAAGATTTTTATCTATAATAAGGACAGCGAGGATGAAATTTTAATGAATGTAAATTTAATTTTTATTCTATTCTCTGCAGCTGTTATCATCCTCTTCATTTTATTACTCTGGTCAATAAAAAAAACCTCATTCATGATCAATGAAATAAAGCAAGGCCAGAAAGAAAACCAAGCCCTCTCTCTCCTGCAGCAGAATATCAACCAGTTAACCCAGACTATAAACCAGCAGCTGCAAAACATGAGCAGCCAATACCAAAAAACAACCGGACACATTGGTAATACTCTAGGAGATGTCAAAAAAGACCTGGGAAAGATGGAAGAGGTAACCCGAGAAGTGCTGGATAAGGCAAAAAATATTTCAAGCTTGGAAGATCTTCTGCGAGCTCCCAAATTCCGAGGCGGTATAGGAGAACTCTTTCTTGGGAATTTACTGGCTCAAATCCTCGCCCCTCCTCATTATGATCTTCAGTATAAATTCAAGAGTGGTGAGATAGTTGATGCAATCATTAAAATCGGCCAAAATATCGTCCCCATAGACTCTAAGTTCCCCCTTGAAAACTTTCAAAGATTCTTGAAGGAAGAAGACGACAAGGAAAAAGAAGTTCTAAGAAAAAAATTTTTGTCAGATGTTAAGAAGCACATTGACGAGATTTCCTTAAAATACATCCTTCCGGATGAAGGGACTTATGACTTTGCACTGATGTACATACCTGCGGAAAATATTTATTATGAAACAATCCTCAAAGACGAAAATCTTGATGAAAAGCACAGCATTTTTTCCTATGCTCTTCGAAAAAGAGTCATTCCTGTCTCGCCCAACTCCTTTTTTGCCTATTTACAAGTCATCGTTTTAGGGCTTAAAGGGCTGAGGATAGAAAAATCGGCGCTTAAAATCTTTCAGGCATTATCCAGGTTAGAAGGTGATCTATCCCGGTTTAAAAACGATTTCCAAACCTTAGGAAGCCACCTGGTGAACGCAAAAAGCAAATTTGATGATGCGGAGAAGCGCCTTGAAAGATTTTCAAATAAGCTGGAATTAGTAAACGGGGACAAACCGGAAAGCCTCCCAGAAAAAAAATCAAAGGTTAAGAATTCCGGCTAGCTTCAAAATCTTATTCTACTTTCCTTTCGGCTCAAAGCCATAAAGGGATTGAGTCTATACCGCAAAAAGTGTATACAGTATAATCTTGGCTTTTTGGATGAAACAATTCATTTTTTTTCGCCCAGAATTATAAGAAAAAATCTAAGGAGAGAAAAATGATGAAACTCTTAAGAAGCTTCATAATTTTCATTTTGCTGTTCGGTATGACCTCCTTCTTCTTCGCTGATGAAGGCATGTGGATGCCCCATCAGATGAAGGATCTTAACCTCAAGGCATTGGGGCTCAAGATGAATCCCGAAGACCTGTACAAAAAAGATGGGACTGGTCTTATGAGTGCAGTGGTTTATCTAGGAGGCGGAACATGCGAGTTCGTAAGCTACAACGGTCTTATCTTGACCAACCACCACGTAGCTTTCGGTGCTTTACAGCGTGCCTCCACTAAAGAAAAAGACTACATTCAAAACGGGTTTTTAGCCTGGACTCAAGAGGAAGAAATCCCTGCAAAAGGATACATTGCTGATGTGCTTTTAGGATACGAAGAAGCCACAGACGAAATCTTGTCCAAGCTTAAACCTGATATGACCCACAGGCAAAGATATGAGGTTATCGAAAAGGCGCAGAAAAAATTGATTGCTGAGACAGAGAAAGAAGGTAAAGATATTCGCGCTACAGTGGCAGGCATGTACAGCGGGAATGAGTATTATCTATTTCGATTCAAGAGAATAAAGGACATCCGACTTGTCTATGCCCCTCCTCGCGACCTCGGAAATTTCGGCGGAGATGTAGATAATTGGATGTGGCCTCGTCACACCTGTGATTTTGCCTTTCTGAGGGCCTATGTTTCAAAAGATAATGTAGGAGTTGATTTCAGTCCTGACAACGTCCCTTACAAGCCAAAGTCTATACTGAAGATTTCGCTTGAAGGATTTGAAGAAGGTGGGTTTACCTTTGTCATGGGCTATCCTGGAAGGACTTACAGGAATTACACACTATCAGAATTACTGTTTGATATGGATTCTATGCAGAAAAGAATGGAAGACTTCAAGAACATTATAGCTTTCTATGAAAAGGCAGGCGAGGAAAAGAGGGAGATTCAAATCAAATACGCAAGCATTGTCAGAGGGCTTAATAATGCGCTGAAGAATTATCAGGGAAAAATCGAAGGCATGGAGAAGATATCACTACCTGCGAAGAAAAAAGTCCAGGAAAGAAACTTCCAGGAATGGATCAACGAAAATCAAAAAAGACAGAAAAAATATGGAGAGAGCCTGGAGAAAATTGAAGCTTATATGAAAAAATACTCCAATCATTACTGGAAAAATAACTTACTCTCAGCTCTTGTTAGCCCGTATTTCGGCTCAGCCCTTCTCTCCCAGGGATATCTTGTTTACAGGACAGCTGAAGAAAGGCAGAAACCAGATATGGAAAGAGAGCCCTCCTACCAGGACCGGAATCTACCGCTCATCAGAATGAGAATCGAGCTTGCAGAGAGAGGATATGATTTTGAAACCGATAGGGCCTTTCTAAAATACCAGCTGAAAAAACTCTCTGAGCGCCCTAAGGATCAGATTCCAGAGGCATTTAAAGAGCTCGTTGCCAAACATTCTGAGGAAGTCGTGGATGATTATGTTGATGCTCTCTTCGATAAGACATCTCTTGCCGATCCAAAGAAAAGACTTGAGCTTATCGATATGAAGCCAGAGGAGCTTATGAAACTCGATGATCCTATTCTCAATCTTGCGGCTGAGCTTGCCAAGGAAACAGAAGTATTAAGGGAGAAAGGCAAAGCGCTGAATCAAGAGCGCCTTGACTTGAAGAAAATCTATGTTGATGCACTCCGGAAACAAAAACAAGGAAGGATCGCCCCTGATGCAAATTCCACCATTCGTTTTACCTATGGATTTGTTGAAGGATATCAACCCAAAGATGCAGTTCATTATCGCCCACAGACCACTCTGAAAGGTGTCATCGAAAAAGATACCGGAAAATTCCCGTTTCATGTGCCTCAGAAACTGAAAAAGCTTTACGATGAAAAGGACTATGGCCCCTACATAGATAAAAAACTCAAGGATATTCCAGTCTGTCTTCTCAACACAACAAACGTCACTGGAGGAAATTCAGGTTCTCCTACCCTCAATGCAAGAGGAGAACAGATCGGTATCATTTTTGATATGACATATGAGAGTGTTACCGGGGATTACTATATTATTCCTGAGCTTCAGAGAACAATCAGCGTAGATATCCGTTATGTTATTTTCATAACTGATAAATTTTCTGGCGCAAAACACATAATCAAAGAACTTGGATTTTAAAAGTTAAAACTCCTGACCTTGGGATGGAGAATTTCTCTTCTATTTTCTCTTTTTTTTAAAAATTAATCTTATTTAAGATCTACAGGTTAATTAATCGAGTGATTTACTCCTTTTCTTTAATACATTTGCCAAAAAGATTGTACAACCACGCAACGACTGCACCCACAATAAATCCGTCTATTGCTGCATACAAAGTAGCCACAATCACGCCCCCAAAACCCCATTTGCCCAGATGGTAACCTGGATAAATGGAATCAAGAAACTTCAATAAGGCAACACCATAACCGGACCAAATGAGATTGGCAACACCAATCAATAAAGCTACAGCCGCCCAAATAACTCCTAGAGTTAATCCAAGGCGCAAGACACTCAGTTTCATAATCCCCTCCTTATCATTCATTTAACTTCTTTTTACACACATTTTCTTAAAAAATCAATCTTCTACGTATATTTCTGTTTTTGGATTCCCCCCTTTTGACGGAGTGTTTTAAAAATTAGATAATATTATCGTCTAGAAGATCAAATATTTGAAGGCGCAAAAAAAGTCGTTTAAATATTTTTAGTTATTTTATACAATATATAGATTAAATATACTTAGAATGAGTAATAATTAATATAAATTAAAAAAAAGGGAGGATATCAATAAGATTAAAAAAAGTTCTTATCGTTCCCCTGCTTATCATGAGTCTGATCTTGGTATTTTTAGCTCAGGAACAAGAACAGGATGCATTCTTCGAGACAGCCTTCGATGGTGAATGGACAGGGTATGTACGAATGAATACAGCTCAAGGAAAGTGGGACTTCCCGATGGTGCTTAACCTTAATATCCACGGGGACACTGGTATCGGTTTTGCCTTTCTCTCTGATGATCTCCAGACTGCCCCAACTGGATTTAAGTTATACGAACTACAAAATATCCAGATACGCGGCAAGAAGATCACGGTCCAAATTGATTCAGCCTTGCCCCTCCTTACCAATAAAGTAGAGGATGCTTTTATCCATATAATTAAGCTCAGCTATAAGAATGCGACTGATACTTTAAAAGGCAGTTTTACTTCATCTGATCCAGACCTGGGAAGAGGGAGCGTATTACTCTATCATCAGGACTCCTCTAAAGAAATTCAGCCAGTGTTCAATCAAAACTGTGCTCTTTCCGGCTGCCATACCGGAGCCTCACCCTCTCAGGGATTAAACTTAAGCAGTGGTCAGGCTTACAGCAATATAGTCAATGTTCCCAGCTCTCAAATGTCCTTACTAAACAGAATAACTCCCTTTAAGCCAGCCGACAGCTACCTGATCCGTAAGATTAAAGGCCAAGGAATCACAGGATCCCGGATGCCTCTTAATCGCCAGCCCCTAAGCAGCGAGACAATCACTAAATTTGAAACTTGGGTGAATGAGGGAGCAAAAAATAATTAAGCTAGCGATTAGGCTCTATCTTGATCTTGGGCGGCTTTTTGAATAAATGTCTTCTAGCTGTTTGGATTAATTAAGCAAACAGAAAATAATACGCCCTTCACCCCTGCCAACCTCTTCATTTCATCCTGTATAAGCTATTTTACTTTTTCGGTTTCGCTGTCCAAGACCCAGAATAAGTTCCTCCACTTATGACTGCTTTCCAGGTTCCCGATGCTTTCTTGCTTGACGAAAAAGTGCCTTTAAAAGTCCAATCCTCTTTATTCCATGGATTCCAAGGATCCAAACTGAAACTAACGTTAATATCAAATTTGCTGTTAGAAATTGCCCAAGGTGTAGAAGGAGTTATACTGACCCATCCAGATCGTCCTCGCCAGTTTGAAAATATAAGCTTAACATATTTTATACCATCGCTTCCAGGACTCACGGCAAATTCAAACTTACCAAAATCTGTTTTAGACGACCAGTCACCTGGTTTTGGTTTTATTTCTGGAAGTTTTAATTCTATTATGACAGGGAGATGATCTGAGGCTTCATATAATGCATCGGCAATATCATTGCTGACAGATTTATTTTTACCATCATTAACTGCTTTATTGAAATGCTTCCCATCATTTCCATATGCTACATAGCTATCAGCCACATAAGCCAATTCTTCACTTCTCTTAAAACCATATGAAGTTAAGATCAGATCAAATCGATCATCAAGACCTCCACCATACCCTCCTCCAAAATTTGATGTGCGAGTCGATTGGGTCTGTATCAGTCTATGTTTCCTTTTGGGCCATTTACCTTTTGTTCCAAGCGGGTCTTTTGTTCTCCCATCATTATCTTTCTGTCTTCCAGTGAGAATTTTAAATGCATTTTCCTTGCTTGATTGCATATAAAAAGTTCCACAGACAAGAAAAAGACTGTTTTTAGGAAGACCATTTAAGAAATCCCTCAGTATCTTGGCTTCTTCATCCCGCTTTTCTTTATCACTTGGGCTTGATCCAGCCTTTAGATGTACAGAATAAATTCTAAATTTCGTACCTTTTTCAGGACCTTCTAATATCTCTAGATAGTATTCAGAGATGTCACGGAGAGCTGTAGTTATCTGTTGGTGAGATATAATCCTTATTACGGATTTCTTGTAAAACAATGCATTATCAGAATATGTACTGTCGAAAAAAGGAGCTGCTCCATAAGTATCTGGAAATGAGTGATTCAGAATATTATTAAGAAACTGATCAAGCCCAAACTGGTTTACCATTTCTTGGACAACTAGGATATCTGGTTGTAATTGTTCTAATACTTTTCGAAAATCGCCTTCTCGTGAGGTTCCTGTTGTTCCAGGAAAAGCACAGATATTCCAGGAGACAACTTTTATAGCTTCAGAATAGACAGGTAATAGAATTAAGCCAATAAAAATAAAAATTAACAAACGATGAAATTTACGAAACATCTAATCCCTCCATTCAATATAATCTGGCGCAAATGCGCTTTATCTATTTAGACTGATATTGCAATTGTTGAAAAAAGAAAGATTTTATCTTGTGTCTTGCTGATAATTTAGCCCTTCCAAACCTACTTATTAGCTGTATGCTGGCTGTTTGACTTTATTAATATGAAAAAGATTTGTCAAGAGAAAAATTGCTTCAAGTCACACTAAATGCTTTAAATTTGCCACAAATACGCAAGACCAGCTTATCTCAAAATAATTCTTACTAGGGGGA
>Ga0114921_10000670_pt1 | contig 14677 bp, 13 predicted proteins | sample BentaG_FD_87016 | JGI IMG/M metagenome (GOLD analysis project Ga0114921, IMG submission 87016) | Deep subsurface microbial communities from South Atlantic Ocean to uncover new lineages of life (NeLLi) - Benguela_00093 metaG | ecosystem: Environmental > Aquatic > Marine > Oceanic > Sediment ...
GGCGACCGCCAGCCGCCCGGTGCGCGACGACAGCAGCCGGGTCACCGAGGCGTAGTCCACGTGGAACGACAGCAGCCGCTCGGTGCCCAGTATCTGGTGCAGCAGCACGTTGATCACCCCACCGTGGCTGAACACCGCCACCGTGTCGTCGTGCTCGGCGCCGGTGACCAGATCCTCGACGGCCCGCCGCACGCGCCCCAGAAACTCCGCCTCGTCGACCCCGCTGGGCAGCCGGCCGCTGAGCAACCGCTGCAGCTCGGCCGGGTTCTCGGCCGCGATCTGCTCGACCGGAATGTAGTGCGGGTGGTCGCGGTCGTACTCGGCGAGGCGCTGGTCGACCTCGACGGGCATACCCAGCGCATCAGCCACCGGCTGAGCGGTCTCGACCGCACGCATCTGAGGGCTGCTCACCACGCGCTGAATGGGAAACCGGGCCAGCGCGTCAGGCAGTCGGGCCGCCTGCTCGATACCTACGGCGGACAGCTGCGGGTCCGAGCCCTGCCCAGGTTCACTGCGCAGCGGCAGCGCATGTCGGACCAGCAACAGTTGCACCGTCTCACCCTATGGCCCCGAGCTGCCGCCCTGCTCTTGACCCATCAGGGCGTGACGATGTTGAAGTCGGGATTCGGCCGGTCCAGCACCCCCACCAGAGAGGCCAGCACCTCGGCGTCGCCGGTGATCTCCAGGCCCGGCGAGGTATTGTCCCCGGCCGCCAGCGTCAGCAGCCGCCCCTTGGTCGCGAGCCGGATGGTCGCCTGCGCCGTTGCGGCTTCGGCGGCCACCTTTCGATAGACGAGCACGCCGTTGCGCACCGTGATCCGATAGTTGGCCGCCGCGTCGACGAACGTGACATCTATGGCGATGTCGAGGCTCCAGGCGCGCGGGCCGTTGACGCTGATCGCCAGCACGTCGAACATCTGCTCCGGCGTCAGCTGCGCGGCAATCGACGCCGACGAGGTCTGCGTGGGGGTACCGAAGTTACCGTCCCGCAGCTCAGTGGCGCCGGCCAGGAAGAAGTTGCGCCAAGTTGCCGTCTCGGACCCGTAGGCCAGCTGTTCCAGGGTGTCGGCATACAGCGTCCGCGCACCGCTGTGGTTCTCGTCCGTGAAAATTGCGTGGTCGAGAAGAGTTGCCGCCCAACGAAAATCACCTTCATCGAAGGCGATCTGGGCGATTTCGACGACCTTGTCCACCCCGCCCATCGCGGCCACGTACCGCGGTCCGATCGCTTCCGGCGGGTGTGCCCACAGTCGTCCCGGATTTCCATCGAACCAGCCCATGTAGCGCTGATAGACGGCCTTGACGTTGTGGCTCACCGATCCGTAGTAGCCCCGGGTGTGCCAGGCGCGCTCCAGCGCGGGTGGCATCTCGAATGTCTCGGCGATCTCTATACCGGTGTAGCCCTGGTTGAGCTGGCGCAGCGTCTGATCATGCAGGTAGGCATACAGATCCCTTTGCAGGGAAAGGAAGTTCACCATCCTGTCCTTACCCCAGGTGGGCCAGTGATGGGAGGCGAACACGACGTCGGCGCGGTCGGCGAAGGTGTCGATGGCCTCGGTGAGATACCCCGCCCAGCCGTGTGGGTCGCGCACCAGGGCGCCGCGCAACGTCAGCAGGTTGTGCAGGTTGTGTGTGGCGTTCTCGGCCATGCACAGCGCGCGGTAGCGCGGAAAATAGAAGTGCATCTCGGCCGGCGCCTCAGTGCCCGGCGCCATCTGGAACTCGATCTCAACGCCATCGATCGTGTGCTTCTCACCCGTTTCCCGGATGTCGAGGGTCGGCACAATGATTGCCACCTCCCCCGCCGACGGGGTCTGCCCCAGTCCGCAGCCCACCTGTGCTTGCGGACCCCGCTCCAGGACGGCGCCGTACATGTAGCCGGCCCGTCGTGCCATCGCCGTCCCGGCATAAACATTCTCCTGAACGGCGTGCTCGACGAATCCCTCCGGCGCGAGCACCGCCACCGTGCCTGCATCGACGTCGGCCTGCGTCGTCACACCGAGCACGCCGCCGAAGTGGTCGACGTGGCTGTGGGTGTAAATGACGGCGACCACTGCGCGATCACCGCGGTGCTCCCGGTACAGCGCCAGCGCAGCGGCCGCGACCTCGGTGGACACCAGCGGATCGATCACGATGATTCCGGTGTCGCCCTCGACGAACGTGATGTTCGACAGATCGAAGCCGCGCACCTGATAGATGCCCTCGACCACCTCGTACAGACCCTGTTTGGCGACCAGGGATGATTGCCGCCACAGGCTGGGATGCACGGTGGTCGGAGCGTCCCCGGCCAGGAACGCGTACACGTCGTTGTCCCACACGACCCGACCGTCGGCCGCCTTGATGACGCACGGGTGTTTCGCGGCGATGAACCCGCGGTCGGCGTCCTCGAAATCCCTCGTATCCTCGAACGGCAGGGTGCTGAGGTGCTCTCGGTGGGCGGCCTCGATGGACGGAGTGGGCGGCTTGTTTTCCATCACTTCAGATTGCCACGAAGCGACGGCCGACGGTGGTTCACTGACATGATGGATGTTCGCCGAGTGGTCACCGGACACGATGCGTCCGGCAAGTCCGTCTTCGTCAGTGACGACGCCGTCGCGCCGCGCAATCCAGTGTTGCTGCCCGGGTCGGATTTCCATCTGCTCTGGGGCGGTGACCGGACACCGCAGTTCCCCGATGAGGGATCGATGCCGCACTGGCACAGCTACTTCCCGCCGATCGGCGGGTTCCGGTTCTCGATGTTCTCGCTGCCGCCCGGAACCGCTGAGGCCAACCCGCAGAAGCTCGGCGCTCAGGACGCTCGGGCCGACGCCGAGGCGAAGCTGCCCGGCCTGCTCGGCTACATGGAGCCCGGGGAGCCCGGGATGCACACCACCGCCACCATCGACTTCGAGGTGGTGCTGGAAGGCACCGTGATATTGGAGCTCGATGACGGCGCCGAGGTGACGCTGCACCCGGGAGACACTGTGGTGCAGAACGGCACCCGGCACCGTTGGAAGAACCCGGGGGTCACCACGGCCCGACTTGCGGTGTTCATGTGTGGGGCCGTCCACTCGGGCGTCAGTCCCGAATCAGCACCGCCCGCCGTCTGAGTGACGCGTCAATCATCCGATCTGCGGGACCCGGGTGACGGCCAGCTCGGACAGGTTGGCGTAGCAGTCGATCGCCATCGTCAGATCGGCTTCTGCGAGCAGACTCTGGACAACATGGGCTGCCCCCTCGCGGCCGGCGATGGCCAGCCCGTACACATACGGGCGTCCGATCCCTACCGCGGTGGCACCCAGCGCAAGCGCCCGCACGATGTCCACCCCGTCGCGGACGCCGGAGTCGAAGGTGACCGGCAGTCCGTCGACCGCATCCAAGATCGCGGGCAGGTGCTCAATGGCGGGAATGCCGCCATTGGCTTGGCGGCCGCCATGATTGGAGCAGGCAATGACATTCACCCCGGCGTCCTTGGCCCGCCGCGCATCCTCGGGATCGCAGATGCCCTTGAGGACGATGGGCAGTTTTGTGATTTCTCGGATGTGCGCGATGTTGTCCCAGGTGAAGGCGGGATCGGAGAACAGCGTCGACCACACCTGTCCGGCCCGCAGCGGGTCAAGATCGCCTTTCGACTTGACACCGGCGATCTCAAGAAATCTGGGATCGGACAGGTAGTTGGCGATGCAGGTTCCGCGCATCATCGGGACGTATCCGTGGCTGAGGTCACGCGGGCGAAAGCCCAGCGAGCCGGTGTCAAGAGTGACCGCGATCGCATCGAAGCCTGCGGCTTCGGCTCGATGTATCCAATTGTCAGTGAGTTCGCGGTCGGAGGACGGATACAGCTGGAAAATACCCAGCGAGCCACCCCTTGCATCGGCGATTTCTTCGATGGTGGCGTTTGACAGCGTGGAATACATGCCTGCGATGTCGAGGTCGGCACACATTCGGGCGATTTCGAGATCACCATCGGGATGGACGGCCCCTAGCACGCCAACCGGACAGATGAAGATCGGCGCCGCCAGGCGACGGCCCAAAAGTTCGGTCGAGAGGTCCCGGGTTGTCCTGTCCCGCAGCATCCGGGGTACCAGACCATATGCCCGCAGGCCGGCGACATTTTGATCCTGAGTGGTCTCGTCCCCTGCACCGCCACGGACGTAACCGAAAATCAAGGGGTTCATCGCCTTCTCGGCGCGCCTCTCGAGTTCCGAGAAGCCGAAAGGATACGGACTGGTCTCGTTGTCGACGCCCTTGGCGTAAAAATCGTTCTGCCAAGTCCCGAAATTCTGCACGGCGCAATCTTACTCAGGCGCCGGCCGGACGGGCGCCGGAAACCGCGAAGACCGTTGTGCCACTTCCGCGCTGCTGGCGGATGCGTCGATCAGTGTTCGTCGATCAGTGTTCGTCGATCAGTGTTCGTCGATCAGTGTTCGTCGTAGTGATCAGCGTGGGCAGCGTGGCGGCAGCCGTCATGGACATAGTCCATGTGGTCACCGTGGGGCACCGCGACATGACCGCAGCCGGGGCCATGGTGGTGATCATGACCATCATGAACTGAGTGCTCGCCGTGCGTTGGTTCGCATTCGTCGTAATGACCGTCGTGTTCTCGGTGCAAGTGCCCGTCATGGACGTAGTCGACGTGGCCGTGGTGCGGGATAGCGACGTGTCCACACTGCTCACCGTGGCTATGGTCATGTCCGCGGTGCTCGGCATGGGGCGCTGTGCTGGTCATCTGAAGATCTCCCTGCTGCCGACTACGTGATCGACCGACGAGCCCGATCACTCCATTTCGATGACTTCATATTAGCAAAGACGCATATCAGGGTGAAAAGTCGGCTCTCCGAGTGAGCCCAGACCGTCTCCTGAGACCGCCCGGCTACGGGACCTGGGACTGCTCGAGCTCGGGACCAGAAGCCGGCGTGGCCAACGCCGCCGCGATACCGGTGGTCAACGGTACCGACAATGCCAGGGCTATCCCGCCGACGGACGAGCGGGCGATCTCGATGGCCACGCTCTCGCTGACCAACACGTCGCCCAACGCCCGGTCCGAGGCCGACAACAGCAACAGCAGCGGTAGCGCGCTGCCCGCGTACGCCAGCACCAGGGTGTACACCGTGCTGGCGATGTGGTCGCGGCCCACCCGCATCGCCGCCACGAACACGCTCCGTCGGGATTGCCCGCCGGCCCCGGCCAACTCGAATACCGTCGAGGCCTGCGTAATGGTCACGTCGTTGAGCACACCCAGACTGCCGATGATAAATCCGGCCAACAGCAAGCCCCCGATGGAGACCTGGCCCATCAGGGCACTGACATCCCTGTTGTGGTCCTCCGACACCCCGGTGAGGTACGTCATCTCGATGGCACCCCAGGACAGCAGCGCGGCCAGCAGCATCGACATGAGCGTGCCCAACAACGCCGCACTGGTGCGCAGACTTACGCCGTGCGCCAGGTAGATCACCGCAAAGAGAATTGCCGAAGATCCGACCAGCGCGACCGGGAATGCCGGTGCGCCGTCACGCAGGGCAGGCAGCAGAAATACCACCAGGACCCCGAAAGCAACGACGATCCCGACCAACGCCAGAAAGCCCCGCCAACGTGCCACCAGGACCGTCACCACGGCAAAGAGCACAGCTAATCCGAGAAGCGGAAATGAGCGTTCGTAATCGTAGAATTCGTAGCTCGTGGCGCCTTGAGGATCCACCATGCGCATGAGGCGCAGCTTGTCCCCGGAGTCGAGGCTGGGCTGCATTGGCGTGTCGGTGAATTCCAGCAGGGTGGTTGCTCCCGCATTGGGGCCGGAGTCGATCGCGACTACCGCCAGCAGACAGTCGCCGCGTTCGGCATTGCCCGGCGCCGGAGGCGCAGTCAACACCTGTCGCGCGGACGGACTACCGCACGCGCCGACCGTGCTGGACATCACCTGGCCGCCCACCATGGTCACCGCGCTACCCGCGGGGCTTCGGAGCGCCAGGGGGAGCTCGTCGTGCTTACCGCTCGGCCACAACAGAACGGCCCCGACGGCGACTGCGATCGCGATGGCCACCAAAGCCCCGACTACGATCCTGGCGGCTAGCGGCTTCAGCTCGACAGGGGTGGTGGGAGAATGCGAATGTGCCACCCCGACAGGCTAACGAAGTGCGACATGGCGACGCCGGAGCCTAGATTCATGCGGCAAATTATGTTGCGGCCATGCGGATGTCGACCACCTCATGGCAGTTGGTGGCCATGGGCCTGAGTGGGCCGGTCAAGCTTTGCATGAGCCGCTGGCCAGCGGAGTCAGGGGTCCACGCGTGCGTCGCCAGTGAGTGCGCCCGAAGAGATTCGAACTCCCAACCTTCTGATCCGTAGTCAGATGCTCTATCCGTTGAGCTACGGGCGCCTGCATGTTCAGTTGTGTGGCGGAGGCGAGAGGATTTGAACCTCCGGTCCGCTTTAAGACGGACAACTCATTAGCAGTGAGTCCCATTCGGCCGCTCTGGCACGCCTCCCAACGTTACCGCCGATGGATGAGCGTACACAGCGCCTACCTCAGGAGGCAAAGCAGATGCAGGGCTCGCCCGCACAGGTCATAAACTGATTGGGTGCCCGCTCGCCTGCGTCCCGAACTCGCCGATCTGCCCGCCTACGTACCGGGGAAGACGGTGCCCGGCGCGATCAAGATCGCGAGCAACGAGACGGTACACGGGCCGCTGCCCAGCGTCCGCGCCGCAATTGAGAAGGCAGCCGACGGAATCAACCGCTATCCCGACAACGGCTATGTGGAACTCAAGGAGCGGTTGGCGAAGACCATAAACGGCGGGGCGTTCGCGCCCGAACATGTCTCCGTGGGCTGCGGTTCAGTCAGCCTGTGCCAGCAGTTGATTCAGATCACCTCGACCGTCGGCGACGAGGTGCTCTTCGCCTGGCGCAGCTTCGAGATCTACCCGATGCAGGTCCGCACCGCCGGCGCTATGCCGGTCCAGGTGCCGTTGACCGACCACACCCTGGACCTCGACGCAATGCTCGCCGCGATCACCGAACGTACCCGGCTGATCTTCGTGTGCAACCCGAACAACCCGACCAGCACGGTCGTCGAGCCCGAGGCGCTGGCCCGGTTCGTCGAGGCGGTGCCGTCAGACATCCTGGTGGTGCTCGACGAGGCCTATATCGAGTACATCCGCGACCCCCTGGTGCCCGACAGCTTCGGCTTGGTGCGAGCACACCGCAATGTCGTTGTGCTGCGGACGTTCTCGAAGGCTTACGGGCTGGCCGGACTGCGCGTCGGCTACGCCGTCGGCGATCCGGATATCGTCACCGCTCTCAGCAAGGTCTACGTGCCGTTCACGGCCACCAGCATCTCGCAGGCCGCAGCGATCGCCTGCCTGGACGCCGCCGACGAGTTGCTGGCGCGCACCGACGCTGTTGTCCGAGAACGCTCCAGAGTGACGGCGGCCCTACGTGTCGCTGGATACGAGGTGCCCTCTTCGCAGGCCAACTTCGTATGGCTGCCGCTGGTCGGCCGGGCCCAGCGCTTCGCCGAGGACGCCGCGAACGCCCGCATCATCGTGCGCCCCTACGGTGAGGACGGCGTGCGAGTTACCGCCGGCTCTCCCGATGAGAACGACGCATTTCTCGAATTCGCCAGCGGCTGGATCACCCAACAGGAAGCGCAAAGATGACGCCAACAGATACTGCACGGAGCACGTTCGCCGAGCTCAAGGGATGCACCCACCAGATCGCCGAGAGCCGGCTCGATGACTTCTGGGCCGCGCTGGCCCCTGCCGACATTGACTTCATGATCGGCGAATGGAAGGGCGGGGAATTCAACACCGGCCATATGGCCAATGGATTCATGGAAAAACTGAATTGGTTCGGCAAGACGTTTCACTCCGCCACCGACGCGAAGCCGCTCGTGTGCATCGATGCCGACGGCAATCGATTCTCCAACACCGAGGCGATGAACGGCGAAGCCAGCCTGTGGATGGAGGAGTTCCGCGGCGAGATGGTCGCCTCGATGGTCTACGACGGTAAGCCGGTGCACGACCACTTCAAGGTCGTCGACGACAACGCGGTGATCGGGATCATGAACGGCAAGGGTGCACTGGACACCACCTCGGGAACACCCCGCTACCTCTATTTCTATCTCGAACGGGTCTAGCGGCATATCGTGGCGGGAATGAAGAAGCGTGCACGGGCGACGGCGGCGACCCTGGTCGGTTTCGGGGTGGTTCTCGGTATGACGATGGCATGCCAGCGCACCACCGAGGGATCCGTCGCACAGACGACCCAGCCGGGCCCGCCGTTGACCTCCGCGCCGACGCCCGACAGTCGTGCCCCGTCCATCCCGGGACTGCCCGAGATCACGCTCCCCAACATCCCGCTGCCCACGCGCGACACCGACATCCCTGAAGTTCCCGCCCCGGCGAACGCACTGACCATGAAATGCACGGAATACAACGAACTCGATGAGGCCACTCGGGTGGCGGTGGTCCGCGAGGTCCTCGCCCAGGAAAACAACCCGCTGGGACCCAACGGTGAGTTCGTCGGGCAGATCCTGGCGGACGCGGCCTGCCAGTTCCTCCCCAGCGCCCGGGTGAGCGACGTCCTGATGGGCAGCTAGCCGCCGACCTGATGGGCGGCGCGCCGTGGTGAGTGGCTAGCCTCGTTAGCCATGGGCAGCTCCTACGAATCGGTCACCGTCGACATCGCCGACCGCGTCGCCGAGGTGACGTTGATCGGCCCGGGCAAGGGCAACGCAATGGGTCCGGCGTTCTGGGCCGAACTGCCATTGGTCTTCGCCGAACTGGACGCCGACCCCGACGTCCGGGCGATCGTTCTGACCGGGGCGGGCCGCAATTTCAGCTACGGCCTCGACCTCGCAGCGATGGGGGGCACACTGTCGCCGATGCTCGCCGACGGTGCCCTGGCCAAACCGCGCGCGGAGTTCCACGCTGAGCTCACGACCATGCAGCAGGCCATCACCGCGGTGGCGGACTGTCGCACGCCGACGGTCGCTTCGGTGCACGGATGGTGCATCGGCGGCGGCGTCGACCTGATCTCGGCCGTCGACATCCGCTACGCGAGCGCCGACGCGAAATTCTCGGTGCGGGAGGTCAAGCTCGCGATCGTTGCCGACGTCGGCTCGCTGGCCCGGCTGCCGCTCATCGTGTCCGACGGGCATCTGCGCGAACTGGCGCTGACGGGCAAGGACATCGACGCTGCCCGCGCCGAGAAGATCGGCCTGGTCAACGATGTCTATCCCGACCCCGAGGCCTCGCTGGTCGCCGCGCGCGCCACGGCCGCCGAGATTGCCGCCAACCCTCCGCTGGTGGTCAACGGCATCAAGGACGTACTCGACGAGCAACGCACCGCTGCGGTGTCGGCCAGCCTGCGCTACGTCGCCGCGTGGAACTCCGCGTTCCTGGCGTCCAAGGACTTGACCGAGGGCATCACCGCCATGTTCGAGAAGCGGCAGCCGAACTTCACCGGGGAATAGCTCTTCTGCTCAGTCTCCGGCCGTTGGTCTCAGGCAGCGCGGCGACGCAGACAAGGTTGACCAGCGCCAGTCCGCCCATCATCGCAGCCACTGCCCAACCCCCGAATGACGCAAACAATGTTGGCGACAGCACCGGTGGCAGCGCACCACCGACGATGGCGCCCGTAGTCTGCGACAGTGCCGTCCCCGTATAGCGGTACGGCGCAGCGAAGATCTCCGGAACGAAGGCGGCAAGCGGGCCCATGCAAAAACCGGCGAGGGCGTAGGTCGCCACGATGGCAGCGCCGAACACCATGTGGTCGTTGGTTTCGATCACCGGGAAGACGGCAAATGCCCACGGCGCGGCGATGGCTACGCCACACATGATGATGCGGCGCCGCCCGTACGTATCGCTGAGGATCGCCGAGGCGGCCGCAAACACGATCGCGAACAGCCCACCCACCACGCCCACCAGAAGCACCAGGGTCAAGGAGTAGCCCATGTGGACCGCGGCGTAGTGGGTGAAGAACGTTCCCGCCTGAAAGACCAGCATCGGGGCGCAAATCGCCGCACCCCCGGCCAACAGCACGTGGCCGCCCTGCCGACGAATCACCGCGGCCAGCGGTGGCCCTGCGGGGCGGGTGGGCGCTGCTTTCCCGGTCGACACCGGAGATTCCTGAACCTGCAACCGCACATAGAGCGCGGTAGCGATGAGCACCGAGCTGAGGAGAAAGGGGACGCGCCATCCCCACTGAAGGAAAGCCGATCCCGCGCCAGCGAACGCGGAGTACACCAGCAGGAAGACAAGGTTGGACAGCACCAGCGCCGTACCGAGGCCAAGTTGGGTGAACATCCCGTAGAAACCGCGTCTGTCCGCCGGCGCGTGCTCGGCGCTCAAGAGCACCGCGCCGGCCCACTCACCACCCACCGCGAACCCCTGCACCAGACGCAGACCGATCAACAGCAGCGGCGCAACAATGCCGATGCTCGCTGCGCTCGGGATAAGACCGACGCCCACGGTGGCGACGCCCATCAGGATGAGCGTCGCGACCAGGGTTTGTTTACGACCGATCCGGTCACCGAAATGCCCGAAGACCGCGGCACCGACCGGACGTACCAGAAATGCGGACGCAAAGGCTCCCAGCGACGCGGTGATTGCCATCACCCGACCCAACTCAGGGAAGAACACCGTGGGGAACACCAGGGCTGCGGCAGTGCCATAGATGAAGAAGTCGTAAAACTCGATTGCCGAACCGACATAGCCGGCCAGTGAGATTCGCCGTTGCGCGTGGGCCGTGCCTACGTCTGCCATTCCACGCGTCTACTGAGAAGCGGCACTATCGGTAACGACGAAGCAGGCTGACTCCGAGCCAGGCAAGACCGGCTCCGAATAGGACCGCCCCGATGCGGACCACCGTCATCGGCACCAACCCGCTCAACCCGATTCCGAACACGATGGTGCCGACAATCATGACGATCGCGGCGCCCGAGTCGACGGTTGACTGTCGGTAGAGCGCCCATGCGAAGAGCACGAATCCGACGACGAAGAGCACACCCGACACCGGAAACGCGAAGGCCACCGATGGCATCGACGTGCCGTCGCCATAATGTTCGACAACTTGCGGATACTCGACGGCAAGCGTCGGAAAGATGAAAACTTCGGAATAGTCCAAGCCGAAGATGAACAGCATGCTGAGCAGGGCTAGCGCGAATCCGGTGAAACCGACGTATCCGCCGCCCGTGCGTAGGTAGGCGCCGAGCAATGCGATCAACAGGAATATGCCGGCGACCAGCGAAACCATGAAGCCGACGTGGATCGTTATTCATCCTGTGCTGGCAACAGTGTCGGGAGGCGCCGAATTCGGATGCGTCAGGTAGGCGAGCGCAACCGCGATGCCACCGACGATCCCGGCGATGCCCGCGCTACGAATCAGTGAATCGGTGATTCGCGAACCCTCCGCGGCTTGTCCGTTCATGCGACATCTCCCTGTCCCGACGATCGTGCACCGGACGAAGCCAGTGGGCCAAGACTATGGCGAGATGCCACTCGAGCAAGGCTCTTTGGTCAGGATGCCTCGGCTCTGGTTGCGTGCCTCAGGCGTTCGAATCGCCACTCAACCTCGGAATCCTCAGCGGGGTAGTGAGATTCGCGGGGCGATTTGCACTTACGTACGGTTCATCGCCTTGCCGCCAGGCGGTTTCACTCGTCGTGGACGTTGCTATCGGTTGCTGCGAGTAGCAGCTCGGCGAACTTGGCACTGGCGGGTCCCATCCGTTCATGCCTGGACCAGGCGAGGAAGATCGTCCAGTGCACCACCGGCAGGACAGGCACCGCAATCAGATCCTGAAAACGGCCAGTTTCGCTGGCGGGCAGGAAGATGCTGCCCAATCCATGTCGCACCAATCGAGCCGCCAAGGACAAGTCGACGGGCACTTCATAGGGGGTGCGGGGGGTGATACCAGAGGCGGTGAAGGCATTCTCCACAACGCGCCGCAGTCCGACGTCGGAGGGAAAACCTAGGAGGTCCTCCTCGGCCAACTCGGCGATGTCGATGTGTTCGCGCCCGGCCAGGCGATGGTCGGGCCGGCAGACGAAGAGCATCGGCTCCTTGGCCAGCAACCGCATCTCGATACTGGATGGGAAGCGATCCGGCGCTGATACCAATGCCAGGTCGAGTGAACCGTCGGCGATCGCGGTCAGGTGCGCCGCGCGCCCAGGCAGGGTGTTCCGCAATCTGATCTGGACAAGCGGGTAGTCGCGGTGAAAATTCCCCAGGATTTCGGGCACATCCAGGGTGCTGAAGGAGATGAGCGATCCGAACTCGACGATTCCCGACAGCTGGCCGCGGTAGTCGCTGATCGCATCCTTCGCCAGACGGGCGGTATGGATCACCCGGCGGGCATGTTCACGGAACAGCTCACCTGCAGGCGTGATCGTGATCTGCTGCCTGGATCGGTCAAACAGTTCGACGCCGAGTTCTTTTTCCAGCTTGCCCACCGATGTGGACAGCGCGGATTGGACGACGCGGACCCGTTGCGCAGCCCGCGAGAAGTTCATCTCACTGGCCACGGCGATGAAGTACTCGAGCTGGCGCAATTCCACGTTTGCCACGTTATCAATTGAGTAGATGAAATAGATCGCGATTAGCCGCTGGACTAGATCACTGCGTGTTGCTGTGATGGGCGGATGTTCTTTCAGTCTGGGTGTCATCCGTGCTATTCCAGCCATGTCGGGCGGGTTGGCGCGCTTGCGGTCGCCCTGGGCGTCGGCATGGCGATTGCCTCGCTACCGGCGGTGGCCTTCGCTGATACGACGAGTTCGAGTTCGTCGGGCCCTTCATCGCGGGCGGGCGCGCCCAGTGCGGACTCCTCTACGGGTGACTCGTCTTCAGGCGGTTCCTCCACCGATGACAACGACTCCGACACCACCGACACGGACTCGGCGAGCGGGACCGGAACTACGTCCTCGGGTAGCGAAGCTTCCACCGACATTCCGAATACCGAGACGCCGAATACCGCTGGGCCGGATGCGTTCGACTCGGCGCTCGAGGACTCGGATGAAACGCCAGAGGTGGACGACTCCGGTTTGGCTGGGCTTTCGGCCGCCGATGATCTTTCTACCGCCGATGATGTGGTTCCGGTTGAGGCTTCGGGAACGGCTAACACGCTGGAGGGCAGCGATTCTGGTGATAATCCGGTCGCCCCACTGGCCGACCCGCTTGATTGGGCCGCAGCAGCCTACGCGCGTCGCGAGGTCGGCGATGGTCAAGCCACCGGCGCACCGGCCGACACGACGGCTGCAGCGCAGTCGGTGGCACCGACCCCTTCCGGTTCGGCCGCCGTCGCGCCCGCGGCGGATGACGCTCTTTGGTTGTTTGGCGACGGTACCGCCGAGCATCCCAACGCTGGGTTGTTGTGGGGCAACGGATTCAGCTGGGATGCAAGCACATGCACGGGCAACGTGGCCTGCCATGGCGGCTCGGCCGGGTGGTTCGGCGATGGCGGTGCGGGCTTCAACGGGGGCAACGGCGGCAACGGCGGGCAGTACTTCGGCAACGGCGGCGACGGTGGAACCGGTACGGCGGCGACCACCCCCGGCGGCACGGGCGGAGACGGCGGGAACGGCGGTAGCGCTGGATTTTTCGGTGGCAGCGGCGGGTCCGGCGGCGCGGGCGGGTCAGGCGCTTCCGGTACCCACGGCATGGCGGGGGGCGCCCCTGGCGCATCGGGTGCCAACGGCACTGTCGGCGGCAACGGCGGGTCCGGCGGTGCCGGTGGGTCGGGCAGCTTCTGGTTCGGCCGCGGCGGCAACGGTGGGGCAGGAGGCAGCGCGGGGGCCGGCGGCAACGGCGGCAACGGCGCGGACGGCGCAGACGCTACCGCTGCAGGAGGTGCCGGCGAGGACGGCGGGTCCGGCGGCGACGGTGCGGCCGGTGGGGTCGGCGGGTCCGGCGGTGCGGGCGCGAGCAGCGTATTCGGCGGGGCCGGCATCGTTGGCGTTGGTGGTGACGGCGGAGCCGGCGGCAATGCCGGGGCGCCGGGCGATGTCGGTGACGGCGCCGATGGCGATGCTCTCACTCGCGAGGGCGGTACCGGCGGCGCCGGCGGCGAACCAGGTAGGGCTGGGGTTGGTGGTCTGGCCGGTACCGGCAACACTGGCGGTCTGGGCGGTATCGGCGGTGCCGTCGTAACCCGCCCGGCCCGCAATGGCCGAGATGGCGACGACCATGTTCTGCCGACTGCGGGCACTGCGCCGGTGGCTGTCGACGACGCTTTCAGCACCCCCGAGAACACCGCTGTGGTCGGTAACGTGTTGGCCAACGACACCGACATCGACGCTGACCTGCTCAGCGCAACGCTCGGCTCCGGCGCGGCCCACGGCAGCGTGGACCTCAGCCCGAACGGCTGGTTCACCTACACCCCGAATGCCGACTTCAGCGGCACCGATGAGTTCACCTACACCGCCTCCGACGGCACCGCTAACAGCAATGCCGCCACCGTGACGCTCACCGTGACCATGGTCGACGGCCCACAACCCGGCGCGGCGCCCACCCCGATTGGCGCCTTGGCGGACGGCCGAACGTTGATGCTCGTCGGCCAGACGTTCGAGCAGGAGTACAGCGACTTCATCGAGGGGACGGGGTTGACTCCGGCCGGCTCCTCGCACTACGCCATGTTCTACTGGGGAACTGTCGAGCAGGGCGACGATGGCCCCAACGCCGAATTCTTGGACTATGTCCGTGAGAA
>Ga0114921_10000671_pt1 | contig 14676 bp, 12 predicted proteins | sample BentaG_FD_87016 | JGI IMG/M metagenome (GOLD analysis project Ga0114921, IMG submission 87016) | Deep subsurface microbial communities from South Atlantic Ocean to uncover new lineages of life (NeLLi) - Benguela_00093 metaG | ecosystem: Environmental > Aquatic > Marine > Oceanic > Sediment ...
AGCAACATAACTCAACAAGTTGATGACTTCTTGAATTCCAGAAAATATACCAAAATTGTAATTTTTATCTGGAAAACTCTTAACCATAGCTTCCATAACTACCCTTTTATCAATGTTTTTAGCTTTAAGAACTTCAAAAGTCCTCAAAAAATACGCATCAGTTGCTAGACCATTAAGAATTGCGTTTTCATCGCAATAATTGAACCGTCTCATGGCTTTCCACTCAAGAAAATACACCTAAAGGTTGCTTACCCTGATTAGAATTATATGTTTATATTTAATTGATTCATTGATTGCGGTAGTTTTTGCCACAAAATTCTATTTTTTCCCATTTTTTGCCGCTAACGGTGTAGCTAATAGTATATAATACCATCTACTATTTCAAATAGAAAGGAGGTGTTCATAAAGAAATGAAACCTGCTATTTTGGTCATTGACATGCTAAACGATTTTGTGACTGGTGAATTGAAATGTGATACCGCACAAGAGATTATTCCTAATATATCACAGTTACTCAATGCTGCAAGAGAATACGACTGGCCAGTGGTTTACTGCAATGATGCACACCTTCAGTGCGACAGTGAATTAAAGAAATGGGGTCCACATGCAATGAAAGGTACCAACGGCGCTGAAGTCATCCCTGAACTTAATCCAACATCAAAGGATTATATCGTTGAAAAACGGACATATAGCGGTTTTTACGAGACTGGACTCGATTTACTATTACGGGATCTGAAGGTAGACACCATAGTTATCACTGGAATGCACACCAACATCTGTGATAGGCATACAGCTGCTGATGCATTCTTCAGAGGATACAACATAGTAACTGCATCAGACGGAACTGGAACATTCACCAAAGAGGAACATGAACAAGGACTAAAATACCTTAATGAAATATATGATGCAGAAATAAAGACAACAAAGGAAATCATAGAAGACTTTGCACAACGCTCATAATCAACGCAATGAGAGATTGTTGGCCGTTAACCATTATTATTGTAGAAAAAAAGTACCTCTTATTTGTGATCTATAAAAATTGGTCGTTTAGATCAATCTAATAGACGTATTTTTTAAAAATTTTTCGTTCGTTCGTAAGAATTATTAGTATTTTCTCGTTTTGTTACTTTTGTTATTGTCATTTTATTATTTCTTCTTCATCCTCTTCTTCTTCGCTTTCTGTCTCATCGACTTTCTTTAACGACATTGGTTGTCGCTCCTTATTCTTGTTTTTTTATAGGAATTTATACTATACAAGAATATACATAGATTCTACTATTAAAAACTATTTAGGATGGGAGTTAATCTAGATATATTAGACACTTTTTGCAGTCAGTTGTTTCAAAAAAAGAATGCTGTTTAAAAAAAAGGCATATTTCATTAGGTTTTTCGTTGCCTCTTATGCAGTTACAATCTCGTGGGCGCGCTCTTTTCTATCGGAAATGCGTTACTTCAAATATGAGGTATATTAGTAGAACTAGAAATGCCCCAAATGTAAGCCACGTAGCGGGTAAGCCTGCCCCTGAAAGTATTACTCCAATCACTGCGAATATCGTAGTGGCAAACCAAGCCCACTTCTTCATAAACCATAATGCGCTTCCTACAGCCATCACAATAAGTGCTAGGAAGATCCAGCCAATTCCGAGAAGTACTTCATTGCCCAAGGCCCACGACGGTGTCGTAAGTAGTGCGAAGCTAACTAATCCCATGAAGATTAAACCACGAACTAAGACTATAATGCCGACAATGTAGACTAGAATTGCCAAGATAGTAATTCCCACAGGTCTTTCTCTGGCCATTTTTTGTCCCCTCCATAAATTATTTTTAAATTGCTGTTGGTAAGTTTTTCTTTTTTATAACTTTTGGTTAGCTTTTACTCACCCTAAACGGTTTATCTGAGTTAAACTTTCAAAAAGAACTTCTAGGATGTTAAGAATTGTCATAACGCTTATTTACTAATAATGTATTGTTTTCATAAATCCTTTATTTATAATTTATGAATATATTAAACTGAAACGATCATAAAACACCATTTGAATTGGAATGTCTATGAGTGATGTAAGCAAAGAGATTCTTAAGGAAATCATTGGATTTAAAGATGAAATTATCAGAGTTCAGTCAATTATTTCTGATTTTAAAAAAATTGGAAAGAAATCGAATGTGGCAATCATCTCAGAGCCTTTCGCCGGAAAAACCACCCTAATCAATGAAATTGAAAAAATGCGCCCAGAAGAAATAACAAAGTTTTCGTTTTCATCGATAGTTAAAAATAAGGATGCTTTAAAAGTTCTTAAGCAATCAAAAGAAGTAGTGCATAGAACGGGAATCTATATTAGCTAATAAAATACTAAATTAAGAGTAAAAGTTTTATTACTTTTTTTAGTATTCTTTCAACAGACATACGTCTGATGGATTTCTCATAAGGTTAAAGTTGACCTTAAAAAATAAGTGTTCTGATGAAAAGAAAATTTCCGTCCATTAACCAAAAATGGTAATAATAGAAGTCAACAAAATCAGAGAAGTTGAGTGGTCTTCTCGCCAGATACTTATAAAAGGAGGCCTTCCTTTGCTGGATGTATCTGAATATCCCGTCATAGATACACACTGTCATGTTTTTAGGGAAGATGTTGGCAAAACTCTTACTGCAGACAACTTCGCCCAAGATATAAATTTTGGATCATTTTACCCGGATTTTTTAATTTCATCATCAATTCTCGAAGAATATAAGACGGCTTCAAATGAGAAAAAAAATGAACTGGATCAAAAATATAAAGTCACACAAACTTTGCAAGAACTCAAATATCATTCGAAACATGCTCTTTTTTACAGACAGATGCTTCATGAGCTTTCAAAGTTTCTAAAGTGTGCTGATGATTTAGATACCATAATTAGAGTGAGAAATCAAAAAGCGGCAGATTTCAGAAATTTTTTGACAGAATTATTCGCAGATGCGTGTCTTGAAGCGTTAATAATTGATGACGGGGTTTCTGAAATCGCCGTTGACAAACCTCTCCAAACAATTGAATGGACAGAGTTTGAAAAATTAGTGCCCATCCAAATTGTGCGCATTAGTCGAATTGAAAATCTTATCAAGAACGCTCTTCTAACTTCTACAAATTTTGATGACTTTCTTGTGAATTATGATAACGAAATGAATACAGCGATCACTAAGTACAATTCTAGCGGGTTTAAATCGATTGTAGCATATCGCACTGGATTGAATGTAGGAAATCCAGATGAATCTGATGCTAGAAAGGATTTTGATAAATATCTTCGTGAAAAATCTCCAGAAGTTGAGAGATGGGGATTGAAAAATCTTCGTGACTTTCTGATATGGCGCACTTTGGAAAAATGTATTGAATTAGATCTTCCGTTCCAGTTTCACACGGGCATCGGTGATGTAGATACAATTGTAGATCGATGTAATCTACTCTGTCTCTTTGATTTCTTACGAGACAAAAAAATCAGGCACGCAAAGATTATTCTAGCGCATGCTGGTTTTCCCTATGTTTCTGAAGCAACAAATTTGCTGAATATACTTCCCAACGTCTATCTTGAATTATCAGTGATGTTTCCATTTACTAGCGCTGGATCAATAACGAATTTGGCAAGGACATTAGAATTTGCTCCACTTACGAAGGTTATGATTGGAAGCGATGCATTTAACATACCTGAGCTTTATTGGTTAGGAGCAAAAGTTGCGAAAAAGGCATTAGCTCGTGTATTATCAGAATTTATCGAATTTGGCGCTATCAATGAAGATGAGGCTTATAAATTTGCTGCTTTGATCTTGTCAGAAAATACAAAGCGTATATATAAGCTTTAAAAACTTCTCTTATTTTTTGTAATGCCGATTACATTATTTTTTATATTGGCCTTTACTAGAAATAAAAAAGAAAAATCCTTTAACTTCTTCCTCATTAAGGATGGCTTCAAATGGAAAGTTTATTCAACTCTTTTGAGTCAAGTTCAAAGGACCCAAAGATCTATGAGATTCTAAGAAAGGTATTGAACGGTGAAAAACTGAATAGACGAAATACTCTTTATTTACTAAAAGCAAACCATCCAAATGATATCTTTGCATTGTTTTCTGCATCTCATGAAGTCCGTGTACGATATTTTGAAAATTTTGTGTTTGCATATGGATTCATATATTTTACAACATATTGCCAAAATTCCTGCAATTTCTGTTATTATAGGATGCCAAATTCTAAATGTCCACGCTACAGAAAAACTCCTGAGGAAATCATAAGTCAAGCAGAAAAGTTGAAAGAGTCTGGTGTGCATTTAATCGATATGACATCGGGAGAGGATCCAGTTTTTTTCAAGCCCGATTTTTCAGGTTTACTATCTGTTTTGTCTACTGTGAAAGAGGCTACAGAATTACCGTTAATGGTCTCTCCTGGAGTCCTCCCTAAACACGTTTTAAGAAAAGTTGCTGAAGTTGTAGAGTGGTATGCACTATACCAAGAAACACACAATCGTGATCTTTTCGCAAAATTGCGCATTAACCAAGATTATGACAAACGGATGAAAACAAAGCTTTTTGCCAAGGAGATGGGATTGTTAATAGAAGAGGGCATTCTTCTGGGTGTGGGAGAATCAGAAGAAGATCGAGCCGATTCATTCTTCACCATGAAGGAAATTGAGGCAAATCAAGTACGTGTAATGGGATTTGTTCCAAAACAAGAGACTCCGATGGGATCGAATCTCTCGCCTCCTATCTTAGATGAAATGAAATCAATCGCTATTTTACGTTTGATTAATCCAGATAAACTTATTCCAGCCTCCTTTGATATTGATGGGTTGAAAGGGCTTCAATTGCGCTTATTGGCTGGTGCAAATGTAATAACGTCCCTTATTCCACAAAAATCAGGGTTACTCGGTGTAGCTACATCAGACCTGGGAATTAATAAAGGAATCAGGAGTATTCAAGCGATTAAACCGTACCTAGAAAGTATAGGGTTAAAAATGGCATCAACACATCAATACAATGAATTCATCCAACAAAGAAAAAAATTATCTTGAGGAAGCCATTTTGAGGTTAGCCTTGATAGGTGGGCGATTACAGGGACTTGAAGCAATCTATCTTGCTAAAAAAGCGAAAATAACTACTCTACTGATCGATAGAGAACCCAATACTCCTGCTTCTACAATTGCTGATGAAAATTACATCTTTGACGTTATGAAACAAGAAGATCTGTTTGTAAAACTTTGCAAGACAATAGATGCGGTCTTACCAACAACAGAAGATATGAAAACTCTTGTTTTTCTAGAAAAAACGTGCAATCGACTTGGAATTCCATTTTTACAAGATAATAACGCTTTTTGGATAACTTCCAATAAGACGCGATCCAAAAACTTTCTGACAAACCACAGTATTGATGTTCCAAAATCTGGGTCTGATGCCATATTTCCTTTAATAGTTAAACCCGCCCGCTTGAGTGGCAGCGTTAGTGTCCGTAAGGTCTCATCACCCTCACAATTACCCCATATAATAAATGAAGTCAGTAAGATTGACCAAGAAGTTATTGTGGAAGAATTTGTTGAAGGCCTCGCGATCTCTCTAGAAGTTCTTGCAATGAAAGGAAACCCTGTATCATTCCAAATTACTGATTTGGAATTTGATGAGTCCTACGGATGTAAAAGGGTAACGGCACCTACGGTAATTCCTAATCGTATTAAAACTACATTTATTGAAACTGGATTGAAAATTGCAAATGGTCTAAACTTAAATGGACTGACTGATGTACAAAGTATTGTTACATCTTCTAACTCAATAAAAACTAATGAAATAAACGCACGTTTACCCAGCCAAACGCCAACCGTTGTTTTTCATTCTACTGGGATCAATATTGTAGAAGAAATTGTCAATATGTTCCTTAAGAATACATTAACATCGAATAAAGTTGATATTGAAAAAGGTGTGGTCTATCAGCATGTCAGTATTCGTGATCGTTCATTAAAAGTTCAAGGTGAACACATTTTTGCAGATGCTAAGAATTTAATGCACGAGCTAAACTTTTTCGGTGCAGACGAGGCGATCACGAACTTTTTTTGCAATGATATCAACGAAAAACGTGTCGCAACGCTGATCGTCATAAATAAAACTCTCGAAGAAGCAAAAAAGAAAATAAATGCTGTGATTGAAGAGATCATGTCAGAATTCGCACTTACACAATATATTGATCAAAAACCGAATTGAGTGATTGAAATGACGCGCCTAACGTCTGAACAGGTGCAAAAAATTCTAGTAAATTTACCAAATTATGAGCAAGAGTTGATAGAAAAAACTGGATCATCTCTATTAGGAATTGCAAAACATGCAATTAAAATTAAAAATGATGTCACCTCAGTTTTAAGCAATACTACAGCAGCGGTAGTGCCAATTACTGCTGGAGAAGGCACAATTCAAGGTTTTGCTGAGGCAGTGATAGCAATATTAACTCATATCGGAATAAATGCTTACATTACTAAGAAAAAAGACGTAGGAGGTTTTGCTGAAGCATTATCTGGACAAGCCGATGTGATATTCGCTGCAGATGATCATATGTTTATTGCCGTTAACCTTCAAACTCGTTATGCTTCAGATAACTCTATTTGCACAGGAAAGGCTTATGTTGCAGCATTAGATCTTGCAGTAAAGGGAATAAAAGGAAAAACCGTTCTTGTCATAGGATATGGCCCCGTAGGACAAGCTGTAACGATTGAATTACTTTATAGACGCGCTAACGTAGTTCTTTATGACATTGACAAAGTAAGAATGGGGTATGCAAAACGTGAATTTAAAGAGCGCATTCATATTGTTCACTCAATCAAAGAAGGAATGGGGTATGCAAATTTGATAGTTGATGCAACTCCAGTTCCAAACATTATTTCTGAAGATATGATAACAGAAGATACGTTTGTTGCAGCTCCTGGGATACCCCTAGGTCTAACTAGTAAGGCACTTAAAAAACTCGCAAGTGAACATTTAATTCATGACTCTCTTGAATTAGGAGTCGTAACTATGGCACTAGATGTATTAACTGGGAATGATTAGTAATTACTTTTATACAAATTATGTGGCCTCTATCAAAATGTTTTTGTAGCAGTTATGAATTTCATTCATTTTACTAGCTTGTTATTCAAGTAAGGTGAGAACATGCCTGAAAAAACTCTAAGCATGCTCAATAATTCATTAGTCCAATTAGAAAACGCCGCAAAAGTCTTGGAACTTGATCAATGGATTCATGAAATGCTCAAGAATCCCGAACGAGTGCTTATTGTAAGCGTACCAACTCAAATGGATGATGGAACAACAAATGTTTTTACAGGATACAGATGCCAATTTTCAACAGCAAGAGGACCTGCAAAGGGAGGCATTCGTTATCATCCAAACGTGACTCTAGATGAAGTAATTGCTTTAAGCATGTTGATGACATGGAAATGTGCCCTTGTAGGGCTTCCCTTTGGAGGTGGCAAAGGAGGTGTGGTTTGCAATCCAAAGGAAATGTCTGAAAACGAACTCAGACGCATGACGAGGCGATATACAGCTGGAATTCTTCCTCTAATAGGGCCAGAACAAGATATTCCGGCTCCTGATGTATACACTGGCCCTAGGGAGATGGCTTGGATAATGGATACCTACTCAATGTTTAAGGGGTATAGCGTTCCAGGGGTAGTCACTGGTAAGCCACTAAATATTGGTGGCTCTTTGGGTAGAAATATTGCAACTGGACGTGGCGCATCGTTTGTTTTGTTTGAAGCACTGAAGCATTTCAATTTGTCTCCAAGTGAAGTAACATGCGCAATCCAAGGATTTGGGAATGCAGGATCAGTTGCCGCATTATTTTTACATGAAGTAGGCACTAAAGTCATTGCTGTTTCGGATTCTAAGGGAGCTGTGTATAACAAAGAGGGGGTTAATCCAAGCAAACTTTTGACACACAAGCAAAAAACTGGATCTGTTATCAATTGCGAAGGATGCGAAACAATTTCCAATGCGGAACTCTTTGAACTTGACTGTAATGTATTGATTCCTGCGGCTCTGGAAAATGTAATTACAAAGAAAAACGCATCAAATATAAGTGCAAAAATCGTCATAGAAATTGCAAATGGTCCTACTACTTCAGAAGCAGACAAAATATTATATGAACGCGATGTATTTCTTGTCCCTGACATATTATCCAATGCTGGAGGGGTCACTGTCTCTTACTTCGAGTGGGTCCAGAGCCTGACATCTTGGTTATGGACTGAAGACGAAGTGTTGACTCGTTTGGAAAAAATAATGCAACAGGGCTTTAGAGACACTTTAAAAGTATACAAGGAAAAAGAGATAGATATGCGAACTGCTGCACAAGTTTTCGCAGTTGATCGTGTAGCAGATGCAATTAAGACTAGAGGGCTCTTTCCTTAATCGCTTTTTCTTTATTTAAATTATTTTTTAAAAACCACTCAAAGAATCAGATTTTTTTAAAAACTAAAGTGTACTATATACATCACAAGAATTTTTTGGTTGAAAAAAATTACCTTAGGTAAAATTCCTTAGTGTAAAGATAAGATTCAGTACCTTTCCTATTTTTCTTCAATGTTTAGGGTGCGATATTCGACTAAAAAGATTTTTATATTTCATTTACAAATGTAAATACTGAGTACAATAGTACACCCGTAATCAATATGAGTTTATTGAAAGGGGAGAAACCTTCGTGACTTTTTATTTTGAGGATCTGAAAAATTTGGTAATTGACCATGGATTCTGCACTCAATGTGGCACATGTGCTGCCGTTTGTAGTATAGTTAAGATGGATAATGGAGTTTCGTATGTAGAAGACTTGGATGATTGTACAGGATGTGGTCATTGCTTCACAATGTGTACTCAGATTAATATAGGATACGAAAACATAGGAAGTCTTTTTCAAAAAGCAGATCAAACAAAATCGGCCATGTGCTAAAAATTTGATCGGTTTAATTAAATGAACGTCAAGATAACGACCAAGATGGAGAGGTAGATATAAGAAAAAGCTTGAATTGGGTAGAGAGTCATCTATCTAGATGCATCCGCCTTTTGAAGTCATATGAGGGCTTTCATGTAGAAATTCCTATGGTTTACCATAAAAAATGAGGCAGGCATATGTGTGAAGAAGAAGATACACTTGCTAATTTTTTGGAGACATTAGATGAAGCCGCTAAGCGATTAAATTTAGATCCAAATATTCATAAATTCCTACGAAAACCTATGCGGATACTTCAAGTCTCCGTAGGACTTTTAGATGACCATGGAGAATATCAGATCTATGATGGCTACCGGATACATTATAATGATGCTAGGGGACCGAGTAAGGGAGGTATTCGCTTTCACCCTGATGTTACGCTCAATAAAACAATAGCCCTCGCCGGCTGGATGACAATGAAATGTGCTGTAGTAGATATCCCCTATGGAGGAGCTAAAGGTGCAATCAAATGCGATCCCAAAAAAATGTCACGAGACGAAATCGAGCGACTTACAAGACGTTATACATATATGATTCTCCCAATGATTGGCCCGGAGAAAGATATCCCTGCTCCAGATGTCAATACTGACGAAAAAGTTATGGCTTGGATAATGGATACATATTCTATTTTCAAAGGATATGCGGTTCCAGGTGTTGTTACAGGAAAGCCGATTGAAATCGGAGGATCGTTAGGCAGAAGATACGCCACAGGAAAAGGTGTAGCGTTCGTAACACAAAAAACAATAGAGCATTTAGGCATACGTAATCATCCAAGGGTAGCTATTCAAGGATTTGGAAAGGTAGGATCAGAGCTCGCCAAATTCCTTTACGAAATGGGCTGTAAAATAGTTGGTGTCTCAACAACTGCCGGCGGACATTTCGACAAGAATGGACTGAGCATTCCACGGCTCTTTCAACATTTTTCTGAGGGAAAAGTTTGGTCTGAATTTAAAAACACACATTTTATTGAAGATGTGAACGAAGCAAATAAAGCACTGTTTGAATCGGAAGTGGACCTATTAATACCTGCCGCACTTGAAGACCAACTAACAGAGAAAAATGCACATGATATACAAACTAAAGTTATTGTTGAAGCTGCAAATGGCCCTACCACGCCAAAGGCGGACCGGATACTTAATGAGAAGGATATTTTTGTTGTACCAGATGTTTTAGCTAACGCTGGTGGCGTTATTGTGAGCTATTTTGAATGGGTGCAGGATACTCAAGCATACCTATGGCCAGAAGAACAAGTCAACAGAGAACTTGAAAAAGTCATATTAAAATCGTACGATGAGGTTTTGAAACGTGCAGTAAAGGAGGAAATAACAATGAGGATGGCAGCCTACGAAAATGGAATAGAACGCCTTGCAAAAGCTATTCAACTGAGAGGATTTTTTCCGTAAGTAACTTGCTTTAACCAGCAGGTCTCTGAATAATACAAGAACGTATTACAGATAAGACAATTAGAACGCGAGCATTTTTTCTATAACGCTGATAAATTGAAACAGTTGTTACACATAAATAACTACAATTTTCATACTATCACTGATTATCCCTCTTTTTTGTGGTGCTGTGAAGATAACCCTGCAAATATAGATCATAACGAAAATAAGTATATCATCTTCTCAAGAATTTTTAACTTACTTACCCTGCCCAGTACCTTGATTTATGGACTAATTCAAGATTTTGCTTATTTTTCTTCGATCTTTGATCTTGAAGATATGATTAGAGTGAAAAATTATTTAAAGAGAACCTCATTACATTCGTACTGAATTTTAAACGGCATCACCTGCAGTGCAGTAAAATGGAGAGAAGTTCATGACCTTTTATTTCGAAGATTTGAAAAATTTAGTAATTGACCGTGGATTTTGTACTCAATGCGGCACATGCACTACCGTTTGCAGTATTGTGAAGTTGTTTAATGGTGATCCATCTGTTGAAGACTTGGATGATTGCACAGGATGTGGATACTGCTTCCAAATGTGCCCTCAGATTAATATAGGCTATGAAAACGTAGGAAGCCTTTTTCAGAAAGCAGATCAAACAGAAATTGGACCTGTAGTAAAAATTCGATCGATCAAGTTGAATAGCCGTCCTAAGGCAGTACAAGATGGTGGCGTAGTGACTAAATTGGTTGAACAACTCTTAGCAAGAGGAGAGATAGATGCTGCAATTTTAACAAAGAGAGATGCGGTATGGCACCCAATTACGGAAATAGTAACAGAAACAGGAGAAGTAACACATTTTGCAGGTGCTAAATATACTACGAGTACACCTATACCTAAATTAATTGAGGCCATCAAAGTTTATGATAAAGTCCTTTTTGTGGGCATCCCATGTCATTTAAGAGCTGTAAGAAAACTGCAACTCTATAACAGTGGTATATTCGATTCTAAGAAGCTATATGGTGTGATAGGCCTCTTCTGTATGGAATCCTTTCTCTATAATAGAATTTTTAATGATGAGATAGGTTATGGCTTACCCTCAAAAATACAGGCTATGCGCATCAAGAAAGGTAAATTAGCCATACAAAGAAATGATGGTTCCAACTCTGACATAGACTTAGACGAGTTATCTTTGAATTTAGCAGTTAATAATTACTGCAAAATATGCCAAGATTTCACGGCATCGTTGGCAGATATTTCTGTCGGCTCAATCGGAAGTAAGCCACTTTACAATACTGTTATTATCCGAAACTCTACAGGGGTACGTCTTTTTGATGTATTAGATGATAAAATCGAGGAACCAGCAAATTTGGGGCATATTAAAACAGTATCGGATACTAAACTCACATCAAGAAGACCGCTCATTTCCATGCTTGATTATTATGCCATGTATCCTTCTACATCATTGACTCAAGGAGTTACAAGGACAAAGCGACCGGGTGGCATGTGTGAGGTATGCTCTGGATGCGGCGAATGTATTCTCGGGTACTATGCCAATACTGGTTCTGCTGATTATTGTGAGAATATTGACCCGAGAGTGAAATTCGGTAGGGCTTCATTTGGCTCAGTAAAGCGCCTGCCAAACTTTGACGATTTTCAAATCAAGCCGAGATGGCGGGGAGGACTAAATAAAAAAATAGAATTGGGTCGTGAGCCAGTCTTTGTTGATGCATCACTTGTTGAAGTACTTGGAGGGTTTCGTTGTAAGATCCCTGTGATCATGGGGGCAGTAGGTTCTACTAAGGTTGCAGATAGGATTTCTAAAGAGTTATCAGAAGGCGCTGCGCGCGCCGGCCTAATTCGAACTATTGGTGAAAATGTGCTTAACATGTACGGGAAAAAACGGTTAACGGATATAATTGATGAGTTTGGACAATATTGGGATGGGGAATTTGGAGGAATAATAGTTCAAGCTAACATAGAAGATTGGCTTGCAGGTGTGCCAGGGATTGTGATCGACCACGCACGCGAGCAATATGGATCAAAATTCGTCAGTGACGCACTAGGATTTGAGTTAAAAGGAGGTCAAGGGGCAAAGCCTGGTATGGGAGGCGAGGTCAGAATACATGACAGAGAAAAAGCCCGCTTGTTAAAGAAAAAGGGTTATATTCTTTTTCCAGATCCGGACATTTCTCCCGCTGGACCAGAGGGTTATGAAAGGCATTCAGCCCCCGGAGTTATTTCCCTAAAAATGGATGATTTGAAAGAGAAATTTTCGCAGCTCTATGAACTCGGATTCAAGCAGCTATTCTTCAAAACAGGGGCGTATGATTACGAAGATCTGCATGCCACCCTTCAATTATGTTCTGACATGAAGGTTGCATGCGTTACCATCGACGGCGCTGAGGGCGGAACGGGCATGTCACCGCGCTTGGTCATGAATGAGGTCGGTCTATCCACGCTACAATGCCTTGTTGCAACTTACCATATGCTTCGAGATTTGGAACGTGCGCAGTTATATAAACCCTCTTTTGTTATTGCAGGTGGTCTATCACGGACAGATCACATGATTAAGGCAATTATCTTTGGTGCGGATGGCATTGGAATGGCAAGTTCATTCTGCGCCGTTGCTCGATACAAAGGAGCCGAAGGCGTTGTCAATTATATTCACTCGTTAGACACTGAGGGCAGACAATTGCTCACAACTACCAGGAACTATACTCTGTCCGAAGTTAGGGGATTTGCGAAATCATATCTCTCACCGATTACACTAGAAGCAGCAGAAATCAGTGGATTGTCCCTAATGCCTCGGAAATATCATCCAGAGTATCAGTGAATTAATAACACAGGAATAATCAATTAACCGTACCTTTCTTTAAAGATCTAAAAAACCATTCCTTAACCTTATTTTTCCGATTCTGCTGTAGACATCGGGATAGTAAGACTCCCCGATGGCATAACTACAATTCTCGGTTGTCTACCACTTGCCTTAATCATTTGAATCGCGTCATCTACTGCTAACTGAATATCACGATATGGCTTTAACATAGCTTTTTTGACAATGGTTTCATCCAAATCGGTAACTGCCCACATCTTAGCGCTAATTCCGATCTGCGCCATTTTTGCTGCTTTATGATAGCCGAGTTTATACTCATCACCCAGTATATCAAATACTTCCTGGCAAGAATCTGCCTTAGATAAAAGATCTAGAAACGTAGCGTCTCCAATGCCCATACGACATTTTGAAACAACAATGAGAATCCCATTATCCTCCAATGCCAATTTGCCATTGTCTAGGGCTTTTTGAGACTGATATAAATCAATATCCATAGGATAAGGTGCAGCGGAAATAACAATATTGGCTTTTTGCCTCAATGGAACGCAATAGATCGTTTTAGCTGCCTCAATAGCTGCATCGAAGGTTTTCAGCAGATCACCAGCAGTCACGACGTAGAGTTCATGATCGCCAGTTAGAACTGTCTGAATAGAAAAAATATTGATATTTTCTAAAACATTCATCGCGTCTACCATATCTTCATGGACAGGATTACCATCTAGAGCGAGAGATCTTGCATCATCACTCAACGCAAGTTTATGATTCATCTCAATAGTCTTGTAAGAGGCAACGCCAGGGAGAAATGATTTTCTGCCCCCAGTATAACCGGCAAAGTAATGTGGCTCGACACTTCCAATGATAAGCACATTTCCGATCTCAGGAACCAAGTTGTTAATGTACATCTCGGTTCCATTCTTCGACTTTCCGAGATACGTCATATCTTCTCCCTTTCGAGCATCATGCGCAGATACTACCTCTTGTAAATCATCATAAAATCTACCAAAGATAAACCGATATTCTTCATCAGTCGGTGCCCTATGGGCCCCCGTAGCTACCAGAAACCGAACATCTTGATGCGATGAAAGATATGGATGAAGATACTCCAAAATCTTAGAAGTAGGAGTTAGCCTTGACGCATCATTAACAATAACTAGTAAACGGTCTGATTTTGCAACAAAATCTTCGAAAGACTCTTTCCCAATTGGATTTTGTATCGCTTGCTTAATAATTTCATTTTGATCTTTAATTTGGACTTCATTTGGGAGTAATACTTCACACGGCGCTGAGACATCAATCGTGATTTTTTCCTCTCCATAAGTGATGTCAACTTGCATGTATCTCTCACCACGCTTTTCCCTAATATTTAATTTGCCATTTTGGGGTTTTCAATTTCTATATTTGATCCGAAAGAAAAAAATTGAGTTATTATGATTTTCCATATTGTTCATAATAGACTATTTCTTGTAGTGATTTTCTGCGTTTTG
>Ga0114921_10000672_pt1 | contig 14675 bp, 11 predicted proteins | sample BentaG_FD_87016 | JGI IMG/M metagenome (GOLD analysis project Ga0114921, IMG submission 87016) | Deep subsurface microbial communities from South Atlantic Ocean to uncover new lineages of life (NeLLi) - Benguela_00093 metaG | ecosystem: Environmental > Aquatic > Marine > Oceanic > Sediment ...
CGTATATGCACATCTAATGAATCCAGTAAATCAGGAGTCAGCTTGCAGACTGGAAAATACGGTTTTTGGTACAAATGGTAGCAGTTTGGTAGCAGAAAAAGAAAAGGCTACATCTAAATAAGATATAACCTATTGATATTATTGGAGCCGGCGGGCGGATTCGAACCGCCTACCTGCTGATTACGAATCAGCTGCTCTACCAACTGAGCTACGCCGGCATAACGAAAAACTACTTTGTTTATGAACCAAAATCAAGCAAAAATATCAATTAGGTCCTTGATTGATTCAATTCCTGACAGGGATTGCTGCGTTGATTGTACGGGACTGGCCGGATCTGAAAAGGCATATCTTGTGTCCAGGGTATATATGGAACACAGAGCTCCAGTTGTTGTGATAGTTCCTTCACAAAAGGATGCTGAATGGTGTTTAGAAGACCTGCGGTTTTTTTCGGGAAGTCTCAGACCGCCCATTGTATATTTCCCGTCATACAATATTTTACCTTTTAAGTATCTCTCCTACCACAACGAAACAGCAGCCAAGCGGATCAGTTCGCTTTACCGGTTGATAGAGAGTGAGGCGCCGCCAATTGTGGTTACAACCGCAAGTGCTTTGCTGGGAAAAATCATCCCTAAACAGGAGATATGCGATTATGCTGAGCTTATTATGGCGGGAGAGGAGATCGATCGGGACCTAGTGGTCGAGAAGCTGGTATCCGGAGGTTATGTTCGATCCACGATAGTGGAGGAACCCGGAGATTTTTGTATTAGGGGCGGGATTCTAGACGTTTTTTCGCCACTTTATTCTGATCCGCTGAGGATCGAACTGTTCGGCGACACCGTAGAATCCTTAAGGTTCTTTTCAGCAGCAAACCAGCGAACAATCAAAAACATCCAGGAAGCCGTTATACTACCTGCCCGGGAAGCGATTCTGAAAAAGGAACGTATTGATCAGATCATAAGCCGTGTAAGGGAACAGGCATCGAAGCTAGATATCCCTGTAACCGTGGCCAGAAACCTGGTTGATCGCATCAAAAAGGGGGGTTTTTTTCCGGGGATTGAAAGCCTGATTCCACTGATTTATCCCGATCTTGACACTCTTTTTGACTATGTTCCTAATGATGCGCTTTTTATTCTGATGGAACCGACTGATTTGGAAAAGGCTGCGGAACAATCACGACAGCAGGCGTCAGACAGCTTTATTGCAGCGTATAATGAGGCCAGACTTTGTGTCGCCCCCGATAGCCTTTATCTAAAATGGGCAAAGGCCAAAGAGATCTTTAAGCGCAAAAAGCTGCTAAAGGTTAAAATGCTCCCTGTGTCAGAAGGGGTTTTGGATAACAAGCGAACTTTTCGGCAGTCCAATTTTTTCGTTAAAGACAACTCCGCGATAAGCCTGGATCTTAAGCCTCGTCGTGAAAAGAGTCTCTTTTCGCCGTTGGCAAACTGGATCAATGATCAACTGCAATCAGGATGTGTTACACTTATTGTTTGCAGAACACAATCACAGGCCGACAGGCTGAAGTCGCTTTTGGTGCCGTACGGTATCCATATCAGACTTATTGACGGTTTTCCTGATGTTAAACAGGACAAAGGCCTGGTATACGTATGCCTTGGTCAGGTTTCCTCCGGGTTTGTCTGGCCGGTTGAATCTCTGGCCATTATTACCGAGGATGAAATATTCGGGGCAAAACATCGTCACAGAAAAAAACCCGAGCAAAAGGGTCGAACCGAACTCCTTTCATTTGAAGATTTAAAAAAAGGGGATCTTGTAGTTCATGTTGAACACGGCATTGGGCAGTATGAGGGTCTGGTAAAACTGAAACTGAACGGGTCGAGCAATGATTTTCTTCTGGTTATCTATAAAGATGATGACAAGCTCTATCTCCCTGTAGATCGGATGAGCATGGTTCAAAAATATATGGGGGTGGATGGAATCGAGCCTGCTCTTGACAAGATGGGCGGCAAATCATGGCAGCGAGTTAAGGCCAGGGTAAAAAGATCGGCGGAGAAGATTGCCGGAGAGCTGCTTCAACTCTATGCTGAGCGTAGAGTTAAGAAAGGCTATGCTTTCAGCGAGGTCGACAGTGATTTCCGGGATTTTGAAGCCGGTTTCCCTTATGAGGAGACAGCAGACCAGATCAAAGCCATCGAAAAGGTGCTAAATGATATGAAAACGCCGATTCCAATGGACAGGCTGGTATGTGGTGATGTGGGATACGGTAAGACAGAGGTTGCCCTGCGCGCATCATATTTGGCCGTTAATGAAGGCAAACAGGTTGCTGTACTTGTTCCAACCACAGTGCTTGCAGAACAGCATTTTGCGACGTTTTCCGGCCGTTTTGAGCGTTACCCGATTAATGTAGCATGCTTGAGCAGATTCCGTTCTTTACGGGAACAGCGGGAAATAATAAATGATCTTAAGGCTGGAAAGATAGATATTGTCATTGGAACTCACAGGCTGATACAGAAAGATGTGGTATTTAAAGACATGGGTCTTATTGTGCTTGATGAAGAGCAACGTTTTGGCGTCAGACATAAGGAGAGGTTGAAAAAAATAAAAAGCACGGTGGATGTTCTGGCCTTAACGGCTACCCCGATACCACGAACGCTTCACATGTCCCTGATGGGAATTCGTGACATCAGTGTAATCTCAACACCGCCTGAGCATCGCAAGTCTATTATCACATACATTTCTGAATTTGATGATGCCGTTATTTCAGAAGCCATACAAAAAGAGTTAAACAGAAAGGGACAGATCTTCTTTGTTCATAACAACATCCATAGTATATGGGCAATGGCAAAGCATTTGCAGGAACTGGTGCCCGAGGTCAGACTTGATGTTGCCCACGGTCGTCTGGATGAGGATGCTTTGGAGGACGTGATGCTTCGGTTCATGAAAAAAGAGATAGACTTGCTGGTGTGTACCACCATAATAGAGTCAGGTCTTGATATCCCTTCAGCCAACACCATAATAGTCAATCATGCGGACAGATTCGGGCTATCTCAGATTTATCAGTTGCGTGGCCGTGTTGGCCGGCTTGATGAACAGGCATATGCATATCTTTTTATACCGAATGAAAGTGCATTAGGCAAAGATGCTCAGAAACGTCTGAAGGTGCTGATGGAATACAGTGATCTTGGCTCGGGCTTTCAAATCGCCATGAGTGATTTGAAGATCAGGGGAGGGGGGACAGTCCTTGGGGCTTTACAGTCCGGCCATATTGCTGCGGTTGGGTATGACATGTTTCTTAAGCTGATGGAGAACTCAATGTCTGAGCTGAAAGGAGAACCGGTTTGCGAAAGTCTGGAACCGGAAATTAACATTATTATGTCTGCTTCCATACCCGAATCGTATATACCAGATATTGACCAGCGTCTTACAGCATACCGCCGCCTGGCAAAAATGACAGAACTCAACGAGATAGCTGATTTCAAGGTAGAGTTGATGGATCGCTTCGGCGCCTTGCCTGTTGAGGCTGCAAATCTTCTTTTAAAAATCATGCTTAAGGTGTTAGCCATAAAGGCGGGCGTGAAACGGCTTGATCTGGCGGGACGGCAGCTTTCACTTTGTTTTTCTAAAGCTCACCAAAAAAATCTTTCCGGTATCATGGAGATGGTTGTTTCAGAAGGCAAGCGGTTTGAGTTCGCTCCTGACCATATTCTTAAAGCCAAACTGTCAAAAGGCAATACTACCGATCTTTTGGGTCAGACCAAAAACATCTTGAAAGATATCGCGCAACGTGTTAGCGACTGAACGCTTATGCAATTATCATGTTATAAATATTGATGGTTTCGTAAAAAGTCTATTTTGCTCAATGGAGTTCTCAAAAGACTTTTTTAGAGTTCGTCAGCATTCATTCAATACGCAATACTCAATCCGTAATCCGGGTTTGGCTCAAGGCCTAAACGGTTATCAATGAAAAGATACGCTTACAACTATAATGTTCTGATCGGCGTTTTATTGATCATTTGTCTCTTAGCAGGATGTGCTGATTCTGAATCTAATAACAAGGATGAATTTTTTATTAGGGTCGGAGACAGCGTCGTAACAGTTTTCGAGTTCAACAGGGCCTTTGAAATTTCTAAGGTCGCTTATCCACATAGCGCAATGCAGAATCCTGCCGATATCAGAGATGCCCGGTTGCGGCTTTTTTATCAGATGACCGAGGAGATGATTATCCTGGAAAGGGCCAAGGAACTCGGCATCAAAGTTTCTGATTCAGAAGTTGAAAAGGCCGTTTCAGATATAAAGGGTGACTATCCCGATGATGTATTCGAGCAGACGTTACTTGAGAATGCTGTGCCTTACCATTCCTGGAAAGAAGGATTAAAGAAACGTTTACTCATGGAGAAGGTGGTTGCCAAAGAGTTGGGTGAACAGATCGAAATAACTCCCGAAGATATATCGAAGTATTATGAAGAACATTATAAAGGCGACAGTTTAACATCAGATTTAAAAGAAGTGTCAAAAGATATAAATGTAAGCATAATGAAACATTTACGCATGGAAAAGATGGAAGATGCATACAATCCGTGGATAAAAAAACTTCAAAAAAAATACACGATTGAAATAAACAAAGCGCAACTGGAAAAGATCACCGGCTCGTAAACTAATAATTGATATTGGAATGACAGACAAACTTTTTAAAGGGATGCTAAAGTATTTAGTATGTTGCATAATATTTACTTTCCTTTTCTGTACGTTCGGTTTTACCTTAGTTGGCAGTCCAGAAAGTGCAGAAATTGTTGATCGGATTGTAGCTGTGGTTAATGATGACATCATTACACTTTTTGAACTGAACCGTCTATTTCAACCATATGCAGATAAGATCAGAGCACGTGGATATCCGCTTGAGAAAGAGAGCAAGATGCTCTTTAAGGTACGGGAGGATATACTCAACCAGGTAATTGACCAAAAAATTACAGACCAGGAGATAAAACGCTCTAAGATTACAATCAGTGAAAAAGAAATAGATCGAACCATTGAGCGGATTAAAGAAGCAAATTATTATACGGATGAAGATCTAAGGGCAGCATTGGTCAAGGATGGATTAACCATGGAGGAGTATCGCAAGCAGATGAAGGAGCAGATACTCAGAAAAAGGCTTGTCAACCTTAAAGTTACATCCAAGATTGTGATTACCAAAGAGGACATAAAGTCTTATTATGAAAACCACAGTGATAAGTATGGCGGGGAGAAAAAATATCACCTCCGCAATATAATTATGAAAGTTTCTCCGCTTGTCGATGAAAAAGAGAAGCTTGAGGTTAAGACGAGAATGGATGAAGTTCTTGCAAAATTAAAGACAGGGCAATCTTTTGCATCCATGGCTATGACTTACTCTGAATCACTGGCTTCTGAGGGTGGGGATTTGGGTTTGTTCGGGCTTGATGAGCTTTCACCGCAATTGCAGAAGGCAATAAAAGGGATGAAGGCAGGCGAGTTTACCCCTGTGATAGATACGGATCAGGGATATCAGATTTTTTTTGTTCAAGAGATTGTAAATACTCCGGGAAAGCCCCTGGAGGAGGTGTCGCCTGAGATTGAAAGAATACTCTTTAATGAGATCGTCGACAATAAATTTCAGTCATGGCTTGAGGATTTACGTAAGCAGTCTCATATTAAAATTATTAAATAGTTTTTAAAACTGTAGCTAACTGTATGACAACTGAAAATCAATCAATTTCATTCGGGAGTTATCTCAAGACAATAAGGATTGAAAAAGGTATCGACCTCGAAGATGTTTCAAGGAAAACCAAGATTAGAGTGGATAACCTTATTCTGATTGAGAAGGAAGATCATGCAAGACTCCCTGATGAGGTTTATGTAAAAGGATTTTTGCGTGCTTTTGCAAAAGCGATCGGCGCTGATGGTGATGAGACTGTTCGGCGTTATCTGAGAAGCCTCCAAATTTTTCAGGAGGCTACCGGGGGTGACACTGGTTTTAAAAAAAACGGTAAAGCTTTTTGGCTTCGCATCCTGCTGTCTCTGGTAGCAATGGCGTGTATTATTGCGGTGACTGTTTTTACGATACCCTTTTTTCAAGAACCGCACCCAACCGACAATCAATCTGATCAGCCTGTGGTCAATGAGAATAATCATGATGTCGCCGTCAAAGATCCGCAGGGCACGGAATCTAAAGCTGATGTTGTAGATGAGCATTATGAGAGCATATCGGAAAAGCTATTACTGAAGATCATTACCATCGAAGATACATGGATAAAAATAATAATAGATGGCCAAAACCGAAAGGAATACAGTCTACATCCAGGAGATCGCCTGGAGCTTGAAGCATCAAAGGGTTTCAACGTCCTGATCGGCAATGCCACCGGCATACAATTGACTTTGAACGGAAATCCTTTAAATGTTCCGGGAAAGAGCGGACAGGTTGTAGCTCTTCAGATTCCATAAACAAACATAAAGGCAACGTGTAGTTAAACGACATTAAAACACTACATTTCAATCCGTGTGATTCTGGTAATAGGGGGTTAAGGTTTTTTCTGAAAGGCGATATCTATAAAAAAATCTTAACCTCTGGTGCTGAAGAAAAATGTTAAATTCCTGTATCGGATGACAATAATATGCAAGGTGACCGCAGCAAAATACTTGTTGATAGCATTAAGAGATTGCTAAGAAGGGATGCTACAACCCATCTCCGTAAGATTGTGAACAAGACGCACGCGGCAGACCTGTCCGTGGTATTCCGCTCTTTATCAGTTTACAACCAGCGTGAGCTTTTTGAGATGATAGAGGACATCGAACAAAAAGGTGTGCTTTTCAGCGAACTCGATGAAGATACCTTCATGGCCTTGATTGAGGGAATGGATCTGGATAATATAGTTGGAGTTCTGGAGCACATGCCCACCGATGATGTTGCCGACCTGATCGGGCGGCTGCCCGATGAAATGTCTGATGCTATTCTGGAAAGGATGAAAAAGAAGGATTCCGAAGAGGTTGAAGGTCTCCTCCGTTATGGCGATGATACTGCCGGCGGCATCATGGTTCCTGATTTTATAGCCTTGAGAGAGGATGCAACAGCCAAGGAAGCCATCGAGTCGCTCCAGAAAGAACACCTGGATGTTGAGATGCCTTTTTATCTTTATGCTGTTGATGAATATGGCAAACTGGTGGGCGTCAGTTCTTTGAGGCAGCTGGTTGTCGTTCCACCCGAATCACCCCTTAAAGATTTCATGACAACTGACGTATTTTCCGTTCAGACCAGCATGGACCAGGAAGAGGTGGCAAAAATAGTTGCCCGTTATGATATTTTGGCCGTGCCGGTTGTAAATGAAACAAACCAGCTGGTGGGTATTGTCACGGTGGATGATGTTATTGATATCTTCAGAGAAGAGGCTACTGAAGATATTTTGAAAATGGCCGGTGTAAGCGGCGAAGAATTTGTTGAAACACAATCGGTTGCAAGAAGCACGAGGATTCGCCTGCCGTGGCTGTTTGCCAGCTGTATCGGCGGCATCATTGCATTTTTTATTATTGGCCACTTTGAAGGAAGTTTAAGAAAGCTTGCATATCTTGCGGCTTTTATACCTGTCATTATGGGGATGGGTGGAAATATCGGCACCCAAACCTCTACCATTGTCGTGAGGGGCCTTGCAACCGGGCGCCTCAACATAAGAGATACCTGGTCTGTAGTTCTTAAGGAGCTTGCCATCGGTTTTATCCTGGGCATGGTGTATGGATTTCTTATAGGTATGGTTGCCCAGCTCCGATACAGCACGATACAGGTTGCCATATCAGTTGGGCTTGCTGTGATCAGTTCCATGTCTGTTGCTGCTCTGGTAGGCTCTCTGGTGCCTATGGGATTTGCAAGGATAAATATCGATCCTGCAGTAGCAACCGGTCCCTTCGTGACCACAGCGATTGATATTATCAGCGTTTATTTCTATTTTGAGATCGCCACAACCCTCCTGGGTATATGAACTGATGTCAAGCTTTTCCACGCCTGCCATCATGCTCCGCCGCATCGATTTTGGAGACTATGATCTCATAATTACGTTTTTTACATTACATAGAGGCAAGCTCTCTCTCATTGCAAAATCCGCCAAAAAGAGCACCAAACGATTTATAGGAATTCTGGAACTCTTTTCGCTATTAGATGTGGTATACAGTACCGGTCGGCGGAAAGGTCTTCCTGTTTTGCAGGAAGCTACATTGAAACAGCCTTTTTCAGGAATCAGGTCGAATATAAAAAAAACAGGCTATGCCAGCTACTGGGCTGAATTGATCAATGAATGGATGGAAGATGGTCAAAAACACTCCCAGCTTTTTCATCTGTTTCAGCACGTTCTTGGTGAACTCGATCATGGCCGTACATCCGAAGATGCACTTTCAATACTGTTTCAGATGAGGTTTATGACAATTGCCGGCCTTGGGCCAAATTTAAGGCACTGCACCATCTGCCGGATGGAAATGGAGAAGATAAAACAGACCAGGCTTAATTTTAATCTTGAAAAGGGTGGTCTTATATGTGACGGGTGTTCATCTGGAACTTTACGGAAGATATATCTTTCAAAAGGAACCATTAAACAGCTTTTGTGGATCGAAAGCGGGGATTTAGCTAGAGCCGTTCGGATCAGCTTTACTTCTCAAGCTTTAAAGGAAGGCCTGGAATTTTTGGAAGCATTTGTACCTTATCATTTGGGAAAGGAACCCCGGAGCCTGACATTCCTGCGGGAGATAAGGGGATGACTATAAAACAGAAGTCAGAGGGCAGAAGACAGATGACAGAGGTTAGATGACAGAAGACAGAAGCCGAAAGACAGGATGGATATACAACACCTAACACACAACACGCAACACGCAACACGCAACTTGAGAAGTATTCTTGAAGCACAACAGATTGAGGCCTCGGCTCCGTGCAGGATCGATATGGGCGGTACTCTGGATATCAGCACTTTTTATTACCCCCTTAGGCACCTTTCACCATGTACTGTTAACTTGGCAATTGGCTTGAGAACCCGTGTGCGCCTTCTGCCCTATGATAATGGCATCGTAAAAGTTTCTTCAAAGGGGTTTGAAAGCGCGGAATATCCTCTTGATAATGTCCCCTTTGATCATCCATTGGGGCTTATGTTTGCAATCGCAGCCTATTTCAGAGCTGAAGGCGTCCATATCGACATTGAGTCTTCATCACCCCCGCGCGGTGCATTGGGGGGATCATCTGCAGCGGCAGTGGCGCTTGTTGCGGCATTTTCAAAAGTCTTCGAGCAAAGGGGTGTGAAACCGCTTTCCAGGCAGCAGATCGTGGTACTTGCCCAGGCGCTGGAAGCATGTGTGGCCGGCGTGCCGTGCGGATTCCAGGATCAGCTTGCTGCCGTGTATGGCGGCGTTAATGCATGGTACTGGCAGGTAGGTACCGAAAAATCTTTTTTCAGAAAAAAGACCATTTTAAAAAAACGATCCTTTAAGAATTTTAAAAATCATCTGTTGCTGGCATACTGCGGCGTTCCGCACGAGTCAAAGGATATTAACAAGAAGTGGGTACAGCAGTTTCTTTCAGGCAAGCACCGTGAACTTTGGGCTGAAATCGTTGTATGCACCCAAAAGTTTGTTGAAGCTATTAGTAACCGGATCTTTAAAGACGCGATAGCGTCAATGAACAGAGAAATGGCCATCAGGAGAAAGATGACGCCTGAGGTTCTTGATGCCATGGGAGAACAGCTTATCGGTTCCGCCGTGGGAAACAACTGCGGTGCAAGAATCACTGGCGCCGGCGGCGGCGGTTGTATTTGGGCACTGGGTGAAGTCGAAAATATTGACAAATTAAAGGGTATATGGGAGAGAGTTCTTTCAAGTAGAGAGAGTGCCCGTCTGCTTGATGTGAAGATAGATTCTGAAGGGGTGTTGTGCAGCGCAATTGGTTAGATTGGTTTCATCCCCCGAAACCGTTTTTATAAATATACTTATATAATCTTTAACTATTTTGTGAGGAAAGAGAGATGAATTTTCAGGATGTTATACTATCGTTAGAGAAGTTCTGGGCGCAAAAGGGATGTGTGATTGCCCAGCCCTATGACATAGAAGTCGGCGCCGGAACATTTCATCCAACCACCCTGCTCAAGGCACTTGGCCCTGAGCCCTGGAATGTAGCTTATGTCCAGCCTTCCAGGCGGCCTACAGACGGTCGCTACGGTGAAAACCCGAATCGATTGCAGCATTATTACCAGTATCAGGTAATAATGAAACCTTCTCCTTATGATATACAGAAACAGTACTTGCTGAGTCTGAAGGTGCTTGGAATCGATCCACTTGAACATGACATAAGATTTGTGGAGGACGACTGGGAATCCCCCACACTTGGTGCATCCGGCCTTGGGTGGGAGGTCTGGCTGGACGGCATGGAGATTACGCAATTTACCTATTTTCAGGTGGCCGGCAGTGTCGAATTATTTCCCATATCCGTGGAACTTACATACGGGTTGGAGCGCATTGCCATGTATCTGCAAGGCGTCGACAATGTGTATGATCTGAAATGGAACGATGATGTTAAGTATGGACATGTGCATCATCAGCAGGAAGTTGAGCAGTCAACTTACAATTTTGAGAAGGCTGATGTAGGTATGCTGCTCGATTTTTTTAATAAATACGAGGCTGAATCGAGCCGGATGATTAAAGAAAAATTGGTTCTTCCGGCATATGAATACTGCTTGAAATGTTCACATACCTTTAACCTTCTGGACGCTCGAGGAGCTATCAGCGTTATGGAGAGGACCACTTATATCGGACGCATAAGAAACCTTGCCAGAGCCTGTGCAGAAGGATATCTGGAGCAGAGAGAGAAAATGGGTTATCCGCTGTTAAAAAAGGAAAAATGATATTACAGTAAGTTCCGTTTTTTAACATGATGCCCGATGCATGAATTTTGTATCTTGAATTCTGCATCTGATAAAATGAAAACAGAGGTGGATATGGAAACTTTATTGCTTGAGATAGGGACAGAAGAGATTCCGGCGGGTTACATTGAACCTGCTCTGAATGTTTTGACATCAACGCTGCTGCAAAAAATGACCGATGCCCGTATTAAGCACGGGAGTGCCAAAATTTTTGCAACCCCCAGACGTCTTGCAGTGGAAGTAAAAAAAGTTGCAGATAAACAAAAATTCATAACTTCGGAAGTTTTAGGGCCCCCTGAAAAAATCGGATTAAATAATAAGGGTCAACCGACTGTGGCAGCGAAGAAATTTGCTGAAAAGGCCGGTGTTTCCGAAAGTGCTTTAACAGTTAAGGATACGGATAAAGGCCGTTATTTATGTGCAAAAAAATCAGAGCGCGGGCTTCCAACAAGGACCGTGCTGAAAAGTATTTTGCCGGAAGTGATTCTGGCAACACCATTTCCCAAGACCATGAAATGGGCTGAGCTTGACATTGAATTTGCCAGACCCATACATTCGATCGTGGCTCTTTTGGGAGACAAAGTTATACCTTTCACTTTAGGGGACGTTAAAAGCGGAAAATATACTTACGGACACTATTTTATGCATCCCGGCAAAGTCAAGATTTCTAATCCCAAGGACTACGTTAAGACCCTGCGTTCCGTAAAAGTACATGTCGACCTGGAAGGACGCAGAAAAGGTGTTAAGAAAGAGATCGATAAGGCTGCCAAACGCGTTGGCGGGAAGGTGTTACCTGATGACGGACTGGTGGATATTGTGAAGAATCTGGTCGAATATCCGGTGGCTACGGTCGGCAAATTTGATGATGAGTTCCTTGAAGTCCCACGTGAAGTACTGATTACGGCCATGCGGGAGCACCAGAAATATTTTGCCGTGATAGAAAACAATGGAAATCTTATGCCCTGTTTTATTGCGGTGAACAATACCCGCACAAAGGATATGGATCTAGTGGCAACCGGGCACGAATGGGTGCTTAGAGCCCGCCTTGCAGATGCTCAATTCTTTTACAAGGGTGATTTGGAGGAATCATGTGATGACAGGGTCGAAAAACTGAAAGGCGTTCTTTTCCAGGCCAAGCTTGGGTCCATGTATGAAAAGGTCCAGCGAGTTCAAAAGATTGCCGGATTTCTGGCAGATGCGGTGGAAAAGGGTTCGGATCTTAAAAAGGAGGTAACAAGGGCTGCCTGGTTGTGTAAGGCTGACCTTGTTAGCCAGGTTGTGGTTGAATTTCCCAAGTTACAGGGGATTATGGGCAGGGTTTACGCTTCTGTTGCAAAAGAGCCCGGATCAGTGGCCACTGCAATTGAAGAACATTACAGGCCGATATATTCAGGAGGAGAGCTTCCTGAAACTGTGGCAGGTGCGATTCTCGGTATCGCCGACAAGATCGATACCATTTGCGGCTTTTTTTCCATTGGACTTATTCCCACGGGTGCTTCCGATCCATATGCGCTTAGGCGCCGGGGCATCGGTATCGTTCAGATCGTGCTTAAGCAGAATTTTCCGTTTTCTTTAAGGGAAATGATTGAAAAGAGCCTAAAACTTTATGGCATAAAGAGCGCCAAGAAAAATAATGAGACAGCCGAAAAGGTATACACCTTCCTGCATAACCGCATGGCGCACCTTTTGGCTGAGGAGGATTTCTCAAAAGATGTCGTTGCGGCCGTGGCCGGTGTTTCCGTGGATCATGTACCGGATGTTTGGAACCGGGTGCGGGCTCTGGAAGCGTTGAAAGCCGCACCTGATTTTGAACCCCTTGCGGTAGCTTTCAAACGGGTTGTCAATATCATTAAAAAGGCTGAGGATTTTAAAATAAAACCTGTAGATGAAAGTCTGTTTGAACATGAATCCGAATCTGCACTCTATTCGGCTTATAAAGATGTTAAAAACAAGGTTTCAGATAATATCGACAGAGGAGATTTGGGACAGGCGCTGCATGAGATCGCATCACTGCGTGATCCGGTGGATGCTTTTTTTGACAGCGTCATGGTCATGGCCGAAGACGTGAAAATACGCGGTAACAGGCTGGCCTTGCTCAAGCACATTGCAGATTTGTTTGAAACAATAGCCGATTTTTCAAAAATCTCGACTTAGTAAGTAAAAGGGGAGGGGCTTTAGCCCGGATTTCTCGCGAGTCTGATTCGTTCATTATATTTATTTACCATAATAAAATCCGAGATAAACTCTTCATAAGAAATCCTGAATAGTCCCTTGCCTGACCTTATTATCAAGCGGTAATTTGCTCGCACTTGCCAATATAAGCAAACCGGTAGCCTATCCCGGGATAGATACCCTCCGCAAGGGTTGCGAAGGTCTATAGAGAAATAGATCTGTTAACCGACCCTGCCCCCCGTGAACTGATAATTTGCACTGAAGAGGAAGTCTCGCTGAAATGAAAGCAATGGTATTAAATAAGATTTGCAGTCTCAAGGAAAACAGAAATCCATTGAAACTGATGGATCTGCCTGATCCTGTCCCCGAAGAAAAGGAAATATTAGTAAAAGTTTCGGCCTGCGGTGTTTGTCATACCGAGCTGGATGAAATTGAAGGGCGGATGCCACCGCCTCATTTTCCTATTGTACTGGGCCATCAAGTTGTTGGAACGGTTGATGATACAGGCCGCAACGCAAGCAAGTTCAAAATAGGAGACAGGGTAGGGATCGCCTGGATTTATTCAGCTTGCGGAAGATGCACTTATTGTGTCGAAGGTAATGAGAATTTGTGTAAAAAATTCAAGGCCACCGGCCGGGATGCCAACGGCGGTTATGCACAGTATATGACCGTTTTGGAAGATTTTGCCTATAGAATTCCAGATATTTTTACCGATTCACAGGCAGCCCCCCTTTTGTGTGCCGGCGCGATTGGCTTTCGGTCCCTGAGACTGACCAACATCAGGGATGGGCAGAATCTGGGTCTTACAGGCTTCGGAGCATCGGCCCACCTTGTACTTAAGATGACCCGGCACAAATATCCCAGCACCAAAGTCTTTGTCTTCGCCAGAAGCGAAAGTGAAAGAGATTTTGCCAGAGAGCTCGGAGCGGTCTGGGCGGGCGACACGGAAGAAGAATCGCCTGAAAAACTCGACTCCGTGATTGACACCACGCCGGCATGGAAACCGGTTGTTGAGGCATTGAAAAATTTGAAAGGCGGAGGAAGGCTGGTTATCAATGCAATTCGTAAAGAAGAAAGGGACAAGGACTATCTTTTAAAGCTGGATTATCCTGAACATCTCTGGCTTGAAAAGGAGATAAAGAGTGTAGCCAATGTAGACAGGCAAGATGTCAGCGGATTCATCGAACTGGCGGCCGAAATTCCCATAAAGCCGGAAGTTCAGGAATTCCCTCTGGAAGAAGCGAATACAGCCTTGCTGGAGCTTAAAGAGAGAAAAATTCGTGGGGCCAAAATTTTAATAATTGTTTAAAATTGATGATAATCTTAAGCGGAAGATTCACCGAAAAGCTTCCACAAAGTTCCAATAAAAAGCGGGTTCCTGTCAGGTAAGGTTGTTGTGAAAGACAGACTACTTCGCAGAGCTCTTCAGTTGCAAAACGCCGCCAGGATGGTGTTGAATGTGATGGAAAATTCTTTTGATGTCCTTTTTATTCTTTTTACACGACATGTAGATTTGATAGAGGGTGAGAGTGGTCATTGCTACTATTTGTCTGAGGGAGAGAAGTTTTTGGATATTTACTGAGAAATTTTTGTATTTTTCCGGGCGGTCTCCTGCCTCCTCTACCCAGTTGCTGCAGATGATCAGCGAACGTC
>Ga0114921_10000673_pt1 | contig 14652 bp, 13 predicted proteins | sample BentaG_FD_87016 | JGI IMG/M metagenome (GOLD analysis project Ga0114921, IMG submission 87016) | Deep subsurface microbial communities from South Atlantic Ocean to uncover new lineages of life (NeLLi) - Benguela_00093 metaG | ecosystem: Environmental > Aquatic > Marine > Oceanic > Sediment ...
GAGGTGGATACCATGAATTCGGCGTCTTCGTGGCGGTTTTTTAGCCTCTCCTCAATCCTCAAAGCGACGATGTCTACATCAGCCCCGTTTTTCGCCCTTACTATTATACCTGAAACGCTGTCCCCTCTTCCAAGGAGCTCCCTTAAGGTGTCCATATTCATCATGATTACGTTGTCCTGGTCAGGGTCTCCTACCTCTTTGAATATCCCCACCACCCGGAATTCCTCTCCCTGTATCGTGAGTTTATTCCCTGACTCAATCGATGTTTTGTAGAAATCGTCGTGGATTTGGTACCCGACAATGACAACGTTTCTATCGCCTGCCTGAAGCCATCTTCCAGAGTGCATGTTGTAACCCCCGACATCTGAAAACGTGCGCTTGGCCTTATCAGGGTCAAGGCCCCAGATAGTTGCCACCTTCTCCTCGCCCTTGAATTCAGTAGCTGTGGAAACGCTGTACATAGGGGATACGAAATCAACGCCAAATACATCTTCTATGGCATCCACGTCGCTGTCGGTCAGACCCTGGCCCGTGGCCCCCAGCTGCTGCGTTGCCGTAACGATTATCTTGTTTGTGCCAAATGCCTCGAACTGCTCCTCAACAGCTATTGACATCCCAGCACCAATTGAAACCATGGCGACTACTGCTGTAATCCCTATTATCACTCCAAGCAGCGTCAAAACTGCTCGCATTTTCTGGTATGCAAGATTCTTAAGAGTCAGTTCGATGTACTGAAGCATCTTTTCAACTCACTATCAATCCATCGCGAATGTAGATTGTCCTCTGGGCCCTCTTTGCGTACTCCTCCTCATGGGTAACCATGACGATGGTCCTGCCCTCCTTGTTCAACTTCTCCAAGATGTCCATAATGTCCTCGCTGGATTTTGAATCAAGGTTGCCTGTGGGTTCATCTGCCATTACAATGTCTGGATTGTTGGCAAGGGCTCTTGCTATGCATACGCGCTGCATCTCCCCCCCAGAGAGCTCTGTGGGCCGGTGTTTCATCCTATCACCGAGCCCTACAAGTTTCAAAAGCTCAGCAGCCCTCCTTACTCTTTTAATTTTTGGAATCCCTGCATACCACATCGGGAGCTCTACATTCTCGATGGCTGTTAATCTGGAGATGAGGTTGAACTGCTGGAAGATGAAGCCTATGTTCTCCCTTCGTATCCTGGCCAGTTCGTTGTCAGACATCTTGGAGATGTCACGCTCCTCGATAAAGACCTTGCCTTTTGTCGGGCGGTCAAGGGCCCCGACCTGGTTCATAAGTGTGCTTTTACCGCTTCCTGAAGGACCCATTATGGCCACATACTCCCCTTTTTCAATTGCAAGGTTCACTCCCCGCAGGGCGTGAACCTTGACCTTGCCCATAATGTATGTCTTATCCACGTCTTCGAGTCTTATAACGTCCATCTTGGCGTTCACTCTATTATCTGTGCGGCCTTTCTTCGCCGCCAGATGACCACCGCGATTGCCACTACTATTAAAACGGCTATGAGTTTGCCAATGAGTGACCCGGCGGGTCGCTCGTCTACATAGACGTTGAACGTCTTTGTCTCGGAAAACTCCTCTCCCTTTTCGTCGGTGAAGAGGATGTCCATATTGAACTGGTGGTCTCCCGGTGTCGCCGTAGGCGTGGCAGTAAGGTCGAAGATGCCCGAGGAGACGTCGTCCTCCTCTATTTTGCCTATAAACGAGGAGAATTCTCCGACAAAACCCTTGCTGTTATATATGGTTACCATCACGGACTTGGCGTCCTGGGTGCCGATGTTTTCAAGCTGGACGGAGAGGGTGAAATCGGTGCCCGGATATATCTTGGCCGGGGATGTTGAAATCCCTGCAATCTCAAGGTCGATATCCCCTCTCTTGCTCACGTAGACCTTAAACGGTTTTTCGGCTGTTCCGGAAGTCCCTTCCTCGTCCGTGTAGTTCATCAAAAGTACAAACTCATATGCACCGCTTTTGGCGGTCTTTTCCACTTTCATTGTATAACTCGCCTTTGCTGTGGCGTCCCTTTTTATCGTGCCAAGATATGCCTGGTCTTCGCCAGTTATCCCATCTGGCAGTGTCAGAGCCGCCTCTACGGATTTTGCCTTCTCGGTGCCGGTGTTTTCAATGTTTATGTCAAGCGTGAATTCGGTATCAGAATATACCCGCTGCGGGGTGGTATTTATGCCTGAGATTATTAGATGCGGTTCCCCGACGACCGCGATGCCAAGATAGACGGTCTGTGTATGCTGGATACCGTATTTGTCTTGCCATATCAGGTTTAGGGGAACATTGTAAGCGCCTGTCGTGGCGTTGTCATCCACTTTTATCCGATACTGAAGTGGGAGACTCTCCAACTGCTGTACAACTCCGAAATACTCTCTGCTTTCTTCTGCTGCCTCTGCCCTGCTCAGATATTTCTTCGAGGAGTCAAGGGCATCGATCGGAGATGTGTCGTCAGGGTCCAGTATCGCCCGCAGATATACCCCGAAATCCGAACCCAGATTTTTGAGCGTTATGTTTAGTTGTGTGGTCTCTCCCAGGGTGACCTCACTTGGGGCAATATCCACAACATAAAAATCGGCCCCCACCGCTGAAACCGGCGGAATCAGCAACAATATCAACATTAAAATTTTCTTCATCTTAGCGCCTCCTTTTCCATTTCTTTCAATACGTCATTTAACCATGAAATTTCGATTTTGGTGTGCATAATCCCTCTCTGCACTGCTTCAAATCTGAATTTTGGCATTGCCTCCCTTAAAATGCTTTCGCGCGTTTTAAGATCTGCGAGCAGCGCTTCATTTCCCCTCCTCTTTTCCAGGAGAAACTTCTTTGACACCTTTCTGTCGAGATGGTCCAGAAAGAATAGGTGCAGGGTGAACTCGTCCCTTACTGTAGTTTCCCGCTCCATTCGTCTTTTTAGGATATTTTTAAACTCCTCTCTGCCCTCCTGGGTTATCGTGTGCACTATCCTGTCAACCGTTGCGGAGGGCTCCTTTTTGCCAATGACCCGCCCTTCATCCCGCAATTTTTTCAATGTCGGATAAATCGAGCCGTAGTTTATCATCCAGAACACGCCCTCACATGCCTCGAAGTACTGTTTTAGCTCATAGCCGTGCATGGGCCTTTCCATCAGCGCTCCAAGTATCGCTAATCTCGAGATTGACATATATAAATTTGATATATATCGAACAAATATATATGTATTTTGGTGTATTGATACAAAATTTAAAATACGTTGTACGGAAAACCTGTAAGAGATGTACGGATTGAGATGTATCAAGTGCGGAGAGGAATATCCTCCAGAAACTATGACTTTCACCTGTGAGAAGTGCAACGGCCTGCTGGAAGTCTCCATCGATCTTGACACAATCAAAGCCGACAGAAATACTTTCGAGAGGCGGAGCTCCGGGGTCTGGCGATACAGGGAATTCCTGCCTGTGGGTAAAGAAGCCAATATTGTCACCTTGCAAGAAGGAGGGACCCCCCTTTACCGTGCGGAAAATCTACAGGACGAGATAGGATTAAAAGAGCTTTACATAAAAAACGAGGGCGCGAATCCCACCGGCTCGTTTAAGGACAGGGGCATGACCGTCGGCGTGACAAAAGCGCTGGAGTTTAAAGCCGAGGGTGTGTGCTGCGCTTCTACCGGAAATACCTCTGCATCCCTTTCCGCATACGCTGCCAGAGCGCGGCTCGACTGTCTGGTGCTTTTACCTGCCGGCAAGATTGCGATAGGAAAGCTGGCGCAGGCAATACTTCACGGCGCAAAAGTCGTCGCGATTAATGGCAACTTCGACGTTGCCCTAAAGCTTGTAAGGATTGCGAGCGAGCGGTTCAATATTTACCTCCTGAATTCCATCAACCCGTGGCGCATCGAGGGCCAGAAAACCGAGGCATTTGAAATCGTAGAGCAGCTCGACTGGCAGGTGCCTGACAGGGTGATCGTACCGGTTGGTAATTGTGGGAATATCTCTGCTATCTGGAAGGGATTCAGCGAATTTTACAAGTACGGCTTTACCGACTCCCTTCCGAAGATGGTAGGCATTCAGGCAGAAGGCGCATCCCCGGTTGTCAGTGCCTTTAAAGAAGGACGTGATGAAGTAGTGCCGATGGAAAACCCGGATACTATAGCGACCGCCATAAGAATAGGCGCGCCCGTGAACGCGCCAAAAGCGCTGATGGCGGCAAGGGAATCCGGCGGTCTTATCAACAGCGTATCAGACGAAGAAATAATAAAAGCCCAGAAACTTTTAGCCTGCCTGGAAGGTATTGGAGTTGAGCCCGCATCTGCCGCATCTGTGGCAGGGCTAATAAAGTTAGTGGACAGTGGAGAGATAGACCGCAACGAGAAGATAGTATGCATCACCACCGGTCACGCACTAAAGGACCCGGAAGCCATCTTTGAAGGCTATGAGAAACCTATAGGGATCGAACCAAAAATAGAAGAGCTGGAAAGGGTATTAAATTAGTCGGGTCTTAGATTGTCTATCCACGCAATCATCGACTCGGACCATTTTTTTATGCTGCGTTTCGTAGTTTCCTTGACTTCTTCGAATGGAGCTGCACGATACATATAATAATATCCGCCGTTTTTGATGTTTTTCTGGTCCCTGTATATCAAACCTGCGATTGCAAGATTTTGCAATGCCCGCTGGATAGTACTCCTGTCCCTGTCAAACTCGTTGACCAGATCATTTACAGTTGTTGCCCCTTTGGTTACCACCTTGAAGTAAGTCTCGGTCTCAAACTTTCTAAGACCGAACATGCAACTCATTATATCTTCTATCGACATATCCCTGAAAGGAGTTCTTAGATTCGGAGGATTTTTCAACATTATTTACTCCTGCGCACGGTATGTGCACAATTCTGTCCAACCGGTATAAATAGTCTTTTGTTAAACTAAGAATCGAAAAGTATATCTTATATAAGACGTATATACATTGATGGGGTGATTTTACATTGATGGGGTGATTTGATGAGCAGGCCAGACAAGAGGGGGAAGGAAAAGAAAGGGGAAGACAAAAGGGAGCTTTTTGAGAGGAAACTTCTAGACGAATTAATTAGAGCGGAATCTGGCTAGTCTACCTAGCCCTCTTTCTCATATTTTCCTTCTAAAACATTTACAATCTCCTCTGCAGTCTTCTTGCCGATGCCCTGGATCTTCTCGAGTTCCGTCCGGCTTGCATTGAAAATTTTTCGGACAGTTTTGAACTCCTCGAGAAGCCGCTTTGCGAGGACAATGTTCACGTTTGGGAGCCCTGCAACTATGGACTCCGCCTGTTCTTTTAGGGTTGATACTCGCTTATCGCCTCTGATTTGGATCTCCCTTCTTCCCTCCAAAAGCTCCCTTTTTATCATCGCGGCAATGATGGCGGCAGTGTCCCTTTCATCATGCGTGAAGATAGTTGGAATTCCAAAGTCTACAACGATGCTTGCAAGCGCCCCTCTTACAGCATTGGGATGTACATCTCTCTTCGAATAAAGGCCCTCTCCTTCGATTATAAGGCATGGCCGGGAGTAGTTCTTTAATCTCTGCATCTGGCTCATGAGTCTGCCGCCGAGCATGCTATCAACGAAATCTTCGGTGGTCTTTCTCTCAACACACACCCTATCGCTTATGACATAATCTCCTATATCGAGCATCTTTGGCTTCGAGACGATGCCAAACTCCAAAAGCTCCCTTGGGACAGTGGAGGAAAGCTCTCTCGAATCGACCACGATGGAGTGCTCGAAAAATTCCTTCAATTCTTTCTGGATCCCTTCGATTTTTGGTTTATAGTGCCTATCCTTTAATGCCTCAAGGACCTCCCGCATCTTTTTCTCCTTTCTAAAACCGCTCCAGTAGAACCACTCATCTCGGGTCTTTTTGGTCATGAGGACTATGACTCTCCCTGCACTGCTTCTGCCTGTTCTCCCTCTCCTCTGGATAGTCCTGATCTCGCTTGGTATCGGCTCATAAAAGATTACCAGGTCTACCTTGGGTATGTCCAGCCCCTCCTCTGCAACCGATGTGGCGACCAGCGCGTTGTATACCCCGTCTCTAAAATTCTGCAGGATTTCAAGCTGCCTTTTTTGGGAAAGCCCTCTGTCCGTGTCTTTTGATGCCTGCCCGACAAACCTCACCGGAGTTATACTTTTCATCTCAGAAAGCCTGTCAACAATCTTCTGGGCCGAGTCCCTGTACTGGCAGAATATTATTGTTCTCCTGCCCTTTGGGGCCTTTTCCATTATATCAATGAGTGCGCCCAGCTTGGGGTGCTGGATCTCTGGAGAAAGGCGCTTTGTCAGCCCGATCGCCTGCGTAAAATTGGCATCCTTTAGTAGACCTCTGGTAGCCTTTGAGGACTGTTTTTGAAGCCTCTCAAAGTACTTCTGCAAGGTGTCGAGCCCCTGGGTCTCCAGAAGCTCTATTGCATGCACCGTAGTAATGCACGCCGCAACATTCGACACCCCGCTGTAAAGCTCTGGCACCCCTCCTTTTTTTGATATCTCTAACTGCAGCTTTCCTCTGAGCACCAGGAGGTCTTTTTTTGAGATGTTCACGTTTTTTGACCGCACAAAACCCATGTTTTTCAGCGTTGTAAGCCTATCTTTGAGAGCGCTTTCCAGATGTGTCTTTATGCGGACAAATGAATCTGGAAGATCTACTTTCACCCACTCTATCGTGATTCTCTTTACATATGGCTTGACATCCTGCTCGGTTTCTGTCCTCACCTCGATGTTCTCAATAAAAAGGTTCTTGCAGACCTCTCTTATTCGCGCCTCGTCTGCCCCCGGAGACGCTGTCAGGGCCAATATGAGAGGATGTTTTGCTGCTTCCATGTATCTCTTCGCGATAAATGCATAGGGATATTCTCCAGTCGTCCTGTGCGCCTCGTCGAATATTACAAGTGATACGTCTTCGATCGAGTACCTGTCTGCGATTAGGTCGTTTTCAATCACCTGCGGCGTCGCGCAGATGACTGCTGTATTTTTCCAGATTTCCTTCCTGTCGTCCGGCGGCGTATTCCCTGTAAACACCTGAACTCGCTCCTCAGGAATCTTTAAAACTTTAAAGCTTGAGGCATGCTGATTTACAAGCGGCTTCGTCGTGGAGATCATCAGGACCCTGCCTTTAAAATTCTTGAGTCTGTGCGCTGCGAGAAGCACAGCAATCACGGTCTTTCCGAGGGCGGTCGGGGCCACCACGAGCGTATTCTTCTTTGCGGCATTTCCGACAATTACTTCCTGGTAAAGCCTTGATTCAATCGTATTTTCTTTAATCAGAGGGTGGGATACAAACATCAACGCTCCTCGATGAACATATAAGTCGGTATGCGCTCCAAGAGCATGCCTTCGAGGTGTACCGGGTTGAGCCGTTTTGTAAGCTTTACAGACTGATCCAGTTTGTATTTTGAATTGGAATATATCTCAAATAAAAGAGCACCCTTTTCCACCTTTTCGCCTTTTTTTATGTGAAACAGGATCCCGGCACCCTGGTCTTTGGGGGAGCCGGCTCTCCTTGCGATCTGTACAACCGCATGGTTTGATATATCTGTCACGTAACCTTCATCATGCGAGAAGACCTTTTTGGAGTATTTGCCTATTTTAATATCCTTTGATGTGATATTCGGATTTCCTCCCTGGACCTCTATTATCTCCTTCATCTTCTTCAAGGCCGCTCCTGATTCAAGGATTCTGAGTGCCTTTTTCTTTCCTCTACCCTTCTTGGCTACTCCACCGGCCTCGAGAAGAATCCCTGCAAGTTCTGTCGCCTTTTCGACAAGGCTCGAGACTTCACTCTTTTCCAAAGCACTGAGGGCCTCCTGCGCCTCAAGTGCCGGGCCCACCGCCCTTCCAATGGGCTTGTCTCCATATGTCACTGCACACTCCACCTCAATTCCGAGTTTCTCTCCAAGTTCTATGAAATCCCTTGCATATTTTTTCGCCTCTTTCATGTCCTTAATCTTGGTCTCGGGACCCATAGGGAGGTCTATAACAACAAACTCCGCTCCAACCGCATACTTTTTGGCCATAACACTTGAGAGCGCCAGGTGATGGGGGTCGATAGCGAGCGGGTATTCTACCTGTATGAAGATGTCATCTGCAGGTGCAAGATTGGCACCGCCGCCCCAGACGATTACCCCATTTGTTTTGTTTACCATATTTTCTATCTCTCTTGCGTTAAATGTCACAGGAGCGAGCACCTCCATGATATCTGCAGTGCCGCACGCAGATGTGATTGCTCTAGACGATGTTTTTGGTATAGTAAGCCCCGCCGCTGCCACAATCGGCACGACTAACAGGGTAATTTTATTGCCCGGAACCCCCCCTATGCTGTGTTTATCAAAGACAGGTTTCTCTTTTAGCTCCAGCATCTCTCCGCTCTCGGCAGTTTTTCTTGCCAGATGTGCGGTCTCTTCCATGCTCAGCCCGTTTATGTAAACGGCAGATATAAATGCGGTAATCTCGGCTTCACTTAGATTGTTTGTGACAACGTCATTTACGATTGCCCCAAGTTCATTTTCATTTAATTGAAGCCCATCCATCTTTTTCTTGATGTATTCTATAGAATGGGGTTTCTCTACAGGCATGACCGAGACTCTGTCGTTGCGTTTAACTTTATAGGCCTTGACAAGATCGGCACAAATTCCAATCTCTCCGGCATTGATGACTGTTTTTGTGGTATTGAGTACGGCAACCACGCTTTTGCCATCAATAAATAATTTGATCCTGTCCCTTGAGTGCATCCCCAGCTCTCTGGCATCCTCTTCATTAAGCGTAACCACGCAGCTCCCGATATCGATATCGAGGACTCTCACCTTTAGCCCATTTTCCATTTAATCCACCTCTATTTTTTTGAGGGCGCTGAGCACGTCCTCGAGATTTTTGCACATCGTTGCACAATTTTCAAGCATGATGTTTACCTCGTTTGTGAACTCTCCGACCCTCCTGAAGTCGGTCCTCAGGCCCACCACAGGGATGCCCTTTGCGAAGGCATAGCCGCACTCAAAGGCGGTGCCGTCGTCCACCTGGGACCCGTCAAACACTCCAACCACCACATCGCTCTTTTCGAGGTTCTCTATACAACAATTGAACGTGTTTTGATCGCATTCATCCTGTGGCAAAAACACCGTAAAGCCCTCTTTTAAAAGCCTGCTCTTTATTCTTTCGTTGAACTCTCTTTCGGCCTCGCTGAAAAGCGGTGCAGCAACGTATACATGCATAGTCACATAATATGCCGATTAGGTAATTAATCTTTTGTGTTTAAAAAAAGTGCTCAATCGACCACTGGTGCTTTCGCAGTTTCCTCTGCCTTGAGAATACGAACTTCTGGAAGTTTTCAAGCGTCTTGAATTTCAGGCTACTGATGGCACGGAAGTTCCATCCCGTGGCGGTGATGCTTGCGACGCTGTTTGCGATATTTGCTGACTTCAGCTCGTCACGCGTTTTTATGTAGCTCGATGTAAAGGAGCCTGCGAAGGCATCGCCGCACCCTGTGAGGTCCACGATACCCGGCTGATAAACCGAGGGGAAGAAATTGATCTCGCCATCTTTAATTATGATGCAGCCGATGACCCCTATGGTCACAACTATCAATCTGTGTTTGGTCTTTTTCAAGACGTTTATTGCAAACTCCACCCTCTTTGTGCCGGTGAGTTTCGTAGCCTCCTCGTCGTTCACGGTGAAGACGTCTACTTTTGATATCAGCTTTATAATGTCCTTCTTGTATCTTGCAAAGTAGCCCACGTGGGTATTCAACGATATCAATGATTCAGGAGATTTTTTCCTCAAAGTGTCCAGGAAATGACCCTGCTTGGTTGCAGACATCGGCGCAATGTGAAATGCCTTTGCGCTCAGATAGGATAGGGGCATGTCTTCAGGCCTTATGTGGATGCCGACATTTAGATTGTAATCTCTGTAAGTCGCGCCGCCGTATTTGTCGTAATCGATAGAGAAATATGAACTCCTCCCTCTGACTTTTCTAAGGCCAGCGGTGTCTATCCCTGCCTTATTTATGATCCTCTCAAAGTCCGGCGTGAAGTCCCCACCGACCCTGGAGACGAGCCCTGTATCGCTGAAAATCTTTGCTGCCATGGCAGAGTACACGGCAGCTCCCCCGAGCTGAACGTTTTTGGTGCCGCCGATTTTTACCCTGTCAACACTGGCGTGCCCGATGGTTACTACGTCCATAGCATTAATTTGCGAATTTAGTATTTAGGTTTTGTCGGTCAACTGTTCAATGTTCCTAGCTGTAACTACTGCGAAGTTAAAAAAGATTGGCAGTGCGAGCAGGACTGTAGGTTCTGTGAGCATGTGGAAGTATGCAGGCGGGATTATCCGCCTGATTGTAAATCCCCACAACTTTTTTATACATTGCAGGAGATTTATGAGATAGAATGGCTAATTATACGTATAGGATTCGAGGATATTGCGGGCGTTCGAAACGTGGGGAGTTTATTACAAGGACTAGATACAAAACGAAGGGAGAGGCAGAGGCAAACAAAGACGCCTTCACCCCGACATGGAAAAACATCACAGTTGTTAAATGTAGATGAACAGCATTTAGACCCCCCTTCAATTCCCGCAACTTTTTTTGTCCGTCACTGTAATGGCTTTTACTTTTTTAGTTATCTGTTCAAACAGCCGAATAATTATTTAGCTTTTCGTCTTTTTAATGGATTTCTCTGCCACTTTAGAAACGGAGGATGCCATAAGGACCTTTCCCTCTGGATGTAATATGTTTATTACAGAAGAATCTTTCAGAAGCTCTCTAAGGGATTTAAGCGCATTTGGATTGCATGTAGCTCCAAGGGCACAGGCGGACGCCGCTCTTACGTCCTCTCTGGAATCTTTTATCCTTTCCAATAGTTTTGGCACAGCGTCTTCTATAGCCTGCCGGTCCTTTGTTCCTATCAGGGCCAGAGCGTAGGCCGCATTCTCCCTGAGCATCGGATCGGAGTCCAAAAGTCCGATGAGCCTGGGAATGACTTCTCTTACCTTTTCTGGCGCTTGGGCCCCGATGAATCCCAGGATATAGGCAGAGTTTGCTTTTACCACTGCGTTTTCGTCCTCGAGGGCGTCTATGAAGTCAGACGAGTAGGCCTCTACAAGCTTTGGGTTTCCTTTGGCCAGGAGGGCCAGACAGCATGCAGCATTTGCCCTTATTATGTCCTCCTCGGATTTTAAAAACTCTATAAGGACTGGAATGGCTTCCTTCACCAACCCGGTGTCGTCCTCTGCAATGACTGCTAGAGCGTAGGCCGCATATCTGCGGATGGAGAGGTTTTTGTCCTTTAGCAGTGCTATTAAACTTTTGCTCGTTGGTTTGACAGAGTCCGGTAAAACCTCTGATAGAAGGGCCACGACAAATACCGAATACTGGCGGATGTCCTCCCTTGAATCCGACAGAAATCCCGTGATTTTGGGGATAAGCCCCTCGACCAGGATGGGATTTTCCTCGACTATCCTTCCCAGGACCATAATCGCCTTTTTCTGGACATCCCTATCAGGATCCTCCAAAAGCTTCTCGAATTCTTTTATCAGGCCATTATCTTCCAGCACCGACTCAAAAATTTCGTCTTCGGTTTTGTCCTTCAGTTGCATAGCTCCATCTCACGCATCCTGAGATAAGAATATTACCGACATAAAACTAAAAATTAACCCTACATCTTTTCCAAGGCATCGATTCCAAGGAGACTTAGCGCGTTTTTCAAAGTAATCTTTGTTGCATGAACGAGATTTAGCCTGAAATCCTTCTCCCGTGATTTTAAAACCGGCTCGAACATGTAAAATCTGTGAAAGGCTGCTGCAAGCTCTGAGGTGTATGCAGCGAGAAGTGCGGGTTTTCTGGAGCGTGCCGCTTCATCTACGACGCCGGGGAATTTCGAAAGCAGCTTTAAAACTGCGGTTTCGTTTTCTTTTAGACCCCTGATAGCGAACTCCTGTTCGGCCTTTTCTTTCTCGAGTATTCTGCACGCCCTCGCGTATGCATATTGAATGAATGGGGACCCCTGTTTCTCAAAGTCGAGGGCGTCTTCCCACCGGAATACCATTGCCTTTTCTGGAGAAATCCTCACGATGTTGAATCTTACTGCACCCGTGCCGACACTCTCTGCAACGTTCGATTTGAATTCCTCCTTTTCTTCGGACCGTCTTTTGTGCACCTCTTCGTAGGCCCTCTTTACGCTTTCATCCAGAAGCTCGTCAAGAGAGATAAATACTCCCCTCCTCGTGGACATGCTGCCTTCCGGAAGCGAGATAAACTCGTATATGATCAGCTCGGGCACGTCCTGTCCAAGTATTTCAAGCGCTGCTGTCACCTGCGATGATACCAGCTTGTGGTCTGCTCCGAGCACGTCTATGACCTGCCCGCGTTTCGACTTCCAGAGATGATAGGCTATATCTCTTGTGGCATACAGGTATGTGCCGTCCTTTCTTTTGAGTACCAGCTCCTTCTCTATGTCGAATTTTTTAAGGTCGAGATAGACGGCTTCGTCCTCTCTAAAGTATTCAGTGCCCTCAAGCGCTTTTATGACCTTTTCGACAGAAGAGTCTCTGACAAAGGTGCTCTCCCACACAAACGTATCGTGTTTTGTGTTCAATCTTTTTAGAGTCTCTTTTGTCCCCTCTACGGAGTAGTTCACAATGTGCTCAAATTGCTCTTTTATGCGTTTGTCTCCTGCCTCGTAACCTTTCATTAGTTCAGAAATCGCCTGCTCGTGTTCCGGGTTTTCCTCCACGGCTCGATTGGCATCTACGTACACTTCCAGCACTGCGTGGTCATTCTTCTTTTTTTTGTCGAGTTTTCGCGTTTCGAGGCCCCATACGACGACGGCAAGCTGTCTGCCCATGTCATTGATATAATACTGGGTTTCGACTCCATATCCGGCAAATCGCATGATTCTGGCTAAGGCGTCGCCTATGATTGCGTTTCTCGCGTGGCCGATGTGAAGCGGGCCGTCAGGGTTTGCGGAGGTGTGCTCCAGCACGATTTTGCCTTTCTCTTTAGCCCCCCCGTAATTATTTCCTTCAGATTTTATTTTATTTATCAAATCGGGAGCAAGTTTTTCGTAATCTAAATAAAAATTAATATAACCGCTTACAGCTTTCACGTCTTTTATAAGCCCCGAGGGTTTGATTTCAGAGGCAAGTTCTTCTGCGATGTCCTTCGGCGACTTTTTGAGTATGGGCGCCAGCTCGAAACACGGTGCCGAAACGTCCCCGAACTCTCCCGGAGGTTCTTCCAAGGAAAGTTTGATGTCCCGCTCTTCAAGAACATCTGACAATTCCTTTTCTGCCTGCCTTTTAAACTCTTCAAACATCCAAACACCTACGGCTTAAACCTCAAAATCGCTACTATCCCTCCAAATGCCATCAGCTGCTGGCCCTCCTCTGTCTCTGTTGAGATCACTTCAACCTTCGCGCCCGTGGATTCTGCGAGGGCTGTGAATTCATCCAGTGTGCTTTTAAATCCATCCATGCCGAGGCTTTTCTCGCTGCAGTCTGGACAGGGCATTTTAACGAGCTGCTTTTCGAGGGCTTTTAGATCTTTGGTACTTCTGGCATCCCTATACTCACAGTTAGAACAGCTCACATTTGCAGTGAAAGACTCCACGGCTTCGGAAAAAAGCAGGGTGTCGATGGCTCCCATCTGGAGGTACTTTCTGACCTCCTTTTCCCCGTATGCGGCAAGTCCATGGTCTTTGACGACCTCCTGCAAAAATCGCGATGCCAGTTCCTTCTCTTTTATGACCTCGAGACCTTTGAATAAATCAGGAGATTTATCGACAATTTCTCCAAGGCCAAACTCATCGGTATACGAGGTGTCAACAGTATCGACAATCATGTCCTGAACCTTCGGATGGAGATATTTCTCATTATAAAAAAATTCCTTGGTGGGTCCAGGTCCCCCGAGGATGACACCCCGCAGATCCGGTGTGTTCATGAAAATCTCGCTTGCGTGCTCCCCGATGCGCTTGAAGTACTCGTGCGCTGCTATCTCGATCAGCCTCTCAAACCTGCGCTGGCTCTGGCCGCCCCTGCCGTGCTTTCTGGGGACGGTGGAGGGTATCTTTTTTACTGTATCCATCCGCTTCCCCCTCAAAATGCCTATCGTTGCCTCACCGCGGTCCACGACCAGAAGGCCGTATGCGCCCTTCTCCTCCAGTACCTCTTTTATCGGATCGAGCAGAAATTCGGAATCGCATCGATATATATACGTTACAATCATCTGGGGAGGCTCCAGGAGGTGGACCTCCATCCTGTCCTTTATTCCTCGTGGTATCATGCCGACGAACATGACGAGGCCATTTTCGGGCGTCTTTTTGATGAGCTTTAACCTCTGCATTATGACCTCGAGCGCGCTTTGCACGTTTTTTCTCGTCCTTGTCGATTTTATATTGGCAGCCTGCGAACATTCGTCGCGCATCTGCGACATGACGTCGTTGAGATTTTTATCTGGCGGAATGTAAAGGCTTATGAGCTCCGTGCCCTTGCCCTTTTTGTCCTCCAAAACTTGCAGCTCCTTCTTTAATTTATGAAGCTCCGTAGACGATGGCTTTGTCATACTATCCCCACTCATTCCAGACTATATATTTTTTACCTCTTTCCCACAGGCATTATGTATAAAGGCTGTTCTTCATCCCCTATATTCAGCACCCTTTTCACTTCCTCATCGGC
>Ga0114921_10000674_pt1 | contig 14643 bp, 16 predicted proteins | sample BentaG_FD_87016 | JGI IMG/M metagenome (GOLD analysis project Ga0114921, IMG submission 87016) | Deep subsurface microbial communities from South Atlantic Ocean to uncover new lineages of life (NeLLi) - Benguela_00093 metaG | ecosystem: Environmental > Aquatic > Marine > Oceanic > Sediment ...
CACAAACATTTTCTATTATTCCAAGATTATGAGATTTATCTCCAGTCTTAGTTGCTATTTGTGCAAGTGCCACGTTTATCCTTTTCATGTCCATCACGAGCAAATATCTAATATGAAATTAATTTTAATAGGATCCATAATTAATGTCATTGTTTATGTAAATGATTTATTTGTAATAGAATTTCATTTGACATATTTCTATATATTTATTTTCTATTCTGTGTTGTAGGCCAATCTGAAATCATGGCCAACTGTTCTAAGAAATAACTTTGGAATCAATGGTGTTCTACGTTTATGTTCCATTTTTTTCCATCTGTAATATATTTTGTCTACAAACTCTATGGAAACTTCTAATTCCTTTGCTATTTCATTTGTATTCCACCAATGTTCAAACCCATAGAGTATGAGGTCTAGTGTATCATAATCAGCGCCTAATTCTGTCTTTGCACTTTGTTGAGGCCAGAGATCTGGTGAGGCAGGTTTCTTAACAATTTCTTTTGGAATTCCTATGTTGTTAGCGATCTGGCGAACATTACTTTTATAGAGATCTGCAATTGGCTCAATGTCACATGCTCCGTCGCCGAACTTTGTGAAGTTTTCGGGGATAGGTTGAATTCAGCCTATCCTATCCGAGCATCATTTCACTCTTATCAGTAGTTCCGACGACTAAGCGGTTGAGAACATTGGAATAGTAAAATAGTGTTAAAGCACGGATCCTGGCCTTTACGTTTCCATTTGATATTTTATTCTCTTTTCTGAATATAGGAATGTTAACAAAGAAATTTCTAATGATTTCGCTTATGTTGATTATCTTAAAATCTATGTTAAACATTTTTGCTACTTGTTCAGCATGATCAATATTCTTTTGATTAAAATTTTCATCTTCGGGCAGGCACAATCCAAGAACCTTGTTTTTTTCACTTAAAGCTTTTGAGCATAATGCAGCTACAACACTTGAATCAAGACCCCCAGACATGCCAAGAACCACTCCTTCACTTCCAGCCCTATCGACATAATCTCTTATGAAGTTCTCAATTCTTTCAATAGTCATTGTTGGATTATCCAGTTTCAATATATCTGACTTCAGTTGCACAATCATCTTCCCCTATCATTCTGTATATATTATTAGCTTCAATTAACAAACATTTTCCATAAAAAACTCTGGTTCAGACACTTGAGCCCTATTATTAAGATATTTTAATAGTTAGATGTCTCGGACTATAATCTACAGCATTTCGTGGTGGGATTTCAATATTGCTTGACATATACCAAAAAATTACTGAACTTTTGGAAAAGGGAGAAACTTTTGCTGTGGCTACAATAATCCAGGCAGAAGGATCTACACCAAGAGGTATTGGAACTAAGATGATTATAATGAATGACGAAACCATCTATGGAACTATTGGAGGCGGTTGTGTCGAGTCTGCTGCAATTATGGCAGCAATTGAAACCTTGAAAGAAGGTAAACCCAGAGTTGTAGACTATTCATTGGAAGAAGAAGAGAAAGGCGGCATAGGAATGAGGTGTGGAGGCAAAGTTCAACTGTCTATAGAAATACTTCAACCCATTCCCACACTACTTGTGATTGGTAGTGGCCATATAGCTACATCTCTAACGAAGTTGGGAAAAATCATTGAATTTAAAGTCGTTGTTCTGGATCCTTTTGCAAAGAAAGAAGATTTTCCTGAAGCAGATTCAGTAATAGCAAAACCAGTGGATAATGGTATAGCAAAAATAAAGATAACACCACAAACCTACGTAATTATAGTCACACGTCATCAATACGATGAAGCAGCTCTTCGTGAAGTTATCAAATCAAACGCTACCTACATAGGAATGGTTGGAAGTGAAAACAGAGTAGAAACAGCTTTTAATATTCTGATGAAAGAGGGAATATCAAAAGAACTTTTACACAAAGTATACGCTCCAATAGGATTAGACATAGGAGCCGAAACTCCAACCGAAATAGCAACAAGTATAATAGCAGAAGTAATAAAGCATCGTCGAGGCGGAACAGGAAGAAATCTAGCCCTAGGAAAAAAATAATTCACATCAAATTTACATGAGGTATTGAGTATGGGTAGAAGGAGAAGAAGAGTAGCTAAAGTAGTTAAGAAGAAGCTTCCCACAATATTCATGTGTCCAGCTTGTGGGGAGGAATCAGTTAGGGTAAACCTCAAGGGCGGTTCCGGAAAAGCCAAAATACAATGTGGATCCTGTAAAATAAAAGACGAATTTGAAGCATCATCATCTGCTGGAATTGTAGATGTATACTGCATGTTCACTGATAAATATCGATCCAATGCAGAAGCCAATCAATAAAAGAAATAACTCTCCAATTTTTAATCAATATTAGCGCGCGCTATGATAGCTATCTAATACATTGAGCTAATTAAGTGATAGACATGCTTCTTGGCATAGGGGAGATAGCTATTATCATAATAGTTACTTTAGCTCTTTTTTTGCCTGAGTTATCTAAAAGAAAAGAAGACAAGTCATCACATAAATTCAAACTATACTTGATAATTGCTTTACTTATAGCCTTAGTCTTGATTCTATCTAGATTTGTTTTCAGGATATTGTCAATATTTGGGCTGTTAATCTTTTTTCTCATGATAGTCTCATACGCAGTATTCAAAAAATTTGCAGAGTGAAAAAATGACCAGAACAAATTTGTTAATATTAATTTGTATATTATTCAGTTTTTTTATATGGAGTACAAACACAGAATCTTGGTCATTTCTATTCTTTAGTACTGACAACTTACTATCAGGAAGATTTTGGACTGTTTTTACAACTCTCTTCATCCATGCAGATGTATTTCATCTGTTTGGTAATATGCTGTTCCTGTATGTGTTCGGTAACACATTGGAGAATATTATTAATGGTAGAAATATGCTACTCACATTCTTTACAGGAGGAATTATTACATGTTTATTGGGAATACCATTTTATAATTCAGAGACTTACCTAGTTGGTGCTTCTGCTGCAATTTTTACACTGGCAGCAGCAGTAATGCTAATTAAACCATTAAAATTTTCTTGGTTATTTCTGATGATGCCAACAGGATTAGTCGCGATAATATACTTCTTTTACAATATTATTGCTGTATATCAAGGATCATCTGGAGGTGTAGCTTACATCTCTCACATTATTGGATTTTTAGTTGGTATTCCATTTGGTATATCTTGGAGCGAAAATTGGACACGAAACATTTGTGTAACTTTCTTAATGCTGGTGATATATTTGGTTATCATAACACTATTTGCACCACTAATTCTTGAGTCTATTAAGGATGTATTAGCAAATATTTGAAAAATCAAATTTGCAAGGTTTTTTAGTCAGACCCAGATGTGAGTGTACTTATCAGCGCCAAAAGACCGCCAATTATGATAAGTATTCCACCAATTCCTCCTGCAACAAATCCAGCAAATATGGGAACAAATGTCCAAACAGTGCTATGAATACGTCTTGAACTGATAAGGGCTATTAATCCAGCTATAATATTTACAATTATATCACTACTAACACCCATTATCAAAGGGAATATGTATCTTGAAGGCATAAGCCAATAGAATGGTATTACAAAATCTGCTATGCCTAACCCTTTGATTAGGTTGACTATAATTAGGGTAAGTGCACCTACTACAATCAGGGCAAATGCAAATTCTAATCTACCTAATATAGCCATCTAATATCAACTCCCTCATGATTTTAACACGAAATATTGAATAATTTGCATGCATTATTAGTGGTAATATCTGCTAGTTTATCTATTGATATATTTTTAATTTTGCCCACCATATTCAAAACTTTTGTTACATCACTGGGTTCACTTGGAACACCTCCATACTTTACAGGTGTATCGGTTTCAAGTAATATCGACTCAACTGGGGTCATTTTTATTGCATTTCTATGTTTTGGGCTATGCCAAACAGCTGGTGTGGCAGATATAAAATAGCCATTATCTAATATTTTCTTTAAAACTTCGTTTGGACCACTATACCAATGAAAAACGGCTTTACTAATTCCTACAGTCTGAACAAGAGAGAAAACGTCATCCCATGCTTTACGTGAATGTAAGGAAACAGGTTTTCCAATTTTTTTTGAAATTTGTAACATATTTTCAAAAATTTCTTTCTGTTTAGTTTTACTGATGTCATATTGATAATCCAAACCAATTTCACCTATCGCAACACAATGATCAATATTAGAAATTATTTGTGTGATTGCTGTTTTAACATCTGTTTCTGCTTCTATAGGATGTATCCCAATAGATGGATAAATGAATCCATTATATTTTGAGGCTAATGAAAGAATATCAGCATTTGATTTAATACTTGAACCAACTGCAATTATTGCAATGATGTTATTCATTTTCGCTCTTTGAATAACATTATCGAGATCATTAATTTCTTCTATATGGGCATGTGTATCAATCAATTTCATATTATTTCATCGGTTTAATATTTCTACGGCGCTTGATACATCATCATCTAATTCTTTCTCTGATCCTACACCAATCATACACGATTTGATCTCAAGTTTGTCATATACATATCCAAAGGCATCTTTTGGTCTTATTCTCCCACCAGCAAAAGGTTTTATCGCTATTACAGGTTTTGTAGCATTCTTTATGACATCTTCGCTTTCTTGTTGTGTTGGAAACATCATTACTCCCAATTTGTTTGCTGGAGTTATATACCCATCAAAATTAATTGCAGACGATTCAAGGATTGGTATTGTGGTTCCTGAATGATGACATCCAAGTAGACATTTGTATTTGAAATTATTAGAAATTAAATTAATTAAATTCCTTAGAAGATCTAGACGGTTACACATAGCTAGAAAATCTGTTTCGGATCCAAGTTCAACATAAAGAATATTCATTTCATTTAAATTTGATAAAACATTCTTTACAAGTTCGTAGTCTATTTGTAACTTATCGATCTCCGATGAATATGTAGAAAGATTATTCAATTTCCATAGAAATTTTTCTTTCCAGTTTTCTCTTGCTTGTAGGATTGGGTCGTTAAGATATCTGTCTAAAATCTTTTTTTCTCCATATTTCTTTTCTATATTGTAATAAGTGAGCCATCTTCTATAATCATCAATTTTTTCGTTCTCTAACAGAACAGGAATTTTTAAACATACAATTAATTTAATATCAGCACCAGTTTTTAATTTCATGTTATTAATTGCTTTAAAAAATTTTGATGCATGTGGACCATCAGTATAAGTTGGAGCACTAAAGGTAGTTAGACCATGTTTTTCTATTGCTCTTTTTAGAATTATTTCAATATTTTTTATATCAGAAAATTTTTTCTTATACTCTGTATTCTTTACAGGTCCTTGGTATGATTCACCTAAAAAAGGGAGATGACCAAGTATCAGTCTAGGAATCCTAACTTTACCTATGTTAAATGTCGGTATTGTTCTATTGATAACCAAGATTTCCACTTTAATTGAAAGAAGATTTCATTTTTTTAATTCGAAGGCTAAATTTACTATCTACTTTGATATACATAGTTTAGGAGCTCACTCTTTTGAATCCCAAGATGATCTCACATATAGATTATAGAGCTGAACTGGAAAAACAGTTTAATGAAGCTTTCTCGATTGCACAACAGGCACATTCTCACGGTTATGATCCTGAATCCGAACCTGAGTCCGTGTTAGCAGCTGATTTGGCCGAGAGAGTAGAGAAATCTGTAGGTCCAAATGGTGTTGCATCTAGGATAAGGGAACTGAGTAAAGATATTCCAAGAGAAGAAGTTGCTTTTAAAATAGCAGAAGAAATAGCGCAGACTTTTAGTAAGATTGGTGAAGAATCAGCAGCAGACCAAGCTGTAAGAACGGCTTTAGCGATTCTTGGTGAAGGAGTTACTATTGCACCAATACAAGGAATATCTAGTATCAAAATTAAGACAAATCCAGATCGAACAAAATATCTAGCAATTTACTTCGCTGGTCCCATAAGATCTGCTGGGGGAACAGAAATGGCGTTGATTCTTGTTGTTGCAGATTATATCCAGCATCTGATTGGTTTAAACAAATACAAAGCTACTGAGATTGAAGCCAGAAGGTTCATAGAGGAACTTCGTCTATATGAAAGAGAAGTATCAAGATTTCAATTCAAAGTTTCCGATAAAGAGCTTTTCAATGCTATAATGAATATCCCAGTTGAAGTTAATGGGGTACAGACAGATCAAGTTGAGGTAGCTTCTTTTAGAAATCTTTCACGTATTGAAACTAATGGTGTTAGAGGTGGGGCGCTCAGAGTTATTAATGACGGCTTGATAGGCAGAACCCAGAAAATGGCAAAGATAGTCGAAAAGCTTGGCATTAGCGGTTGGGGGTGGCTCAAGGATTTTGCTCCTAGAACTAAAGTAGTTGAAGAAGCAAGACAATTCATGTATCTTGAAGATGTTGTTGGTGGTCGGCCGATATTCTCTCTACCATCAACTCCAGGTGGATTTCGGCTTCGTTATGGTAGAGCTAGAAATACTGGTTTGACAGCACTTGGTATTCATCCATCAACTATGCATATCCTAGGTGATTTCATAGCGACTGGTACGCAACTGCGTATAGAAAAACCTGGCAAGGCTGGAATTGTAGCCGCAGTAGACTCTATAGAACCTCCTATTGTTAAGTTATCAGATGGTTCAATTAAGAGGATAGATGATCCTAAACTTGCAAAATCGATTTCCAAATCAATTGTAAACATACTATTTCTAGGCGACATTCTGGTTTCCTTTGGTGAATTTGTTGAGAATAATAAGGCACTAGCACCCTCTGGTTTTGTTGAGGAATGGTGGGTTGACCTTCTCAGTAATGCAATTAAAGATAATAGTTTTGCAACTAAACTATTCAGTCAGTCAAAAATCGATAGAAAAAAAATAAATTCTTTTTTGGATAATCCGCTTGTAAATATTCCAACTATTGATGAAGCTATTCATTTATCAAGGAATCTCTTAATTCCTCTTCATCCAATATACACTTACTTCTGGGATAACTTAACTGCTGATGAGGTAAATCAATTAAGACAAGGAATAATGAATTTTGATTTTAAAATTCAGGATTCAGGTGAACTAATTATAAGCAGGTTACATAGTGATGTGAAGAAACTTCTTGAGAAAGCTGGTGTCCCACATGAATTGGATGGTCAAAAAATTGTTGTTCCAAAGGGGAGGATATTATATGAATGCTTGGGTTTGGAGCATAACTGGGATTCTCCTAAAGAGAATACCTTAGGTCATGAGTATATTTCAAAGATGTCAGGAATAGTGATTTTACCCAAAGCACCATCATTCATAGGAGCTAGAATGGGTAGACCTGAGAAGGCTAAGCCTCGGGAAATGAGGCCAATTGTTCATACTCTTTTTCCAATAGGTCTCTCTGGGGGTCCCAGAAGGAATATTGTGGAGGCAGCAAAAAATAACACGATCATGTCAATAGATATAGAGAAAAGATTTTGTTCTACATGTAATGAATTTACACATACTAATCTATGTATGAAATGTGGTAATAAAACCGTCCTACAGCGTTTTTGTACAAAATGTGGCAAGAGTTATGAGGTCAAGCAATGCCCTCAATGCAATCTTGAGACTGTGACACATGAGAAACGGCCAGTCAATATTAGGTCAATACTGGAGTTGGCTACAAAAAGATTGGGCATGTCTGCACCACCAGATGTCGTCAAGGGTGTAAGAGGAATGACAAGCGATACCAAGAAACCTGAACTTTTGGAAAAGGGTTTGTTGCGTGCAAAATACGATTTATCTATGTTCAAAGATGGTACTATTAGATTTGATATCACAAATGCACCACTAACACATTTCAAACCTATGGAGATTGGTTTATCTCTCGATCGCCTACAGCAGTTAGGGTACAAATATGATCATTTTGGTAATTCAATATCTAATCCCGATCAGTTATGTCCTTTAATGATCCAAGATATTATTATTCCAGAGAGCTGCGGTGAATATTTTGTTAGAATTGCTTCATTCATAGACGATTTATTAAAGAAAGTATACGATTTACCTTCATACTATAATATAAAAAAGAAAGATGATTTAATAGGTAAATTAGTTGTTGGTTTGTCTCCTCATACTTCAGTGGGTGTCATAGCTAGAGTTATAGGGTTCACCAAGGCAAGCGTTTGTCTTGCACATCCTTTTTGGCATGCAGCCAAACGACGTGATTGTGATGGTGATGAAGACGCAGTCATACTATTAATGGATGTCTTACTGAATTTCTCAAGGAGTTTTCTTCCAACTAGAATCGGGGGATTGATGGACGCACCACTTTTATTATCTCTTTTCGTTAATCCCAATGAAGTCGCAAGACAAGCTTTCAATATTGAGGTTGTTGACAGATTCCCCTTGGAATTCTTTTCTGAAACCGAGAAAAAATCTGATTCAAAAAGTACTACTCAAATAGTTCCTACTATAGCAAGTCGCCTTGATACTCCAGAAATATATGCAAATACAGGATTTACACATTTTACATCTAATATAAATCAAGGCAATCTTGTAAGTTCATACAAGACTATTCCATCAATGTTAGAAAAAGTCGAGGAGCAATTGAAATTAGCTGATAGAATTAATGCTGTAAGTTCAAGAGAAGTTGCAATGAAAGTTCTATCAACACACCTAATGCGTGATATAATTGGTAACCTGAAAGCTTTTTCATCTCAAAAATTTCGATGTTCAAGATGTAACATGAAATTCCGTAGAATACCTCTCAGTGGAGTATGCACAAGATGCGGATCAAAATTATATATGACTGTACATCGTGGTGCCATAGAAAAATATCTGAGCCTTGCAAAGAATCTAGTCAAGAATTATGAAATCGGACCCTACTATGAACAAAGGCTGAAAATTATATCTGATGAGATAAATTCCCTATTTCACGAGAAAGAGGTTGAAAGACAACCTGAGCTTATGGATTTCATATAGTGAAAATTTCTAATGACATTCAAAGGATTTCATCCCAAAGCATATTTGAAAAGTAAAAGGAACGTGAGTACTGGACTCCGTACACGTACATTAATTATCAAAGTCATAAGCAAGAAACCATCACAAATCAAAAGAATAGCAAATGAAACACAACTATCTTACCGTTCAATTGTCTATCATGTAAAAATATTGAGAAAAGAGAATATTATAACCTCAAGCACTAGAAAGAAACCTTCAGTTTGGAAACTAACACGATTTGGGCAACAAAAATTAGAATAAAATAGACTCATTCAAATAAATTTTTATTTAAATGCTAAATATTAATATATAATTTTATACAATAAAGTGATCAAACAAGCAAGTTATCTTTTCGACTTACTTCTAAATTTATAAACATAAATGTGTTAATTAAGTAAAAAATTATAATTTGATATTAACAGATTTATAGGGGACTTGACATGGAGGGCCCTCAGTCATATACATTCTTCTTTGTTTAAGATTCATAATAACTGATGTTATTGTTTCAAATTGGTCATCTGGATGAAATCTTGGATCAGGATGTCTACATATTGAATTTGGGTAATCAAAGTGGTCACTAGCTACATTTCTTATTGCACTAACATTCAATTTCTTTTTCTTCATAAGTAGACGTCTTATTCTATTCCACCTGATTGGAGAATCTGGAAAAATTGTTTTCCCTAGATCTTTTACATTTGCATCAAATGAAATAAAGTTGTTAGAATGTGTTAGTATTCCATTCTCTGGGTGTAATATTCCAATGTCTTCTGGGGTAACTTCAAGGTCTATGGCCTCTCCTTCTGCATGTGCAATCATATAGTTAATTGATGCCGCTCTTTTTGCTTTAGCCACAGCATATATTGCATCTCCTATTGTTCCTGAATTTAATATTCTTCGTGATACTACTGAAACTAATGGGACACCAGGAGAGACTCTATCTCTATTAGATAATAACGCATTAATACATACACCCAATCCATGTGAATTAAGTCCTTTATGGCCTACAGTTCCAGCTTCAACATGTGTCAAAATATTGGGTTTCTTTTCATTCTGTTTTATTTTAAGAAGTACACAGGTTTCTTTGAATTTGCTTCTGAAATCCCAATTCTGACCTAATATCATTACATTTGTCGACTTTGCATCAGGTGTAACTGCGAAAGAAGTGCATTCAGAATAAGATTTCCCAGATAAGGGAGTTATAGCAAATTCATATCTTGCATTAAGTGCAACTATTTCTTCTACTGATCTTCCTGCTCCAGCTGCTATACCCTCTATTTCTTCCATTATGTCTTCGTCATAATCTCTGATAATTTGTATCCAATTTGAGGCATCTTCCTTTACTTTTTCCCAATCGATTTTAGCAAATCTTTTGAATTGAATTTGGTAAGTCTCAATATTTCTTAAAATTAAGTCCTTAGCTTGAGTTCCATATTGAAATCCTATGTCTGATGGAGAACCCTCAACCGAAATAATTCTTGTAGATAATTTCATGGAAAACTGTCTTCCCTATGTACTATACACTTAAAGTCATGGAAATAGTACATCATACGTTAACCTATTGGTGTCAATCAAAGAAGGATCTAAATTTAAAAGCATGATTAATATCAGCTTTAATATTGCATGGTGAAGATATTTGAGTGGCCATATGAGTGGACGCCAAAAAAAGAGAAAACGAGAGGCACCTATGCCCGCTGCCAGTGCTGGTCTTTTACGTTTCTTTGAAGAAGAGACTGCCGGTATAAAATTGAGACCAGAAATCGTCATTATTTTAGCAATAGTATTAATAGCAGTAAGTCTGATAGCTCATTCCACATTCAAGTAAACATTCATTCTAATTGAAATGTGGTAACGTCTTCTGCGCTAATGGCGGCAGAGGTCTACTTTTTATTCCCAATCTTTTTCTAAGATGATCTGAAAATATATCAGTAAAACCCGTGAAATTATAAACAGTCTTGGCTTTGCTATCTTTTACGAACTTAACAAGTTGATTGAAATCTGCATGACTACTTAGAGGAAATGCTGCAGTTTTCCTTGAGTTCATTTTAATTGCCCAACCTGTCACGATGGCTCTCGCCAATTTTTTAGAATTTATTTCTTTAGATCTAGACATTATATAGACTGAAGATTTCCTATCTATTTCTGAGCTTATCTCATCATATACAAGATCAATATTACTTTCTGAGTAAATTTTGTTAACCTTTGATATTCTGTTACTTGCTAGAACATTCAAGTTAGTATAAACATTAAATACTTTTACAAGTTCCTGTGCTTTTCCAGCAGTATACGATCGAAATACTGGTGTTAATCCTTTTTTAATTTCATTTAGAGTCCATTGAACAATCTTTGCATAGATATTTTCTCTATCTGGAAAGACGTACGATGGATCACCATATGTTGCTTCCATAACAAGAGTATCACATTCTACATTTTCTGCTCTTCTTGTTGTGAGAGTATCCAGATAATTAATGTCGCCAGTGTATAGAATCGAAGTATCTGGTAATGTTATAAGGAATTGTGTTGACCCTAACATATGTCCCGCATTCAAAGGCGTGACTTTGATATTTCCAATCTCTATAGACTGATTAAATTTAATATCATTAAAGTTGACTACTGATTTTCCATAGATGCTTTCAAATATCTTTCTTGTCTCACGGGTAGAATATTTTCGTGCTTTACTTTTCAGTCCAATAAAATGGTCGGCATGAGCATGAGAGATGAAAATATTGGAATATTTTGCTGGAATGCTTGTTGAATCTGGATCGAAGATCAGTTGATGTTCAGGTGTTCTTACTATGAAACCTTTAGACCAACCAAGCTCGACCATGTTGATACAACTCCTCGCAATTAATTCGATCTATTTTAACCTTTGAATGATAATCCTTCGATTTTCATAGTTATTTTATTATTAAGGTATACATAGAAGGAAACTTAATTTTGTTAGATTTATGCATACTAAAAGTATGGGGAGCCAAGTACTGGAGCTCTTACCATGATTACTCAAGGAAACATGATAAGAATAGGAAAGAAGCCTTTGTTGAGTTACGTTGTCGCATGTGTCACATTATTTAACTCGGGAAAGAATGAGATCATGGTTAGAGCACGTGGAAGATCTATTCCAAAAGCTGTTGATACAGTAGAAATGTTAAAGCGTTCTTTCTTTAAGGGACTATTCGTGAAATCTGTCGAAATCGGATCTGAGGACATCAGACGTTACAACGGACGAGAAACCAGTATATCGATTATTGAGATAATTCTTACCAAAAAAACAAGTATGTAAACATAAACCTGAGCGATTATCTTCTTGGCAAACATTAAAAGTTAATCACAGTTTTAAGGCTCTAACTACTATCTATTTACGGTACTTTTCAATGAAGGAATCTCTAGCTAGAGATATAATGATTAAGGATCTCTACACGATAAAATCCAGCAGCAAAGTTGGACTTGCAAGATTGAAAATGATGAGACATGGAGTTGGGGGACTACCAGTTGTTAATGACAAAGAGACTTTGTTAGGTATGATTACATTACGAGATATCGATCTTGCTGGTTTAGATGTATCTAATCTGACTGTTGAGGATCTAATGACTACAAATTTAGTAAAAGGAAATGAGAACACTACATTGAAACAGATTGTTGAGCTTATGGTGAAAACTGGAGTGCAGAGAATTCCAATAGTTGATAAAAAAGAAAAATTAATAGGTCTTGTAACTCAGACTTCCGTTATCAAACATGCATTAGCCTTCGGTCTATTATAGATCAAACCAAGAGTTTTCGAATGCACAACATGATCGATACAAATTTACTATTGTAATTCTTCAAATAATTATGTGATAAATTGAAATCAAGGTATTTCTGTGGAGAAAAGATATGCAATACCTTGGTTCACAAATATTAGACCAACAACTATCAAAGCTATTCCACTTATTCTTCTTATTCTATCGACATTGGAACGCAGGATAGCAAAATGAGTCAATGTACCTGCAAGGATTCCGAGTATTGGGACATATGCAGTTGACCCTAACCAGAATGAACCCATAAAGACAAGTGAATAAAAAACAGTGGAGAGGGTCGCACTATAAGTTAAGGCAGCTATAAGGGGAATACATGGCCTTAGACCTAACATCATACCTAAAAGAAATGTTGATTTAACTTTGCTAAAACCACAGCAAATAATTGATGCAAATCTTAGTTTGCTCCCGAAGGAAATAAGAAAACCATACAGTATCAAAATAATTCCTAATGGAATGATAACTGAAGCAGATGCAAAAGGATTCAGAAAGTATCCTCCGACATAACCAACAATCAGACCAAGAAACAAATATGATAACAATCTGCCAAGACTGAAATATATCGAGGCTATCAAGCCCCTCTTCGCATTAGGATGCTCTGCAGCAATATGAGGTCCAAGGATAGGTGCACATTGAGCAACACATGATACTCCTAACGTTAGACCAAGTGTAACTCCAGCAGCTACTAGGATAATCAGACCTCAACACTCTCAGAATTATTTAGTGGATTCCCTTGGCTCAATTCAAATCTAATAAACATTACATAAATTTCGTAATATTGTTAATCAATAAAATTCTCAGATCTAAAAAGCTCTAAATATCGTATAAAAAGCCAATATGCTCGTGATTATTATGAGAGAAGAGAAGAAATGGTTCAGTGATCACCTTATCCAACGAACAGTGAAGGCACTTGAAAGCAATGGATTCAAAACTGTTCTTGCTTCGGACAAAAATGAGGCACTAAAAGAAGTGCTACAACTGGTTCCTGAAAAGGCTCAAGTTGGTATCGGAGGGTCTGTTACAGTCCGTGAAGTAGATCTTGTCTCTGAGTTATCAAAAAGAGGAAACGATGTTCTTGAGAATTGGAGCAGGAAAGTTACTCCAGAGGAGGATATGACAATAAGAAAGGGCCATCTGACATGTGACGTCTTCATTACAAGTAGCAACGCTATTACAGAAGACGGCAAGCTTGTGAACATTGATGGTATGGGAAATAGAGTGGCATCAATGATATTTGGTCCTAAGAAAGTTATTGTAATAGCAGGAATTAACAAAATAGTCAAAGACATTCATGCTGGTATTGAGAGGATAAGACACACCGCAACTCCTATGAATGTAAAAAGAATGGGTGGCACTACACCATGTGTAATTGATGTTTGTGATTTGGAGAAATGTCAACCACCAAATCGACACTGCCACGTGATTACTATTATCGAAAAAATACCAATAAAGACAGACACAACCATCATCCTAGTTGAGGAAGAACTAGGCTTCTAAGTGGAATTCTCTCCTTTTTTTCTCATTTTTCTGATATAGTTCTCATCAAGTATGCCTGCCTCAAATAAATTAACTAGTGAATTGCCACTAGCGTTGCCACCTAACTTTCCTGAGAAACCTTTAGTTTGACGCCATTTCAGTTTAGTTAATCCACTCTTAGAATTATATATGACACCTAAAACATTAGAGACTCTTGTAAATTCAATTTGTCTGATCCTTCTTAAGGTCTCCTTGTCTTCAGCCTCAACATACATCGTTCCATTTTCTATAGGACGCTCCGGAAAGACATTATCATCCTCAAGGAGCTCATCTGGTATAAACGAGCTGCATGTACTCAAAATCACAAATCTTCTGAATGATTCAAGAGAACAAACTACGTC
>Ga0114921_10000675_pt1 | contig 14633 bp, 15 predicted proteins | sample BentaG_FD_87016 | JGI IMG/M metagenome (GOLD analysis project Ga0114921, IMG submission 87016) | Deep subsurface microbial communities from South Atlantic Ocean to uncover new lineages of life (NeLLi) - Benguela_00093 metaG | ecosystem: Environmental > Aquatic > Marine > Oceanic > Sediment ...
AGATGAAAGCAAAAACGGCAAACTTGCTGAAATATGCCACTAGTGGTGATACAACTGGGGATTTCTCCAGAGTGGTTGGCTATGGCTCCATTGTGATAAAGCAGTAAAAGGGTTATCCCGAACTTATTATTCCCCTGACAGATGTCATTCTAAACTCATAGCCACAGATGTGTCATTTTGTGAGTATGGTTAGTGTATGGCAATTTCCGTGGTTTTCGTGGTTTCTTCCTGCTGGCTTTGGGAGGTAACTTGTTTTACCAATTCGATGGTTTTGTCCAAGCCAGAAAGGGAGAATGATAACCCTAGTTGTTTCAGTTCTGGGTAGCCTATTCCTTGGAATAACCTTTGCCCCGCTACTCTGGTCATTTCATCGTATATAGCTGGCCACTCCGCTCCCTGGCGTTGGGCACAGAAAAGAATAAAGTCACGAAGTTGAGCTGATAAGTGCTCCACAATTATTATTGTGGCTCCAGAATTGGAATTGAGGCAAACTCGCTTATGGCTGCTGAGACCTCATATTTCCCCTTATATCCGCCTTGGATAATTCTTTGGTTAAGCCTTTGGTCTCACTTTTGCCATTAAGCAAATACAAAGCCCTGAAAATATTTTTTTGTTTTGTTTTTTTATGCTGTATAGCGAAAGTAGGCAAGTAAACCTATAAGCCGAGTTCTGTACCCTGAAATAGGGCGGTGACCATCCATCTAGCCCTGATGTTACCATCAGAGTCAAGCGACCAACCCGAGGGCATTGGCCGAGCACCTCAAGCGCCCTTCTATTCGGTCTTGCTCCAGGTGGGGCTTGCCCAGCCAACCAGTCACCTGGTTGCTGGTGAGCGCTTACCTCGCCATTTCACCCTTACTCCATCAGGAGCGGTATGTTTCTGTGGCACTTTCCGTAGGGTTACCCCTCCTGGGTGTTACCCAGCACCTTGCTCGGTGGAGCTCGGACTTTCCTCTCTGTACATCAAGCACAAAGCGATCACCCGGTTTACTTGCCTAACATTAGCTTACAGTTAACGGAGACGAGGGTCAAATTTTGGGGCTATTCCACATACAGTATTCTATTGCAACTATTACATTGCACTAGCTCACCAGCTTTAGCCTTTTGCCATTGACTTGTGGGCAAGGCGATATGACATCCTTGACATTTCCCTTGTTCTACTTTAGCTATAGCTTGCCCCTTGGTTAACTTAATCTGCCCATAGAGCTTAATGGCCTCTGAGCTAATTTGTTGCGCTAGCTCTTGACGCTTTTTGTTGAGATTGCTAAGCACGGTTTCAGTCTCGATCTTCCTTCGACTGAGAATTTCTTGTTTCTGCTGCCATTCCTGTTGCAGCCCTTCAAACTCCTTGGTACTAACTTTTACCTTAGCTTCCATTTCCTCCACTTGGCTCATTAACTCTAACAACTCGTCTTCTTTTGTACTGAGCCTCCCCTTCAAGCTTTCAACTTCACGTTTGAGGTTGACCAGTTCCTTGGGGTTCTTAACCATGCCGCCGTAAAGTTTGTTATTGAACTGGTCAAGTCTTCCTTGCAGGTCTTCTAGCTCCCATTCGGCATTCTTCTGTTTTTTTTGCCACTCTGCTAGCTGCTGTTTCTGTGAGCCAAGTTCAGATTCGGTAGCTACTAAAGCCCCATTTTCATTTAACTGATGGGCAATCTCCCCTGCGAGCTGATGGCTCCTTTGCAGTTCTATATCGAATTGCTGCAATTTATAAAGTTGCCCGGGCAAACTCATGGCAGAGTTATTTTAGAAGCGCTTTGCTGGCCCTGTCAAAGGCTTCTGGGGTAATCGAGAACTACTACTTGTGGGCTGGCAGGCAATGAGGATGAAGTAACTGAAAGTTTCGCTTTTACTTCTGGCTCTCGGATTCCCATTTTTTTAAGGAATTTATCCACAGTTTGAAGATTCTTGGCTATTGTGTCAGTTTTATAATGCATAGGAATGACGATGTGGGGGTTTAGTTGCCCTACAATTTCTACAGCTATATCAAGGGGAATGGTAGATATTTCTCCCACAGGCAAAAATAAAATATCGATAATCCCTAATTCCTCTGCCAATTGTGGAGTCAAGCGGTGTCCTAAATCACCTAAGTGGCATAGAGCCATATCATCCATTTCTATAAGGTAAATGGTATTTTTGCCTTTGATTTCCCCCTTTTTGTCGTCGTGAAAGGCAGCGATTCCAGTGATAAACGTGCCTCCTATTTCATATTCCCCTGGGCCCTTTATTTGTTTGGGCTCATTAGCGATGCCCTCAACGTAGCTGTGCCCGGGGTGGAAATGGCTTAAAGTTACTATATCTGCGTGGGGTTTGCCCAGGGAATAACCTAAACTGGGGTAATATGGGTCGGTGATGATGACCTTTTCCTTTCCTTTAATAATAAAACAGGAATGCCCTAACCAACTAATTTCCATGGTCTGAGAGTAAAGTCCTTTCTAAAGAGTTTATTAGCAGAGTCATGCCCTCTATACCCACAATAACGATCTCCTCGTTAGCACCTACTACAGAGCTCATTGCTGAGGCTTTCCATAGTTCATTACCAACTCGGACGTAACCATTAGGAGTGACTGGGGTTGTTGTCCTGCCTCTGCTGCCAATATCGGGCACAATGATGGGTTTTTTATTTAGCGCTTCCTTGCCTAACCTGTAAGTTATGTATGAATATGCCCCCAGGCTAGTTGCCATGAATATAAAACCCCAGAGAGGTATATTTATGCCGAATTCTGGTAGCAGCCAGAACACAACCAATATTAAAACTGCCTCTTCAAGAAGGTCCGTTACAATAGAAAATATCGTGTATTTCTTCCCTTGCATTTGTTTTACTAAAACTAAAATACCATTCTAACCCTGAATGTAGTACAGGAAAGAATCTCATCTCCATTAAGCCATCAGTGAGGATAGATGTTTTGTCCTCCTCAGCGTGTTAGGGTGAGTGGTAAAAAGCTCCATCATTTTCTCGGTAGGGCCTAACCGGACAGTTTTTCCTCGTAGCTCCATTAATTCACTGCTATCAATGCTGCCATCCATGTTGCGGTCAATTTGGGAAAGTTCCCTGATCTCCCTCCAGGCACGGGAGGGGTCGTTGAGGAAAAAGGCTTTGACTCCCTCCACTCTTTTCAATTCCTCTTGCCCTTTAAAGCGAGCGTTGCCATAAACTAATTTATATAAGGCTGAAGCCAGATACTGGGGTTCGTTGCCCAGTTCAACGCTTCCTTGGTCAGCATAATATTCCCGGATGCGAGAGCCATATAAGACTAGCAGATTGGTGATAAAATAGAGAAGGAAAGCACCTAGTCCAATAAGGGCGGCAATGCCACCACCTTGTCTTTGACCACCTAGCATACCTCGCCACATCATGCCCCAGGCAATCCAGTACATAATAAGTGGTATGGCTGAAAGCAGGGTTATAATCACCATGTCTCTGTGCTTGATATGTGATAGCTCATGGCCTAGGACCGCCTTAAGTTCATCTTTACTTAGGAGGTTCAGTATACCTTGAGTAACACAGACTCTCCCATCCCTTTGGCTCTTCCCGAAGGCAAAGGCATTTGGTATAGCTAGCTGTGAGATGCCTACCTTGGGCTTGGGGAGATGAGCACTATCAGCAAGCTCAGCTACAACCTGATGTAATTCTGGCGCTTCTTTCTCGGAGACCCATTTTACCTTCATTGTTCTGCTTACTATGGCAGGACCGATAAGGTATTGGATGCCTAGAAAAACGAAAGCCAGGATAAGATAGATTAGCGCATTACCTGTCCCTACCCATGTTCCAACCCCGGTAATCACGCCGTAGAGGATGGTGAAGAGCAATGCTATCAGCAGGAACATCCTCGTTTTAAGCCACATAAACTCTCTCCCTTGTTTTTATCCTGGTGGATTGCATTAAAGGTAATGATATAGTAGGAGAAGAGAGAGGTCAAACAGCACGGAGTGAAAAAATTGACTGATGTACCCGAATTGGTTAACCTTAGAGATAATGGAGTTAACAAAATGAGGTGGAATATATTAAGAGTTTTGCAACAGACTGGAGATTGTGTCTCCGGCCAGGTGCTGGGTAAGGAACTAGGCATCTCCAGGGTTTCTATTTGGAAGCACATTTGTAATTTGAGGAGAGATGGCTATGTAATACAGGCTTCGGCTAGAGGCTATCGCTTGGTTTCCTCTCCTGATTTATTGCTCCCTGGTGAATTTCACCACTGGGGACAAAAGATTCATCATTTTGGGGAAACTGGCTCCACAATGAATATAGCTAAGGAATTAGCCCAAAAGGGAGCCGAAGAGAAGACAATCGTTATTGCTGAGTCTCAGACCCATGGCAGAGGGAGATTAGGCCGGGAGTGGCTTTCTCCCAGAGGCGGAATTTATGTCACACTTATTTTAAGGCCTGAAATAAGTCCGGCATATGCTCCCAGGATAAACTTGATGGCCTCGGTGGCAGTGGCTAGAGCAATTAGGAAGCTTTTTAGTTTAAATGCTGAATTGAAATGGCCCAATGATGTCCTCATTGGAGGCAGAAAAGTATGTGGCATATTGGCTGAAATGGAGGCGGAAGTGGATGCTATAAATTTTGTAAATCTGGGAATAGGCATAAATGTCAATAATCCTATTTTCCCGTATGAAAAAATGGCAACTTCTTTAAAAGAAGAGTTAGGAAAGGAAGTTTCGAGAAAAGAATTCTTGAACTCGGTGCTGAAAGAAATAAACGAACAGCAGGTTTTATTAACTAAAAGTGATTTGCTTGAGGAGTGGAAAAGCCTGTCTGCTACATTGGGTAAAGAGGTAAGGATAGCAACCCCCGGCGAGGAAATAATAGGACGAGCAGTCGATATCGATGCTAGCGGAGCGCTTATATTAAAAAGAGAAGATGGCTCTTTGAGCAGCGCTATCTCTGGAGATTGTATCCATCTGAGCTAGGATGTCCCCATTGTTCATTATCATTTTTTATCTTCTAGCTGTAATTGGTATAGGAGCCTGGAGCAAAAGAAGAGTAGCAGGCCAGAATGCATTCTTCGTCGCCAACCGCAGGGGAACTACGCTTCTTATTACGGGGTCTCTTCTAGCCACTGCTGTGGGGGGCTCAGCACTTATAGTGACATCTAGCTTGGGATTTAGCCAGGGTTTGACCGGTGCTTGGTGGCTCCTTGTTGGCTCCGTTGGTCTTCTAATTTTAGGTTTTTTCTTTGCCAGGAAGGTGAGAGGCACCGTTCTCTATACCCTTCCCGAACTAGTTGGAAAGCAGTATGACGACCGTGTAAGTTTGGCCGCTTCTATTCTCATCGTTATCGCCTGGATAGGGGTAGTAGCAGGGCAGGTTGTGGCTGCTGGAAGTTTTCTATCTATTTTGGGGATAGGTTCTACTACCTTCTGGATGGTTATTTTCACTGCAGTCGTTGTAGTTTATGCCATTCTGGGAGGTCAAATCTCGATTATCCGCACCGATGTTTTTCAGGCAACAATATTTTTTGTTGGTATTTTCGTGGCTTTGGCGCTGGTGTTTTCTCGCGTGGGAGGACTGAATGGGTTAAAAACTTCCCTTCCCTCGACTTATTTTTCTTTTCCATTAAGTTCCGAATTCAATTGGAAGATGCTGATGTCCCTTTTGATTCTTGTTGGAGCCACTTATGTGGTGGGCCCGGATATGTATACTCGACTTTTCTGTGCTAAAGGAGAGAAAACGGCCCAGCAATCAGCTATTCTGTCAGCATTTCTGTTTATTCCCTTAGCTTTTGCCATTGCTTTAATAGGAATGAGTGCCAAAGTTCTATATCCAGGGATTTCCGCCGAGCAAGCCTTTCCTCAGGTAATAACCAGTGTGCTTTCTCCCGGTTTAAGTGGACTAATCCTCGCCGCTTTGGTCGCGGCCCTTATGTCCTCGGCGGATACTTGCCTCCTTAGTCAAAGCGTTATCCTGACTGAAGACATATTTAAGCGCTTTTTTCCTTCAGTTAGTGAGGGGAAGAGTATTTTGCTAACCCGCTTTAGCATATTAATGTTAGGCTTTATGGCGCTGGGTTTAGCTCTAGCTTTAAAAGAGGTGATTTCGGCCCTTCTCTTTGCTTATACTATTTTTACTTGTGGTTTGGTTATTCCGGTGATTGCTGGGTTTTATAAACAAAAGCTAAAACTGACTTCACAGGGAGCTTTGGTAGCTCTTATAGGTGGTGGAACAATAGGGCTGCTGGGGAAAATCCCCTGCCTTGATGTTCCTCTTAAGGAAGACATGGGCCTTATAGGTTTTGTTGTAAGTGCCATTCTTCTTTTTGGAGTGAGTTTCCTTACTGGTAGGAAAAGCTCTCGGTAGTTGTTATTGTAATGTGAAATTTTAGTCTCGTAGCTAAAGAGGGGCCCAAATCCGTGTTATAATGAAAAAGTGCGTGTTGTCATCATTGGTTTAGGGCTTATTGGTGGCTCTATAGGCCTTGCTCTCAAGCAAACTAATGAACCGGGATGGGAGATTGTTGGCTATGTTCGCCGTTCCGAAGCTGCCTCTGTGGCCCTGAAGTTGAGAGCGGTGGACAGAGTGGAAATGAACTTGGAGCATGCAGTAGATGAAGCTGACTTGGTGATCATCGCTACCCCGGTTTTACCCATAAGAGAAATCCTATCTCAGATAGCAAGCTGCCTCTCCCCCGGGTGTATAGTGACTGATACCGCGAGTACAAAGCTTGAGGTCATGAAATGGGCGGAGGAGTTATTGCCAGCAACAGTAGATTTTATTGGGGGACATCCCATGGCGGGTAAAGAAACCTATGGTATTCAGGCTGCCGAGGCTAAATTATTTCACGGATGTGCTTATTGTCTTACTCCAGTAAAGAAAAGCTCGCCGCAAGCTGTGGATAAAGTAGTAAAGATAGTAAGGAAACTTGGAGCTATGCCTCTCTTCATTGATGCCCAGGAGCATGACAACTTGGTGGCTGGCATCAGTCATTTACCTGTGTTGATTTCAGCAGCTCTGGTATCAGCGACTAGCCAGGATTCCTCTTGGGACAGGATGTCTAAACTGGCTGCCTCTGGCTATCGCGACCTTACTCGTTTAGCTTCAGGAAATCCCGAGGTGAATGCTCATATTTGCCTTACTAATAGACAGGCCATAATCCATTGGATTGATGAATTCACCAAGGAATTGTCCAGGTATCGCCAATTAGTGAGTGCGGGGAATGAGCACTTGGAGAAGGCTCTGATTGAGGCTAGTAGGGCGAGACGAGAATGGCTAAACAAAACGTAGTTAAGATAATCAAACCTTGCTCTCGGTTGGAAGGGACGCTTGCCCTGCCGGGCGATAAGTCTATCTCTCACCGAGCGGTTATACTTAATAGCCTGGCTTCAGGCAAAGCCAAAATCGCTAATTTTGCCCCGGGTAAGGATTGCTGGAGCACTGTTAGCTGCCTCAGGGCTCTGGGAGTGGAAGTTCGTAGGGAGGGGCCCTGTAATTGCCCCACCGTACTAATTTCAGGAACTGACAATGATGGCTTGAAAGAACCTCTTAATGTGCTCAATGCTGGAAATAGTGGCACTACTATGCGCCTCCTCGGTGGCCTCCTTTCCAGTCAGCCCTTTCTATCCATTATTACTGGTGATGCCTCTCTTCGCTCCCGACCCATGGGAAGGCTGATCAAACCGCTGCGCTCTATGGGCGCCGAAATTCATGGTAGGGGAAAGGATTCCTTTGCCCCTCTGGTTATTAAGGGGAAAAAACTACATGGCATAGAATTCTCCTTGCCGGTGCCTAGTGCTCAGATTAAGTCAGCAATTCTACTGGCTGGTCTTTTTGCCCAGGGCAGGACTGTTTTACATCAACCACTTCCTTCACGAGACCATACTGAGAGGTTGCTTAAACATATGGGAGCTGGATTGAGAATCACTGACAATTTACTCTCTTTAACCCCTTTGACCAATCCTTTAACTTCAATTAGTTTTTGTGTACCTGGTGATATTAGCTCAGGGGCTTACTTTTTAGTTGCCGGGGCCATTCATCCTGATGCCAGAATAATCATAAAAAACTGCGGTATTAACCCTACACGAACAGGAATTATCGATGTCCTTTTAGCTATGGGGGCTGAGCTTAAAATAGAAAATGAGCGGATGGAGGCAGGTGAGCCTTTAGCCGATATTGTGGTAGAATCTAGTGAGCTGAGAGGGGTTGATATTAGCGGTGGTATTATTCCTTGCCTTATAGATGAGATTCCAGCTCTGGCTGTAGCTGGCTGTGCAGCTAGAGGTAAAACTGTGATTAGAGGTGCTGCTGAATTGCGAGTGAAAGAGTCGGATAGGATTGCTACTGTATCAAGAGAACTTTCCCGTTTGGGAGCTAAAATCGAGCCATTGCCCGATGGCATGATTATCCATGGTGGCAGTCCTTTGTTGGGCGCGGAGGTTGATACTCATTTTGACCATCGCTTGGCGATGAGCCTGGCTATAGCTGGTTTGATAGCTAAGGGTAGAACAACTATCAACCATGCTCAGGCAGTACAGGTCTCTTATCCTGCCTTTTGGCCGGATTTGCAAAACCTGACCAGTTAATGTGTGTTGCGGTGAGATAAGCAGCCTCGTAATTAAATTTTTTGGGAGGGTAACATGGACACTGAATTGGTTCACATTGGCTTTGGCAATATTGTAGCCGTAAACAGGGCGATTGCTTTCCTTGCTGTAAATCAGCAACCCATCAAACGCTTAATTCGCGAAGCCAGAGATAAAGGCTTGTTAATCGATGCTACTCATGGAAGAAAGGCAAAGGCTGTTATTCTCTTTGATACTGGCCATATAGGATTAGCTGCCATATCTCCAGATACTATCGTTCATAGATTGGCTAGCCCAGCTTTGTCAAGCGAGGAAAAAATTGAATTGTGAAAACTGTCGCTGCAGTGACCCTCTGCTTCTGGTCCTTTCGGGACCTTCTGGGGTAGGCAAAGACGCCGTGCTTGCCAGAATGAAGGAGCTTAAGCGACCCCTCCATTGTGTTGTTACTGCTACCACACGCCCTTGCCGTGCTGGGGAAAGGGACGGCGTAGATTACCACTTTTTACCTCAGGAAGAGTTTCAGCGAATGGTAGATGAGGGACAATTTTTGGAATGGGCTAAGGTTTATGGCAATTACTATGGTGTGCCTAGAGAGGAACTGGCTCGAGGCTTATCTAGGGGGATGGACGTGATAGTCAAGGTAGACATTCAAGGTGCCGTTACTATCAAAAAGATCCTGCCCCAGGCGGTATTTATTTTCCTCATGCCTCCCACTATAGAGGAGTTGGAAAGTCGGTTAAAGCAGCGGCACAGCGGACCCGCAATAGATTTAGCTTTAAGGTTGGAGGAAGCTAAGAAAGAGATGGGGAACCTGTCATTCTTTGATTATGTGATAACAAACTATCATGGCAAACTTGATAGCGTTGTATCTCAGGTTGATGCCATTGTGGCTGCCGAAAAGTGCCGGGTGAAACCAAGGAGTATCATACTGTGATTTCTTTTTGTTATGCATAACTATAGCAGTAAGTTCTGCTGAGATGTTAAAAAAATAAATTTCGAGGGAATTATCAAAGTGAACAAAATCTGTATTAACCTGTCTTACAGCTTATCTCTTATTATGTACAATGATATTTAGTGGAGTGGCAAATACTTAGCTAGCCCTGGCTAAGTCAGAGGAGGCAAACTGTTTGCCTCTAATTCAGCAGGTAGTGAGCATAGTTGCTCTGGCAGCTATATGTTTTGCTATTTCTTACATAAAGTTTATAAAACAAGAAATAAGAGCAATATAAATCAGGATTGGCGCTCGCTTTTCACCCACAACTTTTCTCCATCAGTAATGAACTCAATGGTGCCATTCTCACATGTCATATAAACCTTATCACCACTCAGCCTTTCAATTAACCTTTCCACCACTTCAGTATTGGGATGCCCAAAGGGGTTATCTGCACCCGCTGAAATCACAGCTACTTCGGGGTCAACTGCAGCCAGAAATTGTGCAGAAGTGGATGTCTTACTGCCATGATGGGCGACCTTTAATACTGTGCTTCTTAAATTGGCTCGTTGTCCTATAAGTTCGAGTTCAGCCTCCTGTCTGATATCGGCTGTAAGTAGGAAACTAACTTTGCCTGAGCTGAGACGGAGTACTACTCCATTGTTATCCGCGTCATGGCTAGTTCCTTGAAATAACTTTAGTGGCGGGTTGAGCACCTCTATCATAATTCCTTGGCCCAAGTCAATCTCTTGTCCAACCCTAGCTATGGTATGCTCGATTTGCTTTTCCTCAACGAGTTTAAGCCATTCTTGGTAGATAAGGGAATCATAAGGCACTCCTGGTTCAAGCACCTGCTTCACTTCATATCGTTGCAGCACCTCCACCAAGCCAGTGATGTGGTCAGCTTGAGGCTGAGTGGATATCATAAGGTCTATCGTCCTGTCCCAGAAAGGCAGTTTCTTACTTAATTCCAAGTTTATCTTCTGTGGGTCAGGGCCACCATCAATGAGGATATTCTGGTGATTAGGAGTTTGAATCAGTATAGCATCTCCCTGTCCTATATCAAGGAAACTTACGTGGAGCTTGTTATCTGGCATGGTGAGAATCACCAGCCATACCAGGATGGCGATTATCAAAAGAGGAGCTATGAGCCACTTTTTGGGGAAACGTAACTGAGCCATTTTCTTTCTTCCCAAATTTAACCTGGGTAGGAAACCAGTCTATTTTGTTTTCTATGGTTAATGAATGCCATGGTTATTGCAAGCAAAATATAATATCCCCATACTAACCAAATAGGGATGGTAGATACTTCTAACGAAGAGAGAGGTAAAGCATCAAAGCCTTGAACTACTAGAAGCAGGTAGCTAAGGAAGAGCCAGGCTAGCCAGCCTAGAATTTGGGCTAAGAGTGGAGCAAGGAGCCCTGTGAAGGCAACTAGCATTGTGGTGATAATGATGGCGGGCAAAGCGGGCAATGAGAAAAAACTTGCTGGCAAGGCGACCAAGGAGACAATGCCAAAGTTATAGGCTATAAGCGGCCAGACTGCTATAAGAGCTGCTAAAGTTACAGCGAAACAATCAGTTACCATATTGCCAATATTCGCTATTGCTTCTCTACTCCTGAATATAGCAGTAACCCCTTTTCCTCTCCATGTCTGAAAGTAGGGGCAAAGGAGAATAAGCCCTGTCATGGCTAAGAAACTGAGTTGAAAAGAGACACTCCACAAAATTTGAGGTTGTATGCCTACCATTACTGCGGCAGCAAAGGCCAAAACTGTAGTGGCGCTTCGTTGTCTGCCTAGAAATTCAGCCATCAGAAATAAGCTTCCCATGATTGCTGCTCGAATCACTGGTGGGCGCATTCCTGTGAGCAGGGTATAAAGCCAGATAACTGTGAGAGCCAGCCAGATATATATGTATCGCTTCCTGCCAAAAGCCAGAATGCTGAGGCTGAGAACTATACCTATAACAATAGCAATATGTAAGCCAGAAATAGCTAATAGGTGTGCTGTTCCTGTCCGGGAAAATGCTTGATTGAGAGAATAGGGTATATTGCCTCTTATGCCCAGCAAGATGCCTTGAGCTAGCGAACCTTGCGGTTCGGGCAAGGCTTTGGCTAGGGAGTTGGAAAGGCTTTCCTTAATGGAATAAAGCTGCTGCAAAGGCTTAAAGCCTTTGCCTCTATTCAAGACTTCTATTTTGGGGTAATAGATGATAGAGTAAATCCCTTGCCGAGCTAGATAACTTTTGTAGTCGAAATTATCAAACGGAGCTGGTGTCTTCAGCTCTCCTGTCACTTGGAGCACATCACCATAGCGATAAGCAGGGTACCTGGACATTCGTATTAGAGCTGTCCCTGATGCTTCTTCCCTTACGCCACCTATGTTTATTTCACTGGCTGAAAATTTTAAAAAGCAAAAATTAGCTCTGACATCAGGCTCGTCTGCCACCATGCCTTGAATTTCTACTATTTCTTTATCGTTGTAGAAGCAAAGAGAATGCTCGTCTATTTGAGGTGAATCCGATGGGAAGCGTATGTTTCCGCCAAGGAAGGCTAATAGACACAATCCAATTATTATTAAGTTTTTCTTGCTATTGGGGAAGAGGGGGATAAGAAGGAAAGGAAGAAACCCAGAAAAGATAGCCACAAATGGTAAGCTGACTATGGAGCCTAAAAATACACCGGCTACCCAAACGCAGCTAATGTAGAGAAGCCACATATTTGCATTATAGCAGAGTAGGTGTAGCTAGCCTGGTTGTTTACGGTAAGATACGATAACAATATTGATTTTTATGCATTGCGTGGTAGACTGGTAATAGGTTAAAAGCAATAACTTATTAGTGAGGGGGCGGAGAGGTGAAACTCATATTTGGTCGCTGGAGTTTTGCTGAGCTAATGGCGAAACCGACCTCAAAAAGTTGGTTTTGCCTTTTTTAGTTTATTGGGAAGAGGAGGTGATGCCTATGGAGGATTGGCTTTCAGGAAAGACTGAACTAGTTCTACTTTTTCGGGGAGTAGCAAGCAAATAAAAACAAAGGAGGAAATTCTTAAAGAAAATGAAAAGAGCTAAGTGGTATCTAGGATTACTGTCGGTAGGTATACTACTATTTGTAGGTGGTTGTGCTGAGGAACCTTCACCTCCTGTGTTACCAGTAACACCAGATGGGTATTCTGATATATCTATTCCTATTGGGGAATTCCCAAACCATCCGCACATTGATGCAGTGATGCACGCTGTAGTAGGAGGGGAGCTTACAGTAACCCTGGGTTCTAATCCAACAACAGGCTTTCAGTGGTCAGAGTTTGCAGAGATTAGTGATGAGACTATAATCAGACAGGTAGACCACAAGTTTGTGGGACCAGGGATTGATGAACCACCAGGTACTCCTGGTGAGGAAGTTTGGACTTTTGAGGCACTCAAGGAAGGTACTACTACTACCTTCTTGGAATACAGTCGCCCTTGGGTAGAGGAAGAAATTGGATACTGGACAGTTACCATAACTACTACTATTGAATAGAGGGACAGGGAAGGTCTATGACTAAGCGTTCTATCTTTTCGGGGAGCAGCAAGTAATTAAGGCATTCGGAAAAGAATGAAAAAGTGTATTCACATCACATTTAATTTACATCCTTAAAACTATAGAAGGGAGATAATGCCTATTGAAAATTGACTTTCAGGAAAGGCTGAATAAAAATTGTAGAAGGAGGTTACCATGATGAGCACGCTTGGCCCAAGGAATATTGGAGGCATTCTTGGCGATACCTTTAGAATCTATGGGAGAAATTTCTTAAAGCTATCCGCTATTGTGGCTATCGTAGAGGTGAGTCTCGGAGTAATCGGGATTATTGTGGTTTTTTCTTTATGGCAGAATATCATGACTGGGGCATACTTTGAATCTCTAACCGGCCCCATCATCATAGGAATGATACTTCTGGTGGTAGCCTCTATTGTGGCTAGCACTCTAATGACGGGTGCTGTGATTCATGCCGTATCGGAGCAATATCTTCGACAGACGATAAGTATCGGTCAAGCTTATCGCTTTGCGTGGAGAAGGCTGGGGGCCATGATAGGCGCTGGGATTCTAGTTGCTTTGGCTCTCGTTGGCATAGCTGCAGCTTTAGTTTTACCTGGTTTTGCTATCGTTCGTACAATAGGAGGTGTAGGTTGGGCTGTTTTGACTCTTCTTATCATACTCGCCATTGCAGGGATCGCTTACCTTGGGGTTCGTTGGATTTTTATTTTGCAAGCAGCATTGCTGGAGGGCCTCGGCCCAACAGGCGCCCTGTCACGTAGCTCAACTCTAGTGAAGAGAAACTGGTGGCGGGTTCTGGGCATCATGCTCGTAGTGGGTCTCATAACAGTAGCGATCAGCGCTATTTTGGGGATAATCCCAGTGGTTGGAGGAATAATCGGGGGTATCATAGCAACCCCAATTGGCACAATTGGAAGCATTCTGCTCTATTACGACCTACGTGTAAGGAAGGAGGGATATACTGTTGAGGCACTGGCATCAGAACTAGGCATCAGCATTAGTAGTGAAGCCGCCTAACACGGTGTAGGAGACTCCGCTTGGAATGCCAAAATCTGGGTACGCTCTGCAATGTGAATGAGGCGCATGACCCTGATTCAGCAAGTGCTACAATAACGATTACTTGGACTACTGTAGGTTTACCTGATGAGTAGCTAGCCGGGTTGTTTACGATAAGATATGATAACAATATTGATTTTTATGCATTGCGTGGTAGAATAAATATTAGTAGGTTAAAGGCGGTAACTTATTGGTGAGGGGGCGGAGAGGCAATACTTACATTTGGTCGCTGGAGTTTTGCTGAGCTAATGGCGAAACCGACCTCAAAAAATTGGTTTCGCCTTTTTTAGTTTATTGGGAAGAGGAGGTGATGCCTATGGAGAATTGGCTTTCAGGAAAGACTGAGATGATTGTTAACTAAAAAGGAGGAATTAGATAAGGTGAGTAAACCCAGGATAAGTTTTTTATCAGAAGATGAAATAAATGCCATTCATAATGCTTCGCTAGAAGTTCTGGAAAATACTGGCATCAAGGTTATGAGCAATAAGGCTCTTGACATTCTAAAGAAAGCTGGAGCGAAAGTTGATTATGGGGGAAATCATGCCACCATACCTGGAAATTTAGTTGAGGAGGCATTAAGAAGGGCTCCGAAA
>Ga0114921_10000676_pt1 | contig 14620 bp, 8 predicted proteins | sample BentaG_FD_87016 | JGI IMG/M metagenome (GOLD analysis project Ga0114921, IMG submission 87016) | Deep subsurface microbial communities from South Atlantic Ocean to uncover new lineages of life (NeLLi) - Benguela_00093 metaG | ecosystem: Environmental > Aquatic > Marine > Oceanic > Sediment ...
ATGATACGGTGTTTATGGAAGGCTTCGCTTCTGCAAAACCGCAGATAAATAGATGTTAGTGTACTGGTGGGACTTATTTTACCCCTAATCTCATTACTTTTGGGTGTTTCTTTTTTATGGCGTTTCTCGTGTCGACAATTAATCGTACATTTTTTATGATAAAGGTATAATCATAATCAGAATGGTCGGTGAGGATGAGGGCGACATCATATTTTTTCAATTCCTGTGCAGTCAATATAACTGATTTGATTTTCTTGCCATCGGCATCTAATTCTGGTACATGTGGGTCATTATATTTCACTGTTGCGACCTTGGGTTTAATAATTTGATATACCTTTATTGCTGGTGAATGTCTCAAATCACCAATATCCTTTTTGAATGCCATTCCAAGAATCAAGATCTTCGCCTTATTCGGGCATACTCCAGCTTTACTCAATGCATCAATTGTTTTATTGACAACAAAATATGGCATCTCTTCATTAATGCGGGCTGATAGTTCAATAAATACAGTATGAAAATCGTACTCCCTTGCCTTCCAGGAAAGATAGTAAGGATCAATGGGAATACAGTGCCCACCGACACCCGGTCCTGGATAGAATGGCATGAAGCCGAATGGTTTACTCTTTGCTGCCTGAATTACCTCCCAAATATCGATACCACCCATTCTTTCACAGAGTTGGGCAAATTCATTGACTAAGGCAATATTTACATTTCTAAAGGTGTTTTCTAATAATTTCGTCATCTCAGCTACTTTTGGTGATGATGTCGAATACACTTTTTTCACAAATTGTTTGTAAAATAGTGTGGCGAGCTCTGTACATTTTTCTGTCACACCACCAACAACTGCTGGGGTATTTGCCACCCCGTATTTTTTATTGCCAGGATCGATTCTCTCTGGACAGAAAGCGAGATAAAAGTCTTTGCCCACCTCAAGACCAGTTTTACTGAGGATGGGTAGAACTACTTTTTCTGTTGTTTCGGGATACGTGGTGCTCTTGAGAATAATAAGTTGTCCCTTGCGTAGAATCTTCTTTATTTCCAATGTGCTCTTAACAACCGGGGTTAAATCGGGTTCTTTGTTCACATTGACTGGGGTAGGAACGCAGATGAGGATAATATCACAAGATTTTAATTGGCGATAATCGGCTGTTGCCCAGATTTTCTTTTTTTGGACAATTTTTTTCAGGCTTGAGGAATCAACATCATTTACAAAAGAACGACCCTTGTTTATGTTACTCACCCTTTCTTTACTAATATCTACACCGATAACCTTAAACCCTTTATTGGCGATTTCGATTGCCAGTGGTAATCCAACATAACCGAGACCAATTATGCCAACCTTCGCTTTTCTCTTATTAATTAAATTTTCTAACATAGTTATCTCCCTTGTAAGTTCGATTTCCTCATTATACATCAATTTTTAATGAAATCAAGACCTCTTACATTAAAGGGTTATAGATATACGTTTGTCGGCTACGATGCCCGCCCCGTGAAATAATAATAAATGACTTGTAGCTAAGTGATAGTATGTACCATTAGTGAAATTAAAAGGTTCAAAGATACATATTTCTTAAATTTCACGGGCCCGTATCGTTCAACGTTTAACGTTGAACGTTTAATGAATTAATAGCCGTATAACGCCAAACGATGTTTAAGCATTGACAAAAAGGAAAATATATCTAAAATAATATGTGGAACAATCACACATAACTAATTTTTTAAAAGAGATTGCTGTGGGGTTTAAGTCGGCAAAGTCCTATCCGCCTGGCCATCCGGTCATGGACAAAGTAATTAATAACACAATGATTCATTTATCCAAACTTTTTACCGAAATTCACGAATTTTCGATGTATTTTCTCGAAAAGACAGTAATTTTTCAGGACTTAAGAGTTGATGTGAGCAAAAATATAGCAATTTTATCTCTGCTTGATGCCTTGAGAAAAAACGAAATTAACAGTTTGACTTTTGAAGTTGGGACATCGAGTGAAGATGTGAGAAATCTGTATGAAGTCATATCTAGCCCGAAATTGAAGATAAAACAGTATGGTGATGCCGAAACATTGTTGCGAAGCAAGGGAACACAGAAGATCAAAATCAATGCAGTAACATTTGGCATCCAGACCGAGGCTGCGGTTCAAGTAGCTACAGAAACAAGGCCATCAAGGGAACATGGGGACATTATTGAGGTAATCAGGGATTTAAAAAATTTAGTTGAAAAGGGTGCTTCGACACTGGAGACAAAAAATAAGTTCAAAGACGTGACGGATAGTATTGCTAGTGCACCCGAAGATTCCCGGTACCCTTACAGTGAGGCGGTGGCGAGAATCATCGAGAACCTACCATCTGAACATCGAGTTGAGCTGCTTCATGACGTAGAATTGAAGCCGTTTGTACTGAAACTTTTCTCAAATTTCGGTGAGGATACCTTAACAAAATTGATTGTTGCCAAGATTGGGCAAGAGAATGCAGCCGATGCCAAAAAAATTATTGATGTCATTGGTGAAGATAAGTTTGCAAAGATAATGCCAAGGTTGAAGGGAAAAATTCCTAACCTTATGGAATACCTTGCGCGGGTTGGTGTCATTTTAAGTGAAAAGATTGCTTCAAGCATTTCTAAAGATGACCTGCGCTTATCTATAAAACCTTACTACAGTATGCTTGATTCACAAAATGCCCATCTGAGAGAAGAAGGGGCTCGAGCACTCATTACCCTTGCGAGTCGCTTTATTGTACAAAAGAATTATGACCTTGCAGGTGAAATTATTCTCAGGGTTTCTATGGCGCTTGAACAGGAGTCCGTGGATGAGGTCATTTTGAGATTAATGGATGATGTCAGTGGATTATATCAAAATAGTAAGACCCATAATCGAGAGAGGCTCTGCTCAACAATTTTAGAAACATTTAGTAAAATCTCGGGTAGAGGAGGCCTGCCCATTGCAGTTAAAAAGAAGATTATTAAATTTTTGAGTGAAACAGACAATCCTGCAGTGTTACCTATACTCTTCTCATTTTTATGGGAGAGCGGTATCTATCCTGACGTGAGGTCGGCGATTGTAAAGTTTGGTAAAGATGCTGTGGCGGAATCACTTTTGACCCTTAAAGTTGCAGAAGACCATTCTCTCAGGACAAAACTCGTTGATATTCTAAAAAATATGGGCGAAGATAGTGTCGGCATATTACTCAACAATCTTGATGCCCCGGAATGGACTATGAGAAGGAATATCGTCGCAATTTTAGGTGACATTGGCGAGCGAAATGTTGTTCATCGTTTAGGAGATTTACTTCACGACAAAGACGTTCGGGTCCGTCTTGAATTGGTAAGTACCTTCACGAAGTTGGATTATACAGAGGGTCTCGAAAAGTTTTTAAAAGATAAATCCACAGAGGTCAGGGCCCAGGCACTCAGGGGACTACGAAAGAAAATCGCTCCAGAAAAAATAAGAACATTGCTTCCTCTCTTTAAAGAGAAGGGCGATACTGTGCATAGTGAACTTTTAAAGATTGTTGGCGAAAACGAAATTGCTGAGGCAGCAGATTGGATTGCCCTTTTGTTAAAATCACTGGAACTCAGGGATGACTCGGCGGCACAGAGTTTAAAGGAACAGGCAATCACCACATTACTTAAGCTAAATATTAAGAAAGCAAAAGAGTTTCTTGAAAGTTTTAGTCATTCCGAGGATAAGATGCTTGCAAACTTAGCTACTAATGCACTGAAGAGAATCTCCTGATGCACATATACTACACTCATAAAAAAATTCTGTGTGTTCTGTGAATATTCTGTGATCTCTGTGTTTTCATGATTGCGGTAATCGATTTTGGCTCTCAATACACGCAGCTCATTGCGCGTCGGATAAGGGAATGTCATGTGTATTCAGAAATTTTCAGCTGTTTTATCGATGCACATCATCTTTTTGATAAAACTCATCTCGAAGGTTTGATTCTTTCTGGAGGGCCAGGCAGTGTTTATGAGGCTCGAGCTCAATCCTTTAAACACTTTTTTGATCTCAATGTGCCCATTTTGGGAATATGTTATGGCATGCAACTCGTTGCCGAAACACTTGGTGGCAAGGTGAAGTATAGTAAAAAAAGGGAGTATGGTCATACCCGGATAACGGTGAAGACACATCCAATTTTTTCAGGATTGCCAAAAAGGTTTAATGTGTGGATGAGTCATGGTGATATAGTCGTGGGGACTCCGCCCGGAGCAGCAATAATTGCATCGACTGAAACGACACCCATCGCTGCTTTTCAATTGAGAAATTTCTATGGTCTCCAGTTTCATCCTGAAGTGCGACATACACAGTATGGTCTCAAGATAATAAATAATTTTCTCACAAAGGTATGTGAAGCAAAGAAGATGTGGTCTATGAACAAATTTGTCGATGACGAGATTGTAAGAATAAGAGAAACCGTCGGAAAGAATAGAGTAATCTGTGCAATCAGTGGTGGTATTGATTCAACAGTTGCCGCTGCACTTGCTACCAAGGCAATTGGAAATAATCTTGTTAGCATTTTCGTGGATAATGGTCTTTTGAGGATTAATGAAAAGGAAGAAGTTCGTAAAAGTCTAAGCCCCTATATAAATTTAAAGATCGTGAATGCTAAAAAAAGATTTCTCGCTAAACTGCAAAATGTGAAGAATCCAGAGCGAAAGAGACAAATTATTGGTCGTGAGTTTATAAAAATATTTGAATCTGAGGCGATGAGAATCAGAAATGTTAAATTTCTCATTCAGGGAACATTGTATCCTGATGTGATTGAATCAGGTAAGGGGATTGGTCCATCTGCAGTAATAAAGAGCCACCATAATGTCGGTGGTCTGCCACAAAAAATGAGATTAAAGATTATTGAACCATTGAGATTCTTATTTAAGGATGAGGTGAGAAAAATTGCACGGGTTTTGGGTTTACCCTCTTCATTTATTGAGAGAAAACCATTTCCTGGCCCCGGCCTTGCGGTAAGAATTGTGGGACCAGTGACTGCAGAGCGATTAAAGATTTTGAGGGAGGCAGATAAAATTGTATTAGAAGAGGCGGGTAAACTGAAGCGATACAATGATATTTGGCAAATATTTGCAGTTTTATTACCCTTAGGAAGTGTTGGAGTAATGGGCGATAAGCGTACCTATGATTCAGTATGCGCAATAAGGGCAGTTTCGAGTGATGATGGTATGACCGCAGATTGGGTAAGGTTGCCTGCCGAATTCCTCAGTACGGTTTCTCGTAGAATAACCAATGAAGTAAAGGGTATCAATCGTGTCGTGTATGATATTACTTCTAAGCCACCATCAACGATAGAATGGGAATAAAGATTTTTTACATCGTATCAATTATATACGGCATTATCAGTAGCCTTGGGATTTTGAGAAAAGAATTACCCCCTCTCTTTTTGTATATCTTTTTGGTTATTATTGCACTCTACTACATATATTATACTCGCAGCAAAAAAATTGAATTTTTTCATACTGTTCTTGCTGGTATTCTTGTTAACCTGTCAGTTCAACTCACGGGAGGCACGAGCTCACCTTTGTTTCTTGCTTATCCAGTGATTTTATCCATCATTGGTTTTAAGGAAAATTATAAATGCTACTGGATTATTGCACTCTGTTTGTTGGGTGCTGAGGTTCTTTCTTCTGTATTTAGTCATAACATTTTAATTCTGCCCCCAGTCATATTTGCCTTAGCAATTGTAATATTTGGAGTTATGAACAAGAGGCGAATAGAAATTGAGACATTTCTTGAAAAATCACTGATGAAATATGAATCACGAGATAAATTTTTTGGACCAGCAGACTTTGAGTCAAAGGACATTATGACATCGGTGCGTGAAATTGATCGGCACAGAGGTATTGAACGGCCGCTTTTATACTTTGTAAAATTAATACATACTATGTTTAATGCATACACCACAGCAATTTTTGCTTACAGCGACAACAAACTTATTCTCATTCAAGGATTCTCACATTCAAAATTTTTTCGCCCTGATACCGTGGTTGATGTAAGATCGGGGATTTATCGACAGGTAATCAAAGAACGGAAGTCAGTTTTGATAAAAGAATTTATACAGAATCCTGATGAGCTTGGATACTACGAAGGTGAAATTAAAATTATCTCAGTAATTATTGCACCAATTATCTTACTTGATGAAGTTGAAGGAATATTCATCATTGATAGCAAAGATGAGCAGTTTGACGAAAAGGATAAAGAAAAATTCGATGAAGCGAGTAAATCCGCAGTTCTTCTTTTGGCTATGTTGAGGCTCTATGAGAAAAAAGCTCACGAGGCTAAACATTTTAGTTTTATTGCTGGCCGCGGTAAAGAACTGCATAAGGAATTGGAGCTCACCAACATTTTATCAGATCTGGTGTGGTCATTTAAATCAGTCATGCAGTGTAACGATGTTACTATTGCATCAATTGATGAATTGAATAATACTGGAGAAGTCCTTCAATCTACTTATATAAAAGAACATACAACATTTTCATTGGCTGATGGGTTGGTGGGGATGATTGCACGACACAAGAATGTTATTATAAAAGATGATCTTAGTAGTGGCAATTTGATTGTCGTTAACAAGGGTGAACCGAGAAGAAATCTTTCCTTTATTGGGCTACCCATAGGGCAAGATGACGAAATGCTCGCATGCATATGGTGTGAAGACCAGCGCAAGAAGAAGTTTACTGAGGATGATGTTAAGGCCCTCAACATCCTATCATCGCAGTTATCTCTCGCTTGGCAAAGGTCCAAACTCCATGAACAAATAAAAGAACAGGCAGAACGAGACGGACTCACCGGGTTATACAATCATCGCATTTTTCAGGAAACACTTGAAAAGGAGCTCAGCAAGAAGCAGGATTTAGTATTGCTATTTTTTGACATTGATCATTTTAAGATGATTAATGATACGTATGGTCATCTGGCAGGTGATGAAGTACTAAAATTTCTGGGCGGACGTATACAGCAAACCGGAATTGCCGCCCGTTATGGTGGTGAAGAATTTGCCATTATTCTTCCGAGATATTCCCTTGAAAGAGGCTTGAGAGTTGCTTCTCGTCTCAAAGACCATCTTTTAAAATCTGAAGTAAAATTCAAGCAGATAAAAATAAAATTTACAATAAGCATAGGCATTGCCCACTATCCCAAAGATGCGAAGACAAGAATTGAGTTAATCGAAAAGGCTGATCGAGCGTTATATATGGCAAAAAGAAAAGGCCGTAATAGAATTATTGTTGCTCGGACTATGGATGAAGGAGAGAATAAGGATATCAGATGATCAGGATATCAGGGTGAAGGGCATCAGGAAATCAGAGTATCAGGGGATCAGGAATCAGAGTATCAGAGGATCAGGGGATCAGAGTATTAGACTATGGGACTACCAGACCATAAGACTATAGGACTATAAGACCATAAGACTATAAGACTATAAGACTATAAGACTATAAGACCATAAGACTATAAGACTATTAAACAATCAGAGAAGCAGGACAGAAAAAGCGAGGAGACAAGCAGATGATGAAAAAATCTTACCCGATATCCCGGTATCTCCGTAGAGCCTCGTTCCGATTTTTCGAGAATCCTCGCATAGCGGGACCCTACGAGAGCGGGCCTGATATCCACTCCCTGGTATCCTGGTACCCCGATAACCTGTTACAATGAAGCTCGGAATTGCATTAGGTGGAGGCGGAGCCAAGGGATTAGCCCATATTGGAGTTCTTGAGGTTCTTGAAGAGAATGGTATAAAACCACAATGTGTTGCTGGCACATCGATTGGTTCGGTAGTTGGTGCCATATATTGTTTAAATGGTTCAGCTAAAGGTCTGAGAGAGAAAGCGGGAAAGATGATTCAGTCAGATGAGTTTAAGAATTTCAGAGTGGAAGAATTTTATACTGAAGATAAAAGCGTCTTTGAGAGGTTCAAGAAAGAACTATTTGAAAAATTTTATTTTGGTAGATTGCTATTTAAACGATCTCATATTAAGACTGAGGTGACGAAGAAATTATTTGCCGATCTATTTGGTAATAAAGCCTTTAATAATTGTAAAATTAAGTTTTCATGTAATGCCTTAGATATCCAGTCAGGTGAGGAAGTCACATTTACACAAGGTCTCATTGCCGATGCAGTTTGGGCGAGCTGTGCAATTCCAGGGATAATCCCACCTTTTGTTCAAGAGAACAGGATTTTTGTTGATGGTGGTGTAATAGATAATATACCTGTAGCACCAGTCAAAAAAATGGGCGCCACAATAGTCTTGGCAGTCTATCTTGGCGGGCGTCCACGATTCAAAGGAGTACCAGATACAGGGTTTCGAATAAATCAACGGGCACTTTCTTTTATGAAATATCACCTTGATCAGCGCGTTCTCTCTCTTGCTGATGTTATTATTAATCCCGAGGTAGACCAGTTCCACTGGGCAGACTTTTCCTCAATTGATGTGTTGATTCAAAAAGGCAGGGAGGCAACAGCGAGGAAGCTCAGAGAGGTGAAATCAACACTTACGTTCTGGTACCGACTTAGCAAAATTCTAAGCATGAAATCCTAAACCCTTTACCCCGTGGAATGAACCCCGTGGAATAAACTCCGTGGAATAAACCCCGTGGAATAAACCCCGTGGAATAAACCCCGTGGAATGAATAACGAGTATTCCACAAGGGGTAAATAACGAGTATTCCACAAGGGGTGAATAACGAGTATTCCACAAAGGATAAATAATGGTATTCCACAGGTTGAACAAATATTAATATCTAAATTCAAATAACCAAAAAGTTTTAAAAGTTTTGAATTTTAAGATTTGAAATTGTTTAGAAATTAGGATTTAGTATTTGAGATACTATGGTTTATAATAATGTAGTGATACTTTACCCTTTTTAATCGTGGCATATGAAAAATTGTCAACCCAGTCACCCGTATTGATGTAATACTTACCATTTTGAAATTTCTTAAAAACTGGAATATGTGAGTGGCCAAGAATAACGACATCCACTTCTCTCAATTTTCTACGCGCGTAATGTTCGAGGCTCTGAGCCAAACGTGGACTGCGTCTCTGTTTTCTTGATAGATAGGCAATTCCTTGGGCAAGGAAAACCCCTATGTCTGGATGGATAATACTATAGAGTGCATGATTCAATTTTGATGTTAAAAGTTTTTCCCAAAGAGTAGTCCAGAATCTTCTATCAATTTTATTTCCATGGGCAAGAAAAATGCGTTTGCCATCAATGTTGAGAACAGTCTCGTCGCCATGTACAATAAATCCAAAATTTCTTAAAAAGTTACCAATCATCACTTCGTGATTTCCTAAAATATAATGGATTTTTTTACCATGTTCAATCAAATTATATAATACTGCGAGGGTCTTAAAGTAATCTTTTGGAAAAACTATGGCATATTCAAACCAGAATTCAAATAAATCACCCAAAATATAGAGGTGAGTCATTTTTGATGTAATATCACGCAGGAATTTCCTCAGAACCCTAGACCTATAATTCTTGTCGGACCGAATGTGTGCATCACTAATGAAAACATGCATTAAACCATTATATAAATTTGAGCGTCTAAGTCAACGAGGCATTGACATAAAAATCAGGATGGATATAATTGCCTATGACAAATTTACTTATTTTTTCTCTTATAATTTTCACCCAATACTTTGGGCAAAATAAGATTCAATATAAAGACTTTGATTTCAGGATTCTTGATACCGAACATTTTGATATATATTTCTATTCCGGAGGTGAAGATCTTGCTGCCTTTGCCGAGGAGGTCCTCGAAGATGGCTATGACCAGCTCAGTGAAGAACTCGGCATTGAGGTTGAGTTTAAGATCCCGGTGATTCTCTATAATTCGCCTAATGAGTTTTCTCAAACGAATGTAACACTTGAATTGATTGAGGAGGCGGTAGGGGGGTTTACTGAAATTTTAAAGAATCGGATGGTTATTCCCTTTACTGGAGATTATGAGGCATTCCGACATGTTCTTGTCCATGAACTTACGCACGTTTTTCAATTCGTCATTTTCTTCCCTTCAAGGTTAGAGGCACTTTTCAGTGGTGATGTTTTCTATTCGATTCCGCTCTGGGTCATGGAAGGACATTGTGAATTCTCATCGCTCGGATGGGATTTGGAGGCCGATATCATCATGAAAGATTTGATTATGAACAATAGAACTATTCCTCTTTCGGCATTAGAGAATTATGGTGGTTACATCATCTATAAAGAGGGGCAGGCTTTTTTCAAGTATGTTGCAGAAAAATATGGACGCAAAAAGGTGGGTGAATTTATTCATCTTCTCAAAGCCAAAAAGAATCTTGAAAAAACATTTATCACTATCTTTGGAGTGACTATTGATGATTTTAACAGTCAATGGATTACCTACTATCAAACTAAGTACTGGCCTCAAATTACGTTGAAAGAGAATTTTGAAAGATTTGCGCGTGTAGTGTTTGATCACAAAAAGACAAATTCAATTTATAATACCTCAACAGCAATCTCACCTCAGGGTGATAAAATTGCGTTTATTAGCGACCTGGGCGGCACTGCAGAATTGATTATCATTTCGAGCATCGATGGGCAAATACTAAAAAAGTTGGTGAGGGCTGAGTATTCCGCGGGATACGAAGGTCTCCATCTTTTCCAGGGTGGCTTGTCATGGTCAACTGATGCTCAGTATATTACCTTTGCAGCTAAATCGAGAGGTAAAGATGTGCTATACATCTTACATACAGCAAATGGTAGAGTTTATAAAAAATTTACATTTGATCTGGACGGAATATATTCACCAAAATTTTCTGCCCATAGTCAAGAAATTGTTTTTTCTGGTCTCAAGGATGGCTTTTCAGATATCTACTTACTTAATATAAACTCTGGTAATATTGAAAGGATAACCGATGACATATATACAGATAGGTATCCCAGTATGTCGTCTGGTGGTTCAATCGTATTTGTATCAGACCGCCCAGACTCCAATGAAGAGTGGAATTATGGGAGTAATGCAGTATTTCTCTATGAGGGGGGCGATATTGTACGGTTAGCTAAACGTACCAGTTATGTAGCATCACCTTTTTTCAATCCAGATGGTGGTATATTCTTTGTTGCAGATTACGATTCTGTATACAATCTTTATCTTTATTCGCACGAAGAAGAAGAGATTGTAACAAGGACGGATATCCTTACTGGAATCTATTACCCTTCAATTTCAAAGGATGGTAACAAAATTGCTTTCTCCTACTATAATGACTATGGCTATGATGTTTGCGTTGTCAAAGAGCCCTTGACAAAAATGGTCGATAGTTCTGTACCCGAAGAGGAGGTTGCTGAATTTGCGTACGAAAAAACTGCGTTAGATCAAGAGAAAATAAAACCATATAGAACAAGGTTTACGTTTGACTACTTTGTGGCGAGTGCATCCTACTTTTCAGTTCTGGGATTCTCGGGTATGGGCCAAATTGCCGTGAGCGATATATTAGGTAATCACTATATTCAATTCAGCTCAAATTTTTATGGCAGTCTCACAAACTCTGATATATTCCTTAGTTATTGGTATCTCAAAAAGAGAATAGACTACGGCGTTGTATTATTTCAGTACCTGAACTATTTTTCAGAATACCCCAACCTCATTGTCTGGCGTTACCTAGGTGTTGGTGCTATGGCACAATATCCATTCAACCGATTTTTCAGAGTTGAACTGGGTGCCTATGCCTACAAGATTTATGAAACTCGGTGGTATAATTATTTTCCTCGCTACTATTCTAGCAGTTACCGCGAAGATGATTATAACTTCTTCTATCCCAGTCTGGCATTCGTTTTCGACAATATTAAATGGGGACCAATAGGTCCCCATAAAGGCCGCAGGGTGAGACTTGAGGGATATGCTACTCTATTCAGTGATTGGGAAATTAGGAGTGCTACATTAGATTATCGAAGGTACTTCGGACTATCACCAAGGGCGAGTTTTGCAGCACGGTTAGTCCTTGCAGGAAGTTTTGGTGAGGATGTTGACTACTGGTCAATCGGCGGTGCTGGCACGCTTCGCGGGTATGACTATTATGAACTTACGGGCTCAAAACTGGGATTCCTCAATCTTGAATATCGGTTTCCCTTTATTGACTATTTAAAGATTTCTTTCCCAATCCCAATAGTACTAAAAAATATCCGGGGTGTGCTGTTCACCGATTTTGGTGGGATATATTCAGACTCCTTTTCTGTTTATAGTACCGAGGATGGTTTTCAACTACAGGATTTAAAAACAAACATCGGTTTCGGTCTGAGATTCAACTTTTTGTTTATGATTTTTAGACTAGATTGGGCGCGTGCCCATAATTTTAGAGACTTTGTTGACGACTGGAAGTTTTATCTAACCCTTGGCCCAGAGTGGTAGTGGGGTCAGGTCTTTACTCTTCACCGTAGTAATGTCCCGACCATTAAGACTTGAAATTAAAGATGGTTTATACCATATTTTCAGCCGTGGTATCGAAAAGCGCCGAATTTTTTATGAACCATACGACTATCAAAAATTTATCGATATTGCATCCTCAGCAATACCTAAATATAAAATAGTGGTTTATGCATATGCATTAATGAATAATCATTACCATCTTCTATTAAAAACTTTAGAATCTAATTTATCAATTGTGCTTCACTATATAAATACCTCTTATGTTGGCTATTTTAATTATAAATATAAACGAGGTGGTCATCTCTTCCAAGGTCGTTATAAAAGTATTCTTGTGGAAAGCGATGCATATTTATTAGAGTTGTCAAGATACATTCATCTTCAACCAGTTAAGAATAGTATTGTTAAAAATCTCATAGATTATTCTTGGACAAGTTATAAAAATTATATTAACGGTGGCGGAATTGTTAATACTTCATGGCTTACCGATTATTTTTCAAAGAATCTTAATAATGCCCGCAAAGAATATCGAAGATTTATTGAAGATAAAATTAAGAGTTATGATTTTGAACCCTCACGCGTTGCTTATAAAAACATAATATTAGGTAGTACCGGCTTTATTAAAAAAATTAAAGAAAACGTCATTTCAACAGCAAATCTATCAAAGGAAATTACTCATTATAGATTTTTAAAGGAAGCTTATTCAAGTCAAAAAATAATAAACATTCTTAAAAATTATTATAAAATTGGCGGTCACGATTTAAAGGAAAAAGATAAAAAACTTTTTGAGTATCAGCGGATAGGCATTTACCTTCTTAAAAAATATACCGGGCTGAGGCTTAAAGAAATTGGCGACGTGTTTGGGGGACGCTATAATACATTTGTATCAAAAGTTTATCGTCAAGTTGAGGAGACGAAAGATAAATATAACTCTCTAAAATATTTAATTAAAAAAATAGAAGACGGTGAAGAGTAAAGACCTGACCCCATTTGGGGCACAATAGTAAAGGCTATGTTTTAAGGTTTATGCTCATTGGTCTCTTCTTATTCACGCAATCCTGGTTGGTATATCTTGATTCAACACTATCATTTATTGGTCTTACAGATAAAGATATTTCGTTCAGAAATGATTATGCAGCAGTTGATCCATATCGTTTTCACATTGTTGATTCTCTGTTAAATCATCCATTACACTCAGTTGATTTTGTTTGTTCTGTAGATGATAAATTTTGGAATTTGTCCAACTGTGAAATGTTGAAAAACTTAATTGAGATGTACGGTTTGAAACCGAATGAAGGAAAGAGAAATTTTAAGAAAGGTCTTATGGAAGCGAGTAAACTTATACAAGAAGCATTCCGAGAGACGCCCCAGGAGCTCGGTGAGGTTTATGAAGAACTGAGCCAGTTTTCACCAGTCCCAACCGGTTCAATTGAAGAGGAAAAAGAAAATGAAAAACGATACGATTCCTTAGTACACTTTTTAAAAGAAAATGGCAAGAAGATTGATTATGACAAATTATTTAACGCTGGGGTCATACTCCTTTCTGTGCTCACACAGTATCCAGAATGGGGCGAAAATCTAAAAAATAATGTAGGGAAAATTGACGGTGTCGTGGGAAGTGTTGTATACTATGAAAAGTGCGATTTTGGAGAAATCGTTGTCGGCGATACTGGACGAAATGTCTATACAGGAGATTTTGCGGTTATTCTTGATTATGGCGGTGATGATATGTATCAATTCAGTACACAAAAAGGGGGAGTGCGTATTCTCATAGATAAATCTGGTGATGATGTATATAATGGTGAACATTATGCAATTGCCTGTGGCTATTTTGGCATCTCAATATTGATTGACGAGAATGGCGATGACACTTATCAGGCAAAGAGTTTCTCAATCGGCTGCGGCACATTTGGTATTGGTATCTTAATAGATGAAAATGGAGATGATAGGTATATTGGTGATACATTCACCCAGGGGGCCGGAGGTTTTGGTATTGGTATCCTAAAGGATGAGGCAGGTCAGGATAGGTACGAGGGGGCACTGTATGCACAGGGTTTTGGCCGTACTTATGGCATTGGCATCCTCGGTGATGGCAGTGGGAATGATATGTATATCATTCAGGAAAAATATTTAGACGAAGGGCGGTACCTGGACCATTATCTATCACTCTCACAGGGCTTTGCCGATGGTTTCAGACCATACCTTTCTGCTGGTATTGGAATGATCCTTGATAACG
>Ga0114921_10000677_pt1 | contig 14618 bp, 19 predicted proteins | sample BentaG_FD_87016 | JGI IMG/M metagenome (GOLD analysis project Ga0114921, IMG submission 87016) | Deep subsurface microbial communities from South Atlantic Ocean to uncover new lineages of life (NeLLi) - Benguela_00093 metaG | ecosystem: Environmental > Aquatic > Marine > Oceanic > Sediment ...
TATATTTGCATTGACCTTATTCCGTCCCGCTGCTACCTACAACGAGTTTGAGAATAAGACATACGATATGAGATTTTACATCAAACTTCTTTTAGAGGGTAAGGTCAAGACCATAAATGATATTATAATAGTTGATATCGATGAGAAGAGTTTGACAAAATTAGGAAGGTTTCAGACATGGCCAAGGATATACCACGCCAAAGTGATAGACTACATAAATTCAGGTGGTGCCACTTTGATAGGCTTCGATATATTCTTATCTGAATCTGACAGAATTTCTGAAATTGCAGTTCAGTTATTTAAAGATGCGAACAGAGAGATAGATGAAGCAGTGGCAGACTCAGTTCTTGCAAGGTTCAGTTTTGATGAAGAGTTTGCGAATACCGCAAAAAAATGGGGGAATGTCTGTTTCGCCTTCCACTTTCCTAAAGAATCGAGAAGGGAAATTTCTGATGAGACATTGAAAGATTTCGCTTATGATTTTGATATTATCCATAAAATAAAAGAAGCGGAAGATGTATTGCCGCCAGTAGATGTGATATTGAAATCAGCCAGGTCTATCGGGTTTGCCAATGCACCTCCTGACCCTGACGGTGTCATGAGATCTATGCCCCTTTTTTTAGTCTATAAAGGAAAATTTTATCCCTCTTTCGGGTTTCAGATTGCTTGCGAGAAGCTCGGCATCAAAAAAGATGAGGTCTCGGTATCTTCGAATGGTTTTGTCTTCTTGAAAGATAGAAAAATCCCGGTGGACGAGTCTTTACGAACCCTTATCAACTATCGTGGGCCATCGAAGTCCTTTCGGACAATCTCTTATTCGGATGTATTTTTCAAAAGATTACCTGAAAAATTTTTTAAAGACCGCATAGTCTTAATTGGGGCATCTGCCTCTGGACTGGGTGATTTAAAGACAACACCATTCTCTCCAGGGTTTCCAGGTGTGGAAGTTCATGCGAACTTGATCTATAATATACTTGATAATGAATTCATTCTCAGACCTGACCTGTTTACCACACTCATTTCTATCTGTATTCTTTCAATGATAACTGCGGTTCTCTGTTATACACTCAGAATTGCTAAATCGGTCTTCTCTGTAATCTGCATCGTCTCTATGTTTATAGGAGCTGCATATTTTATCTTCTTTTATTACAGCCGATGGATAGAGATAGTGAGACCGGTCTATGGGATCATTCTCAGTTATGTTGCCGTCAACATATATAGATATCTATCCGTGGAGAAAGAGAGGAAAAAAATCAGAGGCCTCTTTTCCAGATTTGTGCCAAATGAAGTGGTCAATCGTTTGGTGCGTGAACCCACAAAGTTGGCTTTAGGAGGCGAGAGAAAAGAATTGACTGTGCTCTTTTCCGATATAAGAAATTTCACGGCTATGTCTGAGAAGATGCGCCCCGAAAAGGTTGTATCAATTCTAAATGAGTATCTATCAGAGATGAGCAAAATAATATTCAGAAACGGTGGTACGATAGACAAGTACATTGGGGATGGTATAATGGCTCTGTTCGGGACACCGATATATCATAGTGACCATGCTTTCAGGGCGGTGAAGACCGCTGTGGAAATGCGCAAGAGTATGATTGCATTGAAAGATAAATGGACCAAAGAGGGGAAAGAGGTGTTCGATGTCGGAATAGGTGTGAATTCAGGTGATATGGTATCAGGGTTCATTGGTTCGAAAGAGAGATTGGAATATACGGTGATAGGTGATAATGTGAACCTCGCTGCAAAGCTCGAACCTTTAAATAAAGTCTATGACACAGATATTATCATCAGTGAAAATACATATAATAGAATCAAAGATAAGGTCATTGTAATGGAAATCGAGTTCGTTAAGGTAAAGGGGAAAGAGAAGACTATGAAGATATACGAGGTTATAGACTTGAGATGAACGAATATACACTTGAACTCGATTTCTATGAAGGTCCAATCGAGTTGTTGATATATTTAGCGAGAAGGGAAGAGATAGATATATATGAGGTCCCAATATCAAAAATCGCAAAGGAATATTTGGAGTATGTGAAATTGTTAAAATTGTTGAACATAGACTCTATCTCCAAATTTATTGTTATGGCAGCCATATTGATGAGAATAAAGGTGAGGAGGCTTCTTGTTGGGGAGGAGGATGAGGAGGTGGAGGTCGAGGAAGTAAAGACAGATTTGAAAGAAGTGCTAAGTGAATATAGAAAGTTCAAAGAAATCGCAGAAAAACTCTCTGTCAGAGAAGAATTTTCAAGGAGGTTGTGGCCAAGACCCCCAACAGAACTGTCAGTTGAAGAAAACTTATCGATATTTGACCTGTTGACTGCATTGCGTGAGGTAATTGAACGTGCGAAAGGACTGCCTGCTTACGAAATAAGTCGGGATGATATACGGGTTGAGGACAAGATAGAATATATATTGAATGTACTGTCAGAAAAGAAGAAGATGACCTTCGCAGAGTTTTTCAAGTTCGAGATTACAAAAATTGAAATAATTGTAACATTCATAGCACTGCTTGAATTGATAAGAATCCAGAAGATATCTGCACGCCAGAGAAATCCGTTTGGTGATATATGGATTTCTCTTTCCACATAAAAAACTGTAAACCAATGATAATCTGTTATTTCTCAGATGCAAGAAGTATTCATATAAGAAGACGGATCGAATATTTTAATAAATGTTGTCACGATGTCTACCTCCTGACAGACATATTCGTTATGCCATCCCTATCGGAGAGCTGTGGAGTTATTGCTATGGAAGCCCAATCTATGGAAGTGCCCGTTGTTGCTACAAGGGTGGGCGGCGTTCTATATGATTGGAAACAGAATGCGAGACAGGTGGAGAACCTATATGAGAGAATCGTCCGTTAAGTTTGTAAAGGATGTCTGGGTTGTTGGAGTGACGAATATTATAATAGCATTGAGCGGTATTATTTTACTGCCAATTCTGACAAAAACACTTGGTGCTTCTAACTACGGGATATGGGTACAGGCCATCGTAACCATAAATTTGATAACACCTCTTGCAACCCTTGGATTATCTGGTGCGATGGTCAGATTTCTGGCAGCAGAAAAAGATATTAAAGAGATACAGGAGGGTCTATTTTCGACGATAGTTTCTGTCTTCTTGGTGGGGTGCGTCGCATCATTTTTGTTGGTAATATTTTCTGCACTGCTCGCAAAGAGTTTCTTCGGGAACGCAGTGGATATATTGAAAATTTTAGCATTTATAATTCCTTTCTGGTGTGTAGATGTTGTATTTTTAGACTTTTTCAGGGCGTTTCGACAGATCAAAAGATATTCAGCATTTAAGATTGGAGTGGCATACGGAGAAGTTGGGGCGGTTTTGTTTTCAGTCTTATCAGGATTTGGACTAAAAGGGGCGGTGTTATCTCTTTTGGCAGTTAGAATAGTTTTCTTTCTGATTATGTTATATCTGATTCTTCGTCAGATTGGAGTGAAATTGCCGATTTTCAAAAATATAAAGTTATATTTGAATTTTGGACTGCCTTTAGTTCCGTCAGCCATTGCACAGTGGGCGATCAGTTTATCGGATAGATATGTTATTGGATTCTTTTTGGGCGTTGCATCAGTAGGATTTTATTCTCCAGGTTATGCCATTGGTACTCTCATCGTTATATTATTCGAACCCATTGTTTTTGTCCTTCTACCAACTCTGTATAAACTTTTCGATGAGCAAAGAATAGATGAGACCAAGAAATATCTCTCCCTTTCTCTAAAATATTTCCTGTTATTTGCGATCCCAGCAGGAGCGGGATTGTTCATACTTTCAAAACAGGTGTTGACGATTCTTTCTACCACTGAAATTGCTGAGAATGGATATTTTATTACCCCATTTATAGCGGTCGCTACAATACTATGGGGAGTATACGAGATCTTCGCCAGGGTGCTCGATATGTTTAAAAAGACAAAGATAATAGGGGCTGTGCGGAGTGTTGCCGCTTTTATAAATTTAATACTCAATATAATTTTCATACCCATCTTTGGCATAGTCGGTGCGGCAGTTACAACACTGATCGCTTATACACTCACAGCAGTGGCTGCGATTTACTTTTCAAGAAAATACCTGAAATTTGAGACAGACTTTGTTTTCATAATCAAGAGTGTGGTTGCATCCGCTGTTATGGTGGTGGTGATTTTGGGCTTGAACCCGCATTCAATTGTTGAGGTGTTGATTTCAATTGCAGCAGGTGGAGTAGTCTATATGGGAGTTCTTTTACTCTTAAAGGGTTGGTCGTATGAGGAGATTAAATTTGTTTTACGCCTGGGCAGTAATGAGAGGGTGCGATGAGTGTAACCATCTTTAACCGAAAAATAAAAAAAAACATACCATCAACTCGGGCTATGAAGGAGTTCGTAGTAAAGATATTATCTAAGGAAGGGGCGAAGGGTTCGGTTTCGATCATTTTTGTGGATGACCCCTACATAAGGGGGTTGAACAAAAGGTATAGAAAAGTTGACAGGGAAACCGATGTATTGTCCTTTCCCTTGCAAGATGATTTTCAGAAAGATTTTTTAGGGGAGATATATATCTCGGTTGAACGGGCAACACAACAGGCAGAAGAATATGGAGAGGAATTTCGCAAAGAAATATTTAGACTCATTACCCACGGACTCCTCCATCTTTTAGGTTATGATGACAGGGATAAGAAAGGGGAGAGGGAGATGAGAGAAAAAGAGGAAAAATATCTAAAAGCCCCTCTTTAATCCTAACTTTTTTGCATATTCGGTAACTTGAGTGTATTCATCGTGGGTTATCCTCCTTTGGAGAAGGAAGTAATCATGGGCTATATAGAAAGGTCTGTATTGATCCATTATATTCACAAAAGAATTTTTTGACAACTTTGCTATAAATTCTAATACCTTGAATGACCCTGCGAGGTTGTAAGGCAGGATGAGATGTCTTATCAAAAGTCCTTTCTCTGCAATTCCATCTTTCACTATTAAATCCCCTACCTGAGAGTGCATCTCTTTTAGTGCAGATCTGTTTACTTCTGGATAGTTTTCCACATTTGAATATTTTTTCGCTTCTTTCTCTTCACCATATTTTGCATCTGGCATATATATATCAATGATTCCTTCAAATAATTTTAAAGTTTGCACAGATTCGTATCCGCCACAGTTATATACCAGAGGGATATTCAATTCCCCTTCTATCGCAGGAATGAGTGATTTTAATATCTGGGGAACTACATGGGTGGGTGTAACAAAATTTATATTGTGACACCCTATTGACTGGAGATAGAGCATACTCTCTGCGAGTTCATTCGTATCCACCTTCCTTCCATGTCCCAACTGAGATATATCATAATTCTGACAGAATACACAACTAAGAGTGCAATTTGCAAAGAAGATGGTCCCAGAACCACCCCTTCCAACCAACTCCTGTTCCTCTCCGAAGTGTGGTCCAACAGATGATACCAAAGCAGTAGCATCGGTTCTGCAGTATCCGGTTTCTCCCTTCAGTCTATTTACTCTACATTCTCTTGGACATAGTATGCATTCTTCTAAGATTTTCCAGGATTTTTCAACAGCATCGAGGAGATTTCCCTTCTTGTACGATTGGATGTATGATGGTTCAAATTCCATAGAGAAAAATATTACAGCCCACGAAAAGCACGAAAGGTCACGAAAATCTCTTCTTTTGTATATATTTTGTTCTCTTTCATCTGTTTCTTTCGTGTTTTTTCGTGTGTTTCGTGGGCTGAATAATTATTCCTTTTTTATTATAAACCCTGTCTGGGTGATATAGATATAAAAAATCTTCTCATCTTCAGGGAAGGTGAAGACACTATTTCCGTATACCGCTTCAACAAAAGGGAACTTATCTCCATACCGCATTAAAAATCGCCACATCCCATCTTCTTCATCTATCTGGTGCGCAGAATGGGGTTTTCTCGTTTCATCTTCTATCTTGACATATCTCCCCGTAATCCTGGTGATTTTGTGACAGGTATTCACTCCAAGGAAATTCAGCCATCGCTGCCATTTCAATATATACCCTTCTGCACACCACTGATTGCCCGAGAGGATAAAGGTCTTCGGCTCAGGAAATTCTTTCCCACTTATGGGCGTGAATTCTACTCTCATACGCTCTTCATCTATTTCACTACACTTGATGATGCCAATTACTTCTTCTCTTGTGAACACCTGATAAGTTCGAAGTGCGAGTAATAGCCAGAAAATCGTAGTCGAGAAGAAGATGAGAACCAGACTTCCGAGTAATAGAAAAATATTACTAAGAAAACCACCAGTCTCTTTATCGTATTTTCCAACCAACTTCAGAATCTTTCTGTAAATTCTAACGAGAAAAAAGACAAGGAGAACAAGACCGATGATTCCAAATATAATTCCAATAAAAAACAGTAGATTGAAATTCAGACCCATAATCTCTTTAATCATATTTCTTCGTCTCCTCCCAGACTTTGTCCATCTCTTCCAAAGATATGTTTATTAGTTTTTTGCCTCTCTTTTTAAATTCGTTCTCCATTTTTTTAAATCTTTTGATAAACTTATCCACCGTCTTTTTCAATGCCTTTTCGGCAGGGATGTTTAGAAATCTCGACAGATTCACTATTGCGAACAGTATATCACCAAACTCCAGTTCTATCTTTTCTCTATCACCATCTTTACAAATCTCTTTCAACTCCTCTATCTCTTCTTCTATTTTTTTAAATACATCTTTGATTTCCTCCCAGTCGAAACCTACCTTCCTTACTCTTTTTTGAACGAGTGCTGCCAAGGTTAATGCGGGCGCAGATTTTGGAACACCTTCAAACACAAATTCACCTTCTTTTAGTTTCAATTTTTCCCATTCTTGCACGACCCGTTGGGAACTCTTGATTCTCTTTTTACCGAAGACATGTGGATGGCGGTAGGTGAGTTTTTCAGCCGCACTTTTCAAAACACCTTCGATGTTAAACTTTCCCTTCTCCTTTGCAATCTGTGTGTGCATAAGGAGTAAAATCATCAAATCACCGAGTTCTTCTTTTAAATGTTCAAAATTACCTGTCTCAATCGCATCGCTCGTCTCATACACCTCTTCAATCAAGCATTCCTTCAGTGATTCATTGGTCTGTTCCAGGTCCCATGGGCAACCATCTTTACTCCTCAACCTCTCGATTATACTGACAAGTCTATTAAACTCTTTCATCATACTAATAGGACGCAGATTTCCAGCTATAGTCACTCGTTTACGTTGATCGGTTACGATGCCTGTTTTGTCCTTCGGTGATGGAGTTCGTCTTTTTTGATCCTTCTTCATAACCGTAGCCGTTGACCGCTCCACGATACGGGCTTCGTTGCTGTTAAACTTCTAACGGAATTTTTGACAGTATTTTTGCATAGCACATAACTTGCACTTCTTTTTGTTGCAGAAATTTTTTGCCAACTTCAAAAGTGATACTTCAAAATCTGAGAATGTGTAATTTCTAACTCTCGCATCCTTCCATATGGCTTTCAACTCATAGAGCATCTTTTCTCTTTCGGATTTATTTTTGCCAGTGGGTTTTGTGAGACCTAAATTTCTTGCACCGAGTATGACAAAATTCTGAGGCAGTGGTTCTGCGAGTTCCCATATCCCTCTCAGTTCCCTCAAAAATATATTCACTGTCACATCGCCAATCCCTTTACCGAGCCCTTCAAGTCTATTTTTCAAGTCGGCATAGTTTACAGAGGACTTGTGGAGTTCGTTTAAATCCCCTTTATAGTCACTCAAGAGTGTTTCGCATACATTTAGAAGTTTTGTTGCGGTTTTAAAATCGTATCTCACATAGCCACCGGTGTCGAGAATTTTTACGAGACCATCCCATCCTACACCTACAATCTTCGAAGGGTCTATCACCTTATTTGATTCAAATTCGTGATAGGTATTCACCGCAATGGTCTCTGTAATCCTTGCTCCAAATAGGGTCGAAGATAAAAACCATTTGAAGATTTCTTTACTATCCTTGCTTTCGATGTCGATGCCCAGTTTTCTTGAGAATCTGCCTCTCTGACTCTCAAGCAATTTCTCAACAAGCTGTCCGAGAATGTCATTGCGAGGAGTAAAGCAGAGCCTGTCCTGAGCGAAAGCGAAGGGACGCAATCCCATACAATCTACTTTTAGAAACAATACAAAACAAGTCAAGTCTTTAATTTAAACTTTTTCCTGAAAATAGAAAATAGGGGACGGTTCTCTTTTTGGTTTACCTTTTCAAGTCTTTCTGGGTCTGCCTCGTTTGGTAGGGAATCTCTTGACTCCATATTTTCTCTCCATCTCATCTATGAATTTATCGGATCCATAGAAGAGTCCTTTCAAGATGTTATTTTCTTCTCCCACGACAAACTCTCGATAACTCATCTGTCTTTCTTCCCTCGTTTTGCCAAGTGTTTCATAAAGTGGATTCACATCGACTAAAGGATTATCCTCTCCATAGGCATAAACTCTGTAGCTTGACCATTTATAGTCTTCTGGCTTTTCTGCAAGCTTTGCTCTGACTGGATTTAGCTCTATATATTTCCCGCATTCTAATAAATAACTGTCTTTTTGAATCAATAGACTTTTAAATCGTCCTTGCCAGAAGTGTCCTACATGTCCATATTTTCTCCTGTAGTGATAAACATAGGATAGATTTATCCCCTGCATAATCTTTGAAAGATTTGATCCCTCTTTAGTCTCTATCACAAGGTGTGGATGATTAGTCATAAGAACAAAATGGTATAAATAAAATGGAGACCGAGATTTGTACTTTTTAAGCAAGCCTATGTATGTCCTAAAATCTTCATCGTCATGAAAAACATCTTGTTTATTATTTCCTCTTGTGAATACATGAAACACACCTGTTTCTGGAAGAATTCGTGGTGCTCGTGGCATATCAACCTCCTATTTCAATAACTATATAATAAAATAAATAAGAGCTGTCAAGAAAAAAGAGAACCGTCCCCTATTTTTTCCCTTGACACGGAGAGAAAATTTATATAAGTCACTTAAGGAGGTTATATGGACATACCAAAGGATTTGAAGTATACAAAAGAGCATGAATGGGTAAGAGTTGAAGGAGATGTTGTGACAATTGGTATTACGGACTTTGCACAGGATCAACTTTCAGATATAGTCTATCTTGAACTGCCAGATGTGGGAACGAAGGTTGAACAGACGAAATCACTCGGAACGATCGAGGCGGTAAAGGCAGTTTCCGACATATTCGCACCGGTTTCAGGTGAGGTGATAGAGGTTAATGAAGATGCGAAATCTTTACCGGAGGTCGTTAATAAGGAACCTTACGGAAGCGGGTGGATGGTTAAAATAAAGCTGTCAAATCTGGAGGAAGTTAAGGGTCTATTATCTCCTGATGAATATGAAAAGTTATTAGGAGACTGAATGCAGTTTATACCACATACAGAGAAAGATAAAGAAGAGATGTTGAAGAAAATCGGGGTCGGGTCTTTTGAAGAACTCCTCTCAACGATGCCGAAGGAGGCGATGTTAGCTAAAAAACTCAATCTTCCAAAACCACTGTCTGAACTCCAAGTCTCAGATTTATTATCCAGTTTAGCACATAAAAACAGGCTGGGAACTACCTTTATAGGTGGCGGTGTTTATGACCATTTTATACCTGCTGTGGTAGATGTAGTCTGCTCAAGACCTGAATTTTATACCGCCTATACACCTTATCAGGCAGAAGTTTCCCAGGGCACCCTCCAGTCTATCTTCGAATATCAGTCTATGATATGCGAACTGACCGGAATGGATGTTTCAAATGCTTCTATGTATGATGGTGCATCTGCTCTTGCTGAATCTGTTCATATGGCAAGGAGTATAACCTCTCGAAACGAAATTTTACTATCTGATTTAATTAACCCTAACTACATCGAAGTTGTAAAAACATACTGTTGGGGTTTGAATGTTAAAATAGATGTAGTTCCGCATAAAAACGGACAGACAGATCTTGACAAACTTGCAGAAATGATGGATGAGAAGAAGTCATGCTTTCTCTTGCAGCATCCCAACTTCTTCGGTTGTTTAGAAGAAGTAGATGAGATAGAAAAGATCGTCCATAGAAATGGCGCACTTTTTGTGGTCTGTGTGGATCCAATCTCTTTAGGTTTATTAAAACCACCTGGTGAATACAATGTAGATATTGCCGTTGGGGAAGGACAGCCTCTCGGTTTACCCCCAAATTTTGGAGGTCCTTTTCTGGGTATATTCACGACTAAAAAAGAATATGTGAGACAACTTCCTGGAAGACTTGTCGGTGAAACTGTTGATACAGAAGGCAAAAGGGGATATATTCTCACTATGCAGACGAGGGAACAGCATATACGCAGAGAACGCGCCACCTCCAATATATGCACAAATGAGGCATTGTGTGCTCTCGCATGTTGTGTATATCTTTCACTATTAGGAAGAAAGGGGATACAAGAGGTGGCAGAGTTGTGTGTGCAGAAGAGTCATTATCTTTACGAGAGAATTGGAAAGTTGAATGGATTCTCCACTGCTTTTAACGCTCCATTTTTCAAAGAATTTGTGATTCGATGCAAAAGTTCACCAGAAGAGATATTGAAAAATTTAGCAAGTAAAAACATATTTGGCGGATTGGCACTTTCGAAGTTCAGAGTGGAGTGGAAAGACCTTCTCCTCGTTGCAGTGACTGAGAAGAGGACAAAGGAAGATATGGACAGGTTGGTCGAAGAATTAAAAAGTTTATGAAAAATTCCATCCATCTTTTACCGTCTGTTTTTTTTGATCTATAATGAAAGCATAAAAAGTCGTCTTTGCTGGGTTAGGAAAGGGTTAAAATCTGTGTTAACCCCGTTAGATAGTTTGAAATATTTATTGAAAGGTAGAATTAGATCTTATCTAACGGGGTTAATCTATCCATACGGATTCAGAAATGTTAATCTGTGGTTTTTTTTCTTGGCCGCATTTTGTGCGAACAAAACAGGAGGCTCTATGGAAGAGATAAAACTGCCCAACCCAAATCTAAAAGGCAAGACTTCGGTTGAGGAATGTATCCTGAAACGTCGTTCGAAACGGAGTTATTTTGAAAAAGAGCCGAGTCTGGAACAGATCTCGCAACTCTGCTGGGCAGCACAGGGACTTACAGAGAAGAAAGCGGGTTTCAGGTCAGCACCTTCAGCAGGTGCGCTCTATCCACTGGAATTGTATCTCGTTAAAAATGATGGTCTTTTTCGCTATATTCCTGAGGGGCACAAACTGGTCAAGTTAAAACCAGATGATTTGAGGGATGAACTCTGTAAAGCGGCTCTGTATCAGGAATTCGTAAAAGAAGCGCCTTTGAACTTCATTATCACTGCTGTCTATTCGAGGACCACCAGGAGATATGGTGAGAGGGGGGTAATGTATGTCCACATAGAAGTTGGGCATGTAGCGGAGAATATACACCTTCAGTCGGTAGCATTAGGGCTCGGCTCTGTTCCCATTGGCGCCTTTTACGAAGATGAAGTAAAAAAGGTCCTCTCCTTACCAGAGGAAGAGACACCTTTATACATTATCCCTGTAGGTTATCCGAAAGATTGAAATTATCCTCGATAATACATTAACCGCAGATGGACGCAGATGGGTCAGGAGTTTATTGGTAGTTTATTGGTAGTGAACGGTCTTCAGACCGTTCATCTTAGGTCTTCAGACCGTTCATCTTAATTAAAAAATGAAACAATTTACCCGAAGAAAACATAGATTAGAACCATCTTGTTATATTGGCTTTGTTAGAATTACAATTACTATATGCATTAAAGGGAGAAAAGAAATTTTTGTTAAAGATGAAGTTTGCAATACAGTTTTAAGATTTTTGCGTGAAGAACTACAAAAGGAAAAAATCATCAATTGGGCATATATATTTATGCCTGACCATATTCATTTAGTTCTGGAAGGTACAGAAAAGGAAAGCAATATATTAAATGCAATAAAAATGTTTAAACAGAAGTCAGGATTTTGGTTAAAACATAATTTTAATGTAATATGGCAAAAAAGCTTTTACGATCATATTCATAGAAAAAATAGTGAATTGAAGAAACACATAAAATATATCTTTGAAAATCCTGCAAGAAAAGGATTAGTAAAAGAATTTAGAGAATATAAATATTTGGGCTCATTGGACTATGAAATTAATGAAATACTATGAAAGCAGGGTCTGAAGACCCTGCTCTACCCCTTATATTTGTGATGTTTGATCTTCTCCTCGTGTGTTCTTACCTGATGTCTGATCTTTTTAACTACATTTTCACAGGCAGTATACATATCGTAAGATTTTGCTTGTGCCCTCAAGTCGTATGATTTAGAATGGAGAACGACTTCTGCAGTCGCTCTGCTTCCGGTTTCTTCTAATATTATATGAACATCTATAATCTGATTTGAAATTTTTTCCAACTTTAATACCTTTTTTTCTAATCTTGTCTTTAAAGGTTCTGTCAATTCAAAATGACGAGCAGTTATCGTTATTTTCATCATTTACCTCCTTTGAAAACAGAAATTAGGAAATTGGAAATTAAGAAATTTATCCATACAGTTTTGCAAATTCCATTTTCTTATTTTCTTTTTAATATCTTCTGAAAGTCTGTTAATCTGTGGTTTCCAGGTGGTTTCATTTTTCAGTATTTTTATCTTAAAAAATTTAAAAAACTTGTCAAGGGTCTTGGCAGGTTATTGTTTTTAATCTAAAATGAAAATTTAAACACGAATGTAATTCGCGGTTCTTTTTTACTTGACAACTTTTTTTATTTTATATTAATTAAAAATATGGATAGATTTTTATCCCTAATCGGAGTAGTTGCCGGCTTAATTTCAATTGGTGGATTGATATACACATTAGGATGGAAACTCGGTAAATTAACTACAAAGGTAGATACCCTTTGGCAGATATATGTATTGGAAACATTATCTTCAACTATAAAAAATGGTTATTTAAAGGCTAAAAGTTCGAATCCCATCAAAACCTTTCCCTTTGAGATAACAGAAAAGGGCGAAGAGTTATTACCTGAAGAAGTAAAGGCGGTATTAAAAAAGATATCTAAAAAGAAAAAATCTATTGAGGATATGGTAGTATTGGCTATTTCTGAACTGGGTATTGAGAATCTCTTTACCGTAGCCCAAAACGAAGAAATTTCTCTGCGTGAGTTGATAAACATATTGAGCGGATACATAAACAAAATTCGAGAGGAATGAAATTTTAACTTGACAAGTTTTTTATTTTACACTATTAATTTAAAAATATAAGGATGAAGGATGGATAGATTTTTATCTCTGCGTGAGTTGATAAGTATATTGAGCGAATCCAAAAAAAATGCAAAAAGGGTTATTTTTTACTTGACAAGTTTTTTATTTTACACTATTAATTTAAAAATATAAGGATGAGGGATGGATAGATTTTTATCTCTGCGCGAGTTGATAAACATATCGAGCGGATACATAAAAAAAAGTGAGAGGGATGCTATTTTTTACTTGACAAGTTTTTTCTATTTATACATATTTTTAAAAAGTTTAAATGTAAGGGGGTGAGAGAAGATACAAAAAGATGAGTGAAATAAAGTCGCGGTTATCCGCGATGAAAAAAGGAGGTATAAACCATGAAGAGAATATTATTTTCAGTTTTAATAACCATGCTATTTGCGGTGAATCTTAATGCGGGTTTGACTGGAAAGGTAGCAGGTAGGGTTGTTGATAAGAATACGGGTGAACCGCTTCCCGGTGTGAATGTTATAATTAAAGCTACTACGATGGGTGCTGCTACAGACCTCGATGGATTTTTTACAATTCTGAATGTTCCGCCTAGTACTTATGCAGTTGGTGCCTCGATGATTGGTTATGTTCCGTTAACGATGACAGAGGTTCTGGTGAGGATAGATTTGACTACAAGGATAGATTTTGAACTTGAACCTACTGTTGTTCCAATAGAAGAGGAGGTGTTAGTTGTAGCAAAGAGACCGATAGTGGAGAAGGATGTTACGGCCAGTGTTACCTATATTGAAGCGGATGAGATGAGGGCTATGCCGCTGAGCGAGTTTCAGGATGCAGTTGCAGGAGTAGCTGGAGCAGTGGTAGAGGAAGGGGGCCTCCATTTAAGGGGAGGTAGGGAATATGAGGAAGTTTTCATGGTAGACGGTATGGTTCTTCGAGATCCTTATTATGGCAGTTTCGACACGGATGTTCCGGAGGCTTCTATATTGGAAACTGCAGTGTATACAGGTGGATTTGGTGCTGAGTATGGTAGTGCTCAGTCGGGAATAATCAATGTTGTAACGAAAGGAGGCGGACCCAGTTTTAGTGGACTCTTTAGCGTTAAAACAAATGACTTTGGCCAGGAAGTCGGTAAAACCACCTTTCAGGATAATAATTATCACCAAGAAAGGATGAAAAGGTGGGAGTATGGATTCGGTGGACCAGAACCTATCACATCTTACTTTCTGCCAACTATTGGGATTAAAATACCCGGAAAAGTTACCTACTTCACATCAGGAGAGATAGATAAGACGGATGGTCGATATCCTCACTCCGATCAATACAGAAGGACATTCCAGGGCAAATTGACCTATCGTCCAATACCAGTTCTCAAGATAACTATAGGCGGCTTTCAATCCGAGAACGATTATCATATATATGATGAA
>Ga0114921_10000680_pt1 | contig 14547 bp, 11 predicted proteins | sample BentaG_FD_87016 | JGI IMG/M metagenome (GOLD analysis project Ga0114921, IMG submission 87016) | Deep subsurface microbial communities from South Atlantic Ocean to uncover new lineages of life (NeLLi) - Benguela_00093 metaG | ecosystem: Environmental > Aquatic > Marine > Oceanic > Sediment ...
GTATCACGGTGGGTGTGACAGTTGCCCCCCAACAGCGGCCACACCGTCGCGTCGGCCAGCCGTTGCAGCCGTCCCCGGATGCCGCCGCTGGCCACATGCTCGAAGTAACGCAGCTGACCGCCTGGCCGCAGCAGCGAACAGATCTGCCGCAGCACGCTGTCCGGATCCTCGACCGAGCACAGCACCAGCGAACACACCACTGCGTCGAACGGCTCGCGGTCACACATCGCTTCGACGGTCTTGCCGGTCACCTGGACGGGAACCGGCGCGCCGGCCGCCGCTGCGCAGGCCCGCGCAGCGAGTCGTTGCTCAGGCTCGACCGCAACCACCTGGGAGACCGAATCGGGGTAGAAGCCGAAATTCGACCCGGTGCCGGCACCGACCTCCAGTACCCGGCCCGCCAAACCGGCGAGATTCTCCCTACGCAGCGCCGTGATCGACTCGGGTTCGTGCGCCGAAAGCGCCGTCCAGAGGCGTGCGAAGAATGGGTTGTCGACTACCTGTGATTGGGGTATCGCCACGCTAGCCGGCGTCCGTCGTCCTCGACGTAGTCGGCACCCCGTTCTCTTGTTGGTCCCCGACCGCAGCAGTCGCACTCGGCGCACCCGACTCGCTGATCCCGATCCGCTCATGCAGCCGCGCCAGCGGCCCCGGGGCCCACCAGTTCCACTGGCCCAGGACGTGCATGAAAGCCGGCACCAGAATCATGCGGACCAGCGTGGCATCCACCAGCACCGCCAGCGCCAGGCCGACGCCGAACATCCGCATGAACGACACCTGCGCGGGGATCAGCGCGGCGAAGGAGATCGACATCACCAACGCGGCGGCGGTGACCACCCGGCCAGTGCGGGCCAGGCCCAGCGCCACACTGTCGTCGTTGTCCGCGTGGCTACGTCCGGACTGAAGCCAGTACTCGCGGATCCGGGAGACCAAGAACACCTCGTAGTCCATGGACAGCCCAAAGGCGATGCAGAACAGCATCACCGGTATGTTGGCAACCAACGTCCCGGTCGGCGTCGTCCCCAGCGCACCGAGATGGCCGTCCACGAAGATCCAGGCCAGCGCCCCGAACGCGGCCGTCAGCGACAGCACGTTGAGCACCAGGGCCTTGAGCGGCAGCACCACGCTGCCGGTCAGCAGGAACAGCAGAGCAAAGGTGATGACCGCGATTAGGCCGAGCACCAGCGGCAGCCGGTTGATGATGGCCTGCACGCTATCGGCGTTGATCTGCGCGAGCCCGGCCATGTCGACCGGCCGGCCGGCCGGCCCGGTCACTTTGTCCAGGCTGTGGAGCTGGGTTTGCGAACTGTCGGAGTACAGCGGCGCGATGCTAGCAACGGTCAAGAAGGCACTGCCCTCGGCCACGCCGGTCGGCAACGACGGCGGTCCAACCTTGTTCCCGGCGACGAACGTCCCCGTCGGCGCGGACACCGACAACACGTCGGGCACCCGCGACAGGTCGGCGGCATAGCTTTCCAGATCGCCGGATGTCAGGCCGTCGGCGTCGGGGACGACGACCGTCACCGCTGCGTCAGAGTCGTCGGCGAAGTCGTTACGCAACTGGTTGCCGACTTCGTGCGCAGATGCGGAGCGGGGCAGCACCCTGTCGTCCGGAAAACCCCACTTGACGCCTAAGAACGGTGCACCCAGCAACAACAGCAAAGCGACCCCTGCCAGGCCGATAGGCATGGCGCGGCGCATCACGAATTTCGTCGAGCGGTACCAGAACATCTGCTCGACGGGACGCCGCACCGGTTCGGGCCGGCGCAGCAGCCGTCGGGTGAACCGGCGCACATCCAGCGAGTCCAGCCGCAGCCCCAGCAGCACGATGGCCGCCGGCGTCACCACGATGGCTGCGATGGCGGCGAACCCGACGGTGGCAACCCCGGCATAGGCGAACGACTTCAGGAAGTACATCGGAAACAGGACCATGACCGACATCGACAACGCGACGGTGGTGGCGGAGAACAGCACCGTGCGCCCCGCGGTCACCATGGTCCTGATCAGCGCCTGGTCGCGGCCCGCGCCGTCGGCCAGCTCGTCGCGGTATCTGCTGATGATCAGCAGGGTGTAATCGATCGCCAGGGCCAGTCCCAATGCGGTGCTCAGGTTCAGCGCGAAGATCGACACATCGGTGCTGAACGCGATCAGGCGCAGCACCGACATCGTCCCGACGATCGCCAGCCCACCCACGGCCATCGGCAGCGCCGCGGCCAGCAGCCCGCCGAACACCCATACCAGCACCAAGAAGCTCAGCGGAATCGCAATAGATTCCATCAACAACAGGTCGCGCTCGTTCTGCTCGTTGATCTGCGCGTAAACCATCGCGGACCCGCCGGCACGCACGATGACGCCGTCCGAGCGGTCGTACACCAGCTCGTCGGACAACGTCTGGGCGTACTTCTGCGCGTTGTCCTCCCCGCCCTTGAGGTTGGTAACGATCAATCCGGCCTTGCCGTCCTTGCTCGTGAGCTCCGCGGCGACCTGCGGTGGGGATGTCCACGCCGAGGTGACGCTTAAAACCAGCGGCGACTGGCTCAGGTGATCGACGATGTCGATGCCTGCCTCACGAGCGGGCCCACTGTTGACGCCGTCCGGCGCGCTGACCGTGATCAGCATCTGCTGGTCACTCTGGCCGAACTTATCGGTCAGCACCTGCGTCGCCCTGGCCGATTCCGATGTCGAATCCTGGAAGCCGCCTGCGGACAGACTCTCGGCGACGGGAATGCCGAAGACGGCCGCCCCAACCATGACTAGAACGGCTACCGCGATGATTCGGCGTGGAGCGGCGATGGCCAGCCGCGCGATCCGTTGCAGCACTCGCGCTTCCTTCCACCCCGATACCGTCGTTAACCTATCAGCGCTATCCCGTTGACAAGTACGAATCCGGTGGCCAAGTCGTTCACCGCTGCAGCAAATTGTCCACCCTGAAACTGCCCCCGCCTCTGGCCCGGGCCCACTTCCGCGCTTGAGGCGCCCCCTACCCGCCGGTAAGAAATTGCCACTGTTTTCCGAATCGAGACTCAAGACTTTCTTAATGGTTACCCATACGCTCAATGGCATGTGGATCGACGACTCAAGTGCTGACGTCATCAAGATCGACTTCGACGTGCTCTACCACGGCGACGTGCTAGTAGAGGGCGACACCTCGGAGCAGATCGACGACGGACGCCCGCTGGCTACCGCCAGCTGACCACCCTCACTGCCGGGTCAGCAGATGGGGTGCTGAGCCGCGCGGCCATCCATCTATTCTCTTTGCCCGGAACTACGCGGGCACTTTTATGTTCTCAGAGGGCTCGACCATGCCGCCAAGGCGACCGGTGATGAGTTCCTCGGCCTCGTCGACGATCCGCGATACCAATTCTCCGACCGTCGGGATGTCGTTGATCAGGCCCATCGCGGTGCCGACCGACCAGATGCCGGCCTCGAGGTCTCCGTTTTCGAACACCTTGCGGCCCCGGGCCCCGGCCACCAGATCCTGTACGTCCCCGAATTGACCACCGTTCTCGAGGATCTCCACGACCTCGCGGGATACCGCGTTGCTGGCGACCCTCGCGGTATTACGCAGCGGCCGGAAGATGAGTTCGGTGCCCCGTTCGTCGCCGGTGACGATCGCCTCTTTGACGTTTTGATGGATCGACGACTCCGCGGTGCACATGAACCGCGAACCCATGTTGATGCCGTCGGCGCCCATCGCCAGCGCCGCCACCAGGCCCCGCGCATCTGCGAAGCCGCCGGAAGCGATCATCGGGATGTCGATCTTGTCGGCCGCCGCGGGTATCAGCACCAGACCAGGGATGTCGTCCTCGCCCGGATGGCCCGCGCACTCGAAGCCGTCGATGCTGATGCCGTCCACTCCCAGGCTCTGAGCCTTCACCGCGTGCCGCACCGAGGTGCACTTGTGCAGCACCTTGATGCCGTGCTCGTGGAACATCGGCAGGTGCGGGGCCGGGTTGGACCCAGCGGTCTCGACGATCTTGATGCCGGCATCGACGATCACCCGGCGGTATTCGTCGTAGGGCGGCGGGTTGATGGCCGGCAGGATTGTCAGGTTCACTCCGAATGGCTTGTCGGTCAGCTCCCGGCAACGGGCGATCTCGCGGGCCAGATCTGCCGGAGTGGGCTGAGTGAGCGCGGTGATGAAGCCGAGCGCACCGGCATTGGCCACGGCAGCCACCAACTCCGCCCGGCCGACCCACTGCATGCCCCCCTGCACGATCGGATGATCGACGCCGAACGCCTCAGTGAACTTCGTCGTCAGCATTGCCGATCCCCTGTGTAGTTGATGCCCGAGTAGTCGATGTCCGCCCAGCAGGCGCTCATCGCGGCGCCATCCGGATTGCGCCGTCGAGGCGGATGACCTCGCCGTTGAGCATCGGGTTGGAGACGATGTGCGCGGCCAGTGCGCCGTACTCGTCGGGTTTGCCCAACCGGCTGGGGTGCGGTACCTGGGCGCTCAGCGACTGCTTGGCCTCCTCCGGCATACCGGCCAGCAGTGGCGTATCGAACAGGCCAGGTGCGATCGTCACCACCCGAATCCCCTTGCTCGCCAGGTCGCGGGCGATCGGAAGCGTCATGCCGACGACGCCGCCCTTGGACGCCGAGTACGCAGCCTGGCCGATCTGACCGTCGAACGCGGCGACGGAGGCGGTGTTGATGATGACACCGCGCTCCTCGCCCACCGGATCGGTCTTGGCAATCCGCTCGGCACCCAGCCGCAGCACGTTGAACGTGCCGACCAAGTTGATGTTCACGATGCGCCTGAATTTCTCCAGCGGATAGACGCCGTGCTTGGACAGCACCCGGATGGCGTCGCCGGTGCCGGCGCAGTTGACGACGATGCGCAGCGGCCCGAGCGAGTCGGCGACGTCGAGGGCGGCGGTCACCGCAGCCTCGTCGGTGACGTCGGCAGCGGCGAATCGGGCGCGGTCACCAAGCTCGTTGGCGACAGCCTCGCCGTTCGACGTCGGAAGGTCGAGGATGACCACCTGGGCACCCTCGGCGAGCAATGTCTTAGTGGTCGCCAGGCCAAGGCCGGACGCGCCGCCGGTGACGACGGCTACGGCGTCGTTGATCTGCACTGGAGAAATTCCTTTCGTCAGCCCGACGCCACTGACCGCGTCGACCAGGTTTCCTTCAACCTACTGGTTGGTCGGGACTATATCCCAGTCCCTCAGGATCCCAGTCCCTCAGGACGGCCTCGGCGTCGGCACCGGACCAGCCGGACGGCCGGGGAGGTCGAGGCATATCCGGGACGCTGCGGGAGAACCGCGGCGCCGGTGCGGGCAGGAGCCCGGCTGATTTACCGGAGGCCACCCGGTAGAAGGTGTTGCGCTCGGTGACGTGTGGCTCGGTCTCGACCTCGCCGAACGCCAGGACCGGCGTCACACATGCGTCGGTGCCGGCGAACACAGTCGCCCAGTGGTCACGGTCGGCCGTCGCGAACACCTCGGTGAGCCGGGCCCGCAACTCGGGCCAGCGGCCACGGTCGTTCTGCGCGGGCAGATCGGCCGCATTCAGGCCGAGGCCGGCCAGCATCGTGGCGTAGAACTGCGGCTCGATCGCACCCACCGCCACGTAGCGGCCGTCGGCACACTGGTAGGTGTCGTAGTAGGGGGCTCCGCTGTCGAGCATGTTGGTGCCGCGCTCGTCGGACCACATGCCGACGGAGCGCATGGCCCACATCATCTGCATCAATACGCTGGACCCGTCGATCATCGCGGCATCGACAACCTGGCCCTTGCCCGAGCTCTGCCGCTCCCAGAGTGCAGCCAGGATGCCAACCAGGAGGAACATCGAGCCGCCGCCGAAATCGCCGGTCAGGTTCAGCGGCGGCACCGGCCGCTCGCCGGCCCGCCCGATGGCGTGCAGCAGGCCGTTGAGGGAGATGTAGTTGATGTCGTGACCGGCTTGCTGGCTGCGCGGCCCGGTCTGACCCCAGCCCGTCATCCGGGCATAGACCAGCCGCTGGTTGACCGCCGCGCAGTCGTCGGGTCCCAGACCGAGCCGCTCGGTCACACCGGGCCGGTAGCCCTCGATCAGCACATCAGCCTTGGCCACCAAACCCAGCACCAGCCCGCGGCCCTCTTCGCTCTTGAGGTCGGCCGCCACCGAGCGCCGATTGCGCAACATCGCGTCTTTGGCTGTCCCCCCGGCGCCGCCGGTGGCGGACGGCCGTTCGATTCGCACCACGTCGGCGCCGAGGTCGCCGAGGATCATCGCGGCATGCGGGCCCGGCCCGATACCGGCCAGTTCGACAACTCGTAAACTCTGCAGTGGTCCCGCCATGCTCTACCGCTCCCCTATGTCCGGCCTGCTGACGGAGCGTACTTGTGCAGCCTTGTCGAGTTGACCGTGGGGTTTACGGTGTGCCGGAGGGCGCCCACCAATTCCGAGCGGTCCGGGAGCGCCGGGCACCCAACTTCACCGACATCTGAGGTTGTGAAGGTCCGAAAGTCGTTGGACACCATGACGGTCGAACGGCGACCATCGAGGACGTGAGCACGCAACTCGACAAGCCGAGCGACGCCACCCGCGCGCCCGGAGGGTGGCGTGTGCTCGCACCGTTCCGCTTCCGTGAATACCGCCTGCTGATCGCCGCGGTGTCGATCTCAATATTCGCAGCGGGCATGTGGGCGGTGGTGATGGCCCTGCAGGTCATCGCGCTGAACGACGATCCCACCGCGCTCTCATTGGTGGCGTCCTGCCTCGCCCTCGGCATGGTGACGTTCGTTCTGGTCGGCGGCATCGTCGCGGACCGGATACCGCAGCGCACCATCATCATCGCCGTCGAAGCGATGAACTTCGTCGCGGTCGCGGCTGTCGCCGCCCTCGGCCTGACCGGCGCATTGCGACTGTGGCACATGGCGGTTGCAGCGGCCGCCCTTGGCATCGGCGCCGCGTTTTTCTACCCGGCCTACAGCGCCTACCTTCCGCGGATCCTGCCTGCTGAGCAGTTGCTGGCGGCGAACGGCATCGAGGGCGCGATCCGGCCAACTCTGCAGCAGGCGGTCGGGCCGGCGGTCGCCGGTGTACTGCTCGGCGCGACGTTCCCGACGCTGGGATCGGTTGTTGTCGCCGCGTTGTTCGGTACCGGCCTAGCACTGCTTGTCGCCACCCGGCCAGCGACCCGGCCGTTGATCGACGAGCCGGGCCGTGATCGGCCGCGGGTGCTGGCCGACCTGCGGGACGGGTTCGTCTTCATGCTGCGCAATCCCTGGCTGCTATGGACGCTGTTGTTCGCCAGCTTCTTTGTGCTGGCAGTGCTCGGGCCGATCGAGGTGCTGCTGCCCTTCATCACCCGAGCACGGTTCGAAGACGGCGCGCGGATCTACGGGTTCGTGTTGGCCGCCTTCGGCGTTGGCGGCGCTCTGGGCGCTTTGGCGGTGTCGTCGGGCCGGCTGCCGCGCCGCTACTTGACGGTGATGATGCTGATGTGGGGCCCAGGCGCGCTGCCCCTGGTGCTGGTCGGCTGGACGTCGTCGTTTCCGCTCATGGCGGCGGCCTTGTTCGTCGTCGGCCTGACCGAGGGCGCGGGCATGGTCATCTGGGGCACGCTGCTGCAGCGGCGGGTACCGCCGGAGATGCTCGGGCGAGTGTCGAGCCTGGACTTCTTCGTGTCGCTGGCGTTCATGCCGGCGTCGATGGCCATCGCCGGTCCGCTGTCGAAGGTGGTGCCGATCGAGGTGATTTTCCTTATCGCCGGGCTGGCGCCGACGCTACTGGCCATAGTGGCGGTGGCGGCGGCGCGGATGCCACGCGACGAAATTACCCACCCACTGCGGTAGTTCCAGATGACGAATCAGAACACCTGGCTGCCGAAGAGCGGCGGCAGAGCCAGCACCATGATCAGCCCCCAAATCAGGTGGGTCAGCATCGGTGCCAGCACACCCCCGGTGGCGCGGCGCTCGAACGCACACACCAATCCGAGGATGATCGCAGCGAAGCCGAGCATCGGGTTGCCGCTGGCCATGGTTACGGCGATGTACAGGATCGTCGAGGCCAGCACCGGGTACCAGCGCCCGAGCGCCGTGTAGAGCGCGCCGCGGAAGAACAACTCCTCGGCAACGCCGTTGACAAGGGTGATCAGCACGACCAGCTGCAGGTTGCCTTGATCGGCGAACTTCAGCACCCGGGTCACGTGGTCGGCCAGCGCCGGAATCTCCCGCGCCACCAGTCCGCCCAGCACGAAGACGCCCCCGAGCAGCAGCCCCACGGTGGTACCGGTGATCACCGGACGCTGGTTGCGGCCACGGAACCGAACGCTGCCCATGTGCAGCGGGCCGGAAACGAAGGCGCCGACAACCCAAACCGCGGCCAGCGCGAAAGTCAGCCAGTAGAAGGACGACTCACCGGGCTTTCGGGTCAGCGAATATCCGAGTACCACCGCACCTATCGCCAGCACCACCGCGACGACGAGCCGGCGGCGCAGCACCGTGGCGGGCGGCTCGTGGTGCGGCACTGCGACCGTCGTGACGATGTCCGCGATTTCTCCGAGCAGGCCGGGTCGGGTCGGATCGGGTCGTGTCATTCCAGGCACACCTCGGGTGTCAGGTTGATCGTGTCAGGTCAATCAACGTATCCAGTCCCGTTCGCACCACGCCGGCGACCGGCCCGGGCACCATACTCACCAACCGCAAGGCAGGTCGCGCGATGGGCGGTGTCACCACCGTCGCCAGGCGCCGGATGCGCAGAGCGTCACCGCCGGCCCACACCGGGTCGCTGTCGGCGAGGTGGTGCGGATCGTCGAGCTCGTCTACGGGACCCGACGAGCTCCCCGACAGCGTAGCGACAATAGCGTCCGCGACGGCGGTTTTGCCGCCCGGCGGGTCCGGGACGCCAGCCGGCAGACGGTGCCGCGACGCGGCCATCGGGTGCTCCAAGGATGCCACCAGGTCCGCGGTCAAACCGCTGGGCACCGGCAGGATCGACCCGGCAATCCACGCCCCGAGACGTTTCGGGACTCCGTTGTCGACGCCGAGAATCGGCAGACCCGGCCGCCGGGTGCCCGCGGCCCGCAGATACGCCGTCAGCAGACCGCGATAGATGGTGGTGTCCGGCCCGCAGATGTCGTAGCCGCCCGCCGGGACCAACCCGGGATCGGCCGCCGCCAGCAAGTAATACAACACGTCGCGAATCGAGATCGGGTCGATCGGGTTGTCGATCCACGACAACGCTGGAATAGCCGGGAACCGGTCGCCGACATAGCGCAGGATTTCGAACGATGCCGAGCCCGCGCCGATAATCATCGCGGCTCCGAGCCACACCACCTCGGGGCCACCATCGAGGCACAGCGCCCCGGCAACCTCGGCACGGCTGGTCAGGTGCTCGGACAGGGCACCGTCCTCGCCCTCGGGCACGAAGCCGCCGAGGTAGACGATGCGCGCCACCCCTGCGTCCCTGGCCGCCGCGGCAACGTTGGCGGCCGCGACGTTGTCGGCCACCCGGAACCCGGGCTGACCAATTCCGTGTACCAGGTAATAGATCACGTCGATCGGTCCGGCGGCGGCAAACACCATGCGGGTAATCGCCGGGTCACCGGCACCGAGCGTCACCGCTTCGACGTTGGTATTCCAGCCGAATCGCTTGAGGATAGCGGGGTTTCGGGTTGCAGCCACCACATCGTGGCCGTCGGCGAGCAGTGCCGTGATCAACCGCGAACCCACATAGCCGGTCGCGCCGGTCACCAGAATCCGCACGCCGTCAAACGTACTGGCAGCAACGACGCCACGCCCGCCAAACCACCGGTCGGCCTCAATCCGGCCCGGCTACTCCGCCAATGTGACTTCGATCAGCCCGGATACGTCTTCTCGCGCCCGAGGAGAAGCGAATTTGTGCTGAGCCGGCCAAGGAGTTCGGCTGCTATCCGGCCAGCGTCAAGCCCGAGGACGTTGAGTGCATTCGCACCCAGATCGCTGAGCGGAAGGCCTCCCGCGCTACTGAAAGCCTCCCGCGCTAATTAGGTGAGGGAGATTGGTGTGGCGGGGGATGGACGAACTGATCGACAAAGCCCCGGCCTTGCCTGTCTAGGCCTTATGTGCTCGACGTTTCGACATTTTACTTAATTGCACTTACCATTCCAGGTGGCGCGCGGGGGTGTCGCGGCATGGGTATGTCGCGCAGCCGATCCAGTATCGACGCGCTGACATTCCCGGCCCGGCCACATCGGAACCATCGGTGTAGACCGGCTGCCGCGGCCCGCACACGCCCTGACTCACAATCGAGAGGAGCCGACATGAACACCCGCATCGGCAAGAGGTTCGGGATAGCCGCAGCGATCACCGCGGTCGCGCTGTCGCTGCCGACGGCTGTCACCGCCCACGGCGATCCGGCGCCGGTCCCCAATCCAGAGGGGCCGGGCTGTGATGCCTACAAAGAACAGGTGCCCGTCGGCCCGGGTTCGTTCGAGAGCATGGCCACCGAATCGGTGACCACCGCGATCTCCAACAACCCGAAGCTGACCACTTTCAACGCCGCGATCTCGGGTCAGCTCAATCCGCAGGTCAACATCGTCGCCATCCTCGACAACGGCCCGTACAACGTCTTCGCGCCGGTTGACGACGCGTTCGCGAAGCTGCCGCCCGGGCAGCTCGACGCCTTGAGCACCGACGCGGCGGCACTGACGGGCCTGCTCTTCTATCACATGGCTCTGGGCCTTCTGGGCCCGGAGGATGTGCACGGCCAGCTGACCACGCAGGAGGGCCGGCAGGTCACGGTGGAAGGCAAGGGCGGCGACATCACGGTCGACGGTGCGAAAGTCATCTGCGGTGGCATCACAGCCAGCAACGCGAAGATCTACATGATCGACGCCGTGTTGGACCCGGCGGCCGCGGCGCCATCGACATCGCCATCGACATCGGCGGAAGCTCCTGAGGCAACCACCGAAACATCCGCTGAAGAGGCCCCTGAGGCAACGACCGAAACGTCAGATGAAACGTTCACCGCACCGACGCCCCCCGAGGCAACGCCTGAAGCAGCCGAAGCGCCGTCGGCCACGGAGCCGTCCGCCACGGAAACTCAGACGGAGCCGTCGGCTACGGAAACTGAGACGCCTTAGGGATCTCCACTGCTCAACGTGCCTTCCATACCGGCTGGCGCTTCTCGGCGAACGCCAGGGGGCCTTCCCTGGCGTCCTCGGATTTCAGCAGCGATCCGAATTCCCGCAGGGAGCGGTTCCAGCCCGGTTCTTCGTCGGTGATGACGCCGTCGTCGACGCCGTAGGCCACCCGCTTGCTGGCCTGCACCGACAGCGGGGCGTTGGCGCTGACCCGCTCGGCCAGCGCCAGCGCCGCATCGAGCACTGAGACCTCAGCGCCGTCGACCACCTGATTGATCAGACCCCACTTCGCCGCGTCGGCAGCCGACATCGGGTCGCCGGTGAAGAGCAGTTGCAACGCAACCTTGGTAGGCAGCTGCTCGACGATGCGGAACACGCCGCCGGCCCCGGCGATCAACCCACGCTTGACCTCCGGCAGCCCGAACTGCGCGCTTTGACTGGCGACCACCAGGTCGCTGGCCAGCGCCAGCTCTGTCCCACCGCCGAAAGCGGTGCCGTTGACCGCGGCGATGGTCGGCTTGTCGATGAAGTGTTGCACGTACCCGGCAAACCCCCATTCGGCATGATCGGGGTGAAATAGGTTCTCCCGGCGCGAGATCGCCTTGAGATCCGCCCCGGCGCAGAACGACTTGTCACCCGCCCCGGTGAGAACCACCGCCCGCACCTCGGGGTCACGCTGCGCTTCTTCGAGCGCGTCGCCGACGGCGGTACTGACCGCGCAGTTGACGGCGTTACGCGCCTCCGGGCGGTTGATCGTGATCACAGCGACGTTGCCGCGGCGCTCGCTCAGTGCCGCCGGCTGCGCTCCGTCCGATGTCATAGCAGCTCCAGAATGGTCGTGTTGGCCTGGCCGCCACCTTCGCACATGGTCTGTAGGCCATACTGAATTCCCTTGTCCCGCATATGGTAAAGCATCGTAGTCATCAGACGGGCACCAGAACCACCCAGCGGATGGCCAAGCGCGATCGCGCCGCCGTTGGGGTTGAGTAGCTTCTCGTCGGCTCCAATGTCGCGCAGCCAGGCCAGCGGCACCGGGGCAAACGCCTCGTTGACCTCGTACACGCCGATATCGTCGATCTTCAGGCCAGAGCGCGCGAGCGCCTTTCGTGTTGCGGGGATCGGCGCGCTGAGCATGATCACCGGGTCGGCGCCGGCCAGCGTCGCAGTGTGCACCTTTGCCAACGGCTTGAGCCCCAACGACTTCGCCTTTTCGGCTGAGGAGAACAGCAGCGCCGCCGACCCGTCCGAAATCTGGCTGGAGTTGCCGGCGTGGATCACGCCGTCCTCTTTGAACGCCGGCTTCAACTGGGCCATCTTCTCCATCGGTGTGCCCCGCCGAATACCCTCGTCCTGTCTCACCATGTTGCCGTCAGAATCCTTGATAACCACGATCTGATCGTCGAAAGCGCCTGAATCCTGTGCGGCGGCAGCTTTTTCGTGTGAAGCCAGCGAGAACTCGTCGAGCAACCTGCGGTCGAGGCCCCACTGTTCGGCGATCATCTCCGCTCCGATTCCCTGATTGGCGGACCTGCCGTAGCGGGCCTTGAACCCAGCCGGGAACGGCTTGCCTCCAGCGGCCACCGAGGAGCCCATCGGCACCCGCGACATGGACTCCACACCGCCGGCCACGGCGACGTCGTAGTGGCCGGCTGCCACCCCGGCCGCGGCGAAGTGCACCGATTGCTGACTCGACCCGCACTGTCGGTCAACGGTAACGCCGGGCACGCTTTCCGGCCAGCCCGCCGTCAGTACCGCGGTGCGCGCGATGTCGAGGGCTTGCTCACCGGCCTGCATGACGCAGCCCCAGATCACGTCGTCGACGATCTCGGGGTCGATGCCGGCACGGTCGGCCAGGCCATTGAGCACCTGCGCGGAGAGCTCCGCGGGATGCACCCCTGACAGCCCGCCGTTGCGCTTGCCCACCGGCGATCGCACTGCCTCGATGATTACCGCTTCGGTCACCAGATCCTCCTTTGGCGGACATTGGATGGCATCGTATGCACGCGAGCGTGAAGCTGCTACGAAATTTCGGCGAAAACCTCGCAGCAGCGTCACGCTCGACGAGGCTCGTCGTCTACGTGGACGGGAACGTCGTCGGCCCACGGTTGGCGCACCACCATATCGGCGACCCGGACAAAGCCGCGCTCGAACTCGCCGGTCGCAGCGTCGACCAGCCGGTACCGCTGGATCTGCCGGTGAATCGGCTGCGCATCGAGCAGGATGATCCGCAGCTCGCCCGGTTCGAAGTGACAACGTTGCGCCAGAGCGGTGATCAGCTGCTCGTTGTGCATGTGGCCGTCGCCGAAGTTCCAGCCGACTGCGGTGCTCGCGATCCGCTCCCCGTCGACGATCGTGTACTCCGCCTCGCGCCCCGCCGGGAGCACGCGGTTCGCGAGGGTGAACAGGGCGCGTCCATGTGTGTTCATCGCCCGGAACGCATACCCCAGGAAAACCGGGATCTGCGCCTCGTCCTTGCCGTAGTACCTCTCCAGCTGCGCCTGAGGCATGCTGGCAATCGACACAATGCCGTTGTTGATCTTCTGCTCGGCCACCGGGGTCACACACCACAGCGTGGTGTCCCAGTTACCCGCGTAGTAGCGCATCCCGGGCAGGAAGGAGATCTTGCGCGGAAACAGATTGCCCAGCACAACCATCGTCACCAATGCCGCGAACAAAATCGCAATGGCCACCGGGTGTTCCACGTCGGCAAGTCCGTAGTCGGCTTTGTCCACGAACAGCACGAGTACGCCGAAGATCATGAACACGTTCCACTCCAGCGGCACCCCCATCGGGATGGCGGTCAGGATCGCGAGGTGGAAGCACACCATCACCAATGCCGCCACCGTGGTGACGGCACCGCCGGACGAGAAGAACAGCACGACGGGCACGCACAGCTCTACGGCCGTACCGCCGTGCGCCAGCAGCCGGGACAGCCTGCCGGGACGCAGGTCGTCGGGGAACTTCTGGAAGAACAGCCGCTTTATCCGCCTCGGGCGGATCACCGGGCTGTTTGACATCATCGCCGAGACGACGAACGGGAAATGCTTGTTGAGCTTTGATATCGCCGCACCCATCCAGATCACCAGAAAAACCAGCTTGGCCGCCACGATCATGTCGGCGCCACTGAACAGGAAGGTGACCGCCAGGGTCGCGTAGACCTCGCCGCGGGCGGCCAGGAAGATCACCTTGTCGCGCAGGCCCAGGACACCGAGAATCGCGAGAACTGTCGAGATTTGCCAGAGGGGAAGCACGCCAATCTCGGTGCCCAGAGACGGAATCGGACCCGTGCCGTCAGACAGTAGCGCCCACGAAGTGACGGCCAGCAGGGCGGCGTAGAGTGCCACGTCGGCAACAGCGCGCGCGTCGCCTTTCGTGAACGGCACCCGGCCCGGCCACGGCGGCAGCCGGATGGTGCCGGGGCGCAGCCAATACAGGATCGAGCCCATCGGCGGGAAGAACCGGTTGTTGAGCGGCCCGAATCCGCAGCCCAA
>Ga0114921_10000681_pt1 | contig 14543 bp, 15 predicted proteins | sample BentaG_FD_87016 | JGI IMG/M metagenome (GOLD analysis project Ga0114921, IMG submission 87016) | Deep subsurface microbial communities from South Atlantic Ocean to uncover new lineages of life (NeLLi) - Benguela_00093 metaG | ecosystem: Environmental > Aquatic > Marine > Oceanic > Sediment ...
ACGCTGCGTTCCTCGGTCGAGCGGGTGCGCGCCGCCTTAGAAGGAAGGCACTGACATGCAGGTGAATATGACGGTGAACGGCGAATCGGTGACCGCCGACGTCGAGCCCAGGACGCTGCTCGTGCACTTTCTTCGTGATCAACTGCGGCTCACCGGAACTCACTGGGGCTGTGACACTAGCAACTGCGGAACCTGCGTCGTGGACATCGACGGCCAACCGGTGAAGTCCTGCACGATACTGGCGGCGATGGCCAGCGGGCACAGCATCCGCACGGTGGAGGGACTCGAGACCGACGGCCGGCTGGATCCCGTCCAGGAAGGGTTCATGCAGTGCCATGGTTTGCAGTGCGGGTTCTGCACGCCCGGCATGATGATCACCGCCCGGGCCTTGCTGGACCGAGACCCGGACCCGGATGAGGACACCATCCGCGAGGCGATCGCCGGGCAGATCTGCCGGTGCACTGGATACACCACGATCGTGCGGTCCATCCAGTGGGCGGCCCGCAAGGAGCGGGGCGATACGGCCGAGCCGCTGATCGAAACGGGAAGTGCGTCATGACAACCCTGGAATCGGAAGCATCCCGTCCGCGCGAGGACATCGTCGACAACGACCACAAGCCGTGTGGGCACGGACGCATGCTCCGCAAGGAGGATCCCCGGTTCATCAGGGGTCGCGGCAACTACGTTGACGACGTCGCGCTGCCGGGCATGCTGCACCTGGCCATCCTGCGGTCGCCGTACGCGCATGCCCTCATCGCCAGCGTCGACACGACTGCGGCCCAGGCGCATCCGAAGGTCAAGGCGGTGGTGACCGGTGCCGACCTGGCCGAAAAGGGCCTGGCGTGGATGCCGACGCTCTCCAACGACGTGCAGGCGGTGCTGGCCACCGACAAGGTCCGATTCCAGGGTCAGGAGGTGGCGTTCGTCGTCGCCGAGGATCGGTACTCGGCACGCGACGCGCTGGAGTTGATCGACGTCGACTACGACCCGCTGGATCCGGTCGTCGACGCGCGCAAAGCGCTGGACCCGTCGGCGGAGGTGATCCGCACCGACCTCGAGGGTAAGAACGACAACCACTGCTTCGACTGGGAGACCGGCGACGCCGCGGCCACCGACGCCGCATTCGCGAAGGCCGACGTCGTCGTCAAGCAGGAAATCGTTTATCCGCGGGTGCATCCCGCGCCGATGGAAACCTGCGGTGCGGTCGCCGATCTGGACCCCGTCACGGGCAAGCTGACGTTGTGGTGCACCTCGCAGGCGCCGCACGCGCACCGCACGCTCTACGCGCTGGTCGCGGGCCTGCCCGAGCACAAGATCCGGGTGATCTCACCCGATATCGGCGGTGGATTCGGAAACAAGGTGCCGATCTATCCGGGCTATGTGTGTGCGATCGTCGGCTCGCTGCTGCTTGGCAAGCCGGTCAAGTGGATGGAGGATCGCAGCGAAAACCTGACCAGCACCGGCTTCGCCCGCGACTACATCATGGTTGGCGAGATCGCGGCCACCTCCGACGGCAAGATCCTGGCGATCCGGTCCAACGTGCTCGCCGACCATGGCGCATTCAACGGAACGGCCGCGCCGTTGAAGTACCCTGCGGGCTTCTTCGGGGTGTTCACCGGCAGCTACGACATCGAGGCCGCCTACTGCCACATGACCGCGGTGTACACCAACAAGGCGCCCGGCGGTGTGGCCTACGCATGCTCCTTCCGCATCACCGAGGCGGTGTATTTCGTGGAGCGGCTGGTCGATTGTCTGGCCTATGAGATGAAGCTCGACCCCGCCGAGTTGCGGCTGCGAAACTTGCTGCGGCCCGAGCAGTTTCCGTACAAGAGCAAGACAGGCTGGGTGTACGACTCCGGCGACTACGAGACCACCATGCGCAAGGCCATGGGCATGATCGGCTACGACGCATTGCGCGCCGAGCAGAAGGAGAAGCGCGAGCGCGGCGAGCTGATGGGCATCGGGATGTCGTTCTTCACCGAGGCGGTCGGTGCCGGGCCCCGCAAGGACATGGACATCCTCGGGCTCGGGATGGCCGACGGGTGCGAGCTACGTGTCCACCCGACCGGCAAAGCCGTTGTGCGACTGTCTGTTCAGACGCAGGGCCAGGGCCACGAAACCACGTTTGCCCAGATTGTCGCCGAAGAGCTGGGGATCCCGCCGGACGATATCGACGTGGTACATGGTGACACCGATCAGACACCGTTCGGGCTCGGGACCTACGGCAGCCGGTCTACTCCGGTCTCGGGTGCCGCCGCCGCGCTGGTCGCGCGCAAGGTCAGGGACAAGGCGAAGATCATCGCCTCGGGGATGCTGGAGGCGTCGATTGCGGACCTGGAATGGGAGAAGGGATCCTTCCATGTCAAGGGCGATCCCTCGGCGTCGGTGACGATTGCCGACATCGCCATGCGGGCGCACGGGGCCGGCGACCTCCCCGAGGGCCTGGAAGGCGGTTTGGACGCCCAAATCTGTTACAATCCAGAGAATCTGACCTATCCGTACGGTGCGTACTTTTGTGTCGTCGACGTCGATCCCGGTACTGCCGTGGTGAAGGTGCGGCGATTCCTGGCCGTCGACGACTGCGGAACCCGGATCAACCCGATGATCATCGAGGGTCAGGTGCACGGCGGCGTCACCGAGGGTATCGGTATGGCACTGATGCAGATCATCGCCTTCGACGACGAGGGCAACTGTCTCGGCGGGTCGCTGATGGACTACCTGATACCCACTGCGCTCGAGGTGCCGCACTTCGAGACCGGTCACACAGTGACACCGTCCCCGCATCACCCGATCGGGGCCAAAGGCGTCGGGGAATCGGCCACCGTCGGTTCGCCGCCGGCCGTGGTGAACGCGGTGGTGGATGCCTTGGCGCCGTTCGGGGTTCGGCACGCCGACATGCCACTGACACCGTCGCGGGTCTGGGAGGCGATGCAGGGGCGCGCGAGGCCGCCGATCTAGCGTGGCGACGATGCGGAGCGGGGTGCGAGCTCCGAGGAGAAGCCGCGCAATCGAACCCGGAAATACCGATGGACATGAGCGAGCGTGCTCAGCAGTTGGTGGCCGCGCGCATCCCGTTTGTCCGGGCGACGGTCGTGCGCGCGCAGCCGCCGACGTCGTCGCATCCGGGTGACCAGGCGATCCTGTTGCAGGACGGGACGATCGAAGGGTTCGTCGGCGGCCAATGCGCGCAGAACTCGGTACGCGAGGCAGCGTTGGGCGCGATGCAGTCAGGCGAAAGCGTGCTGCTGCGGGTGCTGCCCGACGGCGACGTGCGTTTTCCGGACGCCCCGGGCGCCTGCGTCGTGGTGAACCCGTGCCTGTCCGGCGGAGCTCTGGAGATATTCCTGGCGCCGCAGATACCCGCGCCACTGGTCCGGATCTACGGTGCCACACCAATTGCCGACACGCTGGTCGAGTTGTGCGGGCTGGTCGGTTTCGATGTGCAACACGAGGACTCTCAGCAGGCCGACTCGCTGAGCGAGACCACCGGCGTCGTGATCGCCAGCCACGGCGGGCCGGAATCCGGGATGATCCGGGCGGCCCTGGACGCCGGTGTCGGGTATGTCGGCCTGCTGGCCAGCTCGGTGCGCGGCGCGTCCATTCTCCACGAACTCGGACTTACCGACGCCGAGCGTGCCCGTGTGCACACCCCGGTCGGATTGGCCATCGGTGCGATGACTGCCGGGGAGATCGCGGTTTCGATTGTCGCCGAGTTGATCTCGGCCATCCGTCTCGGCGGGCTGACCGCTCCGTCCCGGATGGCCGGCCCGGCCCCGGCGAGAGCAGACGCATGACGGCGGCGCGAGTCGCCGGTGTCCTGCTGGCGGCGGGCAGTTCCAGCCGTCTCGGCACGCCGAAACAGCTGCTGCCCTTCGGCGGTACCACTGTGTTGGGGGCATCGCTGGATGTCGCGCGCTCCTGCTCCTTCGACCAGATCATCGTCACCCTCGGCGGCGCGGCGACATCGGTGTTGGCGACCGTCCCGATGCACGGCGTCCAGACGGTGATCGCCGACGACTTCGGCTCGGGCTGTTCGTCGTCGCTGCGGATCGCGCTTTCGCGGGTGGATCCACATGCCGCCGGGATCGTATTGCTGCTCGGCGATCAACCGGCGATGGCGAGGGACACCGTTGAAAGGATGATCACCAAGGGAGCGGCTGCCCCTATCGCCGTGTGCCGGTATTCCGACGGAGTCGGACATCCGTTCTGGTTGAGCCGCAGCGTGTTCGGCGAGCTGGCCCAACTGCACGGTGACAAGGGTGTCTGGAAGCTGATCGAATCCGGCCGCATCCCAGTGCACGAACTCGCGGTCGACGACACCGCTCCGCTCGATGTCGACACCTGGGACGACTACCAACGGCTCCTGCAGATATCGGCGCCGCGATGACTTTCACCGACATCGAGGACGTCGTACGCAGGTTCGACGCGCGGGACTACCTGCTCGACGCCGGCACGGCCTCCGCGTTCTACCTGGCAGTCACGCTGGGGCGCCCGCTGCTGCTCGAAGGCGAACCAGGCGTCGGCAAGACGACCGCGGCGAAGACGCTTGCGGCAGTGCTGGACGCGCCGCTGGTCCGGCTGCAGTGCTATGAGGGACTGACCGCCAGCGAGGCACTGTACGACTGGAACTATCAGCGTCAGTTGCTGAGCATCAGGCTCGCCGAGGCACGTGGTGCGGGTATCGACGAATCCGACCTGTACACCGAGACATACCTGATGGACCGCCCCATCCTGCAGTGTGTGCGATACCATGGGCCGACGCCGCCGGTGCTGCTGATCGACGAAATCGACCGCGCCGACGACGAATTCGAGGCGCTGTTACTCGAGTTCCTCGGCGAAGCCGCCGTGACCGTCCCCGAGCTTGGCACTTTTGTCGCTGATCGCCCACCGATCGCAGTGTTGACGTCCAACCGCAGCCGCGATCTGCACGATGCGCTGCGACGGCGTTGTCTCTATCACTGGATCGATTACCCGGAGCCGTTGCGGGCAGTGGCGATCGTCCGCCGCACGGTGCCGGATGCGACCACGGCGTTGATTGAGCGCGCGGTCCAATTCGTAGGTGGCGCGCGAGGTCTCGATCTGGACAAACCGCCCGGCGTGGCGGAGACCATCGACTGGGTTGCGGCGCTGGTCGTGCTGGGCGTCGCGGACCTGGTCAACACCGATGCGGCCGCCAGCCTCGGCGCGCTGGCCAAGACACCGGACGACCGCAGCATGATTCGTGACGCGTTCGTGCAATACGGCAGTGGGCTGAGAACCGGCTAACCGGATGGCTGCCGGAAGAGAGGACATCACCGATGAAGATTGCCAACGAGTTCCACGTTAGCGCCCCGATCGAAGACGCCTGGGACGTGCTTTGCGACCTTGAGCAGGTCATTCCATTGATGCCGGGGGCACAGATGGTCGGTCGGGAGGGCGAGAACTTTCTCGGCAAGGTGAAGGTCAAGGTCGGCCCGGTGACCAGTGAGTTCAGCGGCAAGGTGCACTTCGTCGAGCATGATCGCGAGCAGCACCGCGCCGTCATCGCGGGTAAGGGGAAAGAGTCGCGCGGTGCCGGCAACGCCACGGCGACAGTCACTGCCCGATTGCACGAGGATGGTGACCGCACCCGCGTCACCGTCGACAGCGACCTCAAGGTCGTCGGTAAGCTCGCCCAGTTCGGTAGCGGGATGCTGCAGCAGGTTTCGGAGAAGCTGCTGGGCCAGTTCGTGGAGGCTCTGGAAGCGAAGCTGGCGGCCGACGTCACCCCGGCGCCGGCGGTGAACGGCGCGCCCGCGCCGGCCGCGGTGCCCGCTCCGGCGGCGTCAACCCAGGCCGAGCCCGCCCCGATCGACCTGCTGGAGCTTGCCGGTGGCGGCATGCTCAAGAAGTACGGTCCTGCGGTGCTTGCCGCGCTCGTGGTGCTGGCAGTGGTCATCGCGCTGCGTCGTAGGCGATGAACGCTCCGTTCCTGCTCCGGGGTGTCGATCTGGCGGCCTTGGCGGTGGCCCTGGTTTCGCGACTGCGCGCCGGCGGGGTTGTTGTTTCCCCCAGTGGCCCAGGGGGTTTTGTGCAGGCGATGCGGCAGCTCGGGCCGCGGTCGCCCGCGGAGCTGTATTGGGCGGCCCGTCTGACGTTGGTGAACCGGATGGAGGATCTGGCCGCCTTCGATGTGGTGTTCGGCGCAGTGTTCGCCGATGCGGTCCTCGGCGTGGACCCGGTCGGACTTGAGCAGAACCGGGAGGCGACCGCAGCCGCTGTTCCGGGTGTGCGGGGACGCGACACCGACGCGCCGGACAGCGGTGGCCTGCCGTGGACCACGCGGCCCTCGTCGATGGCCGCCATCGACGTTCGGCCGACGGGCGCGGCGGTGCCGGATGTGCTGCCCAGCCGCATCGTCGCGCGCGCCGACGAACCCTTCGACCGATTCGATCCCGAGGATCTTAGGGTCCTCGGTTCCTGGCTGGAACGGGCGGTGGCGCAGTGGCCCTATCGGCGGAGCCTGCGCCGCGAGCCGAATCGGCATGGGAAGTGGATCGACTTGCGGCAGACGATGAAGGCGTCCCGCGCGACTGGCTGGGAATCGGTGATCCTGGCGCGCAGCCGCCCCCGACAGCACCCCAGGCGTGTTGTCCTCGCCTGCGATGTCAGCGGGTCGATGCAGCCGTACGCGACGATCTACCTGCACTTGATGCGTGCCGCAGTGAAACGGCGGGCGGCCGGGATTCGTCCGGAGGTCTTCGCGTTCTCGACATCGCTCACGCGCCTGACGGCGGTGCTGTCGCATCGCTCGGCCGAAGTGGCGATCGCACGGGCCAACGCCAAGGTCGCCGACCGCTTCGGCGGCACGCACCTCGGCCGGTGCATCGGTCAGCTGTTGTCCCCGCCGCACGGCAATGCGCTGCGCGGCGCCGTCGTGATCATCGCCTCGGACGGCTGGGACAGTGATCCCCCGGAGGTGCTCGAGCGGGCGCTGGCCCGGGTTCGGCGCCGCGCCGAGTTACTCGTCTGGCTCAACCCACGCGCCGCGCACAGCGGATTCCGCCCGCTGGCCGGGTCGATGGCGGCCGGGCTGCCCTACTGTGATCTCTTCCTTCCGGCGCATTCCCTGGCAAGCCTACGTGAGCTCTTCCGTGCGCTCGAGGCGACCCGGCCGCACTAGCCCGACTTTTCCGGCGTCTGCACCTGCGCGGACGGCTCGCTGCGTCCTTTGCGGCGGCCCAGGAGAGCCTTCCCGACCGAGATGACGCCGGGCAGGATCGACAGGAACACGATGCCCAGGATCATCAGCTCGAGGTTCTGCTTGACGAACGGGATGTTGCCCAGGAAGTAGCCCAGCAGAGTCATGCCGCCGCCCCAGGCGATCCCGCCGACGATGTCGAAGCCCAGGAACACCGGATAGCGCATATAGGAAACGCCGGCGATCACCGGTGTGAATGTCCGCACGATCGGCACGAAGCGGGCCAGGATGATCGTGAACGGCCCGTACTTCTCGAAGAAGGCATGCGACTCGGTCACGTGGCGTTTCTTGAAGAAGCGGGAGTCTTCCTTATTGAACAGTGCGGGTCCGATCCGCCGCCCGATGAAGTATGCGGTCTGATCGCCGAGCACCGCGACGATGGGCACCGCGATCAGCAGAGTCCAGATATTGACTGTTCCGCCCGCGGCCAGTAGGCCGCCGGTGAACAACAGCGAATCGCCGGGCAGTAGCGGGAACAGCAACCCGGTCTCGATGAAGACGATGATCAGAATCGCCGGCAGTACCGCCGCCGCGAACACTCCGCCAGGACCGATCCAGTACATCGGATCCAACAGGTCCGTCAGGCTCGGCAGGGCCATCACCGTGGTGGTCATGCCACCGGCCTCGCGGCTTTGGTAGCGTTCATGGGCACCCAACATACCGGCGCAGCCTGGCGAGACTGCAATTGCGGCTCAAGAGCAAATCAGGTCCAACTATGGTCGGCGTGCCGCGCAATCGCTGTTCCTGAGATACTGCGGGGACACCTCGTTCCCAGCCGATTCCCAGCCGAGAGGAACTGCCATGCCCATCGCCACGCCAGAGGTCTACGCCGAGATGCTGGCCCGCGCCAAGGACCACTCGTATGCGTTTCCAGCTATCAACTGCACGTCGTCGGAGTCCATCAACGCCGCGCTCAAGGGATTCTCCGACGCCGGCAGCGACGGCATCATCCAGTTTTCCACCGGTGGGGCCGAGTTCGGTTCCGGCCTCGGCGTCAAGGACATGGTGACAGGAGCAGTGGCACTGGCCGAGTTCGCGCACGTGATCGCCGCCAAGTACCCGGTCACCGTCGCGTTGCACACCGACCACTGTCCGAAGGGCAAGCTCGACGGCTATGTCCGGCCGCTGCTGGCGATCTCCGCGGAACGGGTTGGCGCGGGTCGCGATCCGTTGTTCCAGTCGCATATGTGGGATGGTTCGGCGGTGCCGATCGACGAGAATCTCGCGATCGCGCAGGAGCTGTTGAAGGCCGCGGCGGCGGCGAAAATCATCCTTGAGGTCGAGATCGGCGTGGTCGGCGGAGAGGAAGACGGCGTCGAGGCCGAGATCAACGAAAAGCTCTACACCACCCCTGAGGACTTCGAGCAGACCATTGACGCTTTGGGCGCCGGTGAGCACGGCAAATATCTGCTGGCCGCTACCTTCGGCAACGTGCACGGGGTCTACAAGCCCGGTAACGTCAAACTGCGCCCCGACGTGCTGGCCGAAGGTCAGTTGGTGGCGTCCGCCAAGCTCGGATTGCCAGAGGATTCAAAACCTTTCGACTTCGTGTTCCACGGCGGATCAGGCTCGCTGAAGTCGGAGATCGAGGAGGCGCTGCGCTACGGGGTGGTGAAGATGAATGTCGACACCGACACCCAGTATGCGTTCACCCGCCCACTCGTCGCGCACATGTTCACCAACTACGACGGGGTGCTCAAGGTCGACGGCGAAGTCGGCAACAAGAAGGTGTACGACCCGCGTAGCTATCTGAAGAAGGCCGAGGCGGGAATGACCGAGCGGGTGATCGAGGCCTGCAACGATCTGCACTGCGCCGGCCGGTCGGTGACTGCCTGACGACGATGCGTGCCGTGGAGCGGCGCGAGGTGGGGGTACGCCCCCGCGAGCGGGAGGTGCCCCCACCCGCTTGCGGGGGAGAGTCGGGCAATCCAACACTGCCTATGCGCTCTAGCCGTTGGGCGCCTGGCAGATCTTCCACTGGTCGTCGCGGAACTGCAGATCGAAACTGCGTGTCGAGCGGATCCGCGGGGCGTAGGCCATGAAGGTGGTGACATTGGCCTCGGCGTGCTCGCCGTTGACCACCACCTGATCGATGCTGGCGATCACCGGATACTGCTTGGCCGCCGCGACGCGGCGGTGCGTTTCGGCCCAGGCGTGGCCGTCGTACTTCACGTAGGCATCGCGCTTGGTGCCACAGGTGATGCTCCGCAGCGTGGCTAGGTCGCCGTTCTGCACCGCGATGTCGAAGTTTTCAATCGTGGCCCGGACCTGGTCTTCCTGGGACACCTTGGGCAGGCTCTCGCGGGTCAGCAGTACCGTGCCCAGCACCGCGAGCGCCACCAGCGCGGCGATGACCAGGGTGACCGCTACCACCCAGCCCCAATTACGCTGCTGGCCGGGGGGGCTCGGTGCCTCGCCGCGCGGTGGAATCGATTGTGGGGTAGCCGTTCTCGGGGGCATCGGGGGCTCCGCCGGGTCCGGCGCTGACAGGATCTCGGTGGCCGGGTCGACGGCAGCGCCGATGACCTGCGTCGGCCGGGCGTCGAAGCCCGGGGCGGTGAACTGGCGTCCGGCTGGCGGTTGCGTGCCGGCGTCGGAGTCAGCCTCTGAATCCACGGTGATCGCATCGGTTTGGGTGTCGTCGGCAATGACGGCGTCGGAGTCAGCCTCTGAATCCACGGTGATCGCATCGGTTTGGGTGTCGTCGGCAATGACGGCGTGGGTTTCGGTGACGGCGTACTCGGGTTCCGGGACCGGCTGGTCGGTTGTCGGGGTGGTCGCCGGGCCGGATTCTGTCGTGGACTGGTCGGGTGGTGCCGGTTGGTCGGCTGGTTGGTCGGCCGGTTGGTTGACCGGTTGGTCGACGTTGTCGGTCGACGCCTCTTCGACGTGTTCGGTCGTTGCCGCGTCGTGGTCGGACCCCAGGGGGTTCGACGTGGCGTCGCGGTCGGGCCCAGATGGGTTCGACATGCGTCCTGCTGTCCTCCCGCTATTGGAGTCCTTGGATGCTTATTGGAGTCCTTGGATGCTTACGGAGTCGTCGGATTAGGTATCGAGCTTAACGACGATAGCGTTTGCCCGCCGCGAGCCACGATGGGTGGCACGGCACAATGGACCCCATGACACCGATGCGGGATCTCCTGGGACCGGACCCGATATTGCTGCCAGGTGACAGCGACGCCGAGGCCGAACTGCTGGCCGACGGGCAGCCGACCATGGTGGCCGCGGCGCACCCGTCGGCGTCGGTGGCGTGGGCGGCGCTGGCCGAGGACGCGCTCGCCGATGACAAGGCCGTCACGGCCTATGCCTACGCCCGGACCGGCTACCACCGTGGCCTCGACAAGCTGCGCCGCAACGGCTGGAAAGGATTCGGGCCAGTGCCCTACGCGCACCCGCCGAACCGCGGTTTCCTGCGGTGCGTGGCCGCGTTGGCCCGGGCAGCCGACGCCATCGGGGAGACCGACGAGTACAGGCGTTGCCTGGATCTGCTCGACGATTGCGACCCCACGGCGCGAGCCAGCCTCGGCTTGCGCTGATCTCGACGAATCGGGCCTACCAGTTGGGGCCGCAGTCTTCGGTGACCTCGGGTGGCTCGACTTGGACTGTCGAATGGTCCAGCCCGTGGGCGGCTAACACGGTGCGGGCGTCATCGAGCACCCGCGTCGGGTCGGCGAGGCTGGTCAGGTGCGCGGTGACCATGTCCTTGCCGGGTACCAGCGTCCACACGTGCAGGTCGTGCACTTCGGTGACGCCGTCGACGGCACACAGCGCCGACCGCAGTGCATCGACGTCGATGTGGCTGGGCGAGGATTCGGACAGGATGTGCAGCGCGGCCCGGGCCAGCGAAATGGCCCGCGGCAGCACCCACAGCGCGACGAAGACGGCCACCACTACATCGGCGTAGGGCCAGCCGGTGGTGACGGTGACGATGCCGGCGATCAGCACGCCGACGCTGCCGACGGTGTCGGCGAGGACCTCCATGTAGGCGCCCTTGACGGCCAGGCTCTTCTGCGACTGCGAGCGCAGCAGGGCGACTATGGCGGCGTTGGCCGCCAGCCCGGCCAGCGCGACGACGATCAGCGGCACGCCTGGGATATTCGGGGCGTCGCCAAGCCGTTCGAACGCCTCATAGAGGATGAACGCCGCCACCCCGATCAGTAGCACGGCGTTGGCCACGGCGGTGAAGACTTCCGCGCGGTGCCAGCCGAAGGTGCGGGCGGGCAACGAGCTGCCATGCTTGGCCATCAACACCGCCGTCAGCCCCATGAATATGGCGGTCAGGTCGGTCAGCATGTGTCCGGCGTCGGCCAGCAGCGCGATCGAGTTGATCAGCAGCGCCGTGGTCAGTTCCAGGACGAAGAAAACGGTGAGGATGGCAGCCGCAATGAGCATCCGGCGGACGCGGGTATCGAGTTCAAGATGACCACCGCTGTGATCATGGCCCGCGCCCATCCCTGCAATATATGCGTGACAGCGCATGTATTGCAAACATGCGGGGTTCACGCTGACGCGATCTTCACGACGATGACCCGATGGCGGATTACTCGGAATCCCGCGTGTGGACCGCGAGGTCTACGCGCTGACGGAGAACGAGCTTCCGGGCGCCCGCTTTTATCCGTTCGCCGAGGTCTGGGACAAGGGCCTTCCACTGTCGGGTAAGCAGACGTGGATCTCGACGCGATTCCATTTCCACATGGTCGCCGCGGCGGCCGGTGCGGGTGGTGTCGCGATCCCGATCAGCCCGGACTCGATTTTTCGCGTGTGTTCACGACGCCCGGCACTGATTCACCGCCGAAGAAAATTTCAGGCTAACGTCTCCGCTTAGAACCAAGCGGTCCAGAACCGGGTCAGCGCGCTACCCATCCCGGCCAGCCGGCTGTCCACGCCGGATAGCTCGAAGAACCAATACACGATCCCGAAGAACCACTGGTTGAGTATCGGCGCAATCAGCAGCACCAGCAGGATCAAGAAGCCGTACTGCTTGGCCGGTTCCAGTGTGCGGCGGGTGTCCGGACTCAGGTGAGGCTCTAGCGCGCCGTAGCCGTCCAGGCCCGGTATCGGCATCAGATTCAGCACCGTCGCGGTCAGCTGCAGGAAACCCAGAAACGCCACGCCAGCCCAGAACACTGCGTGCGCGGGGTCGTACAACAGCCGGGTCAGTGTCAGCAGCAGGACCGCGAGCGCAATATTGGCCGAGGGGCCGGCCAGGCTGACGATGGTGCGCTGCCGCGGCGTCATGAACGACGTTCGCACGTACACCGCACCGCCGGGCAGGCCGATCCCACCCATCACGATGAACAGCAGCGGCAGGCCCAGGGACAGTAGCGCGTGGCTGTAGCGCAGCGGGTTGAGCGTCAGATAGCCGCGCACCGCCACGTCATGGTCGCCGTAGCGCCAGGCAGTGAAGGCGTGCCCGAATTCATGCAGGCACAGTGATACCAGCCAGCCGGCTATCACGAAGATGAACACCCCGACGTAGGCCAGTGGCTTGACGCTGGCTCCGACCTGCCAGGCCAGCAGGCCGCCGCCGGCGGTCAGTGCGACGATGGCCAAGAAGACCGGGCTGGGTCGTACCGACTGGCGCAGGTCCCTCATGCTGCCGCTCACGTCACGAAGCTACCCGACCAGCAACCAGCCCTTCGTGTGCCGATAGAACGTTGAGCGCCGGACCGGCCGCTCGGCCCAGACGCCGTCGCGGTATACCCGGGCACCGGTGGTGCCTAGTTGCGCCGCCCGCCCATGCACCCATTGCCGGGGCCGCCCGCGTCCGGTGAGCACGCTGGCGCGCACGCCCGGCTGTGTGGGTGTTGGAGTGATCCGCACGCCGGCCACATCTCCGTCGAACAGCACTGTGTCGTCGACGACGGCTTCGCCGTACAGCGCGGCGTCAGCTCCGCGCCATGTTGCCCCCCCGACAATCGCCGTGCCGGTGTCGTCGCGGACCAGCGGAACCCGGCGCACGGATCCGTGCACCGCGCGACGGGCGCCGCGACGACCCGCCGGCAATCGGTAGGCCCGGGTGGCGGCCGAGCGGCGTGCCGATGCGAAACCGATCTCCACGTCCAGCATCGCGCTTCGCAGTAGCCGGGTCAGCACTGCGGCCAGGTCGGCGTCGCGGCCGGCCACGATGAGCCTGCGGTGTTCACGCGCCGCGTCATCGACCTGTCGATGGTCGTCAATTGCCCGCACTGGTAACCCGGCCAGCGCAGGGGCCACCGGGCGATCACCGAACAGCAGCACGCACACGGATGGAGTATTAGCGGCGGTCATGTAGCTCCCGGTAGCTCCTGGGCAGAACCTCGGACAGGGTCAGATAAGGCAAACCTCGGCTGGACCACAATTTGCCGGCGGGTGGCTACTAGATACCGCTGGCAACTGCGCAGCGGACGGATGGTCACTGAATCGACGCTACCGGCCGCTGGTCGGTGGCGAAGATTGCGCTGACGGCGGTGGCATCGGCCCCGGGCACGACCTTGAGCGGAATCTCGGGCCGGGCGACCTACCCGCAACCGTGGAAATTCGTCGCCCGAATCTGCGATGGTCGAAGGTATGCGACCTCCCAGCCTGCCCACGCTCAAACCCCTGTCCCCGATGTTCGGCGGCCTCTACGCAGTGGCTTACGGGCTGGGCGGGCAGGCTCTGGTTCACCAGCTCGTGGCGCGCTACGGGCCGGTGGTCTCTCTGCCGGTGCTGGGCTTCGGCAACGTGGTCGCGGTCGCCGACGCGACCCTGGCCAAGCAGGTGTTCACCGAGAAGCCGGACGTCCTGCTGGGCGGCGAAGGGGTCGGGCCTGCGGCGGCGATCTACGGTCGCCGGTCGATGCTCGTGCAGGAAGAGCCCGAGCATCTGCGCCGGCGCCGGATCCTCACCCCACCGTTGCACGGCCAGGCGCTGGCCGAGTATGTGCCGATCATCGAGGCGGCGACCCGTTCGGCGATGTGCACCTGGCCGGTCGGGCGGCCGATGCGCATGCTGGAGGCGGCCCGCGAACTCACTCTCGACGTCATCGTGCAGGTGATCTTCGGGGTGCACGAACCGGCTGCCGTCCGGCGGCTGGGCCGGCCGTTCGAAGAGCTGTTGGAGCTGGCGCTCTCTGAAGAGACGCCGGTGCGGTACGCGCTGCGCCGGGTGGGCGCGCTGCTGATGTGGGGCCGCCTCGCCCGCGTCAACCGCAGGATCGACGAGCTGGTGCTGCCGTTGATCGCCGAAGCGCGCGGTGAGCGCGGGCGCACCGATGTTTTCGTGTTTCTTGACAACGCCACCACCGAGAACGGTGACGGGCTGTCCGACAACGTGATTCGTGCCGACCTGATGACGCTGATGC
>Ga0114921_10000682_pt1 | contig 14537 bp, 15 predicted proteins | sample BentaG_FD_87016 | JGI IMG/M metagenome (GOLD analysis project Ga0114921, IMG submission 87016) | Deep subsurface microbial communities from South Atlantic Ocean to uncover new lineages of life (NeLLi) - Benguela_00093 metaG | ecosystem: Environmental > Aquatic > Marine > Oceanic > Sediment ...
ATATTAGCCGCTCGGAGGCTCGGTGGCCGAATCGATTTGCTCGGGGGTGCTGGCGGTGACGTGCAGGCTCGCCGCTGCGGCCGCGATATCGCTGGTAGACGGCCCCGGTGGCGGCACAAACGCCGTTGACCTGTAATACTTCAGCTCGCGAATCGACTCCTGGATGTCGGCGAGTGCGCGGTGAGCCAGCCCCTTCTCGGGCTGCCCGAAGTAGATCCGGGGATACCAGCGCCGACAGAGTTCCTTGATCGAGCTCACATCAATCATCCGGTAGTGCAGGAAGGCGTCGAGCGCGGGCATGTCCCTGGCGATGAACCCGCGGTCGGTGGCGATCGAATTGCCGGCCAGCGGAACCGTCTTGGCCGTCTTGACGTGGTTACCGATGTAGTCGAGCACCATCGCCTCGGCCGTCGACAGGTCGATGGTCGAGGCCCTGACCTCGTCGATGAGGCCGGACCGGGTATGCATCTGCGTGACTACGTCGATCATCGACGAGAGCGCGGCGTCGTCGGTGTTGATCACCACGTCGACTCCCTCGCCGAGGATGTTCAGGTCACCGTCGGTGACCAGGGCCGCGATCTCGATCAGCCGGTCCGAACGGAGGTCCAGCCCGGTCATCTCGCAGTCGATCCACACCAGTTCGTCGCGCACAGCGCTTAACAGTAAGCCCACGTTGGCGCCGGGTCCATATGGCGGGAGCGGGTCAGTGAGGTTCGCGCTCTGCGACCGTGGAGGGTGCGGTTCACGTGAGGAGTCGCCGGATTGTTGGGCCGAGTTGGCGGGGAAGACTGGGATCGCGATGCGCCTTTGCGAGGAGTATCAGACCCTGCACATGGCTGATCACGTCGGTAGATGCCTGTTCGACGTCGGTCGCCGCGCTGATCTCTCCAAGTTCGATGCCGCGGCGGATGGCACGGGACGCGGATTTGACCATCTCGTCAAATACCTCGGCGACGCGAGTTCGGATGGTCTCGTTTCGAGTGGACAGCTCGACAGCGAGGTTGCCGAAAGGGCAACCAACTACGGCGCCGCAGTCGGCCTGCAGCCGCTCCATGCCTTCGGCCAAGAGATTGCCATACGTCTCGATCGCTTCGAGGCCGCCTTGGGCCGGATCGTCGAGGGACGCCGCACAGATCGTGGAGGTGGCGCGCTGCCACGAGCGATCGATCATCTCGAGCGCCAGGGCCTGCTTGGACCCAAAGAAGTGGTAGAAGCTGCCCTTTTTCACGTCGGCTGTCTTACACAGCTCGGCGACGCCGACAGCTTCATAGCCCCGCACAGGTATCAACGCGTCGGCTGCCTGTAACAGTCGCTCTCGAGGGCTGACGTCGGTGGACATCCTCCGATTCTAGTTGACCGACCGTCTAGTTGTCGATAGAGTGCCCTACAAGTTTCACCGACACTGAACACTTTGACGGACACTCAACACAAGGAGAAGTCGTGGTTGGCAATGCGGGCAAGACCGCGCTGGTGACGGGAGCGAGCTCGGGCCTGGGCTTCGAGGCAGCCGCGCAGCTTGCCGAGAAGGGGTTCAGCACCGTGATCGTCACAGCCAGGAGGGCCGGCGCCGCCGAGGAAGCCCGCGCCCGGCTCACAGAACGTACCGGCAAGGACGTATTCGCGGTGGTGGCCCTCGACAATGGCGACTTGGACAACGTCGAGGCGGCCGCCGCGACGTTGTCCGACCATGGTGCGCGGCTCGACTTTCTGCTTCTCAATGCAGGGGTCGCGTCGCCGAAGAACATCGCGAGGACATCGGCGGGCATCGAGCTAACGGTGGCCGCGACACTTATCGGTCACCACCTCCTGACGATGCGTCTGCTTGAGCGCGGTTTGCTCTCAGCGAACGCTCGTATCGTGATTGCCGGTTCGGAGGCCGCTCGAGGCGATGTGCCGACGATGACGCCACTCGATGTCGACGACTTTGCTGCAGCACACTTTGACGGTGACCTCGAGGCCGCGATCGAGCGGCAGATCCGGATGGAGCCGCCCGCGGTCTACAAGCCAAATGATGTCTACGCGACAGCCAAGTTGTTTGTCGCCTGGTGGGCCGCCGAACTGGCCCGAAGACTCCCTGATGGCATGACGGTGAACGCTGTGTCGCCAGGCAGCACGCCGAACACCGGCATCACCGATGGCACCGCTGCGTATATGCGGTTCATTGTGGCTCCCCTCCTGAAGCTGTTGCCCGGCATGTCACACTCGGTTGCTGACGGCGCCGGCCGCTATCTCCAACCTTTGAGCTACGACGGCGACGTGACTGGCAAGTTCTTTGCCTCGAAGCCGAAGAAGATGACCGGTCCGCTCGTCGAGATCCGCATGGACCACGTCGACAACGAGGCCGCCCAGCAGGCACTGTGGGCAACGACCGCGAGGCTGGCTCGCGGAATCAGTGGGCCTCCCAGACGTTGAACTCCCGCCCAACAACCGAGCATCACCTGGGCCGAAAGCCCTCAGAAGACGGTTCAACCACAACGAACGGTTCAACCACAACGAAAAGTAGGAGTGTTTGATGCCCGAGTTCACGATCACTCGTCAGATTGAGGCTCCCGTCGAAAAGGTGTGGGAGGTACTCAACGACTTCGGAAACATCGCCCGATGGAGTCCCGGCGTCAAGCGTTCCGCGCTGACATCTGACGGGCCAGTGAGTGAGGGATCGACCCGACGTTGTGATTTCGCGCCCCTCGGCGGCGTCAACGAACGAATCGACACGTACGTCCGGAACGAACGCATGACAGTGAACCTCTATGAGACGTTCAAACTGCCGATCTCTGGCGCTGTTGCCGATTTCAGCATCGCCGCGCAGGACACCGGCACGAAATTGACGCTCCACTACAGCTACACGCCTAACCGATTGGGTCGTGTGACGAAGGGGACCACCGACAAGCAGATGCGCAAAGGCATCAACGGTATGGCCGACGGCCTTCAACAAGAGAGCGAACGGACTGTCGCCAGTTGACCGGGCGCTGGTGAGCGCCTTGAATCCCTTCCGCAGCCTGTGGGTTGCAGGCGCCGGTCGAGTCGGCCAGGTGTCGACAGTGGCGCCCGCCGGGAGTTGGTCGGGGTCTATCCGGAGGCCACGATCAGTCGCAGCTTCGAACTCAAGGAGTTCAAGACGGGAGCGGCCCGGATGGCCGCCAAAGCAGGCTGCCCCGATCGTTCCGGTGATTGTCTCGGGTACCCAGCGGATCTGGACCAAGGGTCATCCAAGGAATCTCGGTCTCAATAAGGTGCCGGTCACCGTCGCGGTGGGTGCGCCGTTCCCTGCCGCCCAAGACGTCGCGCAGACCGATGCCGCGCTGCGTGATCATCACCCGGCCGGGGCGTACTGGGTGCCGCGCCGGCTGGGCGGCGGGGCACCTGGCCGGACCCCGAGAGCTGGTCCACGTGGCTCAACCAATCGGGGTCAGGCCAATCGTCGCGAAGAGAATAGAGACCGATGTGAGCCTAGCCACGCAGGTGTTGTCCGATTTGTATGCGTTCGATATGTGTTTCTCGTCGCCGGCGGTATCGCGCATATGCTGGAGATGCATCAGAAAGCAGACCGAAATGCGCCACACGGTTCGAGACCGCACCGATGAAAGGAGTAATACAAAATGAGGAATACCGCCATGAAAAGTGTCGGGATCTCTGTCATGCACATTCGAAACTACGTCCCAGCGCTGGCCGTAGCGGGACTCGGCGCATTAGCGATCGTCATGGCGCCGGCAGCCGCAGCCGCCCCGAGCGGATCGGGTGGCACGTCAGAACCCCCTGGTTTCACCCAAACAAGCCCCAACTCAACCCTGCACCAGACCAACGGCAGCTCCCAGCTGCACTCCTCCCCTCCAACGGTTAGCCCTCCGCAGAGCTACTCGCCCGGCCTGTTTTTCCGCCGTTGACATTGATTCCGGGGGTTGGGGAGCAGATTCCCAACTCCCGGACGCCCTCTCAGGATCAGCGACAGCCACCCGGGCCGGGCTCGCCGCGACGCTCGACTACGCCCGTATCGGTGACACCGTCGTAGCCACCGCGATCGACCGCCTCGACCGCCTCGGCCGCTCCGTCGCCGAAGTCACCCGGGACCACCACACCATCGCCGAACTCGGCGAGCGACGAATCCTGTTGCGTGCGTTGCGTGAAGGAATCGACACAGCCTGAGCCGTCCCAGGAGTGCACCTCTGCGCGGACGCCGTCGAGGAGGGACTGTGTCGCGGTCGGGTTCGTGGCGTTGCGGTTGAGGAGGTTGATGCCGGTGAGGTTCCCCCCGAACCGTGGAGGCATCGATAATGAGGAGCACGATGCCAGAGAAGCGAAAGAAGTACGACCGGGAGTTCCGTGAGGGGGCGGTCCGGATCGTCGAGGAGACGGGGAAACCGATCGCGCGGGTCGCCCGCGATTTGGGTGTCAACGAGGGCACGCTGGGTAACTGGGTTGCCCAGGCCCGCGCCAAGCGCGACGGCGATGGTGAGTTGCGCGGCGATGATCTCTTCGAGCTCAAGCGGCTGCGTGGCGAGGTCGCTGAACTGAGGATGGAGCGTGATGTCCTCAAGCGATCGGTGGTCCTGTGGGTGAAGGAGGCGACGAAGTGAGCGTGGCACGTTTCATCGCCGACCAGAGGACCAATTACCGGGTGCCGCATACGATCTGCTGTGCCCTGCTCGGGGTGAGCCTGTCGTGGTTCTACAAGTGGATCGCCCGGGCGCAGAGTCCGGATGCTTCAACCGGTCTGCGCACCGATCGGGACCGGCGCCGCGATCAGCTGGATCGAGTGGTCGCGGCTGCGTTCGCTGAGGCCAAGGGCCTACACGGGTCGCCGCGATTGCATGTCGACCTGCGTGATCTGGGGTGGCAGGTGTCGGAGAATGCGGTGGCCGATTCGATGCGTCGGCAGGGGTTGGTGGCTCGGTGGATACGTCGCCGCAATGGGCTGACCAGACAGGACAGAACCGCGCCGAAATTCCCCGACTTGGTTAAACGCAACTTCACTGCCGATCGGCCGAATTTCAAGTGGGTCGGTGACATCACCGAGGTCCCCACTGCGGCCGGCAAGCTCTATTTGGCTACGGTGATCGACCTGTATAGCCGGCGGCTGCTCGGTGCGGCCACCAGTGTCCATCCCGATGCCGAGTTGGCGTGTGCGGCGATCCGGATGGCGGTGGCTACTCGTGGCGGTAAGGCGGCCATTTGGCGCGAGGAGGTATCCCAGCGGGTGATCTTCCACAGTGACCGCGGTTCGACCTACACCGCGAACAACTTCACCAAACTATGCCGGGACCTGGGGATCCGGCAGTCGATGGGGCGGGTCGGTTCGTGTTTCGATAACGCAGTTGCGGAGGCATTCTTCTCTTCGTTGGAGTGGGAAGTGTTGTCACGCAATATGTTCGATTCTATTGCCCAGGCCCGTGCTGTCGTGCTTGACTGGTGCTACGGCTTCTACAATCACTTTCGCCGCCACAGCACCATCGGAATGGTCAGCCCAATCAACTACGAAACCGCTGCGGCCGCTAACCGGCGAGCCGCATAGAGGAAACCTCCACGATTCGAGGGGAACCACAGTCCTGATTCGGCGGTGTTCGACGACGACAATCTCGTGTCGCTGGCGGGGCTGGTGCCGGTGATGACGCTGGCCGAGCAGACCGGCCTGCCCGACCTGCTGGCCGAGAAGGTCGCTATCGCCGAGTCGAAGATCAAGTCGGGGGCGGCCAATCCCGCCCCGAAGCTGATGACTCTGATCGCGGGGATGTGCGTGGGCGCGGACAGCATCGACGACGTCGATTCGCTGCTGCGCCCGGTCTACGGACACGCCAAACAGGGCGCCTCTTACGGGCACACCAAGATCGCGGGCAAACAGATCCTGCGCAAGGGGCTCTCGCCGTTGGCGGTCACGATCGGCACCGATCTGGCCGCTTCGGTGATCGCCGGGCTGCGGCTACGCGCGGGCAAGGCCGGCTCCGGCAAGGGCGCGGGACGGATGGTCGCCCAAGGAATCGCCACCGCCCGCTGCGCCGGGGCCACCGGCACCATCCTGGTGCGCGGCGATGCCGCCTTCGGCAGTCGCGCGGTGGTGGGGGCCTGCCGCCGCGCTGACGCCCAGTTCTCGCTGGTGTTGACCAAGAACACCGCGGTCCAGAACGCGATCGAGGCGATCCCCGAACACGCGTGGACACCGGTGCGCTATCCGGGCGCAGTGCGCGACCCCGACACCGGCGCCTGGATCTCGGATGCCGAGGTCGCCGAAATCGGCTACATCGCATTCGCGTCCACCACCGACGCGGTCACCGCACGGCTGATCGTGCGCCGCGTCAAAGACGCCCGCTACCCCGACGCGCTGTTCCCGCTGTGGCGCTATCACCCGTTTTTCACCGACTCGGGCGAACCGGCCGCCGACGCCGACATGACCCACCGCCGCCACGCCATCATCGAAACCGTGTTCGCCGACCTGATCGACGGGCCGCTGGCGCACATGCCGTCCGGGCGCTTCGGCGCGAACTCCGCCTGGATCCTCTGCGCCGCCATCACCCACAACCTGCTGCGCGCCGCTGGAACACTGGCCGGAAAGCAGCACGCCGTCGCGCGCGGCGCCACGCTGGGCCGCAAGATCGTCAACATTCCCGCCCGTCTGGCCCGCCCGCAGCGGCGACCCATCCTGCACCTGCCCAGCCACTGGCCCTGGGCAGACGCATGGCTTCAATTGTGGTGCAACATAATCGGCTACCCCCACCCAGCACCCACCTAACCCACCGCCCGCCCGACGCGCCCCCGACCAGGAACTGACAAAGGAAAAGCTGGGCAGACCAGCGGATTTGGCATGCCAACTATCGCCGAACATGATCAAAACTCAGGCGACCACAACCGCGAACCACATTCGGTGGATCGAAGTTTAGCGGCTCGGGGTTTGACGGGTCGGATGTTATGTCGACGGGATGTTCGAGCAGCTTGTAGCCTATGGCGACCCGCCGTCCGCGAGCCGGGACCTTTGGTGATTTTGGTTCGCAATCGACCCACCAGCACGAGGCTTATCCACAAGTTCTGACCATTGCTCCCGGGACCGACCGGGCCCGCCGTGGCCGTCTCGGGCCAAGTAGTGTCTTGGGTTGCCTGCCAGACGTGGGGAGAGGACACCCGGCACCATGAGTAGTGACTCGACAGCAAGTCCCGCACAACAGATCGCGGCCGGATACGCGGTCGAAGGCCAGGCCCTGGAGTTGGGGGCGGTGGTTGTCGACGGCGTTGTCGACCCGGCCGCGCAGATCCGGATCCCGCTGGCCACCGTCAACCGGCACGGTCTGGTGGCCGGCGCTACCGGCACCGGCAAGACGAAGTCACTGCAGTTGATCGCCGAGCAGCTCAGCGCGGCCGGCGTTGCGGTGCTGATGGCCGACGTGAAGGGCGATCTGTCCGGCCTCTCCAAGCCCGGTGAGGAAGGCGACAAGATCGCGCAGCGGGCCACCGACACCGGTGATGCCTGGACGCCGACGGCCTTCCCGGTGGCGTTCCTGTCGCTGGGCACCTCTGGCATTGGCGTACCGGTGCGTGCGACGATCTCCAGCTTCGGTCCGATCTTGCTGTCAAAGGTGTTGGGGCTCAATGCTACCCAGGAATCTACACTGGGGCTGATCTTCTACTGGGCGGACCAGAAGGGTCTGCCCTTGCTGGATCTGAAGGATCTGCGGTCGGTCATCGCCTACCTGACCAGCGACGAGGGCAAACCGGAACTGAAAGCGCTTGGGGCGGTGTCGAAGAGGACCGCGGGCGTAATCCTGCGGGCGTTGGTCAACCTGGATGCCGAAGGTGCGGACACCTTCTTCGGTGAGCCCGAACTGGACCCCAAGGATCTGCTGCGCGTCGACGACCAGGGTCGCGGCATCATCTCGCTACTTGAGCTGGGCGGCCAGGCTGCGCGACCGGTGATGTTCTCGACATTCCTGATGTGGGTGTTGGCCGATCTGTTCACGTTCCTGCCCGAGGTCGGCGACTTGGACAAACCGAAACTCGTCTTCTTCTTCGACGAGGCCCACCTGTTGTTCGACGATGCCTCGAAGGCGTTTCTCGAGCAGGTCGAGCAGACGGTGAAGCTGATTCGGTCCAAGGGCGTCGGGGTGTTCTTTTGTACCCAGCTGCCGACGGATGTGCCTAACGATGTGCTGTCCCAGCTCGGCGCGCGGATCCAGCACGCCCTGCGGGCGTTTACCCCCGACGATCAGAAGGCGCTCAACAAGACCGTCCGCACCTATCCGAAAACCGATGTCTACGACCTGGAGTCGGCGCTGACGTCGCTGGGCATCGGTGAGGCGGTCGTCACAGTGCTCTCTGAGCGGGGCGCCCCGACGCCGGTCGGATGGACCAGGATGCGCGCTCCGCGTTCGCTGATGGACACGATCGGCCCCGACCAGATCAGTGCTGCGGCCAAGACCAGTTCCTTACAGGCCGAGTACGGCCAGACCGTCGACCGGGATTCGGCCTACGAGCGGCTGGCCGCCAAACTGGCGCCTCCCGTGGCCCCGGCCGATCTGCCGCCGGTGCCGAACCAGGTGGAGGTGCCGGCGATGCCGGCGCCGGCGAAGCCCGAGGAACCGGGTGTCTTCGACAAGATGATGAGTAGCCCGGCGTTCAAGAGCGCCATGCGCTCGGCCGGGACGGTCATAGGCCGGGAGATCACCCGCAGCATTTTCGGCACCGGACGGCGTCGGCGGTAGACTTTCGGATTTCCCGGACGCGCTAGTCGGCACCGAGCTTCTTATAGAAGCTGCCTACGATCGGCGCCACAACGGCCCGCGGGGCGTACTGGCTTGCCACCGACATGGCCTTGGACGTCACCCCGGGGACAACGCGCATCTTGTTGCGCGCCAACGCGTCCAGGGATACCCGGGCGGTGTATTCGGCCGAGATCCACAAGAAATCCGGCACCAGCTTTTCGACCAGCGACGCATTGGCCGGGTCCGGCAGCTCGGTGCGCACCGGGCCCGGTGCGAGCAAGGTGACATGCACCCCGGAGTCGCGCAGCTCACCGCGCAACGATTCACTGAACGTGTTGACGAATGCTTTGGTGGCGGCGTAGGTGGCGTTGTTCGGGATCGGCGAATTGCCCGCTGCCGAACCGGAAATCAGAATGCCGCCCGCCCCGCGTTCGATCATGCCCGGCAGCACCGCCAACGTGAGGTCATGCACCGCTATCGCATTGAGCTGCATCTGAGCCCGCTCGGCCGCGGGATCCAGCGCGGAGACCGGACCGAACGTGGCGGTGCCCGCGTTGGCGCACAGGATCGAAATGTCGCGGCCGGCCAGTTCCTCGCACAGCTTGGCGCGCTCCGCGGGGTCGGTCAGATCGACCGCCCGCACCTCCACAGCGACCCCGTAGCGGTCCACCAGCCGGGCGGCCAGTTCGGTGAGCACCTCCTCGCGTCGCGCGGTGATGATCAGACTGTGGCCGCGTGCGGCAAGTTCGGTCGCCAACGCCTCGCCGATGCCTTGCGAGGCTCCGGTGACGAGGCCACGAGCGTTCGGGCTGGGAGCGGGTACTGGCATGCGGCAATCGTAGACAAGCCTCTAGAGTGCCCAGAATGAGCAACCCCCCGTCGGGTTCGCGCACCTCCGATCGATCACGAATTGTGGCGTGGGCGCTATGGGACTCCGGTTCCACCGGAATGAACGCAATCGTGGCGACCTTCGTGTTCTCGGTCTATCTGACCGGTGCGGTCGGCGAAGGCATGCCCGGCGGCGCATCGCCGGTCAGTTGGTTGGGCCGCGCACTGACCGTTGCCGGGCTGACGGTCGCCGTGCTGGCACCGGCCATCGGCGTGTTGGTGGAGGCCCCGCGTCGGCGGCGCCGCGCGCTGGCGGTGTTCACCGTTCTTGCGGTGACGCTGACATGCGCCATGAGCCTGATTCGGGCTGATCCCAGCTACCTGTGGGCCGGGTTGGCACTGTTGGCTGGCACCGCAGCATGCGGTGACCTCGCGAGCGTTCCCTACAACGCGATGCTGCGACAGCTGTCCACGCCCGAGACCTCTGGTCGGATCTCCGGGTTCGGCTGGGCGGCTGGCTATGTCGGCAGTGTTCTGCTGCTGCTGCTGATCTACGTGGGTTTCATATCCGGAGATGGCGACACGCGCGGGCTGCTCAGCTTGCCGGTCGACGACGGGCAGAACATCCGCGCTGCCATGCTGCTGGCCGCTGCGTGGTTCGCGGTGTTGGCCCTGCCACTGTTGTTCACCGCGCACCGGCTGGCGCCATCTGTCGATGTCCCGGATCGGCCAATCGGCGTATTGGGCGCCTACCGCCAGCTGTGGTCGGATATCTCCGAAGAATGGCGACGTGACCGCAACCTGGTGTACTTCCTGTTGGCCAGCGCCGTCTTCCGGGACGGGCTGGCCGGGGTGTTCGCGTTCGGCGCGGTGCTGGGGGTCAGTGTCTACGGCATTTCGTCGGCTGACGTGCTGATCTTCGGCGTGGTTGCCAGCACGGTGGCGGCCGCGGGCGCCGTGCTGGGTGGCCTTCTCGACTACCGGGTCGGGTCCAAACGCGTCATCGTCGGATCGCTGACCGCGATGATCGCGGTGGGCCTCGCCCTGCTCACGTTGTCCGGCCCGCTGGCGTTCTGGGTTTGTGGGCTATTGCTGGCGCTGTTCGTCGGGCCGACGCAAGCGTCGTCGCGCACCCTTCTGCTGCGGATGTCGCAGGACGGTAAGGAGGGGGTGGCGTTCGGTCTCTACACCACTACGGGGCGGGCGGTGTCGTTCCTGGCGCCGTGGCTGTTTTTCACCTTCGTCGACTGGTTCGACGCCGACCGTGCCGGCTTGGGTGGGCTTGTAGTGGTGCTGGCAGCTGGACTACTGGCCTTCCTTGCGGTGCGGGTCCCGCACCGCACCAGCACGGCGGCCGAGCGCTAACCCGTCCAACGATGCGTTTACGCCACTGTGCGGATTTGGACGCCGCGTCGGCGTGGCGCGCACGAAACCGCACACTGGGCGGAGGGTCAGCTTGAACCGTTGCAGATGGTCAGGCCCGCTCCGGTGCGTTCACTGACCTGGACGCCGGCCACGGTGACCGAGCACGTCACGTCCCGGCCCACGTTGACGATCACGATGCTGGCGGCGTCTTTGGCCGGACTCGCCAGGCTCACTTCCTTGCTCCACGGCAGCACCACGTTGAATTGGGTCTGCAAGATGCCGCCTTCGTCGACGTAGGTGATGTTGATGGCGCGCCCGTCCCCGGTGACGCTGTAGATCACCGTCTGGGTTTCGCCCGAAGGGGGTATCTCGGTCGGGAATGGAATCGGGAGGGGGAGGGGGAGGGTCGGTCTGGGCGCGGTCGTGGTGGGCAAGCGCGGCGTGGTCGGGGGCCGGGCAGTGGTGCTCGGCTCGGGCATCGGGGGCAGTGGCGCGACTGCGGTCTGTTGTTTGGACGAGCCGTTGGCGATCACCAGTGCGATGACCAATCCGACCACCAACAGGACCGCACCTCCGGCCAGGATCCACAACCAGCGCGGCGAACCGGGTGGTCGCGGCCGCGGCGTGTTCTCGGGCGGCTCACTGGGCTCATAGGAGCCCTGCTGCCAATACTGCGGCAACGGCTCGGCCGGGTTGGCACCCGCCGGGGGGACGTAGGACGGGGTATACGGCGGGAGATTGGACGTATACGGCGGGTAGCTCGGCGGGCGATACGGAGGGTAACCGGGAGGGTGATTGGGAGGGGTTCTCGCAGGGGTATAGCCGTAGGTGGGGACATAGCCCGACTGGCCCGCGTATGCCGGGTCCGGGTAGGGGGGATAGCCCTCCGCCAGCTGGGATATTTCGGACTCCTCGGGTGCCGACGGCTCGGTTCCCTCGGGTCGGCGCGGATCGGTCATGCCCACCTCATGGCTGAAGGGTACCTGCGGCCCGCGCCGGTTGACCTGATGTCGCCGGGTTTGGCCATCGCGACCTCGGCGAACACCGATGCCGACCTAGCGGTAACCGGGGCAGGTCAGCGCGGCGACCGTCATGGAGCGCATGACGGCGCGCGAGCGCACGATGCCGGTCGATCTGGTCGGTTTCGCGCTGTGTGGAGTGGAGTTGAGCAGGCCGAATGCCGCGTGCGCCATCAGCCGGGCGTCGGCTTCGTCCAGGCCCGGGTTCAGCTCGCGCAGCGCGCCGACCCAGAGCTCCACGTATTGCCGCTGCGCCTTGCGCACCTGTCGCTGCGCCTGGGGCGGCAGGTGCGCCAAGTCGCGGTCCTGGATGCGGATCAGGTCGGACTCGCCCAGTGCGAAGTCGAGGTGAAAGTCAACGAGGCCGTCCAGCGCTGCCGTCGCGCCCGAGGTTTCCAACACTTCGATGGCGCCGGAGAGCAACCGGGTGCTGACCCCCACAAGCAACTCGACCAGCAGCGATTCTTTGTTGGGGAAATGCCGGTAGATGGCCGGGCCGCTCACCCCGGCCGCGGCCCCGATGTCTTCCAGCCGCACCGCCAGGAATCCCCGTTGGGCGAACAGCCGCTCGGCCGCGGCCAGCAGTTTTGAGCGCCGGTCGGACTTCTGCCGGGTGCGCCGGCTCGGCGGGCCGGACTGCGCAGACGTTGCCATAGCGGCCTCCGAATAAAGAAAGCACCTCGTCGGTGGACACTTCGGTTAATCGTCACTAACATTACACGAGTTAGTCGTCATTAACTCGAGAAATACTTCGCAGGGCATGGGATGGGATCTGACGGATCGAACCGCGACGCGCACCTGGCGCTCGTGGCGCAGCTGCACGAAAAGCTGGCCGCGTCGGCATTGGGCGGACCCGAACGCGCCCGCGCACGTCATGTCGGCCGGGGCAAGTTGCTGCCCCGCGACCGGGTGAACGGGTTGCTCGACCCCGGCAGCCCGCTGCTCGAAGTGGCTCCGCTGGCCGCCGACGGGATGTACGACGACGACTGCCCCGGCGCGGGCATCATCACCGGCATCGGGAGAGTGTCGGGTCGCGAATGCATGATCGTGGCCAACGACGCCACCGTCAAGGGCGGCACCTACTACCCGGTGACCGTCAAGAAGCACCTGCGGGCCCAAGAGATCGCGGGGCAGAATCGACTTCCCTGCATTTATCTCGTCGACTCCGGCGGCGCCTTCCTGCCCCGACAGGACGAGGTGTTTCCAGACCGCGAGCACTTCGGCCGGATCTTCTATAACCAGGCCAGGCTCAGCGCGGAGGGCATCCCGCAGATCGCAGCTGTGCTGGGGTCCTGCACGGCCGGCGGCGCCTACGTACCGGCGATGAGTGACGAGGCCGTCATCGTCGCAAACCAAGGGACCATCTTTCTCGGTGGTCCGCCGCTGGTGAAGGCGGCGACCGGCGAGGTGGTCACCGCTGAGGAGCTCGGCGGCGGCGATCTGCATTCCAAGACGTCCGGGGTCACCGATCACTTGGCGCACGACGACGCCGACGCGCTGCGGATCGTCCGGCGGATCGTGTCGACGCTTGGCCCCCGCGCGCCCCGGCCGTGGGAGATGACGGCCACCGTGGACCCCGTCTCCGACCAGACCGAGCTGTACGACGTCGTCCCGGTAGACGCCCGGGTTCCCTACGACGTACACGACGTCATCACGCGCCTCGTCGACGGCGGCGAGTTCAGTGAGTTCAAGGCAGAGTATGGGAGCACACTGGTTACCGGTTTCGCCCACATCCACGGCCACCCGGTGGGTGTCGTCGCCAACAACGGCGTGCTGTTCAGTGAATCAGCTTTGAAGGGTACGCATTTCATCGAGCTGTGCGACAAGCGGATGGTGCCGCTGCTGTTCTTGCAGAACATTGCCGGGTTCATGGTGGGCCGCGACTACGAGGCCGGCGGCATCGCCAAGCACGGCGCGAAGATGGTCACGGCGGTGGCTTGCGCGCGGGTGCCGAAACTGACCGTCGTCATCGGCGGGTCCTACGGCGCGGGAAACTACTCGATGTGCGGGCGGGCGTACTCGCCGCGCTTCCTGTGGATATGGCCCAACGCGCGCATCTCGGTCATGGGTGGCGAGCAGGCCGCGTCGGTGCTGGCCACGGTGCGCGGCGAGGCACTGGAGAAGGTCGGCATCCCGTGGTCGGAGGAGCAGCAGGAGGAATTCAAGGCACCCATCCGCGAGCAGTACGAACACCAGGGTAACCCGTACTACTCGACGGCCCGGCTGTGGGACGATGGCATCATCGACCCGGCGGACACCAGAACGGTTGTCGGGCTTGCGCTTTCCGTCGTCGGCAACGCCCCCGTCGAGCCGGTCAGCTACGGCGTCTTCCGGATGTGAGCGTGCGCACATGAGTTCAGGCACTTTCGATACCGTGCTTGTCGCCAACCGCGGTGAGATCGCCGTTCGGGTGATCGCGACGTTGCGGGCCATGGGTATCCGGTCGGTGGCGGTGTACAGCGAAGCCGACGCGAACGCGCGGCATGTTGCCGAGGCAGACCTTGCGGTCGCGATCGGGCCGGCGCCTGCCCGTGACAGCTACCTCAATATCGCGGCCGTCCTCGACGCGGCGCAAAGGACCGATGCGCAGGCCGTGCATCCTGGCTACGGATTCCTCTCGGAGAATGCCGAATTCGCCGCTGCGCTC
>Ga0114921_10000683_pt1 | contig 14524 bp, 9 predicted proteins | sample BentaG_FD_87016 | JGI IMG/M metagenome (GOLD analysis project Ga0114921, IMG submission 87016) | Deep subsurface microbial communities from South Atlantic Ocean to uncover new lineages of life (NeLLi) - Benguela_00093 metaG | ecosystem: Environmental > Aquatic > Marine > Oceanic > Sediment ...
AATTCGATAACAGTGGATACTGACTTGATATTGCTGACAAAATTGCTGTGTTTCAGCATGACTCCTTTTGGAGGGCCAGTCGTCCCTGATGTGTAGATAAGAGAAGCTATATCATCGGGCTTGACCTTCAAAGCCTCCTTTTCGAAAACCTCTGGCTCCTGCTGGGCTTTTTTCTTGCCTCTTTCTAAGATTTGGGCAAAGGTCAAAACTCCCTCTGGCGCTTCTTCGGCAAAGGTAATGTAATGCCTCACTTTTTCCAGTTTATCTCGAATAGCATTGACTTTCTGCCACTGTTCATCCGTTGAATAAATGACGACATTGGCATCAGAGTTATCAATTATGTATTTGATTTGATCAGAAGCCAAAGAAGTATAGATGGGAACAGTAATCCCGCCCATACACAAACAGGCAAGGTCAGAAATTATCCATTCCGGCCTGGTTTCAGAAAGAATAATCATCTTATCTCCTGCCTTAAATCCTAAATCCTTCAGTCCAAGAGAAAAATACTTAACCTGATTACCGAATTCTTCGGTAGAGATAGGAACATAATTTCCTTCTTTTTTGTAAAGAACCAAATCATCTTTTTGGTATGATTTGATTGTATTGAGGAAAAGCTGACTGATGGTGTCGATCATTATTCCCTCCATAGTTTTAATTGTGTCCATTTTATGAAGCAAAGATTTCCCTGTCAAGTATTTTTCGTTCATCTTGTTTGCTTATTTTATTTTGTTCATCTCGTTTGTTTGGATTGTTTTGAAGAAAGATTAAACTCAAAAAAGCTCAATTGGCCAGAAGAGCTGGAAAAGCAAAAATTCGTAAAGGCTAAAGCGCAAGCCGTAAAAGACAATTTAAACTATCTGTAATTTTTTCTTGTACCCATCACATCTTATCCTTAACGCTTTACGGAATAAATTTTCATTTATGGCTTTTGAGATTTAAGTTCTTAAGGAGTTACTGAGTAACGGAGTAATGGACTCACAGACTCAGCTTTCTCTAACCTTAGCGATGGAAACTAACTTATCTTTTTTTCCCAGGTTAATTATTTTTACTCCCTGGGTAGCCCTTCCAGAAGCTCTGATTTGCTCTGTCTTTATCCGAATGACTTTGCCAAGTTCTGTGATCAGGAGCAACTCTTTCTTGGAAATCCCGACCATTCCTATGGCCTGTCCGATTCTGGAATTAACTCTTATATTAATCACGCCCTTCCCCCCTCTTCGACGCCTGGGATAAAGGCTGATATCTGTCTTTTTCCCAAAGCCCTTTTCACTGGCAGTGAAGACATATTTATCCTCATCTCCCACAACAATCATTCCAATTACCTCATCCTTTGGACCCAGGGAGATGGCTTTTACACCGGCAGCTTGACGTCCCATGGGCCTTACTTCACTCTCTCTAAACTTGATGGCTTTCCCCAACTTGGTTCCAATAATTATATCTTTGCGGCCATCAGTTAATTTTGCTGCATGGAGTTCACACTTAGGTTTAAGAGTAATGGCAATAATGCCCATCTTGCGAATATTTCTAAAATCGCTAAGTCTTGTCTTTTTCATCAACCCATCTGATCTCAATATCACCACATAGAGGTCTCGAGAAAAATCTTTCACCGAAACAACTGAACAGACTTTTTCTTCTGGACTAAATTGAATTAAATTTTTTATAGATTTTCCCCGGCCTGCAACCCCCACATCAGGTATTTCTAAAGCCTTTAACCAGTAGAGCCGCCCTGTATTGGTGAAAAAGAGAAGATAGCTATGGGAGGAAGCTATGAAAACGTTTTGGACCACATCTTCAGCTCTCATGCTGATCCCTCTCTTTCCTTTTCCCCCTCGAGATTGAAAGTGGTAGTAGCTCAGGGAAGTTCGCTTGACATAGCCTGAGGAAGTATAGGTAATAACGACATCTTCCTCTTTGATTAAATCTTCTGGTCTTATTTCCGAGATTTCTTCCTTTATGATTTCAGTACGCCTCTCATCCTGATAAACTTCTTTTAATTCTTTCAACTCATCCACGATGATATCCTGAATGAGTTTATCGCTGCTCAGGATTTTTCTTAACTTCCTGATTGTCTTTTTCAACTGCTCATACTCTTCTTGAATCTTCCCTCTCTCCAATCGGGTGAGTTTCTGAAGCTGCAAATCCAGTATGGCCTGAGCCTGGGTCTTGGTCAGATGAAAGTTGGTGATTAATCCTTTCCTGGCCTGCTCAACTGTTCGAGAGGAACGGATAAGGCTTATAACTTTGTCTAAATTATCCAGAGCGATGTTTAAACCCTCAAGAATATGAGCTCTTAGCTCTGCTTTTTTAAGTTCATAGCGTGTGCGGCGGCGAACGATATCCTGACGATGGGAGATGAAGTATTTCATCATCTCAATCAAGTTGAGCAACTTTGGCTGTTTTTCGACAATGGCTAAGAAAATAATGCCGTATGAGGTCTGAAGGGCTGTGCGCTTGTAAAGGTTGTTTAAAACAACTTCAGGGAACTCTCCTCTTTTTATTTCGATGACTACACGCATTCCTTCCTTGTCTGACTCATCCCTTATATCAGCAATGTTTTCTATCTTCTTGCTGTTAACAAGAGATGCGGTATTTTCTAAAAGCTTAGCTTTATTAACCTGGTATGGAATTTCAGTGATGACGATTCTATCCCTATCGTTTTTCCTCCCTTTCTCTATCATTGCCCTGGCTCTTAATTGAATAATACCTCTGCCGTTTTCATAAGCCTCTCTGATTCCTCTTTTACCAAAGATAAAGCCGCCAGTTGGAAAATCTGGCCCGGGAATGAACCCCATGATTTTATCTAAACTGGCTTTGGGATGCTGAATAAGATGAATAATACCGTTAATGACTTCCCCCAGATTATGAGAGGGGATATTCGTGGCCATGCCCACAGCAATCCCAGAGCTTCCGTTGATCAGAAGGTTGGGAATCTTAGCAGGGAGAACCTCAGGCATGAGAAGGCTATCATCATAGTTGGGAACAAACTTTACTGTATCCTTTTCAATATCTGCTAAAAGCTCCTTAGCTACTTTTTTCATTCGGACTTCGGTGTACCTCATGGCAGCCGGCGCGTCTCCATCGATAGAACCAAAATTACCCTGGCCGTCCACTAAAGGATAGCGGAGGCTGAAATCCTGGGCCATACGGACAAGGGTGTCATAAACAGCTGATTCACCATGGGGGTGATATTTTCCGATGACATCTCCAACGATGCGGGCAGATTTTTTATAAGGCTTATTCCAGGCCGTGCCACTATCATACATGGCATATAAGGTGCGGCGATGAACAGGTTTGAGCCCATCTTTTATATCAGGAATAGCCCGTCCAATAATCACGCTCATCGCGTAATCAAGGTAGGAGCTCTTCATCTCCTCTTCAAGGCTTACGACAGTTGGGTCCTTACTCATGGATTCTCCTTGTTCTTATTTAAGGATAAAATATGAGGCTTATTAGATATCCAAGTTCTGAGCTTTAAGGGCGTTTTCTTCGATGAAATTTTTCCGGGGTTCAATCTCATCACCCATGAGAATGGTAAAAATTTTATTAGCCTCCACAGCATCTTGAATGGAGACCTGAAGAAGAGATCGGGCTTCAGGATTCATGGTGGTTTCCCATAATTGTAACGGGTTCATCTCTCCTAATCCTTTGTATCTCTGGATGGCTATTCCTTTTTTAGCTTTCTGGAATAAATACTCGATGAGCTTTTTTTCACTTTCAATCTTTGTCTTTCCGCTGTCACTCTGGACATGAAAGGGAGGTCTGAAGCTCTCCAGGTCTCTATGATTTTTATAAAGATTTCTGTATTCCACTGAGGAAATTAAATCCCAGTTAACTCTGCAAGAGATACTCATTCCGTTGATTTGAAAATTGAATGACAATTCATAGACTCCGTGCTCTTCATCTTGACTTAAAAAAGAAACAACGCCTTTATCGGTAAGAAAGCTCTGGATTTTCTCCATTTTTCTTTGTTTTCGCAAGAAATCTACATCTTTTACATCATTATTGAGTAAAATCTTGATGAGAAAGAAAGGATAGTTCTTCCTCTCCAATATTTGGATAAAATTCTTTTTAGCAATTATCTTCTGAAGGAACCTTCTGAATTTTTCACCTTTAATAATCTCCTTATTTCTGGCTACCTTAATCTGGAATTCATCCGAAATCTTTTTAATTATAAATCTTTCGAATTCTCGCTCTTCTTTTAAATACTGGGGTTCAGACTTTCCTTTTGTTATTTTATACAGAGGAGGCTGGGCAATGTAGAGGTAGCCTTTTTCAATTAGCCGAGGCATTTGCCTGTAGAAAAGAGTCATGAGAAGAGTCCTTATATGGGAACCGTCTACATCAGCATCTGTCATGATAATAATCTTATGATAGCGAAGTTTTTCCAGGTTAAAATCTGATTGTTCCACTCCGGTACCTAAAGCTGAGATAATCGTTCCTATTTCTTCACTTTGAAGGATTTTATCAAACCTGGCTTTCTCGACATTAAGGATTTTTCCTTTAAGAGGAAGAATAGCTTGAAAACGACGGTCCCGGGCTTGTTTGGCCGACCCGCCGGCTGAGTCTCCCTCAACCAGAAATATCTCGCTATGGGCAGGATTCTTCTCCTGACAATCAGCCAGCTTTCCGGGAAGAGAGCTGGACTCTAAAATACCTTTACGCCGGGACAACTCTTTTGCCTTTCGAGCCGCTTCTCTGGCTCTGGCTGCTTCTAAAATTTTTAGAACAATCTTTTTGGCATTACTAGGATTCTCCTCAAAATAAGCTGATAATTGCTCATTGACTATGGATTCGACAATGCCCTTTATTTCACTGTTTCCCAGCTTTGTTTTCGTCTGACCTTCAAATTGAGGGTCCTTTACTTTTAAGCTCAACACTGCACACAGTCCCTCACGAGTATCATCTCCAGTCAAATTTTGATTTAAATCTTTAATCAGGTTATGGGCGTTGGCATAGCTATTTATTGTCCTGGTTAAGGCCGCTTTAAACCCTATTAAATGAGTTCCTCCCTCAGTGGTATTAATATTATTCACGAAAGTAAAAATTGTTTCAGAATAGCTCGTGTTGTACTGAAGAGCCATTTCTACTATAGTGCCGTTTTTTTTGCTTGCAAAGTAGATAGGCCTTGGATTCAGAACACTCTTGTTCTGATTGAGATACTGGACAAATTCCCGGATTCCTCCTTTGTACTGAAATTCGTGCCTTCTGTTGGTCCGCTCATCGAGAACAGAAATATTTAATCCTTTATTCAGAAAAGAAAGTTCTCGCAGCCTCTGGCTAAGAATTTCGAAGTTAAATTCTATGGATTTAAAGATTTCTCTGTCAGGTTTGAAAAGAACTTTTGTCCCTATATTTTTGGTCTTTCCTATCTTCTTCAGTCTTGTTGCAGGCTTTCCCCTTTCATAGCTCTGGCTGTAGACACTGCCGTCTCTTTTTATTTCCAGATCAAGCCTTTCAGAGAGAGCATTGACTACAGAGACTCCTACTCCATGAAGCCCTCCGGCCACCTGATACGTTTTGGCATCAAACTTTCCTCCGGCATGAAGAGTTGTCATCACAACCTCTGCTGCAGGCTTCTTCTCTTTTTTGTGCATTCCCACCGGGATACCTCGTCCATTATCGATGACCGTAACACTGCAATCTACATGGATGATGACATCAATCTTGTTACAATAGCCAGCTAATGCTTCATCGATACTGTTATCGACGACCTCGTAAACCAAATGCTGCAGACCTTCCGGCCCTGTACTTCCAATATACATAGCTGGTCGCTTCCGAACTGCTTCCAGCCCCTTTAATACTTTAATACTCTCTGCAGTATATTTTTTGTTTGCCATTTTCTTATGATTTGAGAGAAAAAGGCGTTATGTAGGGAGGAATTTTACATAACCCGTAGGGCATTATTTTCGTATATATTATAGCTTATGAGCAGAATTTAGTAAAGAAAAAATCTGATTTTATTAAGCCAAAAAAAAGAAAATTTATCTTACTTAATCACTCAAGAAGCATTTCCAAATCCGTGTAATGAGAAAAAATGAGATGCTTCCAATCACCTTGCCTTTTTGAAAATAAAGTCATCTTTGGCTATAATTGCAAGAGGAAGAATCTAAAATGCCAGCAAATTTGCCTCCCCAATATTTCGAGACAGAAAAAAGATTAAAGGGCGCAAAAACGCCTCTTGAAAAAATCGCCATTTTAGAGGAACTCCTTTCCATTATTCCTAAACATAAAGGCACAGAAAAACTTCAAGCTCTGCTCAAAACAAAAATTGCCAAACTCAAATCTGCTGTTCAGAAAAAACCCTCCATTGCCAAGCACAGCCCCATCTACCTAGTTGAAAAATCAGGTGCAGGCCAAGTTATCCTGGTTGGTCCTCCCAACGCAGGCAAATCCATGCTGGTCAAGTCCTTGACAAACGCAAATCCTGAAATAGGCGAATATCCTTTCACTACCCGCCTTCCTTATCCAGCCATGATGAAGTACAAAAATATCCAGATTCAACTCGTAGATACCCCGCCTGTCACGCCAGACTACATGGAAAGCTGGCTTCTTGAATTGATTAAGGGAGCTGATGGAATTTTGCTCCTTGTGGATTTAACCAATCCTAACCCCGTTGATATTTTAAAGGCTCTTCTTATGAAGCTCAAAGAAAGGAAAATAGAATTAATCTCAGAAAATAAAGTCTTTGGAGACGCAGAAGCAAAGCTTTTCTTCAAGAAAGCCCTGATAGTAGCTAACAAAAAAGACCTGACCTCTGATGAAAAAAGCTTCACTCGCTTGAAAGAATTCTGTGAAGCAAAATTTAGCTTGATTTCTGTCTCTGCTTTTGGCCAAGATGGCCTTGATGCGCTCAAAGAGAGAGCTTTTTACATGATTGATGTCATCCGCATCTATAGTAAAGTTCCAGGAAAAAAAGTCGACTTTAAGGCGCCTTTTACCTTAAAGAAAGGAAGCTCGGTCATAGATATGGCCAAAGCGGTTCACAAGGATTTTGCTCAAAAACTAAAATATGCCAGAATCTGGAGCAAGAATAAATATCAAGGCCAGAAGGTCAACCGCGATCATATTCTCGAAGACGAAGATATCCTCGAACTGCATATATAAATATCATATGAATAATCCAGGTTAATTTACTTTTGAATCTTGAGTCTCTTCTCTCTTATGACTGATGACAACTCCCCTTTCTTTCAGGGCTTTGATGAAAGGTCGAAACAAATCACCTTGAAAAACATTTTCCGGAAAAAGCACACCTCGCTGGGTAATCTTTCCCGAGGCAATCATCTGAGCAGCGATGGAGGCAGGAAAGCTTGTTGTCTTGGCCATTGATGTGTACTGGTTCTCTGAATCAAAAAAATCAACCATCTCAAAGATATACGTTGTCGACTTGTTTGATTTTTTTCCTGAGACTATCACTCTCATCAAAGTAACATCCCCTTCTTCTTCTAATTTCCACCTCTCCTCTAAAAGAGTCTTCAAGAATTCTCTGGGAATAACTTCTTGGTCTTTAAGACGAAGGGGCTCACAAGAAAAAAGGCCGCATTCCTTTAATGTTCTTACTGCCCGGGCGTGCCCAGGATATCGAACAGTTTTTTCAGCAAGTTTTCCTTTGATTTTTCCCTGCATAGTATAGACGAGGGAAGACAACCCATCTGTATAAAAACATTCCATCCTGGAGAAAGGATGGGGAAATTTGATGGATTCAATCCCTGATAAAGTTTCAGCCTCTCTTCTCTTGCCTTTCTCGAGGATAAAGGTTTTTCTCTCGTAAAAATCCAAAAGACTTTCCACAGCATACAGAATACTATATTTTAAAGGTGGCTGCGGGTGGAGAGGGTTTCCTCCCACATAAATCATTGCCTTCTCTGTATTATCCAGAAGATGCACCCCTCTTCCCACGCAAATGTTATCAATTCCTGGGGCAAGCCCACAGCCGGGAATGATGGTTATCCCCTTTTTCTTTGCCTCCTCATCATGGGTGAGACGTTCCAAGGGCTTTTCTCCCACTAAATCAACAAGGTGGACGCCCTGTCGGATCGCTGACTCCAGAGCCAAAAAGCTGTGCTTGTGAAGAAGAGCTGCCAGAACAACATCCTGTCCTTTAAAGGCCCCATCCCTCTGGCTCTTATCCTCTACATCCCGCTGAAGAGAGATCAATCTATCGCTCGAAATAAAATCCCGAGCATTTTTCAGCCTCTCAAAACTGATATCTACCAGAGTGACAATATTCTGGTCATTGCTCAAAATAAGGTCCTTGGCCAAAACCACTCCCATCTTTCCCGCCCCGAGAACAAGAAACTTTGACATTTAGGCTTCCTAAGCCATTATTCCTACAATGAAATAAAGAATAAGAGCACCTCCAGCAGCTGTTAGATCATAAGGGATTTGAGTTCTGACATGGTCCATATGGTCACAAGCACTCCCTAAAGAAGAGAGCACGGTGGTATCGGAAAGAGGCGAGCAGTGATCACCAAAAACTCCGCCACCAGCCACAGCTGCTATAGTGGCCAAAACAAGGAAAGTGGGCTGTCCTGAAGAAAAGGCAAAGGCCATGGGTACAGCTAAAATAGCATAGAAATTCAAAGGGATAGATTTAATAAAAAGAGACATGGCTTGCCTTCTTCCCTCTATTTGTTCCTGAGCGATTAGAAGATCACTGATATAAACAGTCCAGCCGGTAATTGGCGTTAAAATACTTATAGGAGCAGACGTGGAATCACAGATATAAGCCAATTTTTCCCTTGAAATTCTAGCCCGGTCAGTGAGCTTTCTCATGAACTGGAGGAATCAATGACAACCATCCATGATCCATGAGGGGACTCCGATGAAATATCCGGAAAATTGGGTCAAAGAAAGATTATCTTATCTTCTTTCTTTCTCAAAAGTAAAGGAAAAGAGATAAGTCATGGAGGAAAATTCAAAATTTTTCTCTAATCTAAGGAAGGAAAGAAGTACTGGTTATACTCCCCCCTTTGCTGGAAACACAGGGACCACACCTTTTTGAAAATAATTTCCTTCTATTAAATAATTTAATCCTAATAAAAAAAATTTCAATAGTATTGAGCAATATGTCACTTTTTGTCGCTTTTTGTCGCCTATTTTGCACATTTCACTTATCTCAATCTCCTTTGCTTCGATAGTTTCGCTCTTTTAATTTTTTTCAACTTTTTCGTTTTTTTTGGTTTGTTTATAGAAAAAAAGCAAGCCTATTAAGACATATAGAACAAAAAGGGGCAGAGAATTCATTTGGCAGGCTAATTACTTTTTATCTATTTGGGAAAGAATCTCCAAATAATCTTCAAATTTTGTTTCCCGGGGATTAGAAGGGTTGGAATTGTTCTGAAAAGCTTTACGAGCAATGACAGGAAATTGATTTTCTTTAAGGCTGAGGTCTTTAAAAGAAGGAATATTCAAGGAACGAGACAAATCTTTTATTTTTTGGATCAATTCCTGAGATGCAAGATGTTTGTCTTTCTGTTTGATTCCCATAAGCTCAGCTATCTCTGCATATTTCCCTTTGGCGGCTGGAAGGTTGAATTCCATTACAAAAGGGAGAAAAACCGAATTCAAAACTCCATGAGCCAGGTCATAAAGACCGCCCACGGCTTCAGCCAGACAATGGACAGCGCCCACATCACTATTGCCAAAGGCAATGCCAGCCAGAGTGCTCCCGAGCATCATTTTTTCCCTGGCTTCCCCATTGTCTTTGATATTTTCGCAGGCTTCTTTAATAGAGCCGAAAATAAGTTTCAAAGCGTATCGGGCGAAAATATCAGAGAAGCAAGTAGCCTTCCTCACTGTAAAGGCCTCAATGGCGTGGGTTAAGGCATCCATACCAGTTGAGGCGAAGAGAGGAGAAGGGAGAGAAACAAGTAAATCGGGATCCACCAGAGCTACAGAAGGAAACATATGGGGCCCTTTAATGCTCATCTTAAACAGCCTTTTGGTATGAGTGACCACTGAAACCCAGGTCACCTCGCTCCCGGTACCGCAGGTGGTGGGAATGGCAAGGACTGGAAGAGGTGGCGCTTTATATTTTCCTTTGCCCTCATAATCTTCTATATTGCCCCTGTTTGTGGCCAGCAAGGCAATGGCCTTGGCTGCATCCAGAGAGCTTCCTCCACCAAGGCCAATCACAAGGTCGGGTTTGATCTTTCGGGCAAGCTCTCCACCTCTATTGACCGTTGGGGATTTGGGGTTAGGCTCGATTCCATCAAACAAAGGAATCCCTTTAAACTGTGAAAGAACTTGACTTCCGATACCTGCGTCCATGATCCCCCTGTCCGTTACAAGAAGAATCTTCGATGCCTTAAACTCATCTTTAACCACTTCCTTTAACCGGGAAAGAACCCCCGGCCCAAATATAACCTTTGTGGGCAGATGAAATTCCATCTCAAAAGGCTCTATTGCCTGAAATCAAGGGAGTCCTCGTCAGCCATATCCAGAAGAACTATAAACACAAGCTGAGCCAGATCCTCAAGAATCTCAGGGGTTATAGTCTGAATGTTATCCTTGGTGAGGTGATAGTAGGACGGAGCCCCAAAAGCACTGAAGGAGATTGTCGGAATACCTTTCCACATAAAACGCGCTGCATCCAATCTCGGGCGGGCGATGTTGGAAAAATAACGCGGTTTGATGATGCGGTGGATGTATTTCTGGTTGGCTTTCTCTACAAATTTCCAGAAACAAGGATAATTCTCAGCAGCCAGGGCTCTCAATTTATCTCCACAGCCAACACCATCCAGGTTAATGAAAGCTACAGTTTTCTCCAAAGGAAAGGAGGGATGTTCCAGGTAGTATTTCGATCCTACAACCCCCTGTTCTTCAGCGCCAAAGCAGAGGAAAATCATTGAACGCCGGGGCTTCAGGGGACTCTTGGCCATAGCTTCAGCTATCCCTAAGATAACTGATACAGCTGAAGCATTATCATTGGCTCCAGGCATGATTTCATAGCAGCGGCCAAGATGGTCAAGATGCCCTCCCAGAATGATGACTTCATCCTTGAGCTGGGGATCAGAACCTTCCAAAAGGCCGATAACATTACAGCCTGTGCCTTCTGGATGGTGTTCAGTGGAGTTTCTCAGGGTGAAGATTTTACCAGTTGAAAAAGACTGGGGCCTCAAGTTTTTTTTGATCTCCTCAATAGTCGCTTTATGATTCCGGCCTGTCCCTGAAAAAATATCAGATACCACTCGCTCCCCTACATGACTGTAGATAAAATTTTCACTGTAAGAATTATTAGGATTTCCTATAGGGCCATAGTTATAGATCATTCCCCTGGCACCATGAGCCACAGCATTCTCCAGTTTATACTGATGGAAAGAATATGGACGCCATTTTTTAAAAAGCTCAGGGTCTTTATCAGGAGAAACAGGAACTTCCCTCTCCATTAAGATTATCTTCCCCTTAACATCAACTCCTTTGTATTCATCAAAGTTGAGTTCTGGGGCAGTGATGCCGTAGCCAACATAAACAACTTCAGCCGTCACTTCTCCTGAGCCGGAGGTGGAGCCTGGAATGAATTCATCTTCATAACGATAATGCTTTTTTATCACAGAATCCTTGTAAGGGAGGTGAAGGTAAGCTTCACAGCCTTTAAAAACCAAAGTATAGGGAATAGGAAATGCCTGGAAGTAAGTTCCATCATCTCCTGCCGGGGTAATTCCCCATTTTTTAAAAAGCGATGCTACCCATTCTGCACTTGCCTTGTACTCAGCTGTTCCTGTAAGCCGGCCAGCATATCTGTCAGAAGCTAATTCCTTTACATAGGAAAAAAGTCTATGGCTGGAGATAGAATGCATGCTCTGAAGCAGGAATTCCTCATCAGTTAACTCTGCTGGGGAGGTTTGGCCGGCAAAGGCAAAACAGGTTAAAAAACGAACAAAGACAAACAAAAATAAAAGATAAAAAAACCTCTTGCTTCTCATTCTGTCCTCCTCTTTATTTTTTCAATGTATATGTTAAGATAAATCTGTTAAAAGTAAAGAGAAATTTAAAGTCCATTGAAAAGAACCACTGTCATTGCCTTGTTTCTCCTCCTGCCAGCCTCTCTCTGGGTCAAAAATCTTCTCAGTTTTGAACAGAAAAAAGAGTCTTCCTTTCCAAAAAAAGATGTCTCCACGATTGAGAAGAGCCTCTATGAATTGGCTAACATAGAAAGGGGAAAATTTGGTCTCCTCTTTCTCAAAATTTCTCCAGAATTGAGACTCTTTGCCCGAAAACACAGCCAGGATATGGCTCTCCAACAAAATCTTTCTCATCTCTCTCCTTCAGAAAAATCTTACAAGGAACGCTTGGTGGATGCAGGATTCTACTTTATTTCTGCTGGCGAAAATGTGGCCTTCAGTGAAACCTTTGTGAGCGAATTTATCCATCAATCTTTCATTGAAAGTCCCGAGCACAAAGAAAACATCATAGACCCTGATTTCGACCAGGTGGGAATCGGAATAACTTTTGTGGAAAATAAGGGATACTACATCACTCAGAATTTCCTCCAATCCCTTGAGCCTCAACAGGAAGAAAAAGTAAAAGAGGAAATCAAAAAAAAGATAAATAATCTAAGGCATGAGAATTCTCTTCTTCCACTTCTGTTCATAGAAGAAGCCGATAAATACGCCCGCAAATATTCTCTAAAAAAAACTGAAGGGAGACTTCCACCTCCGGTTCCCTTTAAAGCTATCGAAAATCAGATTATTCATATCTCCTCTCCCAGCTTACTTGAGGCGTACTACGGCTACAAAAATGAAATCCTGGATAAAACTTATAAAAGCGCAGGTTTGGGAGTTGTCTTTAGCCGAAATAAAAAATATCCAGGTGGGGCTTATTTTATTACTTTTATCTTTTTCGTCGAAAACAAATATAAATCTTGGAACTGTGAGAAACTCAAGGAGAATGTCTTCTTTGCTGTAAATAAAATAAGACAAAAAAAAGAACGGAGTAAATTAAATGGCTAAAATATCAAGAAGAAATTTTTTACTGATTTCAAGCCTGAATTCAGCCTTTTTATTCTCCAAATTTCGATTCAGAAAAAAAGCATCCTCTAATTTGCCACAAAAATCCTCTCCCCCTTCCAGTAACGACCCCTGGATCGAATTAAACCTGGAAAACATGGCTTGGAATCTCAACCAGATAAGAAAGTTAGTCAAAGTGCCTGTTATGGCCGTGATTAAGGCCAACGCCTATGGCCACGGATTAGTAGAGGTAGGGCAGTCTCTGGAGAAAATGAAAATAGATTACCTAATGGTGGGAAAGCTTCAGGAAGCACTCCTTCTAAGGAGGGCAGGAGTCACTTCTCCTCTTCTCAATTTTGGCTCCTTTTGTCCTGAGGAGGAAGAAGAAATCATTCAAAATAATATATCTCAATCCGCCTTCACCGAAGCAGTTCTGAGCCTCAATCAAACCTCTCTCAGGCTCGGCAAAAAAGCTAAAATCCATATTCATTTGGATACAGGTATGGGAAGAATGGGCCTTCCTTTCGACCAGGCCCTTCCCTTCATAGAGAGGGTCTCTTCCATGAAAGGTCTTTCCATCGAAGGAATTTCGACAACTCTGACCGAAGATGATGATTTTGACCGGGAACAGCTCAGCCGCTTTCTTCGTATCTGTCAAGAAGCTGAATCCAAGGGCATTTCCTTAGGCCTTAAGCATGCAGCCAGCTCTGATGGTATATTGGATTTGCCTGCCTCTCGCCTCGATATGGTAAGGCCTGGAATTACTCTTTACGGATACTACCCCTCAGAGAGAACCCAAAAGGAAGACAGGCTTGGTCTCAAACCTGTCCTTCAGTTAAAAAGTCGAGTGGTTGCTATTAAGACTCTTCGTCCTGGAGATACCCTTTCCTACCATCGAAAATACAAAGCTCAAAAAAGTGAAAAAATTGCCCTCATTCCAGTAGGATATTCGGATGGCTATCCTTCCCATGCGGTCAACAAAGCCTCAGTGCTAATCAAGGGAAAAAGATTTCCTTTGATTGCAGCCATTACGGCTAACCACTGCCTTGCGCTTTTGAAGAAAAACTCCCAAGTTTTACCCGGAGATGAAGTTATTCTCCTTGGTTTCCAGGAAAAAGAAAAAATAACCGCAGACGAGGTCTCCGTCTGGGCAGAAAGTTCAGCTTACAAAGTATTGATTGGATTAAATCCCCTTCTCCCCAGAATAATTGTTTAGCGTTGTCTAAAAGTGACCTGATTATCCTGAATTATGGAATTCTGAATTCAGATATTAGGTCACTTTGGGACAATGCCAATTATTTAGAAAGGAGGAAGAGTAATGAGCAACTCAAAAATATCCCGAAGAAACTTCATGGGAAGCCTGATAGCGAGTGCTGCAGTCCTTCCTCTTAGAAATTTTTCCTTGGCCCATCCTCTGTACGCTGGGCCTGCCTCCAAGAGAAAGATTGATTGGGGATATCCTGAAGGAGCTTGCCGCCTTGATTCAAACGAAAACCCTTTGGGCCCTTCTCCCAAGGCTTCTACAGCCATGGAAAAAGCCCTCTCCCAGGCTCACCGCTACACCTCAGCTAACCAGCTTC
>Ga0114921_10000684_pt1 | contig 14512 bp, 21 predicted proteins | sample BentaG_FD_87016 | JGI IMG/M metagenome (GOLD analysis project Ga0114921, IMG submission 87016) | Deep subsurface microbial communities from South Atlantic Ocean to uncover new lineages of life (NeLLi) - Benguela_00093 metaG | ecosystem: Environmental > Aquatic > Marine > Oceanic > Sediment ...
ATTCTTATTCACGTTCCGGCTGAGATGGAAAATTTCGTAGATGTGGCTTGTCGAATGAAAATATTAGATATAAAACAGATTCTTGCTGTAGATTGTAAGATAATCGAAGGTTGTGATGCTGTTTTAATCTATGCACCATTTGGTAGCGTAATATCAGGTTGCAAGGTTGAGCTTGACCATGCTCTTAGATGTCACAAACCAGTATTTATTTTTGAAGATGCACATGGTGCTGTTGAAATGATAGCACAATTTGTATTAAGGAGTTAATATGCTAAATAAAAACACCATCCATCAAATATGTACTGGTTTGCGGTCAGGTTTACCTCATAAAATTATCGCAAAAATGGTTCCGTGTAGTTTAGGTACGGTTGCAAAGCTATCTTCAACCAAACCTGTTCGTGTATTACTACCAGGTGACTTGCATTGTGGTAGTAATGTTGGGCTCACCCCGCCAGCATATCAGTATAAATATATTTCTAATCCAAAAACAGAAGAACATCGCAGACGAAACAAATGGTCAAGATTACAAAAAGAATGTTGGAATTGGTATGTAGATAGAATAACTATGTTAAAACCGATTGATAAAGCATTTGTTCTTGCTGATTTAATTGATGGAGACGGTACTCGATCTGGTGGAACTGAACTTATCACTACTGATAGAAAAGTACAGGTATGTATGGCTATTGAATCTCTTGAAGTCCTTGAAGCTGGTGGTATGGTGATGGTATATGGTACACCGTATCATACTGGGCAAGCTGAAGATTTTGAGGTTGATGTAGCTAAACATTTTGGCTGCAAGATTGGTGGGCATGAATGGGAAAACATCAATGGTTGTATTTTTGATCTCAAACATAAACAAAGCAACTGTAAAAACCCAGCTACAAGTCTTTGGAATGAAATCGTAGATAATAGAGAGTGGGCAGTTCTTGGAGAACAACCTAAAGCTGATGTACTTGTTCGTGCTCATACTCATCGTTTTTGCCATATTAAAATCGAAGATTGTATTGGTATTTCTATACCAGCACTTCAAGCTTATGGAACCAAATTCGGGGCCAGGGCATGTTCACGTAAAGTTCAGTTTGGCTTGGTAGCATTAGATGTATGGCCAGATGGTGAGGTCATAGAACATGTTCATATAGCTAAGCTCGCTGAACACGTTACACATGAAAATTGAATACATAATCATACTATTAATACTTTGGATGCTGGTCCATACCGTGTGGACTCATAGAAAGGGATGAAAAATGAGAATTACAATCAAAGAAAAGAAATCAATTCAATCGAAACCAGTTAAACTTCAAGATCTTAAACCGGGGACAATAATTCAATTTGATATATCTCAAAGTCCTACCGGTCTTGTTATTAGCGGCGATAAAGACGGTAATGATATAGCTCTTTTGTGCCATGATCATGATACCGATGATGGTGACTGGTTTCAAATAGCAATGGGTTGGAAAACCATGCCTATCGCAAAAGTTCTTGGTAAACTTACTGAAATCATTGTGGAGCCGGTTTAATGGGTAAGGGATCAAAATACAGACCACATACCACTACCAGAGAAGAACAAGACCTGCGAAACAGGTACGCCACGACCAGAATGACATTCAAGGAATATGAAGCGGCGTACAGGAAATTAATGAGACAAGGTAAGATTAAACGTTCGGGGAGAGTGGTTCGTGACGCATAAGCCAAGTAAACTCACACGTAAGAAACCTAATAAGCAAGCCAGCCGAGCACGCCAGATGGCCCGGCGTAAGATGCTCAAGGGGCTGAGAGCTCCGCTGGCGGGTGGGAGGAGAAATAGGTGAAAACTAAGCGATGTAGGACATGCCATGAAGATTTTCCTGCAACGAGAACATATTTTACTTACGAAAAGAATAGAGATAGATTAACAACTCGTTGTATATTGTGTACGCAAGAATATATGAAAAAATATAGAGAACGAAAATCAAATGAATTACGTGGGAAAGACTTAAAACGAAATTATAACATAACTTTAGCCCGATATGAAGAAATGTTTGAATCACAGAATGGAGTTTGTGCTATATGTGGAAAAAAAGAAAGTAGTAGACATAAAAGTGGTATTACAAGACATTTAGCCGTAGATCATAATCATAACACAGGAATAATCAGAGGATTATTATGTGCTAAATGCAATCTTCTTCTTGGTCAGTTCAAAGATAATCCTAAATTTTTATTAAAAGCTGCAAATTATTTAATGGGTTAACATGACTGTAACTGAAATATTACAATCTATCGATTGGCCTACTGATATTCTTTTAATAGATTTTGAAAGTTATTTTGATCAAAGCTATCATTTAGGTAAAGGCAAAGATGTTTTATCAATAGTTGAATATGTTACATCACCCCAATTCAAATTTGTTGGTTTGGGTATTCAAATCAATGATCAAGAACCAAGATTCATTCCCGGCCCACATGTAGAGTGGGCTATCGAACAGTTGAAAAAGAAATGTGGCAAAGGATTCCACAACTGTACTGTAGTGGCCAAAAACAACAAATTCGACTGTCTGATCTTAGTTGAGAAATTTGGTATTTACCCACCATATACTATTGACATTGAAGATCTATCACGATACTATGACAGTCGCATGAAACATGATTTAGGAAATCTGTGTAAATTGTTCAAACTTCCGGCAAAGGGTGACACCAAACAATTCAAGGGACTATACTGGGAGACAATGACACCAGAACAACGTTTGGCCATGAAAGAATACTGTTTAGGAGATATTAAAAATGAAAAATCGCTGTTGGAAATTCTGTTACCGATGCTTGATAATGTTGGGAGCGAGCTTGATCTTGCCCGGCATACACTTAACTTATATCTTAAACCCACACTCAATCTGGACACAAAACAAGCTAAAGAAATTAGTGACAAGATGGACATTGCGTTATGTAAAGATCTTAGTAAAGTCTCTTGGGTCCTCAAATATAGAACCAAAGCCAAACCAAACATCCCGAAAATAATACGTGCCAAGAAAATCTTTCCGCAAATTCTTCAGGACGTTCTTCCCGAAGGCGAAGTAGTACCTATGAAACAGGGTAAGAAAGAAATGATCCCGGCTACAGCCAAAAAAGATGTGGCGTTCCAACTACTTTTAGCACACAAAGATGAAAAAGTTCGATTATTATGCCGGGCAAAAGCTGCTTGTTCAAGTTGGTCATTACACCAGAGTAAAGTTAAACATATGATTGTTCAAAGTAAGTGTTCTAATGGATTACTTAGGATTCCTTTGAATTTTTATGGGTGTCATACTGGAAGATGGAGTGGTGGTGGTGGATGGAATCAAATAAAATTAGGCGGTAAAAGGGATAGGGCAACGGGTCAATTAATTCATCCATTGATAGCACAGGTACGTGGAACGTTAGTAGCACCAGACGGTTACACACTGATAATCGTTGACAGTGCTCAAATAGAAGCTCGTGAACTGGCCTGGGTAGCACACCAGGATGATCTATTGAAAGGGTTTGCAGATGGTGAAGATATATACAGTAGCTTTGCTACTGAATTATTTCAAGCAAAAGTTTGGAAGCCAACAGAGGAAGAAAAGAAAACTCCTGAAGGCCAAACGGCTGATATTAGAAGAGGTTTTGGGAAAGATGCCATCCTTGGATGTGGTTACGGGATGGGAGCTAATACCTTCTTCGATCGGTGCAGACAGAATGATACTTTACGTCCCCTCTTCGATAATGGAAAATACGACTGGGATTTCATTGATCGACTTATCAAAGTTTATCGTACCAAATATTCCAATATTCCAGAATTTTGGACCGAAATCGAAAAGTGTTTCCGGTGGCCTACCAAATACTCCAAAGAACGAACTGTTTACAGGATTTCACCAATGGCTACGCTCGAATTTTATCGGTCCGGTACTACCATTAAAATGGTCTTACCCTCTGGACGAGTAATGAACTATCGTTTTGCCACAGTATCACCTAAAGATGATAGTATCAAATACCTACATGGGCATCTCTGGGGTGGATCGATTACGGAGAATCTTATTCAGGCGATGTGTCGGTGTTTGCTTGGGTATTGGTTACTTAGATGTGAAGAGTATGGCATTCCAATAGTATTACATTCATATGATGAATTGGTAGGGTGTGTACCAAAAGAATATACTGAAGATGCGTTAGAAAGTATGATAGCTATAATGTCACAAGGTCCAGCCTGGGCTGAAGGGTTGCCATTAGCTGCTGAAGGACAGATTAGTGAGAGGTATTGTAAATGATAGATATAATCGAAGCTGGTAAATTTTATAATGACTGTTTGGAGAAAGTGAAAGAAGCAACACTCAAAGAAAATGTATTACCAGAGAATACAGTTATAGGTGCCAGAGCAGACATAATGCAATACGGTGAACGTATGTGTAAAACAGTTGTAGGTGCCTTTGAGCTTAATAATGTTGATTATACGTTTAAGGTTGATTTAGACCGCAGTGATCAACCACATGATATACTGCGTAAAACAACATCAGCAATAGCAAATGTTGTGGCTGAAGCTATGATCCATAAGATAGATTGGGATGAGGTAAAGTGAACCGCCGAATATTCAAACGACACATAGATCTAATCCGTTACGCGATCAGGCGTGCGATCCATCGGATCGATGTCCTGGAACCTGAGAAACACGCTGAAGAGCTTGTGGCTCGTTTGAAAGAGACCGATTGGTTGCAGTGGGCTTCTCGGAAATTGAAAGGTGGGAGATGAAAGCACCAATACCCAGACCAACTGTAATAGATGAACCTCGTTTACGATGTGGTGTGGTCCGTAGAAAAACTGCGAAGGATATTTCACATGAGTGGAAGGAGTATTGTTTACGTTTAAGGCGTAATTTAATTCCAATAATAGAATGAAACGCCAAACCAAACTACAAAAATACAATGACCTTGCCAACGCCATAGGCCAGATCCGTAGAGGAGAGAAAGTGAAGAGAATCGGTACTAAAGACGGGAGTATCAGAACACATGCAGTGGTGCCGGTTGATCCTAAAAAACTTGAGCATGAAGTTCTTGCTGATTGTTTATCTTGGCTAAAGAAACACCATGTAATGTGCAATAGGCATGATGCTGGTACGTTCCAGAATGAACGTGGACAGTGGGGTTGTTATGGCATTATCAATTCTGGTGACATTCATGGTATGTTAAAGTATGATGGTCGCCATTTTGAGATTGAGTGTAAGCGTGGTTCTGGTGGTCGATTGAGTAAAGGACAACAAGATCGTATGAGAGATGTTGAGGATAATAGTGGATTGTATTTCATAGTGCATGGGATAGAAGAATTAGAATATTATTTTAAGGATTTGATATGATGAGAGAAGAAACATCTGATCTTATTCAAGCATGTTTTGAAAATATTTGTAAAAATTATAATATCTCTGCCGGTCTTAATATTAGTGAGCCAGTGCAAGATCGTTTTTGGCATGATCTTTTCCATGTATTCATTGATATAAATACAGCCAGTCATGTCAGTTTTTATGAAAAAGAAATATGGATGAATTTTTTGAAAACTGGGATAAAATCCAAAAGAGATTATAGAAAATTACGTTCACTTGTACGAACAAGGTTGATAAATGCAATTCATGGAATACGAGATTTGACAGAAGAAAGTTTACGTAACTTAGGAGTTAAAGTATGATCGGTGCAATAATCTGCTGGTGGACACAGGAACATAACTGGTCTAAATGGTCAGGTCAAAGATACACAGATGGTCGCACATATTACTGGATGCGGATCTGTCGCAGATGTAAGAAAATTGAAAGCGTGTTAGAAAAACCAGGAGTAAGTAATGAAAAGTTGTGTGATTTGGCACATACAATATTACAAAACGTAGGAGATAAAAAAATATGATATTCCAATGGGGCAAAAATCCAGACTATACTATCACAACATGGTATGATTTCACTAATTGGAAATTACCATTTGGTGTTAATTGGCGATGGTTCGCTGGTATAACAAATGCCAAATCTTTCGGCATTGAGTTTATGTTTTTATGTGTCGGTATTCAATTTGAAATTTGGTGGTGGGAGAAAAAAATATGAGAAAATTAATTTTATCAGCATCTTCAATCGGTGCATTCAAATCTTGTCCTGTAAGATTCCGTAATGCATATATCTACGGCATCAGATCAATCGAAGATAAAGAATCTCAACGCATTGGGACCAACTGGCATACGATACTCGAAGTAGCCAGCTTGGTGCCGAGAAGTGAGTGTCCTTATTGTGGTCTGGTACATCCACCATATAAAGAATGTCCAATATGTGAAGGTCTTGGTAAAGTCCCTGATGACATTATGACTGCCATAACTCGTGTGCTAAACAATGCTTATGAAGGTATAGAGTTTAACGATCCTACTGCGAAAGAGATCGAGCGAGTGACATTACTCCATGCACTTACTGGTTATCGTTGGCACTACGGTGACACACTCGAATCAGTTATTGCTACTGAACAATATTTCAGTTTGCCATTGCTCAATCCTCAGACTGGACATCCTGTACCAGATGTATTCATCGAAGGTCGAATAGATAAATTGATTGAACTTGCTAATGGTATTGCTGTCAAGGAACACAAATCAACCAGCAAATCTATCGATCCTGATTCGACTTATTGGGGTCACTTGAACCTTGATGTACAGACTACTATGTATATCTATGCTGCCAGAAGGATGCAACTGGGAGTTGATGAATCGCCTACCGTATATGAACCACTCATCAACACGGTCAAGTACGATGTATATCACAAACCAACAATCAGGCCGAAGAAACTCACCCAGAGTGAAAGTAAGAAGTTCGTGAAGGATGGGATGTATTGTGGGCGGGAGTTTGAAGTTAAACATGAATATAATAATCCAGCCGGAAAAGGTAGGTGGAGAGTTAATAACGTGCAAGCCTTATCTGAACCCGGTGCCAAACAAGGCACCTTCGCCATCCGCGAGACACCTGATATGTTCGGTGCCCGGTTGCTTAAAGACATCACTGAGCGTCCTGAGTTCTACTTCCGATGTGTGGAGCTTACCAGAACTGATGCTGAACTCAAAGCATTTGAACAAGAACTTTATGACATCTGCAAGAACATGCAGTTTATGATCAGATCGGGTAGGTTCTATACTAATGAGCACGCTTGCGAAGCCACTTTTAGATGTGATTATATAGAACAGTGTTATAACCGTGTACAAGTTGATCAGGATCATGTGCCTGATGGATATAAGTGTATTTTTAGAAAGGATGGTGAATGATGAGTAAAACACAAAAAGAAATAGGTAAAGAAATAGAGGCACTCAAGGCTATTAGACCGAGGGTAAAACCCTACACTTATTTTGGTGACGACAACCTTGCTGCCCTTGATGCTCAGATCGAAGTGCTTGAACAAGATTTAGACAGCGATGATATTTGGGATAGGTGGCCAGGAGAGGAATCAGATATACATATACGAGGGGCAGCAGATAGTGCACGAGACTGGATTGATGGCGAATCTGAATATGATAGCTTAGTTGAAGAACAACCATTGGAAAAAAGAGAGGACAAAGAAAATGATCAAAGCTGAAACCATATTCCAAAAAGAACTAAATTCAATACACGACAAAACCATCAGAGACTTCGTGATAACCTGCTTCGACAAACTCTGCCCCGATTACTTCTGGACCTGCCCATGTAGCACAACCGGTAAGTATCATCCACAGGTATCACTTGGTGTAGGTGGTCTGGTTCGGCATACTAAGCTTGCTGTGTGGTGGGGGATTGAGTTATTGAAGGCATTAGGTACATCACCTGAATTGAAAGATATATCACCTAATCAATTACAGGATGAAGTCATCGCAACACTCCTGCTGCATGATATGATCAAGAACGGCAAAGGTTTGAATACACAAGGTCGCCCACTTGAACATGGCGTGACAGGTACGCATGGGGTGACATTAGCACATAAAATATCATCATCTAAAATATATTTAGATAATGATGATTCTTATTATAGAATCCTTTATGGAATTAGAGCACACATGGGTATCTGGACAACCGATCCTGAATGTAAACCAGATAGTTTAATAAGCTCTACTAATAGAGCCTTCGCCAATCTAATCCACCTGGCCGATTATGCAGCCAGTCGTAAAGTTGATAGTATATATTCAGATTTAGAACAGGAGATAACTTATGACTTTATCAAAGAATCCACCAACAAAACCGAAGTTAGCAAAAGCCCCACCTGCCCCGGTGTCCGTCCGACCGAAAGTCACCAAACCACAACAGCAGAAAACGGTAAATAAAACATTCCAGGTAGCGACATGGAGTGGTGCCGGAGAAGGTGAGAAGATCATTGGTTATGCTGATTCCGGTATGGGAAAAACTACACTCGCATCGATGTTACCTACACCTGTATTCGCTGGTCTTGATGATGGCGGTCGCAAAATCACGCATCCTGTAACTGGCGAAGAGTTAAAAAATATTCCCGGCATAGAAACATTCAGTGATTTCAGAACAGCGATACAACAACCTGATCTCTTTGATGATTATGAAACATGCGTTGTTGATACTGGTAACATACTTGAAGGTTGGGCACTTGATTGGATGTTAGAGAATGTGGCAGGGGATAAAGGCACCTTGATGAAAAACATCGAACAATATGGATGGGGTAAAGGTTATCGCCATCTATATGATACTATGCGTTTACCCCTTGCAGACTTTGATGCTCTGATCAGACGTGGTAAGAACGTCTGTATTCTCTGTCAGATGAATCAGATCTCTATTGCTAACGCCGGTGGAGAGGATTACCTCTGCGATGTGCCTAAGTTGCAACCGAAGCATGGTGCCACTCCCGCGATCTGGGGACTATGGTGTGAATGGTCTGATCATGTGCTCAAGATTAGCAATGAAGGCGTGATTGCTGCTAAGGATGATGAGAAGTCTAAGGTTGCTAAGGCTACATCGACCGGTAATAGAATTATCCATGTCCATGCCCCAGAGGTGCATTACAAGGCTAAGTCCAGAACTATCCCGTATAGGTTCCCTGTGGTGTCATTTAGTGACCCTGCGGATTCAAGTATTTGGCAATTTCTCTTTGACGAAGCCTGGAAGGACATTCCTGATGAAGAGAATTAAACTTACCAATTCAAATAAAGTGGCTTTAATCGATGATAGTGATTTTGAATTAGTCTCTCAATACAACTGGCATCTTCATTCTTGTGGAACTAATTCATATGCAAGAACATTTTCAAATGGTAAGAAACCTTTAATGCACCGTCTTATTTTAGGTCTTGGCCCAAATGATAAAAGACAAACAGATCATATAAACAATAATGGACTTAACAACCGGCAAAGTAATTTGCGGATCTGCACACAGCAACAAAATTGTTTTAACCGCAGAAAAGTAAAAGGGTATTATTTTTATAGAGATAAATGGTTAGCTTCTATTAGATTCAATGATAAATTCATTTATCTTGGAATATTCAAAACAGAACAAAAAGCTAAACAAGCCCGGCGAAAAGCAGAGATAAAATATTTTGGAGAATTTGCTCATGGGTATACAGTTTAAGGGACCGGAACCTAAACGCAATGAACCTTGTCCTTGTCATTCTGGACTTAAGGCCAAATATTGTCATTTAGATCCTGGGAAAATGGCAGCATGTGACCGTGTTGCATTTGAGCATATGTCACTGCTGATAATAAAAGAGCAACATAAACGTGAGATCATATCAGATGAACAATATAAAGCATTCATGGAAAGATACAAATCTGATTTTGTACCAGAACCAGTTACACAAAGAGATGTTGGTGACTTGTTAGACAGTGCCGGGTTAAAGCGATGTGCTTGTGGTACACCGATACCGGATGATTGTGAAGCGTGTATTAAGTGTAAAAGAAAGGGTTAAAATGGATCCATTTGAAGTTTTAATTACAAAAACTGTTTATGACAAAGATGATATGGAAAAAACACCGGAAATAATATTTGGGCCAAAGCTAATATTTGCCTATGATAAAGATAGTGCAACTATGAAAGCCACGATCGAAAGTGGTATATCATCTGATGATGTTGAAAATGTACATTTTTATGTAAGAAACTTTTCTTGAAAGGGTAAAACATGGGACTCGATCGTATCGGAACGTTCAGATGTAAGGCACTCGAATGGGGTGTCGATGGTAAAACAAAAAAAGGCACTAATGTAGAACTGCCTTGGTTCAATGTAAGGGTTTTGCTTACGGAGATCTATGATCAGAAAGAAGGCAAATGGTTCAACTACAGTGAATACGAAGCTGAGATCGTTGCATTCTTGTGTCTCTATGGTGCCATTAAAGCAAAGGGTGGAGAAATCGGACCTACACTTAGTATGGACCAAGTTAAGAAAGTGTTCAAATGGGATGGTAGATCACTGGTTCAGCTTGCTGGTGGCGATTATAGCGAGCTTGAGTTCCAGGTTAGAATCGGTGAGAATACTTATGAAGCTGCCACATATCCATACCAGGTCAACTGGATTAATGAGTATGATGCTGATCCTGTAAGTCAGCTTCGTAAGCTCGATGCTAAAGAACTCAAAGATCTTGATAAACAATTTGCTGCTATGGGTGCTAAAAACGCAACACCAAAGACTGTAGCTACTGCTGCAAAAGCCCCGGCTAAGACACATCCGGCACGAGTACCCGCTGACGATGGTGCACCGCCGACAGCAGCAGAGAAGAAAGCTGCACTTGCTGCAAAGTCAGCTAAGAACCTGAAAGCAAAAGCCGCTAAGAAATCTGAACCGCCAACAACAAAACCACCGTCAGAAGATGCCGTAGTACCACCGGCGGAACCAGAACAAACTGAATGTACCATGCAAGAAGCCTGGGATGCTATCACAGAATTAAAAGATCCTACTATCAATGATAAGATAATTGAAAAAGTATGGCATGATAGTATTGCTGAGATCGCTGGTCCTGATATAGAATCAGAGAATATCACTGACGGGCAATGGCATCAGGTTAAAGAGTTGGTGCTTCATAGTGTGGCTAAGTTTTGATAACCCTAAGCCAATTAATTTATGAGCTAAGGGGATGATGCTGGCGGCGGCCAGAGTTATCAAGTAATGCGTGTCCCGCCAGCATCTATTTTTAAGGTGTGGTATGAAAAAACATTTTCTAAATTCAAAAAAGGTTTTAGGAACTCCGTGTTATTGTGCTCCCTGTGGATTTTATTATTATTATCCAACAGAAAAAATAGAAAAGTGGTTTACAAGATGGCAAAAGAATGTAACTTGCAAAAATTGTAAACGTGCTTTATCTAAGAGAATCAAATGACCCTAACCTTCGCTGAACAACATGAAGTATTCAAAAACAATGTCACCACTGGAATGCTTGAACATTTCGCCGAGGAACTCGGTGTCACTGTAAAATCTCTGGAAACGCTCGGCACCGGATACTATCCTGGTGAGTACGCCTGGGTATTCGCTGAGCGTGATGCTAAAGGTGACATCACTGGTCTGCTCAAACGGTATCACAACAAAAAGAAGTTCATGGAACCAGGATCTAAACGTGGACTGATTTACGCCTACAATTCAGACCATGCAATAGGAGATAAGAAATATGATGCGGGAAAATTTCATTGGGTGCAAATCCATCGGACAGGTAAGGCGTGCCCCATCTGCGGACGACTTGATTGGTGTCGAGTTTCCTCAGACTACGAAGATCCGAAAGGTCCATCTGCTGTGGCTTGTAGTCGGATTAAGAAAAACTCATTACGAGAAATTCCTCCTGATGGGCATTTATATATACTCGACCCAAAACGACAATTTGGATTTACGGGGAATATCTTGTCCAAAACGGAACTCCCATTCATTATCGTTGAAGGGGCATCTGATGTGCTGGCAGCTATGGCTCTGGGCTTTGTGGCGATTGGTCGGCCTTCTGCTGAAGGGGGTATGGAAATCCTTAAAGAGATGCCTCTCGCGGGTAAAGAAGTCTGGATCATAGGTGATAATGATGCCGGTGCTGGTAAGGCGGGAATGCAAAAAGCCTATCTTAACATCAAAGGCATGACTGAAAACATCAAGTGCATACTCCCGCCAGAGGGAATCAAGGATTTACGACAATGGGTACAACGTGGGCTTACTCAAGCTTCATTGTTCGAGTATGTTGGTGATCATGGTGATGATAATAAAGAAATAGACCCTAACTTATTTGCAAACGATATAGCTTATCTCATCGCTGAACGATTCATGGACGAACATCATATGTTAAATGGTGTACCTGTACTCCGTAGCTATCGTAGTCAATGGGTGCAGTGGACTAAGGATCACTATGAAGATCTGTCAATGCCGGCGTTCAAAGGTGGACTATACAAGTTCCTCGAAGGCAAACAATGTGAAAAAACCAATACACAAGGTGTAGTAAGTATGATACCATATAAACCTACCAGGGCGAAAGTAAATGACATCATTGATGCCTTAAATACATGGTGTCCGATAGAAAGAGATCCCCCATGCTGGCTTGACCGTGAAGATCATCCACATCCGAGTGATCTCATAATCTTCAAGAATGGTATGCTCGATGTGAATGAATATATGAAGGGTAACATTGTAATGCACAATCCCGATCCACGACTATTCACCTATAATGTTTTCCCCTATGATTTCGATGAAAATGCCTGGTCAAATCTATATGAAGATACCTACAATCAGATATTCAATGAGAATGCTGAGTGCATCAGGACACTGTTACAATGGTTTGGCTACAACCTTGTACCTGACATGACCCTGGAAAAACTAATGCTCTTCATCGGTGATACAAGATCGGGTAAGAGTACGATACTTGAAACGTTACATGGTATGCTCGGTAGAAAACAATATAGTGCTACCAGTTTTCAAGCACTGGCCAATACACACGGTCTGTACTCACTTATAGGTAAACTCGCTGCTACACTCGGTGATGCAAGAACTCCGAGAAGGGGTGAAGCTGACGCAGCCCTTCAAACAATACTTCAGATCAGTGGTGGTGATCCTGTTACGGTGAATCCTAAATACATACAACCATTCGATGTTCATCTGACTTGTCGATTTACTGTGGCTATGAATAACCTTCCTGGTTTTTCAGACCCGGCTAAGGCGTTTGTGGCCAGATCTATCGTTCTTAATTTTCCTAACTCGTATGTCAACAGAGAAGATTTCACTTTGAAAGCACGCCTGAAGAAAGAAGCTAAGGAAGGCAAATTAATCAATTTTGCCTTGCAGGGTTTGAAAGATCTTAGAGAACAGGGTAAGTTTACTATGCCTATATCTTCTGAATTACTTTTACAACAACTGGGAGAGATTACTGCACCAGTAACGGCATTTGTTGGTGAATGTTGTGATAAAATTCCAACTGCCTATATCGCCAGAGATCAGTTGTTTGAGGCGTGGATGTGTTGGTGTTCCAAATCAGGGCATAGAGCCGGTAACAAAAATTACTTCGGTCGCTGGTTCACTCAGGCTTGTCCCGGTATTGAGAGTTTCCGTCCTATTATTGATGGGCGTAGGCAGTATAGCTACAGAGGAATCACATTATCTGATTGGGTGTATAGTGCATACCTTGGGAAACCAAAATAATAATGAAAACCAAACAATGTAGCAGATGTAAGCGTAAACTGCCGTTGAATGAGTTTGATAAGAATAGAAGCCACAAAGACGGTTTACAAGTTTACTGTAAGGTGTGTATGGCTATTGCTGGTAAAAAATATAAACAGAGCGAGAAGGGGAAAGCGACTACTGCTAAAAATTGGCGTAAACGGTACTATGGTAAAGGCGGGAAAGTTCAGCATAGAAGATATCAATTTCGATATCGTTATGGTATTACTCTTGAACAACACAAGCAGATATACCTCGACCAAAATGGATGCTGTTTATTGTGTGAGGAACCTATAGAGTATAGTAAAATACATACTGACCACAATCATATAACAGGTGAGGTGCGAGGATTAATATGTGCCAGATGTAATATAAGTTTAGGGCATTTCAAAGTAGATGAAAAACCAAAATTATTACTGAAAGCTGTAAAATATATTAAAGGTTAGTTAGGAGAACAAAAATGACTAAAAAACTAAAAGCATTAATAGTTGTACTTTGCACCATCGGGCTTGTCGCTCTATTCGGTTGCAGTGCTGTGATGGACTTGGCTACACCTTGTCACATCGAACCAGATTTAATTAAATATGTTGATGAAAAACCGACAAGTTATCTCCCATTTACTACGCTATGGGATGCAGAACGGCTTGGATCAAAGTTTGATTACTTGCATCAAGTTAAACAAATTGATTATCAACGATTGGCTGAAGATGATAATATTTTCGTAGATTATATAACAAGCGTGCAAGGTCGGCATATCATCTCTGCAAAACAATTCCAGAAGACGGTCTATACACCAAACGGTCCTGTCGGTTTAGCATTGACTACACTCTTTGGTGGAACTTTGGGTGCTGTACTAATCCCACGTCCGGGTGATAAGAAAAAGGCATAAGTATGCAACACTTCCAATCTAAGACACACGTTATCCTATGGCTCG
>Ga0114921_10000687_pt1 | contig 14428 bp, 12 predicted proteins | sample BentaG_FD_87016 | JGI IMG/M metagenome (GOLD analysis project Ga0114921, IMG submission 87016) | Deep subsurface microbial communities from South Atlantic Ocean to uncover new lineages of life (NeLLi) - Benguela_00093 metaG | ecosystem: Environmental > Aquatic > Marine > Oceanic > Sediment ...
AAATACTTCGTAGAAAAAATGGACAAAAACGAATCTTCGCTGACCCGCGACAGACACACGGACGAAGGAAACAGAAAAAGGGTGCTCGAAATCCCATTGTACTCAATGAATGAAAATGGATGATACATTAACGAAAGAGTGATGAAATATCAAGGAGGCAAGTCCTGAAACTCCTGCTTAAAGAAAATCCAAAATCCAAATGAATGTCAGTAATATTCCCTAGTCTAGCCAGCCTAGCTTTTAATTCTGGCTTTCTTTAAAAGGGGAAAGGCTAAGATCAATATGCTGATTATTCCCAGGGTGTATTCAAAGGTGTTGGTAAGAACATGGACTCCGATTCCAGAGATAATCGCTATGCTCTGTTCAAAATCCAGGAGTCTGAAAGTGATCGCCCAGGCTGATTCCCAGGTGCCAAAGCCGGCAATTCCTTTGACGGGTAAAGCAGAAGAGAGTTCTGCGCCTGTTATACCCAATATAGTCTTCCAAATACTCAGGTTTTTGAGGAAAAAACCATGGCTTCTAAGCAGGGAAAAGAGGAGGAAATAAAGAGAGGTGTATTTTGCTAGGCGAATGAGGAAAGAGATAGAAAAGAGAGGCCAGTAGATTTTTTTCTTTTTAATTTGTTCAAGACAATCTATGGTGGAATCGATTTTCTGGACTGATATTTCTGCCCATTTTCTCTTTTCAAACCTGAAGGCATGAAGGCCCTTTTGGTAAATTTTCAGGAGAAATGAAAAAAGAGGAATGATTTTCCAGATAATGAGGAAAATAATGAGAAAGAATATCAAAGCAACCGCCAACACAGCGGTAGTGGAGACTGAAGTGGTATTGATTCCCACGGCAAAGATGGCCAGGAACAGAAAAGGACTCAAGGTTAAGAGATCGAAAACAAAGGCCACCACAAAGGAAGAAGTAGCGAACTCAAAAGGGAAATTTAGTCTTTTGTTCAGAACATAAATATAAGAGAGAGAACCAATCCGTAAAGGAAGAAGGTCGACGAAGAGATTGCGGATCAAAGTGACCAGAAAGATGTTCCCCCAACTAATGCGCTGGGGCTTGAGAAGCCATTTATAGCGCCAGGCGCGCAGCGCTGTTCCTGTAAAAGCAATGATTATGAATACGAGGAGAGCTGGGTAGTAGATCTGGGTGAAAGTTTGGAGCACATCTTCAGTCTCTACCTGCGAGAGAAGGTAGGCTATGAGGAGGACAGAGATGGCAAAGGAAAGGATGATATAAAAAATTTTATTTTTTGCCATTTTTGTATATTATTTTTTCTTTGAAGCTGTTGTCAAGTTCCCCTGAAGCAAAATTTGATTTGACTGCTTAATTTAAAAAATTTTATAATCTTTTTGCATGAAAATAAATGAAATAGATGAAATAATTGAGCTTGCCCTGAAGGAAGATTTGTCCGCGGGTGATATAACCTCAGAAAGCCTTATTCCTTCCAAGTCGCGCTCAGCAGCCATCATATTAGCCAAGGAGGAGGGCGTGCTGGCAGGAATTGATGTGGCCAGGAGAGTATTCGAGACGATAGATTCCTCCCTTAGATTCGAGAGAAGATTTGAAGACGGCCAGATGTTTAAGAAGAATGACAGCCTGGCCAAGATAGAAGGGAATTCTGTATCAATCCTCAAGGGAGAGCGCACAGCCCTGAATTTTCTACAGCGAATGTCAGGCATCGCTGCCAAAACCAGGAAGTTTGTTCAAGCCGTAGAGGGAACGAAAACAAAAATTTTGGATACGAGGAAGACTACTCCTGGTCTCAGAGTTTTGGAAAAATATGCGGTTAAAATTGGAGGAGGAGAGAATCATCGCTTCAATCTATCTGAAATGGTTCTGATAAAAGACAACCATCTTCAGATTGTGGGCAGTGTTTCCGAGGCAGTTTCCAGGGCCAAGGAGAAAGTTGGGAAGGGGATAAGGATAGAGGTTGAGACCAAAAGTTTGGATGAGGTAAAAGAAGCTGTCCAGAGCGGGGCTGACATTGTCATGCTTGACAACATGCCTTTAGAGAGGATAAAAGAAGTTGTAGAATGGGTGAGAGGGAGAGTTCCCCTTGAAGTTTCAGGAAAGGTGACCTTGGATAAGATTAGAGATATTTCCTCTTTAGGGGTTGATTATATATCAGTGGGAAGTTTAACCCACTCTTTTAAATCTCTGGATATAAGTCTCGAGTTTTCCGTTTAAAGACCATGGAAAGTTTAAAATCAGATGTTTTAATCATAGGCTGCGGGATTGCTGGTTCCAGTGCTGCTTTAGAGGCAGCAAAAAGCGGGCTGAGAGTGATCGTCATAGCCAAAAATCCCGAACTTAAGGAATCAAACACTTATTATGCTCAGGGAGGAATTGTTTCCTTGGGACACGATGACAACCCAGAGCTTTTAAAGGAGGATATTTTAGAGACTGGAGATGGAATCAATGACCCAGAAGCTGTAGAGATTTTGGCCAGGGAAGGCAAAGAAGCTGTTGAGAGTGTTTTGATAAGCGAATTAAAAATCCCCTTCACCAGGAGTTCTCCAGACTCACTGGACTATGCTCAGGAAGCAGGCCATTCTCGGAGACGTATCCTCCATATAAAGGATATGACAGGGCAAACAATCGAGGAAAAATTTATTGAGGCTCTGAAGAAATATACAAATTTAACCCTCCTAGCTAATCACACGGCAGTGGACCTGCTGACCGTCCCACATCATTCAAAAAATCCCAGAGCTCATTACAAAGAATCCCAGTGTATAGGAGCCTATGTTTTAGATAATCAATCCAATAAGGTCAAAACAATTTTTGCTCCCTATACTTTCCTGTCCGCTGGAGGCTGCGGTGCCGTTTATTTGTATACTTCCAATCCTAAAGGAGCCATTGGAGATGGCTATGCCATGGCCTACAGAGCAGGCGCTCGAATAGTCAACATGGAGTACATTCAATTTCATCCTACTTCGCTTTTTCACCGTGATGCTAAGGGCTTCTTGATTTCCGAGACGGTCAGAGGAGAAGGGGGAAGATTGAAAACGAAGGATGGCCAAACCTTCATGGAGAATTACAGCGAGAAGAAAGACCTTGCCCCTCGTGATGAAGTAACCAGGGCTATCTATGAAGAAATGACCAACACCAATTCAAGTTATGTCTACCTAGATTTGGCCTCTTATGCCAAGATTGATATCGAAAAAAGATTCCCCAATATTTATGAAACATGTAAAACTTACGGCATTGATATCACCAAAGAGCCTATCCCTGTTGTCCCGGCTGCCCATTACTGTTGCGGAGGGGTCTTAGTTGATGGCTGGGGAAAGAGCTCCCTCAAAGGCCTCTATGCAGTAGGGGAGGTCTCCTGCACCGGAGTCCATGGTGCAAACCGATTGGCTTCCACCTCTCTCTTAGAGGGTCTGGTATGGGGAAGGAGAGCCTCCAAATACATTGCCTCGCATTTTGATCCTGAAACACCTTACAAAGCTTCTGATATCCACGATTGGTATTATCCTGAAGTAGAGGAAGAAATAGACCCTGCTTTAATAAACCAGGATTGGGTGTTCATCTGTTCCACCATGTGGAATTATGCTGGAATCATCAGAACAGAAAAAAGGTTGGAAAGGGCAAGAGCTGACTTGGATTACTTACGCCATAGGATTGAAAGGTTTTATAAAGAGGCAAAAATGGATCCCGAAGTAGTCGGGCTAAAGCACGGAATCCAGGTAGCACAACTCATCACTCACGCAGCTTTAAGCAATCCTGTCAGTCGTGGCGCTCACTACATCAAAGACTAAATAAAAGTAAAAGGGGACTGAAAGGGGACAGTTATAATCATTCACAAAAGATACGCACCTTTTCCTCTTTGCTGTCTACATCCACTGTAAGCTCTCTCAAATGTTCCAGGACTTCTTCTATGTTATCAGGCGTGATTTTAGAAAGGTCTATATTGACGCCCTTGTCTTTCAGAGCTTTATCTACCTTTCCCTGTACATCAACAGGTACCACTGAGGCGAGTTTGATTCCAGCGCGAAGAAGCTGAAAAGGTACGCGAATATTCACTTTTTCTTCAGAAGCGCTTTTCGGGCCTGGCTCTACAACAACCCTTAAATACTTTGGCAGGGCTTTTCTTTCAGTTTTTTCTCCTTCTTCTGACTCACTCGTTGGTTGAGAAATTGCGGAAAGCAGTTTTTCAGCTTCGTCCACTGTGATCTTCCCTTGAGCCAACATATCCAGAATTTTTCGGCGTTCTTCATTCATTTTATTCCTCCTTTATTTAAAAAGAGATTAAGACCAAGTTGTCCGAGTCTTTGACCTGGATGTCTAATCCCTTCAGAGCACTAAACAGATAAAAGAGCATTGGGCCAAACATCAAAAGCTTCTTTCCCCAGCTCCAAGGCCAAAGAATGAGTGCTGCAATTAGGACTAGGGGAGACAATAAGATCATGAAAACAAGTATAAGCAGCCAGACAAGGATTATCGGAAACCAGAGTCTTATCTTATTTTTTCCGTTCTCGACTATATGGATTTTTGCAAAAATTGGTGGAAACATCATCCTTTTAACCTTTCAAGAGCTTCCTCAACCGACAGCTCTTGGCGCTCTAACATGCCTAAAATCTCACTCCGGGAAGGGGGAGGGTTGATTTCAACAAATTCGAGCTGTTGAGCTATGCGATTGAGCCTGTTTTTAACGGTTGGATAACTTATGCTAAAAAGCTCTTCCATTTCTTTTATTGATCCGTGGCTGCGGATAAAAGCGGTGGCGAATATTTGATCCTCCATACTCAATCGGGCAAGAGGAGGAAGTTCGAAGCTTCCTTCGATGTAAATCTCTTCCTCTTGAAGCCGAACTTTCTCCACTGCCAGAGGAGCTCCACGGGTCAATTTGGTTAATTCTTGCCATTCTTTCGTCATTTTTCTCACCTTTAATTAAATTTTCTTAACTTTTATAGCATAAATAATTAATTTTGTCAAGTATTATATTAAATAAATTAATAATTATATCAATTAAAATTAATTTATTTAATATTCCCCTAAAGAAATGCTAAAATGTTATTAGGTTGATTGCCTTTTTGTTTCTCTGTTTCAGCTAGTGCAGGGATTTGAAAGATTTTAACATTAAAAAAAACTAGACAAACCAGATAAACTAGACAAACTAGACAAACTAAATAAACCAGAAAGGAGTGGAGAAATGAAAGCACTTATTTTATAATATCACCTCATTATGTAGATACTGGAGAAAGCAATGGCTGAAAAGTTAGAGATCAAGGACACTTTGAATCTTCCTCAAACTTCTTTTTCCATGAAGGCAAAGCTTTCCCAAAAAGAGCCAGAAATTCTGGCACAGTGGGAGAAGATGAATCTTTACCAGAAGATTTTAAGGAGAAGAGCAGGTAGTCCGACTTTCATCCTTCATGATGGACCTCCTTACGCGAACGGGAAGATTCATCTCGGAACAGCCCTGAACAAGATTCTGAAAGACTTTGTAGTCAAATCCAAGACAATGCAGGGATACAAATCTCCTTATTTGCCTGGCTGGGACTGTCATGGTCTTCCTATAGAAATCAGAGTTGACCAAATTTTGGGGGAGAAGAAGAAAGGAATGTCGATCATAGAGTTCAGAGATGAATGCAAGAATTATGCTCTCAAATATGTGGATATTCAGAGAGAGGGATTCCGCAGATTAGGAGTATTCGGCGAATGGGATAAGCCCTATTTAACCATGCATACTGAGTATGAAGCAGATGTTCTCCGTTATCTTGCAGCTTTCTTTGCCACAGGAAATGTTTACAAAGGAAAAAAACCTGTCCATTGGTGCATCCACTGTCAAACGGCCCTGGCAGAGGCTGAGATTGAATACAAAGACCGCAAATCTCCTTCCATCTATGTCAAATTTCCGATGATTTCAGACCTTTCCCAAAAATTCCCTGAATTGAAAGGTAAAAAAGTCTTTGTACTGATTTGGACCACAACACCCTGGACTTTACCGGCCAACTTAGCCATTGCTTTTCATCCTGATTTCGAATATGCAGCCTTTGAAACACAAGGCGAAGTCTACATAGCAGCAAAAAGATTGATTCCCGTTTTAGCCGACGTGTTGGGCCTTCCAGAACCCAAAGTTCTGGTGACATTTTCCGGAAAAGACATCGAAGGCTTGAAAGCCCGTCATCCCTTTATCGACAGAGAATCTGTTTTTGTCCTGGCAGATTATGTAACTCTTGACCAGGGGACTGGCGCTGTTCACACCGCCCCTGGACATGGTCATGATGATTTTGTAACTGGAACGGCTTATAACCTTGATATTTTCACGCCAGTGGATAGTGAAGGCAAATTCGTTCCCCAAGTCGAAAAATACAGCGGAATGAATGTCTTTGATGCTAATAAAATGATAAATGAAGACATGAAAAAAGACGGCACTCTTCTCAAGGAAGAAGAGATTGTCCATTCATATCCCCATTGCTGGCGGTGTAAGAATCCTGTGATATTCCGTGCTACAGCTCAGTGGTTCATATCAATGGATGAAAGTGACTTGAGAAAGAAAGCCCTGGATGAGATAAGCAAGGTGCGTTGGATTCCTGCCTGGGGGGAAGAGAGAATTGCCAGTATGGTCCAAGCACGTCCTGATTGGTGTATTTCCCGTCAGCGATCTTGGGGAGTTCCTATTCCGGCCCTCTACTGTCATGACTGTGGCTTTATTCTGGCCAATGAGGAAATTGTTCTAAAGGTTGCTGATGTGTTTTCTAAAGAAGGCTCAAATTCATGGTACCTGAAAGAAGCGGAAGAGTTTCTGCCTCCAGGAACGAAATGTTCACAATGCGGTTCAACAAAATTCAATAAAGAGAATAATATTCTGGATGTATGGTTTGAATCAGGAGCGAGTCATAATGTATTAGGAAAACGCGAAGACCTTCCCTGGCCTTCAGATGTTTATCTGGAAGGACATGACCAATATCGAGGCTGGTTTAACAGCTCGCTTTTGGTTGGAATTGCAGCCAAGAAAGCATCTCCTTATAAAACATGTATCATTCATGGCTTTGTTCTTGACGAGCGGGGGAGAGGCATGTCGAAGTCCCTGGGTAATTATATCGAACCTGAGGAAATCATTTCTCAAAATGGAGCTGAAATTTTGAGACTCTGGGTAGCTATGCACAACTACAAAGAAGATGCCCGGTTTGGGACTGAAACCCTTCAGAGACTCATCGAAGCTTACCGAAAAATAAGAAACACCTGGAGATTCATGCTCGGGAATATTCATGATTTTTCTCCCGACAAAGAGACAGTCAAACCTGAAGACTTATCTCTCTTTGATAGATGGATTCTGGAGAAAACCTCCCAGGTAGGAAAAAGGATTCTCAAGGCCTACGAAGATTATGAATATCATGTTGTGTATCATGTTATTTACAATTTTATCACCGTAGAGTTGAGTTCTTTTTATTTAGATGTCCTCAAGGACAGGCTCTATTGCTCGACTCGTAGTTCTCAAATCAGAAAATCTGCTCAGACAGCACTGTTTTCTGTCCTTAAGAATACTTTGCTATTGATGGCTCCGATTTTGCCTTTTACCACAGAAGAAGTCTGGGAAGCACTTCCTTTCTATGAAGGAAAGGAAGAATCCGTTCATCTGGAAAAATTCCCAGAGTTTAAGGAGAAATGGCTGAAGTCAGAACTTTTTCAGGAATGGGAGGATCTGATTTCAGTCAGAGAGGGAGTCTTGAAGAAGCTGGAGCTGGCGCGTGAGGATAAACTCATCGGCAACTCCTTGGAAGCTCAAGCCGTCCTCAGAGTCCCTGTTGCTAAGATGGAATTATTGAAAAAGTATGAAAAAGAACTTATTTCTCTTTTCATCGTTTCTGCTGTTACGCTTGAAACTTCAGATGGAGAAGAGCTAGAGGTCGAAATCTCGAAAGCACCAGGTGAGAAATGTCAGAGATGCTGGAATTTTTCCATTTATGTAGGGAAGAGCAAGGAGTATCCTCTATTTTGTCAGCGCTGTGAGCAGGTCGTCGAAGAGATGCAAGCATGAGATGGAAATATTTCTATTTTTTTTTGATTCTCCTCATCTTTATCGCTGACCAGTCTACGAAAATCATCGTTTCCAAGACCATAACTCCCCACACAAACAAAGTCGTTATCCCGGGTTTTTTTAATTTATCCCATATTCATAATCGCGGCGCAATCTTTGGTTTCTTTTCCCAAAGTGGAAGACCTTTCGTTTACATTCTTCTTACGGTAGCTTCTTTACTGGCCTTAATCTTGGTGGTTTATTATTTTTTCAAGACTCCTTCCTCAGAGAAGACTATGAAGATTTCTCTTTCATTGATTTTAGGAGGAGCTTTAGGCAATTTGATTGATAGGGTGATTAGAGGTTATGTTGTTGATTTTGCAGATTTTTACATCGGTAGGTGGCACTGGCCATCATTCAATGTTGCCGATTCTTGCATCACCATAGGAGCTTTTCTTCTTATTTTTGTGCTTTTGAAAAGGAGTAAGAATGTTCCCCATACTGTTTAAAATAGGGCCCATAACCATCCATGCTTATGGTTTCATGATGGCATTGGGGGTAGCTTTTGGATTCTGGTTTCTTTATGTTCAGTCAAAAAAACAGGGCCTAAATGCGTCTAAGATGATGGATTTTGCTTTCTTCACCATCCTCATTTCTCTAGTAGGAGCAAAGCTCATCCTTTTGATCGGGAACTTTTCTTATTATCTGAATTATCCTGGAGAGCTTTTCAGTTTAGCCCGTTCAGGAGGAGTCTTCCAGGGAGGCCTAATCTTTGGCTTTATCTTTGCCCTTTGGTATCTGCGCAAGCACAAGATTCCGACTTGGAAAGCGGCAGATATTATCGCAACTGCTTTAGCTCTCGGGCACGGCTTTGGTCGGATAGGATGTTTTTCTGCTGGATGCTGTTATGGCCGGGTATGTTCTGTTCCGTGGGGCGTAACTTTTCAAAATGACTACTCTCATGATTTAGTTGGTGTTCCTCTGAACACTTCCATTCATCCTGCACAGCTTTATGAGGCTGTGCTAAATTTCCTGAACTTCTTCATATTGTTTCTTTTCCTGAGGAAGAAGAAATTTGATGGCCAGGTTTTTTCCTTCTATATCATAAATTATTCCATAATCCGCTATGTAGTCGAGTTTTATCGAGGCGATCATCCTGAAAAGCTGTTCCTTATTCAGGGCTCCTCTGCGTATCTCAGCTTTTCCGTCCCTCAGCTTTTCTGTGTTTTAGGCATAATCGGGGGGATTATCCTATACCTGATTTTAAGAAAAAGGAAAAGTGCTTAAGAGAAAATTCTCAGTCACTTCCTCTTCTGGCGTGAATCAGCGCTTGGATACTTTTCTAGCTCAGGAGATCGAAGAGATGAACCGGTCCCAGCTTCAGAAAGCTATTGAAGAAGAGAAGGTGAGAGTTAACGACATGATTAGGAAGCCTGGGTATATACTTAAAGAAGGAGATAAGATCGATATAGAGTTAAAGCTACCAGAGCCTGAGAAAATCGAAGCAGAAGATATTCCCCTTGAAGTTCTGTACAGTGATGATCATCTGGTTGTTGTCAACAAACGTTCGGGTATGGTTGTTCATCCTGGAACAGGAAACAGGCGAGGAACCCTGGTAAATGCGCTGCTTCACCATTTTCCAGAGCTGAAGAATGTTGGTCCAGAGGAAAGACCTGGAATTGTCCACCGTCTCGATAAAGAAACCTCGGGGATCATGATTGTGGCTAAAACTTTAAGAACCTACAAAGCGCTGCAGCAGCAATTTAAGCGCAGGGAGGTCGAAAAAGTTTACTCGGGTCTTGTATGGGGAAGAATGCCCGAGAGAGAGGGCATTCTTGATTGGCCTATAGGGCGTCACCACAAACACGGAGAGAGGATATCTGTAAAGACAGACAAGCCTCGTTCAGCCGAAACCCACTACTCTGTTCAGGAAGAGCTCAGTGATTTCACTCTCCTCGAAATAAGACCTGTGACAGGAAGAACTCATCAGATCAGAGTCCATTTGGCAGCTTCTGGTCATCCTGTTGTAGGGGACAGCCGCTACGGCCGACGAAAATCAAAGATGCGCTGTCCACGGCTTTTTCTGCATGCTGTTCGCCTCTCTTTCATCCATCCCGATAAAGATGAAAAAGTAGAGTTCACTTCCCCTCTTCCAGACGATCTAAAAAAATTTCTAGAACAAATCAAACAGTCGTAGGGGTTTGATTCATCAAACCCTCCCTAAATAAACGAGACAAACTAGATAAACTAGACAAACTATTTTTTTACTCTTGAGCAGAAGGGAATGTTTATTGTATTATATGCAATACCCTTTTTGGATGAAGTTGGCCTAACAGCTTACTAATTTCTAGTTTTAATGGAGGCTTCAAGATGAAAGATTATGCTCCCGATAAAATCAGGAACGTTGCACTTGTGGGCCACGGTTCTTCTGGAAAAACATCTCTTGTATCTGCTTTTCTGTTTAACTCTGGGTCGACATCGAGATTTACCAAGGTCGATAAAGGCAATACTGTGACAGATTACGAGCCAGAAGAGATTGAAAGAAAAATTTCGATTAATTCTTCTATTTGTTTTCTAGAATGGAAAGAGAGCAAGATCAATCTCATCGACTGTCCTGGATACAGCAATTTTCTCTGGGATACAAGAGCGTCCTTGAGAGCAGTTGATGCGGGCGCAGTGGTTGTCGATGCAGTGGAAGGTGTGGAAGTTGGGACAGAGAAAGTCTGGGAGATGCTCGCAGAGTTCGGCCTCCCCGGAATCTTTGTAATCAATAAGCTCGACCGGGAGAATGCTGATTTTGAACGAACTGTTGAATCAATTCACCAATTTTTCGGGCGCCTGGCTGTACCTGTTCAACTTCCCATTGGGAAGGAAAAGGATTTTTCTGGAGTTGTCGATTTAGTTGAAAATAAAGCTTACATCTTTGAGAAGAATGAGAGCGGAAAATTCAAGGAGGAAGAAGTCCCTGAAGAAATGAAAGGAGATGTGGATAAGCGCCGTGAAGAACTGACAGAAATGGTCGCCGAAAATGATGAAAAGCTGATGGAGACGTATTTTAAGAAAGGAAAGCTCTCTGCTGAAGAGCTAAAAAAGGGCCTCAAGATAAGCATTATCAATCGCCAGTTTTTTCCTGTTTTTATCACTGCGGCCACGCTTAACATGGGAGCTCAGCCTGTTCTTGACAGTTTCATAAATTATCTTCCATCTCCCCTCGAAAGAGGTGAAGTAGAAGCAGAAGAGGATGGAAAAGAGGCTGGGGTGAAAACTTCCTTGGATGAGCGCTTTACATCTCTGGTTTTTAAGACAATATCCGATCCGTATACGGGGAGGATTTCTCTGATGAGGGTCTTTTCTGGAAAGGTCAATCCAGATGTCACTATCTCAAATAATTCCAAGGAAATTGATGAAAAATTAGGAGGCTTGTTTTTCCTCCAGGGGAAGGAGCAGATTCCCGCTGGTCAAGCAAAATGTGGTGACCTCGTGGCAACAGCAAAGCTCAAAGAAACAGGAACAGGAGATACCTTGTGTGCCAAAGGGACTCCTTTCAAATTTCATCCGATTGTATTTCCAGAGCCCTCGATTTCTTTTGCTATTAAGCCCAAGACCCGCGCGGATGAGGATAGGATATCTCAGGCAACTCACCGCATAAGTGAAGAAGACCCGACTGCCAGGATAGAGAGAGACCCTGAGACAAACGAATTGATCATTTCCGGAAACGGCCAGCTTCATGTTGAGATTATTACTGACCGTTTGAAGAAGAGGTACAATGTAGATGTTGTTCTTAAGCTTCCTAAAATTCCTTACAAAGAGACGATAAGAGGAAGATCTGACGTTCAAGGAAAGTACAAGAAACAGACAGGAGGAAGGGGTCAGTACGGGGATGTAATGATAAAGATGGAGCCTCTTCCTCGAGGAAAAGACTTTGAATTCGAGAATAAGATATTTGGAGGAGCCATTCCAAAAAACTACATCCCTTCCATAGAAAAGGGGATTCAGGAAGCACGAAAAAAGGGAGTAGTAGCTGGTTATCCTACTGTTGATTTCAAGGCAATTCTGTATGATGGTTCTTACCACGATGTCGATTCCTCTGATATTGCCTTTAAAATAGCCGCCTCCATGGCCTTCAAGAAAGGAGTGAAGGAAGCCAGACCTACTATACTCGAGCCCATCATGAATGTTGAAGTGTATACGCCAGAAGCCTACATGGGAGATATCATGGGAAATCTCAACGGCAGAAGAGGCAAGATGCAAGGAATGGAGCAGAAGGGAAACCTGCGAATCATAAAGGCTCAGGTTCCCATGGCAGAGATGCTTGATTTTGAGCCCACTCTGACATCCATAACAGGGGGGAGAGGTTCCTTTATTTTGGAATTCTCACGTTATGAAGAGGTTCCAGGTCAACTCCAGCAGAAAATCAAAACTGATGCCATCAAAGAAGGCCGCATAAAATCCGAAGAAGAATAAAAATAAAAAGCTCGACTAGCTAGACCTGCTACACTCGTTATCTCCTTACTTTTTTCTCCTTCTGGTGGTTTATCTGCTTTAATACTCTTTCCAAGGATAATTTTTTACATAAAGAGAAGTTGCTCTGGCTGGCCGACAGATTGTTAGTCTTCGTCAACACAACTTTGGAATTACAAAAATAGACTATGAAAGAAAATAGGAATTTGATATAAGTAGTGAGCGGAGACTAAGAAACCTAAAGCCCCTGGCTTCCCTGCGATGAAAAAGACAGCAGAGCCAATTTAGTGTACCAGAAGAGAGATGATTTGAGGATGGCTGAAATTCTCATAAATGGAGGTAGGGAAGTAAGATAGGAGGAAGCATAATGAAGATTCGCAAAATATTAATCATGCTTTTTCTATTGCTGCTTCTTGAAGCTTGTACTAAAGAGGAAATATTGCTTCAAATACAGGGGACGGTTACAGACGCGACTGATAATTCTCTGGTTACTGGAGCTGTGGTTCAATTTAAAATAAAATCAACGGATGAAGGTTCACCCACTTTGTTAGCGGAAGTAGTAACTGATGAGAATGGTTTTTATTATCTAAAGCATTTAAGGAAGGGGAATTGCGAAATTGTCGAAGATCGTTTCATCATAACAGCAGTGAAAACAGGACCAGGCTATGTGTATAACAGTAAAACAAAATCCCGTGTGATCTATTGCATCGAAGAGATTCAAACAGTCAACTTTCAGCTCAGCCGTCGCTAGAACTGAAATTTAGCTGAGGCGAGTGGAAGTCAAAGAACATTAAGCCTTTTTCACAAAAATTAGTAGTAAGGTTGCCAGTACTGTCAAGATAAGGGAAAAGTAAAAGGGGGCAATCATGCCTAAGCCATCCCAGAGCACTCCGGCGATGAAGTTAGCGGGTAGGGCGCAGAGACCTGTTACCATCTGGAATCCACCTAGACAGCTTGCCCTGAATTCCGGAGGAGCAAGTTCACAGACGAAGGTTCTTTGAACCGGCTCTAGAGCTCCTTTATGGGCTCCATAAAGGATAAAGACCAGAATAATCATCTGGAGATTGGGACGGAGAATGAGGCTCAGGCAGACTGTGGCCCATAAAAAGTAAGAAAGCATCAGCACAGATTTTCTTCCGATTTTATCCGAGAGCTTGCCAAAAGGGTAAGAAAGCAAGGAAGCTGTTGCCGTAAAAATTAGATAGAGAACAGGAACAAAGGTTACCTTGAAGCCAAACATTTTAGCATAGATAAGGAGGAAAGAGTAGCTGAAGGCTCCCAAGGCATAAAGAGAATTTAGGAGAAGGAAAAGCCTGAAATTTTTATCAAGGTCTTTGAAGGAAATACCTTTGTAGATTTTTATTTTTTCAGTTTTTCTCTCCTTGATTAAGAGAAAGATAAGGAGGGCACTAATTAAAGAGGGGATTACGGCTAGAGCAAATAGAATCCTATAACCTAGGATTCTAAAAAAGATGATACAGATTATAATCCCACAAGTTGCTCCCAGATGATCCATGGCTCTTAAAAGGCCGAAATTTTTTCCTCTGTTTTTATCGGTAGAAACATCAGCTACTTCAGCATCTCTTGGAGCACTTCTAATCTTTCCAGTTCGGTCCAGCATTCTGAAAGGAATGAGATGGGTCCAGAATGTAGAAATCGAATATCCCAGTCTTGAAAAAGCACCGAAGAGATATCCAGTCCAGACAAAAATCTTTCTTCTTTTTATCCTATCCGAGATGTATCCAGAGGCAGCCTGAGAGATGTTGACCAGAGCCTCACCAAGCCCATCCAGGAAGCCGAGGGCAGTCATGTTTGCCTTTAGAATTGTTGTTACAAAAAGAGGCCAGATAGGGTAAATGATGTCCGAACCGAGGTCATTCAGGAAGGAGGCAATGGCAAATGTGCGGATCGTTTTTTTCGGCTCTGTGTTTTGATTATTTAGCATAGGAATTTGTTATTCAGTATAATTTCACTAAACTCAGATGTAAACAATTCAGTAAATCA
>Ga0114921_10000689_pt1 | contig 14407 bp, 11 predicted proteins | sample BentaG_FD_87016 | JGI IMG/M metagenome (GOLD analysis project Ga0114921, IMG submission 87016) | Deep subsurface microbial communities from South Atlantic Ocean to uncover new lineages of life (NeLLi) - Benguela_00093 metaG | ecosystem: Environmental > Aquatic > Marine > Oceanic > Sediment ...
GCTTTTTTGAATTGAGAAAAACAATAACTCCGATAGCTAGAGTGGTTAGGCCGATCAAAGCAAGAAAGAAATAAATGAGATTGACTTTTTTTTGAGTCAAGTGAAAAGAAGGATAGATAAGTTCTCCTTGACGGTTAATTTCATAAATAACTTTCTGAGTGGTTCCTGTGAACCAGAGATTCTTTACTATATCTATCTTGTCTCGAATAGGCTCGCCGTTGATAGAATAGAGAATGTCTCCTTTTTTTAGACCGTGCAGATATCCAGGACCGTCGGTTTCAATTTTTACAGCTACAAGACCAACAGATTTCCTTTTCCAGGTTACTCCATCTGTAGGCTCTTTCCAGGAAATCTTTTTATAAATGTTTAATCCTCCCAACACAAGGAGGACTGCAAGGAGGAGAATTGCCAGATGAACTTTCTTATTCATGAAATTCTATCTTTTCTTGTTAATAAATCCAAAAAATTGAATCATTGAACTAAAAAATATATCTGATTTTCAGTCTAGAATGTGTCTTTCTCCTGCTCTAATGGCCCATTTTATTAGAGGTTGACTCAGTAATTTCTTGGAGAGAAGATCCTCTTTTAACCCAAGAGGTTTAGTGTTTCTGGAGAGAAATGTGCTCATATAATCATACCTTGGCTTTTTTATAGGAGATTCTTGGGGATTGGACAGCATGTTTTTTGCTGAAACTAGAGAGGATTTTGCTCTTGGAGAAGATAAAAAAAGAGAGAGGAAAAGAAAGAAGAGTACCACCGAAAGAATTTTGTTTTTCACTTTTTTTAAGATAAATCTTTCCTGGCCATTTGTCAACCTCATTCCTTTCCTATGCCACCTTTTTTGAGGGGAGAAAATCACCCCTCATTTCATCGAGAGAGGGTATTGACTCGAGATTCCTCCTCTGGAACAATTGAGCTTATAGATTGACAAAAATTGGAGGATAAAATAATATTTAATATTACATTACATAGCATAGCAAAGGAGATCTCCGGATTTAAGAAATGCCATATTTCCAGTGTCGATTAGCAACTAAGGAAGGCCATACCTTTTCTCAATCTTTTCTTGCTTCGACTGATGATGAAGCGAGGAAATATTTTGAGTCAGAAGGGGTGTGCGTTTTGTCCGTGAAAAAAGACTGGAAAAAAATTCAGATTTCTGTTTCCCCTTTCAAGAAGAAAATCAAAGACAGGGATTTTATTATGTTCAACCAAGAGCTTGTGGTCCTCATCAAAGCAGGTTATCCAGTCCTTAAGTGTATTGAAATCATCACCAGTCGAGTAGAGGATGTTCATCTAAAAGAAATGCTGTTGAAGGTTGAGGGCGAAATTCGGGGAGGAAAGTCTCTTTCGGAGGCTTTTCTTCATTTCGAAAATCAATTCTCTAAGGTCTACACTGCCTCTCTTATGGCTGGAGAGCGTAGCGGAAATTTAGCTGGAGTCCTCAATCGTTTCATTGATTACAAAAAGGTCATTATTCAGACCAAGAGTAAAATAAAAGCAGCTCTGATGTATCCCACTCTTTTGTTTTTCTTCTCATTTGGCCTTCTGGCCATATTGATAAATTTTATTCTTCCTAGATTTTCCGGTTTTTATGCTGATTTTGAAGCTGAACTTCCTGCTATCACCCGAGGGGTCATGGCTTTCTCGACTTCTGTTAGAGAACATTTGCTTTACGTCTTTTTGTTTATTGTCATCCTTATCTTTGTTTATTTCCAAATGAAGAGAAGGGAAAATACAAACATAGTTTTGGACAAAATAAAGCTAAGAATTCCTTACGCCAATAAAATCTGGTCAGAATCTGGAGTCTCACTCTTCTGTCGAACCCTTGGCCTTCTCCTTGAAGCAGGTATTTCTCTCCTCTCTTCCATTGGTGTCTCTCAACAAGCTGTTCCCAATAAATTTCTAGTGAAAAAGATGAAGAGTCTACCTGAATCCATCAAGAATGGACAAGCCTTATCCGATTCACTAGCCAAGACAAGTACCTTTCCTCCTCTAGCCCTGGACATGATTCGTATAGGAGAAACATCGGCTAATCTGGAAGGCATGCTGGCAGATGTGGCTGATGTCTATGATGAAAAAATTAGGACAAAAATGGAGACTTTCATCTCGCTTATTCAACCCATAATTATCATATTAATGGGTTTGCTGGTGGCAGCAATGCTCCTTTCTGTTTACCTGCCTATTTTCAATATAATTACGGTGACTGGATAATGGATAAAGAAGGACCAAAAAAAACTCTTCAATCTGAAGAAGAGGAAACGAAGAAGCTAGCTGAGAGGTACAATGTTCCCTACATCGACCTTTCAAGCTATTCTTTGAGCCGGGAGTTGGTTCAATCGATTCCTGTTGACTTTTTATACCGCCTAAATTTTGTTCCTTTAGAAGAGAACAAAGACATGATTAAGATTGCAATTGCTGATCCTTCTGATATAGCGACCATCGACGCCATTGAATCCTTTTTAGGAAGGAAGGTTCAGGTTGCTGCTGCCTCTAAGAGGGCTATTCATGAAGCTTTGCGAAAAAGTGAGACTGCCCTTCAGGTTCTGAGAGATGCAACCGAGGGATTCATCATGCAGGTAGTGGAGAAAGAAGGAGGAGAGGAAGAAGAAGTCATTTCTGTCGAGAAACTGACGGACCAGGATGGTTCCATCATCAAGCTAGTAAATTCCATAATTTTTACAGCTGTTCAGAAGAGAGCAAGTGATATTCACATAGAATCAAGAAGAGAGGGTGTAATTATCAAGTACCGTGTAGATGGAGTTTTGGGTGAGGCTATGGAGACCATCGATAAAAAATTCCAATCCCCGATTATCTCAAGGGTTAAAGTCATGTCTGACTTGGATATAGCCGAGCGGAGAATTCCCCAAGATGGTAGATTTCGATTGAAAATCAAGGATAAAACAATAGATTTTCGCGTTTCTATAATGCCCAGCATCTATGGAGAGGATGCTGTTATCAGAATTCTGGATAAGGAGATGATAACTGAGGCTATATCAGAATTGCGGATGGATCTCCTCGGGTTTTCCGATGAAGTCTTGAAAGAATTCGAGAAGTATATCACTCAGCCTTACGGGATGGTTCTGGTGACTGGACCTACAGGCAGCGGCAAAACGACCACGTTGTACGCTGCATTGACAGAGATTAAGTCTCCAGAGGATAAAATTATCACCATTGAAGATCCTGTAGAGTATCAGATAGATGGCATCACTCAGATTCCTGTGAATGAGAAAAAGGGATTGACTTTTGCCCGGGGCTTAAGGTCTATCTTGAGGCATGATCCGGATAGGATCATGGTTGGAGAGATAAGAGATCCTGAAACAGCTCAGATTGCGATTCAATCAGCCCTGACCGGTCATTTAGTTTTCACCACTGTTCATGCCAATAATGTTTTTGATGTCATTGGACGCTTCCTTCATATGAAAGTGGATCCTTACAGTTTTATTTCGGCTTTGAATTGCATTTTAGCCCAAAGGCTAGTAAGGGTGCTCTGTGCCAAGTGCAAGTCTTCTGTAAAATACAAAAAACATCAATTGCTTGAGTCTGGGCTCGACCCCAAAATTTACAAAGAAAAGACCTTTTATGAGGCACGAGGATGTTCTGAATGCAGCTACACTGGCTATCATGGAAGAACCGCCATAGCGGAATTGCTTGAACTTTCCGATGAAATCAGGGAAATGATTCTGGACAGGAAGCCTCTCTCTGAGGTTAAAAAGAGAGCTAAGACTGAGGGAATGATTTTCTTAAGGGAAGTGGGGATGGAGAAAGTACTGAAAGGGACAACAAGCCTCAAGGAGTTAAATAAAGTTACTTTCGTAGAATGAGAGAATGGCCAGATTTTTAGACCGTTTAAAAAATTATTTAACTACACCACCCCTTCCTTCCGCTGCTTTTCAGGTATCTGCGAATCGGATTAGCGGAATTTGTGCCTCGTCTAAAGAGAAGAAGATAAAGCATTATTTTATTTCTCCTTTAAAAGATTCGGTTATTCAGCCCTCCTTCGATAAAATAAATTTAAAAGATGAGGCATACTTAGAAGAAAAGATAAGAAAAGGTAAGCAAATGCTTAACCTTTCAGAGAGTACAATAGCCTGCCTCATTCCCGAAAGGTGTCTAAAAGTTCTTGTTTTCTCCTTTGCTTCTCTTCCTTCAGCTCAAATGGAGAGGGAACAGATTATCCGATGGCAGCTGAAGAAACAGATGCCCCAGTTTCCCGATGATGCCCGGCTTTCTTATGAAGTAATAAAATCAAACAAAGACGTAAAAATTCTTGTGTCACTGGCAAAGGCTTCAGTCATTGAAGAGTATGAGAACCTTTTTGCTCGGGCAGGATTGAAATTGCGCGTTGTAGGGATAACCACCCTCAGCCTGTTTAGCTTGTTGGGCGGGGAAGATGGTAATTTGATGGTCCTCAACCTTGAAGAAGATTATATGGCGTTGATGGCAGTGTTGAATTCAGAAATTGTTATGTACCGTCTCAAGCCCTTTGTACTCGAGGGCAAAACTACCCTCTCTCTTACTGAAAGAATAAATAATGTCGTTCAAGAGGTGGAAAATACTATCAATTTCATCGAAGATCGAGAGAAAAAGAAGATTGATTCTGTAAGGATTCGTCTGGGGATAGCGAATCAGGAAAGAGAAATTCTTTCTGTTTTGAAGGAAAATTTATCTCCCCCCATTAAGGGAATTGAGACTTCCCTGGCATCAGAACTTGATTTTAGAGAAAGCCAGATATTATTTCCATTGATCGGACAAATTTTATGTTAATTAAAAAGAGATTTAACTTGAATTTGGCCAGTAATCCCTTACGAAACAGGAGATTATTTTTCTTTTTGCTGAGTTTTATGGGAATCCTTCTCATTGTACTGTCTTTTTTGGCTATTAATCTCTTTCTTAAATACAGTCGGAAGGCGAAACAAGTTAAAGCCTCGATCTCGAACGTTGAAAAGAAAATTAGGATAGCCACAAGAAAGGAAGAGGAATTCACTACAAACATCAAGGAAGCGACAAAGATATACAAAGATAGAGTGGATTTTATCAACGGTATTATTCTGAGGAAGAGTTTTTCCTGGGTAAATTTTCTTGGGAATTTAGAAAGGGCTCTTCCTGATTCAAGTTATATCATTTCCCTGGCTCCAAAGCTCTTGAGCGATTCAAGAATGGAAGTGAAATTCAAAGCGGTTTCCAGAAATTTGGACAACCTTTTGAAACTGATTAATAATCTGAAAGCCCTGAAATTTAAAAATATAAGGGTGGAAAGCGAGAAAGAAGATGAAAGGGGCATGCTGGTATCAGAAATATCTTTGAGCTATGAAAGAAATATTTAATATATTAAATCAAAAAGAAAAGACGATACTGAAAATTGTCTTTGTCTTGCTTATTCTAGCTTTTTTCTTTCTTTTTTTCATTGCGATGAGGGAGAGGAATACTTATTCTCGCTCTCTTTCCTCTCTTTCTTCAAAGGAGAGAGAGCATAAGAATTTAAACCTGAAAAAGATGCAAAAAGAAAGAGAGTGGCTAGGATGGAGTAAGGCTCGGCAGGATATAAAGGAATTGAAAGCAAATTATTTTTATATCGAGGGGGAAGACAATAACCAGTTGAGGCTTGACCTTCAGAAGCTCTTCGATGAATCTAATATTAGGGTCTCCCAGATAAGATATACCTACACTGAATTTGAAAAGGATAAAGTCAGAAAAGTTGTCATCAGTTTTAACGTAGTGGGATCTTATTATTCACTGAAAGGGTTCATAAATTCTGTTGAAAAATTCTCAAGGTTGTTGGCCGTAGAAAAGATAGATTTTTTGGAGACATCATCTAAAGGTAGTTCACTTAAATTGAAAATGACTTTGGCAGGTTATTATGCCCTTTAAGAAATTTTTTCAGCTTTTCCTGATTTTTATCTTGGGCATTACTTTTTGTTCTGAGCTAGGGGAGGCTAAGATTGAGATAGATAAATTATTGAACAAGATATCCGAAGAGATAATGGGAAAAAGTCTAATCAGGAAAGATTTGCTTTATGAAAAAAGGAGAAATCTGAACCCACCGATAAGAAATATTTTTTCTCCTCAGAGAATAAGGGCGCCAGAGTCTGGACTTTTGCCAGGTGAGGTTGAAGGAGACCCTGGTGAGACTGGAACGAAACCCGGAGAGAAAGCCTTGGATGTTATGGCTAATATAAGATATATCGGATATATACAGTCCGGTCACAGAATCGTTGCCTTGATTATTTTTGAAGAGGAAGCGCTGGCTGTAGAGGAAGGAGAAATGATAAGTCAGGATGTAAGAGTCGGGAAGGTCACGCCGGAAGAGATTGAGCTGATGGGCCCAGACTCCAAGAAAAGGAACTATTCCTTAGAAGGAGAGGAAGAATGAAAAAGATGACACTTCTCACAGTTTTGGCCTTGGCCCTTTGGGCCTGCACAACTTTTGGCCAAAACTATAAATTGGGCACAGAGGCAGCCATAAGCAAAGATTGGGATGGGGCTGTTGAGTATTTTGAAAGAGCTCTCTGGGAAAATCCCAAAAATTCTGTCTATCGTCTTGCCTTGCTTCGAGCCAAGATTTCTGCCAGTTACTTCCATCTTCTGGAGGCCCGCAAGCTTGTGGCCCAAGGAATGAAGGAGGAGGCTCAGGCTGAATACGAAAAAGCCCTTTCTTATGACCCGCTAAACCGTATGATTGCAGAGGAAGCAAGGCTTCTGAGAGAAAAAGAAGTCAAGGAAGAAGAGCCAAGAGAAAAGAGGATAGAGCCGCCAGTTAAATTAAAGGTTGACAAAGAGAAGGTCAAATTACAGTTTACAAGAGTCAATCTTCGCTCGATTTTTCAGGCATTGGGGAAATATGGCAATGTAAACATTCTGTTTGATGAACAGTTCAAAGACATTTCTTTTTCCATTGACCTTCAAGATGTGGTGTTTGAGGAAGCAATCAATTATCTCTGTCTTGCCACCAAGAATTTCTACAGAGTTATAGACGAGAAAACAATCATAGTTGTTTCTGACCAGCCTTTGAAAAGAGCCCAGTATGAATTGAATGCTGTGAGAACCTTTTATCTCTCTAACATCAATGCCCAGGAAATTCAGGGACCTCTAGCCCAGATGCTTCGTACCCAATTTAAGGCTCCCCAGATAATCGTTGATAGAAACTTAAACTCTGTTACTATCAGGGATACACCCTCCAACATTGAATTGGCTGAAAAGTTGCTTAAAGTTTGGGATAAATCAAAGGGAGAAGTTGTCATCGATTTGGAAGTCATGGAAGTCTCCCGAACTAAGCTAAAACAGTTGGGCTTGGATTTTGACCAGCATCTTGTTGGCTTGAGATACAGCGGAACTGGAGATACTGAAGCAGGAGGCTGGATCAACCTGAAAGATTTAAATTTTTCTAAAAAAGAAAGCTTTGAGCTCAGTCTCCCCATTTCATTTATCCGGTTTTTAGAAAAAGATACTGACACAAAAATCATAGCGCAGCCCAGGCTCCGGGGCGTCGCGGATGAAGAGATAACGTATTTGGTCGGAGATAAGATACCGGTCCCTCAAACCACATTCACTCCCATTGCGGCTGGTGGGGTGAGTCAACAGCCTATTGTCTCTTATGAATACAAGGATGTGGGCATTGATATAAAGATCAAACCCAGGATTCATTTTGAAAAAGAAATTACCATGGAGATAGAGATAAAGATAAAATCCATCGGCGGCGAAGGTTTTGCAAACATTCCCATTATCTCCACAAGGGAAGTAAAAAATGTTATCAGGTTAAAGGATGGAGAAACGAACTTGCTCGCTGGTTTACTAAGGGATGAAGAGCGGAAATCCTTGAAAGGGATAGCGGGCCTTAGGAATATTCCTCTTTTGGGAAGCCTTTTTTCCAGCACTGACCAAACAATTACCCAAACTGACGTGATTCTGACTATCACTCCTTACATTATCCGTTCTCTATCTCTTAGTGAGGAAGATCTAGAGCCTCTCTGGATAGGTCTAGAGAGTATTTCTCCTTCAAGAAGAGCAGGCAGGCGAGCGCCTGAGGAACCTTTCGAATTAGAACAGAGGCTCCGGCGGGAAAGGTTGGAAGAAGCCGAAAGAACAAGGGAAGAGGCAGGGGAAAACCGGATTTTTCTCAATCCCACTGATCTTAGGGTTCCCATGGGTAGAGAATTCAGGATAAACGTAAATATGAGAAGTCAGCAGGAGATAGGGAATATGTCTTTTAATGTCAGCTTCAATTCGGGAATATTAAAACTGAAGGAGATTATTCTAGGAGGACTTATTCGCCAGTTGGGAGCTGAGGTGCCTTTTTTGAAAAATATTGATAATTCTTCTGGAATGGCCAACATCGGATTTTCAAGTCCTCAGATTGGCAAAGGAATCAAGGGAGCAGGGAGGATTGCTACGTTGGTCTTTCAAGCTTCAGAGAAGGGTGAAGGTTCAATCTCGCTCTCCGGTGTAACAGCAAATAGTCCTAGAGGAACAAACGTTATTTTCAGAAGCAACGAGTGCCGTATTGTGGTCCGATAAATCTAGAACTTTATTTTATTTACCAGTTTAGCCAGTCTAGCTCTTTATTACATTGACTTCTAAGGGGTATTCAGCTAAAATCTTACTCCACGGCGGTGTAGCTCAGGTGGTTAGAGCATACGGCTCATATCCGTAGTGTCGGGGGTTCGAGTCCCTCCACCGCCACATACATGAATTCATCAAGCTCAGGTGAGGCGATACAATTTTCTCGGTGAAAAAGCTGAGTTAAAAGGTTGTAAAAGGGGAAAAATCTTAAGATGATTTTAAGAAAAATCAAGGAGACTATCAGAAAATATAAGCTTCTCGAAAGAGGGGATAAAGTGCTGATTGCCTATTCTGGTGGAGCGGACTCCACTGCCTTGCTTTCCCTGCTTTGGGAACTTCGGAAGGAGTGGGTGCTCGAGCTTTTTCTGGCTCATTTTAACCATAGGCTTCGCCAGAATGCTGAGGAGGACGAAAAATTTGTTAGAAGTGTTGCCGATGAGTATTCTCTGCGTCTATTTGTAGGTGGGGAAGATGTTCGCTCTTATGCCCGGTCGAAGTCTTTGAACCTGGAGGAAGCAGGAAGAGAACTCAGGTATTCATTTTTGGAGAAAACTACCGAGGAGTGTGGCGCCACAAAAATTGCAACCGGTCATACTATGACTGACCAAGCTGAAACTTTTCTCATGCGGCTCATAAGAGGCACTGGAGCCAAAGGATTGGGAGGTATTCACCCTGTGGTGGCAGGAAAGATCATCAGGCCTCTTATACAGGTAGAGAAAGGGGAGATTAAAGCCTATCTTGCGAAGAGGAAGCTTGACTTCCGTGTGGATGAAAGCAATTTTGACCGGCGCTTTTTGCGGAACAGAGTAAGGCTTGAGCTCATTCCTTATCTTCAGAAGAAATTTGAACCCAGAATTATTCGCCACTTGAGTAAGCTCGCCTCCATCCTCCGGGAAGAAGATAGTCTCTTAGATAAGATAGGAATAGATAAAGCAAAGAAGTGTTTCATCCAGAAGGATAATCAAATCCTTCTTGATATGAAATTTATTTCCTCATTACCTTTGGCTTTAAAGCGAAGAGTCTTGCGCCATTATATACATAAATTGAAAGGAAATCTCAGAGGAATATCTTTCTCTGATGTTGAATCCATTCTCAAACTTGAAGAAGGGAAGGAGTGTCATCTCAAAAAGGACCTGGTGCTAAGAAGAGAGGGTGGCTTTGTATTTTTGAAGGAGGAATCCCAACCAAAGATTGTGTATGAGCAAATGTGGAAGGAAAAAGATCATCTTGATATAAAAGAACTGGATCTCAAGTTTGAAGGGAAAAAGATAGAAAAAAGTCATTCCTTTCCCCTTAAATTCGATGATGAAAACCTGGCTTTCTTGGATTGGAGGAAACTGCGGTTTCCACTCCTCGTCCGAAACCGTCAGGAAGGAGATAAATATCAACCTCTGGGAGCTCCGGGCAAGAAAAAGCTTAAGGAAATCATGAGAGCAAAGGGAATTCCCTTATCCGAGAGAGAGAAAAGACCTGTCTTTCTCAGCCAGAATGATATCGTTTGGGTTCAGGGACTTCCTGTTTCAGAAAGATACAAGGTCAAGAAAGACACGGATGTCATTTTTGTGATAGAAAGGCTATAAATAATTTTCCTTCCAGATTTCAAAGACAAGGAGAGACCAGAGCTGATGGCTATAATTTTCCCTTCCTTTTAGATGAGCTTTTACCATGTTGCTTATGCATTCATGATTGAAAAGACCTTCTTCCTTTATCCTTTTCTCGTTTAAATAATCGAGCATGAGGTCTTTCAGCTCTTTCCTAAGCCAATGCTTAATGGGAATGCTGAAGCCCTCTTTGCTGCGGTAGATGTTTTTGTGAGGGAGCAGCCGTTCCATAGTCTTCTTAAAGATCCATTTAGTAGTCAGTCCCTGGAGCTTAAGTTTTCCGGGTAATCTAAAAATAAACTCGACAATCTTATGGTCCAAGAGAGGAACTCGGGTCTCAAGCGATGCGGCCATACTCATTCTGTCCACCTTGACTAAAATGTCATCAGGAAGATATGTTTTCAGGTCCAGATAGAGCTCTCCGCTTGTGGAGTCAAAGCGGTCGAGACCATCAAAGATTTCCTTAAAGGGTTCTATCTCGTAAATTTCCCTTATTCCTTCTAGCTCCCTTGAGTAAGCTTCTGAATACAGGTCTTTTTTATTTTCTAGGGAGAGAAACATCATCCAGCGAAAATGCCTCAGGGCTGGGTCGTGTTCAAAGCCCTGACAGTACCGACGCAGTTTGTTCCAGAGTCCCTTTTTTTTCGCAGAAGGCGTAAGCTTTTTGAGGAGAGTGTTCAGGCTTTTAAAAAGAAAGGAGGAAGCGGTGAATTGAGCAATTTTTGGGGCCTGATAATGCTCATACCCGCCGAAGAGTTCGTCACCTCCATCACCTGAGAGGATAACCTTGACTTCAGAACGGGCCACTTCAGAAACAAGAAATGTGGGAAAGATTGAGAAATCACCGAAGGGCTCATCCAGATGGTAGATGAGTTTTTCGGTGAGCTCAAGAGCATTTTGTTTGAGGAAGTATTCTTTGTGATGAGTGCTGAATTTCTGGGAGATAGGCCTGGCATAGTCGAGTTCATTATAGGATGAATCCTCGAAACCGATAGAGAAAGTTTTTAGAGGAGATGCCCCTGATTCTTTCATCAAGCCCACAATTGTCGAGGAATCGATGCCCCCGCTAAGAAAGGCTCCAAGAGGAACATCGCTTATTGATCTCAATTTCACAGATTCTTCAAGGAGAGAATACAGCTCATCCATCAAGGAAGCGAGAGTCTTCCCTGGCGTTTCTTGGGCCTTAACCTCCCTTGGTTCAACATCCCAGTACTTTTTGATAACAATCTCACCTTTTTTGTAGATGAGGAAACAGCCAGCGGGGAGTTTGTGGATTCCTTTATAAATAGAGTAGGGCGCAGGGATATACTCTAAAGTTAAGAAAAGGTCTAATGCCTTTGGTTCTAAGACTCGCTTCACTTGAGGATGGACAATGATAGCTTTCAATTCAGACCCAAAAACCAGAGTCTTATCTTCGAGGACGGTGAAATAAAGCGGCTTGATGCCTATCCTATCCCGGACCAGGAGGAGTTTCTCTTGCCGTCCATCCCATAGGGCAAAAGCGAACATCCCCCTCAGTCGATGAACAAAATCTTCTCCCCATTCTTCATAGGCGTGAACAATGGTTTCGGTGTCGGTTTTAGTAGTGAAGGAATGGCCTCGAGACTTGAGCTCTTCTCTTAATTCTGGGAAATTGTAGACTTCGCCGTTATGAGCTATCCAGATGGATTTATCTTCATTGGCAAGAGGCTGGTGTCCTCCTTCAAGGTCGATGATACTCAGCCGGCGTGCGCCCAGAGCCACATTTTTTTCTATAAAAATACCTTCATCATCAGGTCCACGGTGGATGATGGTATGACACATGGAAGAGAGAAGAGAAGAGGAAAGAGACTCAGCCTTTTCTGGACTTGCAATTCCGCAGATGCCGCACATTATTTCTCAGGAATGATTTCGATTTTAAAAAACACACCCAGAAATCTTCTTTCGTCGCTTTTTTCATCTTCATAGTAAGGTAAAGAGCCCTTCGAGGCTTTGATCTTGATTTTGTAGAGATGAATCCATTTGCTTGTCTGAAAGCCATTTCCGGGAACGAAGCTTAGATTCCCCCACTGTTTTTTGCCAAGTGTGATTTTTTTCTTTGCTCTTCCGACCTTGACTGTTATCTCGTTTCTCATTCGAGGATTATTGAGCAAGTGGAAATTCAGCTTTTTAACGGGATAGTAAGTCTTGAGAATAATCTCAGCCGTGTAGGGTCCCCTGGTCCAGAAGCCATCTGGTTCTAATTTAGGATGAAAGTTGTCATCCAAAAAATGGAGCCACCCGATGTTGGGTGGGGCTCCGACTTCCTGTCTGCGCGCATTGGGGTTGGTGTTGGTGGGAAGATTATTGACAAGGGTTAACTCCGCAGGAAGGATTTTAAAGGGGAATTTCTTGGCGTGGGTAGCAGGATAATGGGAATAAAGGGATGGATTGATAAGTATTTGGGAGATAAACAAGGAGGCCATCACCCAACTCAAGCCAATTTCCTTGATGTTTCTTTTGAGGCCGGGGAGAAAGAGGAAGAGAGGGTAGATGTTCAGGAAGTACCTGTTGGCTACAGCACCTCCACCTCCAGCATAATTATCAGGCATGAGTATGATGTAAATCAGGATTTCGCCTGTTAGAGCAGCGAGGATGAGCCATTGGTAAAAGCGTTTTTTCCCGAAAAAGAAAAGGATCAAAAAGAGCAATGCTGGAAAGAAATACCAAGCAATACCCGTGAATCTTCCCCAAAAATAATAGAAAAAATTATAGATGATGACTTTAGCTGGAAGCAGGTGCTTTTGGCCGTATCCTTCCGTACTCATCTTATGGCCCAGGGAGTCAAAGGTCACACCTTCTTTTTCTAAAGGATATTTGAAGTAGAAAGTTTTCCTTTCTCCTCCCTGGTAATTCCAGTCACCGGTCACCAGGTAGTTTGTTCCCCAGAAAAGCCCAGAAGTAAAAAGAAAAATCAGAATCATCAGAGCAGATTTTAAAACCTTTTTCTTGTACAGCGTGTAAAGGACTATAGGTCCCATGAGAACAATATTTGGAGGCTTGGAAAAGACGGCTATTCCCACCAAAGCACAGGCGATATAATCTGTCCAGTTGGACTGAAGGAAGATCTGGAATTTATTCTTTCTTTCTTCTCGGTTGTTTTTCTCTTTATATTTCAGCTTGTAAAGCCAGAGGAAGAGGGCAGAGAAGGCAAGAAAAAGATTAAAAAAGTCGGGGGAGATCCAGATGAAATAGACTCCTGCTACAGAGGCAAAAAGAAAGGTGAGTATAAATAGAAGAGAGAGGGCTGGCTTATTCGAGAGAGAAAAATAGGCTAATCCCATGAGGAGGATGAGCAGAAGAAGCAAAGAGTGAAAAACAAAGAAACCGTTGTAGCCAAAGATTTTAACGAAGGGAGCGGCAAATAAAGGATAGGCAAAGGATTTGGCGTAAAAAATTTGGCCGTCCTTGCCTTTTTTTAAGAAAATTCCTAATGGTCCTGAGGGGAAAACTTGGTAATATCGATTTAAATCGTTTTTTGTGTATTTCAAGTCACCATCCTGAGCAAGGCTTTGAGTCATGGAGTAATAGATGGCTTCATCAGCAAATAGAAAATTCTTTTGGAGTGCTGGAAGATTGATAAAAAGAGAAAATCCCAGGGAGAAAAGAAAAATCAGAAGAAGGGCATATAGAGTTATTCTTCTTTCCTCGATCATCTGATAATCCAATACCACAGATAGGAGTAAAATTCAACATCGTCTATACATGCTTCCCCTTTTTGAATAATCAATACTTCATACTTTCTCTACTTTTGATGTTCAAGCTTTGAGATTTAGGCATTATATTGTTAGGGAACTAACCTTTAAAGGTGAAGAAGCTTAGCCTTAAATGTTAAAACGGGAGGATAAAACCCCCCCCAAAATTTCATCCTTAAAGATTATTGACACAAACATGGGATGAGACATATTAGTATAAATAAAAGGAGGTGATGGAGCAGGAGAAGATTCATCTCCATTCATCTGGTAAAGGCGGAGAAAATAAAAAGCATACAATTTTGAAATAAAAAAGGTTATAATTTTAAAAAAAGAAATATTTTTTGCCTCGTTTCAGCCTTTTTGAATGAAAAGTTTGGAAGTCATAATTCGATGGACCAAGAGTTCAGAGGCTGCGATGAGAGTAATGAGGGAATAAAATGATGTTCAAAAGAAAAAGCAAAAAAGAGGGTTTCACTCTCATTGAGGTTTTGATCACTATTTTAGTATTGACAGTTGTTTTGGTTGCTGTTCTCAGCA